>FWPV01000992.1_pt1 | contig 82942 bp, 66 predicted proteins | sample 2228371 | NCBI WGS metagenome assembly FWPV01 (sample SAMEA103939776, study PRJEB20133) | metagenome
AATTTTTTAATATTTTCTAATATTTTATCATAGGAGGGCATATTTGTCCGAACTTATGTCCGATCATCAGATCATAGAATTTGACAAATCGTGATTTATAATATATAGTATAGATGAATAAATAGTCGATGTTTTTGATTCTTTATTAATTTCAGAAAGGAGTATCAAAATGATAAAAAAAGAATTACTTTGTTTTATATTGATCATCTCTTTGTTTTTATTTATCTGTGGAACATTAATAGCCCAAGAGATCGCTGTTTATAATGACAAACAATCAGCGTGGATCGATCCTGCACAGATGGTTGGTGCAATAGACAAGATATTCTCAAAGAAAGGGATTCAGTATAAAGTTGTAAAAGCCCCTGAGCTTGAGGAATATATGAAGGCTAATAAAACAGGTATAGTCATAATGACGACAGGGATAGCCCCTGGTGAGATATTCAAAAACCAAGGGAACAAGGACCTTGTGCATACATGGTTGTTTGACGGCGGAATAATGTTTTGGACAGGTGACTGGCCTTTTTATTATTGGGATGCGCCCGCTAATTGCCCTGGTTCTGCTGGTGAAACTTCTGTTTTTGGAAATATAATCACAGTGAGCGTCGCATCTGTAAAATTAGAGCCTACCGAAATAGGCAAAAAGCTTATACCTTCCATCAAGGCACATACTGCAAATAGACCAATATCGCTTACAACCTTAAAAAATAACAATTACGAATACGAGAGCTACGCCGATGATGGTATAAATGCAGACCCAATATCATTAAGAGCGCCGAAAATGAAGGGATGGTTTGTCAACATTCACACATGGCCTGAAAATGAGACCTACGATGATATTGCAACTCAGATGTCAGAATTGCTTAAAAATAAATTTCTGACGCAGAAAATATCAGTGACAACGATGGGCAAATTAACATCAACTTGGGGGAAAATAAAATCTACTTAGCTATATTGAAAATACTAAATTGGAAAGATAAAAAGAGCTTGGATTTTTCCAAGCTCTTTTTTTCGTTATAATTGCTATATAACTACTATTTGCTATTCTTAATATTACCCCAAGTGGATGTCAACTTTCCCAAAGGAGTTACAGGAGTTGCGCCTACTATGCTAATCGACGAATCTTTTGTTGCCTTGGCACCGACAATTGTAGTTGTATTAGATGTATCTTTACCTGTTATAGGTATTGCGTCCTCATCTTTGTATATAAATAGCACGACACAATCGTCTTGTGTAATTTGAATATTGTCAAAATATGCCCTGAATAGACCGGCTCCATGTTTAGCAGAATCAGTAGCTAATACTCCACCTGTGAGTTTTTTGCCTACAAGAGGATCAAGTGATATTTTTCTGTGATACCAATTGTCACGGGCGTTTTTGCTTAAATCCGCCGATGGATGTGCGCTTAGACCATTTTGATCTTTCGCTCCTGAATCTCTGAGAGTTTTGCCATCGCTTGTGACAAAGTCAACGCCCGCACTGAATACAGGATTTCCAGAGAACATAACTATTTGATATTCAAGGAACTGCCCAGCCTCAACTGTAAACTCACCTTTCCAGAGATCAACGTAGGCATAACCGGCTACATCCACTCCGTCATAGTTGGTTTGCAATGCTAATATCTTACTTCCAGGGGTATGTTCCCTTATAACAGGATTAGCACAAGGTTTCTTTTCAACAGTTATTTTACCATTTACTGTTTTAACTGGTATGTCTTTTTTGGTTTCGTCGAATGCAGTAGCAGATTCAAATATGACATCACTGACACCAACTGCAATGCCCTTAAAAGTCATGTTGAACAATGCACCACTGCCACCCGGAGCGCCTATTGGACTTGCGATGGTTATTTCGATCTTTCCAGCGGTAGTAGTGTTTATCACAATGGGTACCCCTGTCAATAAACTGCTAGCTTTAACTTCTACCATTGATAACATTTGAGAGTCATATTTTATGACTATGTTTCCACCAGCGACGCCAGTAAGGTCATCAATTGAGAGAGTTGTAGCGATATTTTCATTTTGAATGCCCTTTGCATCAGCAATGGTAAGTGTCCTTGGGACAACCTGTTTTTCCTTCACTGTTATACTTCCATTTTTCACAGTTACAGGCAGTTCGTTTCCCGCTTCGTCGAACAGTCCTACATCTGTGAGTTTAAGTGCCATTGTTCCAATTGTTGCTTTCACTTCAAAATCAATTTCAAAAATGTTTCCGGCTCCTGCGCCCAATGGAGTCAAAGATGCCATAGCAAACTTCACTTTACCAGATGTCAAAATATTTGAAGTGGAAAAAAGCGGTTTAGATAAATCAGTTGAGCGTGCTTCTTTCGCAGTTGCAAAAGTAGGATCATATTCAAGTGTGATATCTCCGCCCGCGATGCCAGCAGTATTATCAACGGCAATTCCGATCGTCACTTTTGCCCCTGGTTCGACAGTTACATCGGGAACACTTACTTGGATAGCATAAGCACTAGCACTTATTAATAAAAAAACAGGAAGCAAAAAAATTTTTAACTTCATATTATCATTCCTCCTTCTAAAAAAATGCCTTTACAATTTCCATTAATATTTGGATTCTCATAAAAAACCAAATATGTCAAAGTTATCATTTGTAAAGTGAATACCATCAATTCATCCATTTGATAACTAATCGAAACCTTTTAAATAACTTAATCAAACTGTTGTAGCATAGACATGATTGATGAAAAGACAACGACAGAGCAAAACCATTAAGAGCAAAACCATTATAAGACGGACATTCTTGCCATATTTATCTTTGTTACTTTTTCATAATAAACTTAACATACTCTAAAACAAAAAATACGGATATAATTAAACAATATGGTTGACTTGCTTGATGATTATAATACACTTGACTTTTAATGTCAACAGGAATGTAATGAGATTCAGACATAAATTCGAACAAAAATGATACAAAGCCTTGTCATTGCTTATATTTAGGCTTTTCCATTTTAATATAAAGATGATTTTCCACATATTTAAAAATGCTTATCAGATAAGCCCTCGTAGAGAAAATGTCCGAACTTCAGCAGGATTTGGACATTGACATTTAAAGACAAATAGATTAATATTTAGAGAGCTTTTATGTCTCACAATTAGATAACGAAAAATTATTATTTGTTGCAATATGATACATAGATTTGATTGTCTATCGTTTTATAAGCACTTCAAAATTTTGATGAATAACGTTAACCATATAAAATAACAAGTGAGAAAACTATACCATTGTCCAGACTTTTATATCTTTTAACATTAACTTGGCATATTTTTTGTAATATGCTTTTGTAATTAAATATTTTATCTCTTTTTGAGGTGTTAAATGTCAATTCTATTGATTTTTCTATTATTGATTTCTCAGTCAAATGCAGGGCAAGAGTATATTGCCAAACGTGGTGATATTGTATCAGTTACAGTATGGGAAAGACCCTCGCTTTCGGGAAATGTTATAGTGGATTCTAATGGAAATATAACGCTTCCGATACCTATCGGTGCTATAAATGTTTTAGGGAAGACAGCCACTGAAATATCTAAGATGTTGACTGATAAGGTCAAAGAATATGTTGTAAATCCTACGATTTTCGTCTCTATTACCCCATCAGAAGGGTTCATAGTTCACGTTCTTGGCGAGGTAAGAAGCCCAGACTTCATAAAAGTCCCTGAAGGCACAACTATACAAGAAGCTATAACAAAAGCAGGTGGATTTACCGAGTTTTCTGATAAAAAACATATTCGTTTGATACGCAAAATTGACGATTTAAAAGAGGGAAAAACAAATGAAATAATAGTAGATATTACAAGGTTTATAAAAGATGGTGATTTGTCATCAAACCCAACGATAAGATCGGGGGATATAATAATAGTGCCTCGCATACCTGAAAAGAATGTCACAACTAGTAGGATAATAGTATATGGAGCTGTCGGAAGACCGGGTATTATTGAAACAGAAGAACCTCAACTACTTTCAACCATAATAGCGATGGTAGGAGGTCTTTTGTCAAGAGCAAATCCAACAGAGATTTCAATAGTTAAGATTTCTGATGACAGTTTCTCACAAAAAACTGTAAATTTTGAAGACTTTATCACAGGAAAAGACTACCGGGCTAATCCGACAGTTTCACTCGGCGAAATAGTTTTTGTTCCAGAAAAAGTCGATGAAAAACCTTTTGATATTAGTGTTATAGGTCAAGTTTTAAAGCCGGGAGCCTATACTGCAACAAAAGAATCTCGGCTTTTAAATGCAATATATCAGGCGGGCGGATTTTCAGAGAATTCCGATATTGAAAATGTAACTTTGATCCGCAGAGAAAATGGAGGACTTTTAAGAAAGAAAATAAATATAAAAGAATTAATAATGTCTGGAGATCAAGAATCCAATCCACTGCTTATGAAGGGTGATATTATTTATGTCCCATTATCAAGCAAGGCGAGGCAGATTCCTGCTTCACACGAAATGTTTTTGACACCTGTTCAGGTTAGTATAATTGGAGAAGTTAATAAACCAGACACATATAACGTTTTTGATAAAACTACTGTTTTGGATGTCATCAGATTGGCGGGGGGACCAACTTCACTTGCAGATTTAAAGAAGGTCGTTATCATCAGGAAATCGGGAAATATGGGCGAGCTTGAAACCATTATGCCTCTGAACTTGCAGAAAGTGTTAACAAAAGGACAATTTGAGTCTCTTCCCAATCTTATCACGGGGGATGTCATATTTATTCCTAGAAAACAAGAAAGGACTATCTGGCAGACAATAGTTAGAACATCATCAGAGATATCTACTGTAGTTTTGGCGTTCTATCTTATAATAGGACGCAGACGATACTATTGAGATTATAAAGGTGTAAAATTATGAATAAAAATTCGTTTTCAAGCCGAGAAAAAGATCATCTTTTGAACAATGAATTTACATTAAAAGACTTTGTTAGAGTTATATTATTTAGAAAGTGGATTATGATAACAATATTAGTTGTTTTTCTTGGGTCTGCCTTTTTTTATATAAGGATAAAGCCGGCAATTTATAGGTCTAGTGTGTTATTGATGCGTGATACTACTTATGATAGATTTCCATCAAATATTCTCGGAACTAGAGATTTCTACGATTATGGTATCAGCGAAGGACAGATCCTTATGCTCAAAAGCCGTCAATCACTGGAAGAAATTCAACGTAAACTTCAGCAGTATCACGGTATAAGTATTCCAACAATGGAATTGAGATCGAAATTATCATTAATACCTAGTAAGAACGATTCCAATATAATTACATTGACAGCAACTGCACCTGATCCGAAACAAGCATGGGCACTTGCTAGTGTTGCTGCTGATGTTTTCGTATCCAAAGTCGCAGAAATGAAAAACTCAGAATTAAGTCAAGGGGTTGATTTCCTGAAAACACAGATGAGTCAGGTTGAAGAAAAAATGCACGAGACAGAGAGGGCTTTAAATGAGTTTCGCGACAGGGAAGGTATTATTCCTCAACAGTCTTATAGGGCAGATACAAGTGGATTACTTGGTAAGCTAGGCGAATTGCAGACACAATCAATAGAAATAGAGAACGAAATAGAACTTACAAAATCTCAGTTAAAAACACTTGAAAATCTTATAGCAGAGAAAAAGAAAATTGCTCAATCAGAATTAGCGATTGGAATGTCCACCGAGATTGATCAACTTAAACAAAGATTAATTAGTATGCAGTTGGAACTGAACACTAAGCTAGAAACTCTCACTGAAAAGGACCCAGAAATTATTAACCTGAAAAGAAAAATAGAATTTGCACAAAATCAATTAAAGTCAGAATTCAACAAGATGCTTAGTAACACAGAATCAACAACAATTGACCCTATTTCGGAATTACAAAGCCTTACGCAGCAATTGGTCAATTTGACTGTTACATTAAGGGGATTAGAAAGCAAAAGTGCATTAGTTAACGAGAGACTGAAAAAGTTCAGAGAAGAACATCCTGAGATAGCCTCTAAACAGGTTGAATTAATACGTTTGGAACGACAGTCAAGGATATTTGAACAAGCATATACCACATTGGCAAGTAAATATCAGGATATGCGTTTAATGCAACAAATGAAAGGTTCAGGGCTAAAAATAGTTGACAGTGCTTATCTACCTACAAAACCAGTTGCCCCTAAAAAAAGGCTTATAATGATCAGTGCTGGAGTTTTGGGGCTGTTTTTCGGTCTGTTAACATCGCTTTTCGCTGATTACGTAAGCGATGTTCTTAGGACAAAAGAGGATATAGAAAGGCATATTGAGCTACCAGTAATAGGTGTGATCTCCAATATTGGACCTTTTGAAGTTTCAGAAAGTTTTGCAAAGAAAAAAACTGGTAGTACATTGATCCCAGAAAAGAGTTCTTATGTTATGGAGCATCATCAAAGACATAAAGATCGTCAAAAACCTAGTAAAGAAATGTTGAAACTTCTGAGTCATAGCCTTCTATATGCTCCTAATGGAAATACAAAAGCTCTCTCGGTAGAGAGCTATTGGAATTTGGCAATGAGTATAAAATATGCTAACTTGGATAATCCCTATAAGTCCATTCTCGTAACCAGTTCAGTCCCCGGTGAACGTAAAACAACAACCGCCAGCAATCTCGCTATTGTCAACGCAAGACTAGGAATAAAAGTTCTTCTCATAGATGCAGACCTTAAAAGACCGACATTACATAGGATATTTCAACAAAGTAGAAGACCGGGGTTAACAGATATTTTGACCATTGATGAGATAGCAAACGAAAAAACTTTTGATTATGTCACACACGGCAGTATAAGACCTACTTCTGTGGAAAACCTCCATTTGCTTCCATCTGGATCAAGCGTGCCAAACTCTGATGCCCTGATCAGTTCTGAAAGATTAGAGAATTTACTTGAATCCTTAAAGGAAAAGTTTGATCTTATTATCATTGATTCAGCACCGATATTGATAATCGCCAGCGTTACTGCATTATGCAAAGAGGTTGATGGTGTCCTGTTTGTAATAAAATCAGGTAAAACTAAACGTAAAATGGCTCTCGCTAGCAAAGAGATATTAAACAATATTAACGCTAAGATAATAGGAACTGTGCTTACTGGTGTTGATTATAATATACAATATGGATACTACTATCGTCGTTACTACAGCCGTTATTATCATCAAACAGATGAAGATAGAAACTAGCTGGTTATATGACAATTTGTTACAATAATCGTCTAGATGGACTGTAATTTGATTATTATGAAATTAGAAAGAGATTATGAATTTAAAAAAGCCTATGATATTTGTGTTATAACATCTGCAAATGAACGTCAAGCCAATGGTTATCGTGAAAGAATAAGGATAAAAAAAGAAAATAATGAGCTTCCAGAGGAGACAGAATTCATCATTATTCCTGACCCTAATGGCAAAAGGATTGGTTCTGGCGGAAGTGTTATATATGTCCTATATAAATTAATTGAAATTTTTACTAATTCCAAATTTAATAAGACATATAACTCTATTAGAGATATATTTTTTCAAAAACGTATACTTATACTCAATTCAGGAGGAGATAGCAAAAGACTTCCAGCCTATTCAGCGATCGGTAAAATTTTCTTTCCATTGCCGATAGAGTCTTTTCCTATAAATAACGCTAACAGGAAAATCAGGGAAACTGTTACATTATTTGACGTCCTACTTTATAACTTCATGAAACTTCCTTATATAGACGATGGGCATTTGGTAGTTGCCTCTGGTGATGTTGTTGTGGACTTTGATCCTTCGGAAATAAAATTTAGCAATTACGGTATTACAGGGGTCGCATATCCTGGCACTGCTAGTGTAGCATCTGGACATGGAGTATACATTCCAAATCAATCAGAAAATAGTCAAAATTTAAGAATGGTTGCTAATTTCATTCAAAAACCGAGTTATGAACAATTGAAACAGATTAATGCCTTCGATGAATATGAAAGAGTTTTTATTGACACGGGAATTTTAAATTTTTCAACTGATGCAATAGAAAGACTATTATATGCCTCAGGAATTAACTTTGATGATGGGAAGCTATCCATTGATAAAGACAGTCTATGCGAGCAAATCATCAAAGGTCAGATCTGCCTTGATGTCTATAAGGAAATACCTCTTATGCTGCTTAATCACGATATAGGTATACCAGAATTCAAAAACTCAAAATCCTTCGCAAATGATCTTTGTAATATTCCATTCCTTGTCTATTTACTTTCATATTGCGATTTCTTTCATGTCGGCACAAGTAGACAGTTATTGCAAAATTTCCATAATATTAACCATATTCAATCATTATACCGCTTTAAAAATTTTTGTCGGTCAAAAATAAGCAATTTAGTTGAGATCAAAAACATATTTATCTATAATTCAATGATTGAATCTCCTTCGGTTAGATCAAAAGGTCTGTCTTTCATTGAGGGATGTCATATCAAAGGAAAGCTTGATCTATCAGGAAATAACATAATTACCGGCATCCCAATAGATGTTGGCGAAATAAAATTGAATAATGGTATATGTATGTCTTGTGTTCCTGTAGCTAGATCAGAAAAGTCAATAGATGGTTGGACAACTATTATATACGGGATCAATGACAATTTCGGTTTATCCCTGGACAACAATTCTGCCACGTTTCTCAACAAATCTTTAAAGGATTGGATTAATGAGAATAAGTTAGAGATAAACGATTTATGGGATGAAAAAACATATTATAATCTATGGAATGCGAAACTTTTTCCGTTCAACAAAGAATTATCAGAATCGGTAAGGATTGCCTTGAATGTTGGCGATAATAACTTTGATGAATGGAGAAAAAGTGAGAGAATGTCAATGGAGGAGATATTAAGTTCTGTTGACTATAAGAAACTTTTAGATGCCTATACAGAACTTGGAAAGAAGATCAATTTGGAACGGCTTACAGAAATACTCATTCCAAAGAGCGAGTTATCGTCCAAAGATGTGTTATCTTGGTGTAAAAAGCCAGAGGACTATAAGAAGGCAGAAGAGCAAATTTTATCAATGATCGAGAATACAGATGATATATTATTTAAAGCGAGGCTTTATAAACTTCTTAGCGATATTGTGAAAAAGTCCACACCATCGGAAATATGTGAAAACTTGGCATCTGATAGGTCAAGCCACTACGAAGAAATTGCCTATGATCTTGTGCTTTCCGCAGTAAAAAAAGGATTAGAGAAGATAAGTATTGTAATTGAAAGACCTGAGTTGGCTGTCAAAATCCGGAATGATGAAGTTATTTGGATATGTGCATCAACTCGGCTTGATTTTGCTGGTGGTTGGTCTGATACTCCCCCTTATTGTTTGGAATATGGGGGCTGTGTTCTTAATGCAGCGGTTAATCTAAACGGTCAATATCCGATTCAAGTCATAGGGAAATTATATAAAGAGCCATATATTAAAATTAACTCTATTGATTTAGCTGAAAGTATTGTTATAAAAGATACACAGGAGATGCTTTCCTATAAGGACCCATCAGATTGGACTTCACTTCCAAAATCTGCGTTTATCGCCGCAGGTATAATACCAGAGGATATGAATATAGATTTACAAGAATTTTTGAAAAAACTCGGTGCAGGAATAGACCTGACACTTTTCAGTGCTGTCCCATCCGGATCAGGGCTTGGAGCAAGTAGTATACTTGGTTCTGCTGTCATAACCTGCATTTCAAGAATGTTATTTAGAAGGCTCACATTTGACGAATTATTTAATCGCACGCTATATATGGAACAATTGATGACAACTGGTGGGGGATGGCAGGATCAGATCGGAGGCGTGATTGGTGGAGTTAAATACATCCAAACAGAACCGGGTCTGTTTCAAGTGCCAAAAATTTCTTGGACAGATATAAAAGAAAGCGTCAATATGAACTTTTCTGATAGATTCTTATTATATTATACTGGATATAGACGAATAGCTAAAAATATACTGAGGAATATCGTTGGCAAATTTCTCGATAAAGATGAAACGACAATGAAAATTCTAGAACAGCTTAAAAGCAAATCTTATGATATGAAATTAGCTCTTGACCATAGAGATATTGCCACTTTCGGCAAGATGGTCGCCGAAGTTTGGGAGCTAAACAAAGCCCTTAACCCTGAAACTAGCAACGATAATATTGAACTAATAATTGATAGAATATCCCATCTCATATATGGCGCGAAGCTATTGGGCGCAGGCGGAGGTGGGTTTCTTTTTATAGTTACGAAAGGACCAGAGCAGTCATCGGAAATAAGGAAAATACTAGAAAAGCATCCACCTAACGATAGGGCGCGGTTTTTTGATTTTGATGTTAATTACGAAGGTTTAAAAATAAGTGTTCTATGAAATAGTATAAGGAGATTAATTATGAAAAGTTGCCAATATCCGTTGATCGTTTTAATGCTTGTCTCATTTCAAATATTAGGTTGCGGTGCCAGAAGCTCAATGGGACCAGACTGGTTTCTTAACCCTCCAAAAGACAAGAATTATATCTATGCATCTGCAACAGATTCATCATCAAATATGCAATATGCCATAGATAAGGCATCAAGCCTTGCCCGTGATCAGATAGCCAATACAGTAGGGACGAGAGTTATGTCTATGTTCAAGAGATTTCGTGAAGAAGTCGGCGAAAGCGAATCTCCTGAGTTTATAACTATGACAACAAATGTCTCAAAGCAAGTTGTCTCTGAGGTTATATCGGGGACAGAAATTGTTAAAAAAGAGGTTTCAAAAAAAGGCGACATATTTCACGCCTATGTGCTTATGAGAATGCCAGTCGGCGAGGCTAATTCCGCACTAATGGCTAGGATAAAGGCTAATCAAAACCTATACACAAGATACAGGGCATCGCAAGCATTTAAAGAACTTGATGATGATGTTGAAAGATATGAAAAATTCAAGAGAGGACAAGGAATGTAGCCAAAATGAATAATATTAGAATACGAGATTTAAAGTTCTTGTATTATATTTTCTTCATAATATCTGCTTTATTGTTAGCAACCCAATGTTATTCAGAAGAAGGAAAGCCCTATCTTGATAGCGGAATTAAAGCCTATAATAAAGATGCAGACTTTGATAAAACAATATCCGAGATAAAAAAAGCTATTCAAATAGGTTTGAAGGATAAGTCCGATCAGATTCTGGCTCATCTTTACTTAGGTTTTGCATACATAGCAAAAGAGAAAAGGATAGATGCTATCGTTGAATTTGCAAAAGCGATAAACCTTGATCCCGAGATAAACCTTGACCCAAAAATTTATTCAAGCAAGATCATTTCAGTATTCAACGAAACGAAACAAAGCCTTGTTGACTCGCTTACGGTTATCTCTACCCCAGGTGGTGCAGATGTCTTCTTGGATGGCAAAAAAGTTGGAGTTACGCCTGTGAAGATCGGCGGTGTCCTAGTCGGCGAACATTTATTGACAATATTCAAAGACTATTATCAGCCACAAAACTTAACTATTCAAGTTTACAAAGCAGAAGAGAACAGAGTTGAAGTTCAGCTCGAAAAAGCAGAAATTGAGGTCTTGTTAGACTCATTGCCAACTGAAAGCATAGTATATATCGACGGCAACTTTTCTGGAAAAACCCCACTATCGTTGAAAATATCACTTGATAGAGAATTAAATGTAAGGCTCTCTAAGGAAGAATACCTTGACAAAGAATTGAGGATAAAGCTCTTACCAAATGGCGTTAATATTGGCACAGACAAATTTTTCACTGTAAAGGATAATATCGCTGATGTTAAAGTTGAACTAACCCCTGCCCCTGCTCCTGGAAGTTTAAAAATCACAACCTTGCCTTCAGATGCGATAGTATTCCTTGACGGCGTAGAGATCGGAAAGACCCCTTTGACTATCCCAAAAGTTACGCCCGGCAATAGGGAGATCAGAGTCAGTATGCCAAATTTTGATAGCTTAACAAGGAGAATATCTATCGCCAGCAATAAGGAAACTGTTGTTGAGTTTTTGTTAGGAGGAATTATAAACTTCACATCAGTGCCAAACAACGCTCAAATATATTTAGACGGAAAATACTTAGGGCTAACGCCATTCAAAAGCGGTAGATTACCTGTAGGATCACATCAGATTAGATTTACAAAAGACAAATATAAAGATAAAAATCTAACTGCTATATTGGAAAGAGGTCAAGAAATAGATATAAATGTCAGATTGATACCTCAAAAAGGATCACTGACCGTCTCGTCCGATCCTATGGATGCGGAAGTTTATCTTGACGGTGAATTCAAAGGGAAAACGCCCCTAATACTTTATGGAATTTTAATAGGGAAATATTCGCTCAAAGTTACAAAATCTGGCTATGAGGATTATAACGCGATAATCGACATAGCGGAAAATGACCTTTCATGGCATTTCGCTAGGCTAGTAAAGAGATGAATAAAATTCTTTCGGTCTTTGGTTTCCAGACTTATCACTTTATATTAGAATTAATCTCATTTATTGGTTTGATCCTATTTACAGGCTGTGCATCAACTTGGAGTGGTAAAGTGGTTTATCTTGATGATGGAATGCTCGTTATTCAATCTGAAAACAAAGAAAAGATCAAAAGTGGTCAGAAGGTCTTGATATACCGTCAAAAGACTATAACTCATCCTATCACAGGGGAAGAACTGGGAACGGTCAAAGACAATATCGCTGAGATCCCCGTTAATTGGGTTAGAGACAAAACTGTAACCGCTTTTGCAGAAGACCCTTGGTTTGATATGATGGCTGTCGACGATAACGCAAAGGCAGTTCGCGGAAAAGTTAAGCCATTAAACGGGTCAATAACTGAAATTGGAAAAGTAATCGATGTTGACATCAAAAGTAAAACACTAAGAGTTGCATTAGACAAAAAAAATTTATCAAACAAAGAAAATCTTGCAGTCATTAGATATTCTGATATAATAACCGATCCAGAAACAGAGAAACCTCTTGCACTGAAAGTAGAGCCTGTTGCCATTATTAAACGAATAGATGATTCCATCTTCTCATATGAGCCAGTTAACTCTATAAGTTGGGTAGAAGTTGATGATATTGTTGTCCAACGAGATGGAGATATGGTGAAGGAATCAAAATGGTTTCAAGACCTAACAGATGATTTTTCAGAAACAATGCTTTTTAGGCGAAACTATCTCAGAGCCATAAGGTATTATAATTCTCAGCTTTACAAAGAAGCGATTGTTGAGCTTAATAACGTTATGCAAATAGCCCCCAATTATGAGGATTCCGTTTTCCTTTTGGGGATGTGTTATGCAAAACTGAACCGAGATGATGAGGCAATAAAACTCTTAAATGATTATGTTAATCAAAATCAAAGCGATACGAAAGTATTGATAGCTTTGGCATATATCTATCAAAAACAAAACAAACTAACAGAATCCATAAAATTATATGAGAAACTGACCGAGATTATGCCAAGAGAACCTAAATTATGGCTTGATCTAGGTGATCTATATCAAAAGACAGGTGATAAAAATAAGGCAGAAAATGCCTATAAAAAAGCTTTGGAAGCCGATCCGAACAATGAAGAAGCGAAATTCGAATTGCAAAAATAGAAGTTAAAGTTAAACAAACTAGAAGTGTAAAAGCTACAAATTTAAAAGGATACCAAAATATGGCAGTGAAGTGGATGAGAGTATCTGTAAGTCCTAGAGATTTCCTTTATGTATCTAATATACTCTCGCTTTCAAGAATAGTGCTTTTACCGATAATAATCTTCGGTCTTTCAAAGGACACAAATACGCATAGAGTTTTAACTATAACGGTTATGATCGTCGCTATGCTGACAGATAGCTTTGATGGATTTTTGGCGAGGCGATTAAATCAAGTAACTGCTTTGGGAAAAATACTAGACCCAATTGCAGACAAGTTTTGCATAGGTTCAGTAGCGATCGCTGTGACAATATTGCGTGATTATCCTTGGTGGGCGATGGGATTTATTGTAATCAGGGATTTAGGTATTATCATTTGCGGTTTTACAATGGTAGAACGTTGGACTGTGATAACTACTTCCAATATATGGGGGAAATCAACTTCGTTGTTTCAATCAATATCAATCTTTGCATATGCTTTTGGATTACCATATAAAACTTATCCATTGGTGGTCGCTTTGGTGCTCACTGGTATTTCTGCGATCAGTTATTCAATAGAATTTTATCATCTGACAAACGCAAAAAACAAATATCATGAGCAATGAATGGTCAAGAAAAAAGGTATTACACTTGATAGATTGGAAGATGAAGTGTTCAAAGCAATGCATAAACTGCAATTTAGATTCCAACCATAATTTTCTATAAGACTCAAACTGTTTGGTATTTAACCCAAAACTGATCCTGTTCATCTTTTTGTCTAATGCGAGCATTTTTTTCTGTTATCTTTTGTTTCATAGACAAGAACATTATGCTTGGTGCTGTCTCGGCGATGTTGACACACAGGAATAAAAATATTAAAATACTAAAAGTTTTTGGCTTTCATAATATCAAATTTCGCTACTCAGTTCATAGGAGCATGATCAATCAATGGCATTTGTAACGTTTTATTTCCAAATTCATCAGCCAAGAAGATTAAATGAGGTTGATCTGATAAATTTCAGTCAGGGCTATCACGAAGACCTTGAAAAAGCATACTTCAATGATGGTTTAAATAGCCTTGTATTCAATAGAACTGCGAATAACTGCTATTTTCCAGCTACGGAGATCATATTATCAAACATTGAGAAGTTGAAAAAATCCGATAGACCATTTAAAGTGGCTTTCAGTATGTCTGGCACTTTTCTTGACCAATGTCTTATGTTTAGACCCGAGCTAATTGACCTCTTTAAAAGGCTTTTTGATACTGGATGTGTTGAACTGCTTGGCGAAACCTATTACCATTCACTAGCAAGTCTATATGAAAAACGAGATGAATTTGAGACTCAAGTTATGATGCATAGCGATAAGATCAAGGAGATTTTCGGCGTCAGACCGACTACCTTTAGAAATACTGAGTTACTTTATAATAACGCTATTGCAAAAGAAGTGTATGATATGGGATTTAAGACTATACTTACAGAAGGGCTTCAACATGTCTTAAAATGGCGATCTCCTGATTACGTATATAGGGCGAAAGGTTCTGGTATAAAGGTTTTGCTCAGAAATTATGGCATCAGTGATGAAATTGGCTATCGTTTTACGCATAAATTGATCACTGCTGATCTATTTGCATCATGGCTGAGCAAAATAACAGGCGAAACTTGCAATATCTTCATTGATTATGAGACTTTTGGCGAACATCAATGGCGGGATACTGGGATATTGGAGTTTTTGAAACATTTACCTGAGGCAATATTGAAGTATGATCACCTGATATTTTCCACACCAGGTCAGGTTGCAGACGTATGTCCTGCCAATGACGAGATCGACGTTTTTGAATTTAGCACTATTTCTTGGGCAGACCTCGAACGTGATAGCAGTGCATGGCTTGGGAATGATGCTCAAAAATCAGCTTACGGCATAATCAAAGATATGGAAACTATGGTAAAGCAGATAAATGATGAAAAATTCCTCAGGATTTGGCGCAACCTTCAGACATCTGACCATCTATATTTTATGTGCAACAAATGGCTCGGTGACGGCGATGTTCACAGTTATTTCAGCCATTATGGCTCAATATGGAAAGCCATTGGCAATCTGTTTATGATCTTGCACGATTTTCAAAAGGCGCTCGGCTATAAACTTGCAGAAATCAATAAACAGCGATGATCAGTAATCAATATCTTTATTGAGGATGAAAATGATATTGGCAGATATGGGGACACAATACACAAAAATATACGATAGCCAAAAAGACGAGTATAAGATCATTCGCAGTATGGACTGGGACGTCAATCAAATAGCTGACATTGCTTGTGGACATAATTGCAAACACAAGACCAAAATAGAGGTGAATGAGCTTGTCGCATTAGCAAAAGGGGCAAAAAGGCTCATAAAAGAGCCAAGTTTTATTCTAATTGACATCGGCAGTAGAGATATAAAGTCTGTCAGATTTAAAAATGGGGAATATATTGGCTGTGATTGGAACTATATGTGCGGAGCAATGGCTGGGTTTACTATTGAGCTTTTGGGAAAACATTTCGGCATAGACTATAACGAAATGGAAGTTGCAAAAGAAAGATTGCCTATTATGTGTGGTGTCTTAGGTATGGGGGAACTTTTTGATAGAATTTCAGATGGTATACCTCCCAAAAAAGCGATCGCTATGTTTATTAAAGGCGTTGCCAAAAACATTCATGACTTTTCAGGCAAAGCTGATAAAATATACATCTCTGGCGGATTATGTGAAAACAAGTTATTCATTAACTCTTTCTCTTGCGAGATCATACCATTAGGCAGATTTGTGCAGGTAGAAGGGTTAAAGGACTATATTTAAGGAGACAAATACTTTGTTTTTTCCATTAAAAAGCGAACAACCGCCACAGAAACCGCCGATTATCTCAATATTGCTTATAATAGCAAATATAGCAGTTTTCATATATCAACAGTTTTCAATTTACGAATACGGACGTGATCTAGCTAGTATCTATGGGGCGATCCCTTATGAATTTTCAAGATTCGTAGACATTAATCCCAGATCACCATATCCTTTTTTTCTCTCAATCATAACTCATATATTTTTGCATGGCGGGTTTCTGCATATATTGGGAAATATGCTCTATCTTAACGCATTCGCACCAAACATTGAAGGCACTGTCGGACACTTTAAATTCCTGCTTTTTTATCTTCTTTGCGGGATCGTTGCAGCAGTAGCTTATATAATTCCGAATTTCAATTCACAAACTCCTATGATAGGGGCAAGTGGGGCTATCGCTGGCGTTATGGGGGCACATCTCAGGGCGTTCCCCGGAAAAAAGATCGTGTGTTGGCTATTTATATTTCGTATAAATATCTGGGCTTTTGTAGTCCTAATACCTTGGATATTGCTTCAAATATACAATGTCATTGCACAAGAACAATCAAATATAGCTTTCCTTGCTCACATAGGCGGATTTATATTCGGTCTTCTATCGATAGGGATATTCAGAGAAAAATGGTTTTTAACTAAGTCCCATCAACTTGTCGACTAAAAGTGATGTTTTGATCACATCACGAATATCGCTACAAGGTATTTGCTTATTTCTTACACAGTCAACGAAATGTTGATGCATAGCTAAAACGCCTTCGTAAGTTGGCTCATCATTTGGATCAGTCCCTGTGAGTTCCCAACCATAAACAATTCTAGGCGGTTTACCATCTTCACATATCTCTATTTCCCTTGGCATGTGCATCATATAACAGCCAATGCCTCGCCCATGTAACTCTGAACGAAGGACTCGTCCACCGGAACAACGGACACCAGAAATAAATCCTACCGCATGATTTGAGAATCGGACTAATCCATTAAAGACATTCTTTGTCCCTTCTTCTTGTGCATCTTGGTAAGCGGTAACCTCAACAACTTCACTTCCTATCATATAACGCACTAGATCAGCCACATGACAGACATCATTCCAAAGCGAGTCCATAGCGTCTGCAAAGGCATTGCCAGGTTTATGGAACTCTCCCATAGCAAACAAAGCAGGTCCTCTTTGTCTAACAAGCCTAATAGCCTCTTGTGTTACAGCGGAATAACGTCGTTGATAAGTGACCATACAATAGACGTTATTTGCAATCGCAGATTCAAGCATTTGTCTGGTCTCTTGACTATTCATACCGGCTGGCTTCTCTATTGCTATGTGCTTTCCCGCGTTCATACAATCAATGGCAATTGGAGTTACCCATCTTTCGTGCATTATACAATAGACTATGTCAAGATCAACAGTTTCAAGCATCTCTCTATAATCCTTGAATGCTCTTGGAATTTTATACTTTTCAACAACGGTTTGCATCCTTGACTCGTCTAACTCTGCTACCGCTTCAATACTAACATCTTTTAATCTTGCGACAGATGGGTAATGTGCATGTTGACTTCTTGCACCTGCTCCGATGAAACCCACTTTTAGCATTTCCTCTCTCCTTAAATTATCAAACCAAAGGTAAAGTGACAACCGCCCTACGACGAGACGATTCAAAGACAGCCATTAGCACTTCAAAATCTGTCCGTCCTTGTCTTCCATTTAGGATATGCTCTTTTCCTGTCTCAATGCTATTGATCATCTCCGCTATTTCCAATTTAAATGGATTTTCACGGACAAGTTCAGGATATCGCCATTCTGCATCGCCTTTCCCTTTAACTCTGATGGGAACATCAGCAGAATAGTTGACGTCTATCCTTCCTTCTGTGCCGTCAATAAAAGCTTGTTGATAAGTTGCAGGTGTGATAATCCCTGTTTCCATAAAGGCTCGCACACCGTTTTTAAACAATATGTATGCTATTGATGAATCTTCTACATCGTGACCATATCTTGTCCGTTTCTGCCGATCATCTACTTGACCAAATACCCATTCTATCGGAGGATCGCCCGCATAAAATCTGATCAGATCAATATTATGCGTTCCATCGCTGAGAAGATCGCCCCTGCATATATTACGTATCATTATCAAATCACCTATCGTTCCAGAATCGATCAGTTCCTTAGCCTTGACATACTGTGCTTCAAACCTTCTTTGATGCCCAATGACAAGGACACATTTTGCTTTATCGCAAACCTCTATCATCATATCGCATTCTTTCAGGTTCAATGCCATAGGTTTCTCACATAGTATCCCTTTAACGCCATACTCTGCTGATCTAACTGTCATCTCGCAATGTAATGGGGGCCATGTGCATATACTCACTATATCAAGAGATTCGTTTTCAAGCATTTTGATATAGTCAGTATAGTATTTTTCGACATTGTAATCTTGACAGAATTTCCTTGCACTTTCCTCGTTTATATCTGCGACAGCGACAATCTTGGCACTGTTAATCCCAAGATAGCCACCTGCGTGTGCCCTTGATATACCTCCACAACCGATAATTCCGACTTTGTAGATATTATTCACCTTTCTGCCCCCCATTATTTTCAGAGTTTATTAAACACAAACGTTCATCTGTAATACAATTAAAACTGCCTTTGCTTGTCAACGACGTTTTTCAGCGGTTCGCCTTTGACAAACCTTTTGAAGTTGTCAAAGAACATCTCAAAAGAGATAGCCCTTGTCTCTGGCGATAATCCCCCCACGTGAGGAGTCATAACGACGTTTTCCATATCCCAAAGCTCGCTATCTTCGGGCAGAGGCTCAACTGTGAATACATCTAAACCTGCGCCGGCAATAACACCTGTCTTCAAAGCATCTATAAGGGCTTCTTCATCGACAAGCGCACCTCTGCCTATATTTATGAGATATGCAGTCCGTTTCATCTTTTTGAGTTGCTCTGCACCGATCATACCTCTTGTTTTATCTGTTAACGGCACAACAAGCACTAGATAATCGGAGTTTTCAAGCACTTCATCTAACTTATCTAAGCTGCAGAGTTTGTCAACGAAAGATGGGCATTCCATATCCCTAATATCAACTGCGATCACCTTCATTCCAAAGGCTTTGCCTCTCCTTGCGATCTCACTGCCTATATTTCCTAGCCCAATAATGCCAAGTGTCTGCCCGCCTAACTGTCGTAGTGAACCGGTTTTCCCCCATATCCTTTTTGGACGGTTCCGCTCAAACATAGCTATACCTCTGCTGATACCAAGTATCAAGGCAAATGCCTGATCTGCCATAGTTTGATTATATGCTCCGCTAGTGTTGCACAATATGACGTCGCTTTGGACAAATTCAGGAAAAAATTGCGTTTCAACTCCTGCGCCGAAAACTTGGACCCATTTCAGCTTTTTAGCCTTTATGAAAACCTCTCGAGGAATTCTGCCAAAGAAGATGTCTGCATCTTCAATCTCCTTCAATTCCCCCTCAACGCTTGGTTCAACTGCTATTTCTAGCTCCGGAAGAACAGACCTTAGTCTTTTTATCTCTTCGTCAGATAAAGTAACTTGTGATAATATTTTCATAACTTCCTTTCCTATGTAAAGTTAGTAACTTATTCTCTGTTAATGAATTATCCTTCTTTTATCAACGAAAGGATCACCTCATTGACTTTCTTTTGGTTATCATTTTCGCTTAGATTTTTCGGTTTATATCGGCGATACATCTTTTTTATGGTATTTAGCATCTCTACTCTCAGCTTTTCTGGGAATAGCACTTCTGCTTTATCTCCATAACTGAGGATCCAAAGTGAAATTTCTTTTGTCCCTGCAACTGTGACAATGAACAATATAGAGCCATCAGGTAGGTCAATAATCTGTTGGGTTGGATGCCATTCAACTTCTTTGATAAGTGGAACAACCTCTGGAAAAAATCTGACAATAACTTTTGTCTCTTCGCCGGTCATAACTTGCCAGCTTTTTCCAAGATAATTATCCACAGAGAAATTCTGAGGATGTTGGAATGATTCCCCAGTATATTTCATTGATTTTATCCTGCTCGTGCGGAACATCAAGACTTTCTGTTTTGTATGACAATAACCGATCAGATACCAAGCCCTTCTGCGAAAGGTTAAGGCATATGGATCAACTACACGTTCAGAAGTCTTGTTACTGCTATACGAATAGTATAATATCCGTAACTGTTTTGTTTCCATTATAGATTGATAGATCTTTCCGATCAGGTCTCCCGAATCAGATATTTTCCTACGTTCGACGTTAATTTTAGCTGACCCAGTCTCTAAAAGCTCTTTTGAAGACTTTGGCAAAATAGCTATTATCTTTGATATTGCGGATTCAAGTGTGCTTCTATGAAATTGCCCCTCTCCTTCTGCATACACCCTAGCGCTCAAAATCAAGGAGAATGCTTCCTCTATTGTCAATGCCATCGGCGGAAGGAAAAAGTCTGGCATAATTTCATATCCTTTTCCAGACCAATATATCGGTATTTCTGCAAGGGAAAGGCTGTTTATATCCCTTTGAATCGTTCTGACAGAATCAACCTCGCATAATTTTGCCAAATCCGAACGATTAAGATTGGGATTAGCTTTGACGAGAGTTATTATTTTTAGCATTCTAGCTAAACGTTCGTATTTGCTCATCCGATCACCTCCCCTTGCGGTCTTCCGTAAGATGCTATATGTTTAATTTATAAAGTTTTTTTGGATTATCCCAAAGCCATTTTTTGGCGATAGCTATTGCCTCGTCAATGCCCATCTGCCCCCTATCAACTCGTCTGCCAAGGACGACTGCGATGTCCTCTCGCGCCATTAAAAGATGACCGTATATTTTTTCAACGGGAACGCGATAATCACCTCCAAAACCTATTATCTTATTTATCGGCACCAGATCTATGCACTCGTCTAGCCCTGAAATGGTCATTTGTTGTGATATTATATGACACCAGCACAGATTAAGCCAAACGTTAGGATGGTTTTTTCCTATAACGATTGTATCTCTCACATAAGGCATACCAAGATGATATAAGTCAAATCTTGTGTTCGGATGTCTCGGGAAGATAGGTATATTATGTTTCGAATCAAGATAGCGAAAATCTCCCCACATTCCAGCGTGGACAGCCATTACCATATCAAGTTCTGCGACGACATCCATTATGTAATTCCAAAGATAATCGGTCAGATGGTCTGTTTCGCCCAAGATAACACCGGGATTTTCGCCGTTCATTATCTTATTGAATATCTCCTCAGCAGTCTTTCTTGATGGAATGATATTTGGACGTGATATCATCTTAATTCCAACCGCGCCTTCTGATTTCCACTTCTCAATACCTTTTTTAACCAATACGAGATAATCGTCTAATGTTTTGACTTCCATTCCGAGATCGCTTGCTTTTTTCTTCACATCGTCAGCATTTCGGACTGATCCATAGACATCTATTGGCATAAGTGGGATCAACAGGTCGTCATCATAGTCAGTCCGCCCTGCCTGAGTTAACGCCACTCTGATCTTACATTTATCCCTCATTATTCTGTGATATATGCCCGGCGTATTTTCTGCTTGCATTCGCTCTGAAATCTCACGATAGTTGTTATCATTTATGTCATCAAAGCCATAGAACACTTTGACTGCTATCAATGCAGGTCTTGTATAAGAAGCATATCGAATATGTTCAAAGTAAGGCTTAAACATATTCCAACGTTCATCAAGAGGTTTTTCAGAGTCAATCACCATGTTATAGTTATCAGGACTCATTCCCGAAGTTATCAGATCAGTCCTAGTATAATGCGAAAAAAGCGTCAATACATCTACTTTTGAACTTGTCCTAACATGTTCAGGTGGCAGATGCTCGTGCGCATCAACGATCATCATATTATCCATCGCTTCTATTAAACGTTCTTCGGTCTTTGTGTAGTTCATATAATTCTCCTTGAAATAAATCTTGTAAAGTTAATTCCCAGAATTTAAAGTCCATTGGCAATTTCCAGAAACGTAGATCCAATAAGCTTTTCCGGGTTCAATTGTATATAGATCGTTTGGCGGATTATTCGGATCATATCCTAACCATCCGCCGTTATCAGGATCATAGGTCCATATCGAAGGGCTATAAGCCACAATGCTTGTTATTGCAGATTGAATATTAACGGGATTCTGTATAGGACATCCAACAAGATTCCATCCATTATGCAAGTTTATGATGTTATTCGGCAGTGTCCCGACAACTTCAAACACAGCAGGGGCATTCATAAATATCTGATAACCAACGCCTGCTTTTATTGTTGTCAGATCATTTAAAAAGTTAGGTCCATCAAGATCATATCTCAACCAATTTTCATTTTCCGCATCATAGGTCCAGATAGACCTTGCGTTTGCCCCTATTGAATTTAGGATTGTAGTTACGCTCGGATTAAAAGGCTCAACTGGAAATGAGACATAGTTCCATCCGCTATGTAATGAAATTGTATGCTTAATGCCAACGATGACTTTGACTTCCTTGGAATCAAGATAATGGTTTATCCTATTCGCATTTGATAAATTCTGATATGCTTTATCATAAGCCCTAGCATAGATGGTATGTTCTCCATAATTTGCATTTGTGCAGTCCCAAATTGCTTCCCATGGTTCGCCGTCATTATCAACCGCAATCGGATGTCTGATCCCGTCAGGTTTCCCATCATAAAACTCAACTTTATCAATTCCTACTGTGTCATCAACATCCGCTTGAAGCAAGACTTGACCGTATATCACATCATTTTCAACCGGAGAGGTTATGACTGCTCTGATTGGATTAGCACTGTCAATGAATTGACTATAAGCGTTCAAGATTGGCTTGTCGCTTGGACTTGGCAGACCATAGAGTGTCTTAATACCATCTTTTGGTATACGCATTTGAATATCTTTGCCATCTCTTGCAGTAGCTTTTACGTCAATTGTCACGAAGAATCTTTGATCATCTGACATAGGATAGCCTATTGATGCCCTGTTTGATCTCAAAGATAGTGGTGGCGAACCAGCGGGACCTTCAAACCAGATATTATAAGATGCATCAGCAGTTAATGTCTTAATAGACGGGGAATCATCCCCATTAGGTTCAAATTTTCCATCCTTGTCTCTATCTGCCCATAATTTGACAATTATATCATTTTCGTCTGCACTTCCGATGTTTTCAACGACGAAATACACGAGTTGATCATTGCCCTCACCTGTAACTATGCCGTTATTATCCTCGTCACGATATATATCCTCGTTTCCGTCATACTGACCATTGTTGTTTGCGTCAACATATCTTTCATTATCTGCAAAACGTCTTAGACCAGCTTTGCCAGGCATTAACACCGCGTCAGTGCCTGTTCCATTAAGAGGTCCTGCGTTTAACTTTCCATCATTATTTCCATCCCTGATTATAGCTTCATCTTCATCGTATAGCGAATTGCCCGCATTTGCTCCGCCATCTATATATCTTTCAGTAGTAGAAAACCTTCTGAGGGAAGCCCTACCACTAGTGACGATCTCATCAGTCGGATCAAGAAGACCATCGCCGTTTATATCATTGACAAGGGCTTCGCCTTCCTCATATTCCCCTGAATTAAGGGAATCATCAAGAAACATAAAACTAGATGGGAAAGACTTTATCCCTGCTACTCCGTCAAGTAAAACTATATCATCTTTTTCCAGCACGTCATCAGCATCTTTCCAATTCGCCTCTACGATAATTGCCTCGCCACCATCATAAGTATCATTATAATTAGAATCAGCAAACCTATATATATTCTGCTCAAATATATGTAAATTTACATCTCCTTCGATCAAGATTTTGTCAGTATCTTGCAAAACATCGTCCTCTGATAGGATAAGGGCTTCTGAGGCATCATAAACGTCATTATCGTTGATGTCATAGAACATCGTGTTTGATGGAAATCTTTTCAAATCAGCGACGCCAGCGAAAACGATCTCTGTTGGATCAACCTTATCGTCATTGTTTATATCGTTGATCAACAGTTCGCCATCGTTAAAAAGCCTATCCCTTCCGCCTGAGTCTGAATATTTAAAATTAGTGCCATCAAACGTCCGTAGTCCCGCATATCCTGCGGTTTTAATTTCGCCGATACCTATATAATTATCTCCGTTGTCCGATATTATCGCCTCGCTAAAGCCTGTATTATAGGATTTATAGTCATAACGTCCATTATGATTGTTATCTGCATATTTGTCATTTGCAGAGAAGTCTGAAAGGACCATATTTCCAGCGGTTAAAATTTCATCGCCATTAAGAATATTGTCAATGGTATCGGCGATCAAAGTCCCGTTTACATAGGATTCTCCAGCAAATTTTACATTGGTCCCATCAAAGCTACTTGCTCTGCCTGGTATAATCACTTGATCGCTTAAATCTAAAATCTGATCGCCATTTCCGCTGATTATAGCCTCATAATCGTCGTAGCGGTTGTTATGATTATAGTCAATAAAACTCAATAACGTATCAAATCCCTTCAATCCTGAGTAATTGCCAGATGCAACTATTTCGTCTTGTTTGTCCAGAATATCAGGGTCTTTGGGCGTGTATATGATCGGTTCATTCTGAGGATCAAAAGTTCCGTTTTTATTCCAATCACAGAATCTATAATCATCAGCAGTAAATAACTTTAAGAATGGTATTAATCCCGATTCCGTGATCTCCTCGTTTTTGAGTTTGTCGTCCTGATCGCTATCTTTTGCGATAAGCTCTAATCCAAAGTCCACCTCATTGTTTTCGTTCGCATCAACATATTTCATATTGCGAAAATCTTTGAGACAAGCATTTCCAGAGAGAATCACCTTATCGTCATTTTCACCTATTCCAATTGATTTTATTATGTTATCGTTAAGGGCATCATAGATAATGGCTTCGTCATCTTGATATACGTCATCATGATTGTTGTCAGACCATTTTAGTTCCGGCGTCCAAGCATGGAAACAATATCCAGATGCAATTACAGAGTCCGTCCCGCTACCATTTAGTTTCCCTTTGCTTAATTGATCATCAACTGAGGCTATAATCGGTTCATAGTTTACCCAAGGAAATGCATCATAAAATCCATTGTAGCTATTTGATCCATCAGTATCTATATATTTATACTCTTGTCTATCATTAAGTTTAATCATAGCTGATTTGCCCACATCTCCGTTCAAGATAACGCAATCCCGATTTCTTGTCCCTGGTTGTAGATAGGTCAGTTCGCCGTTTTTATCAATGTGATTTCCGGCTAATACAAACTCCCCCTTGAAATCTGATGGTGAATACCAATCAAAGACTATTGCTTCGCCGACGTCAAATGAGTTATTATTATTCCCATCAACATATTTTTCACTACGTCCAAACGAGGTTATACCTGTAATGCCTGCTGATACAACCTTGTCAGTGCTATTAAGTATGCCAGCGTCAAGTATTCCGATATTTCCCCCATCTATAATCACAGCTTCGTCTTTGTCGAATTTTTTATTGTGGTTCGCATCTATGTATTTCAACGGAGATTTAAGCTCATTAATGGCGACCATTCCCAGTGCTATAATTTCGCCGGGGTCTATAATGTTGTTGTTATTTGCATCGTTGATAAGGGGCTCATCGACGTCATATATGCCATTTTTTAAAAATTGGTCGCAGAATTTCAACTGTGATTGGAAGTTGCCAAAGCCTGCCCTGCCTTCTGTAACTACTATATCAGGATATACTATGTCGTAATTCGGCGGGACAAGCGATAGATCAATGATGCATTCGCCAATGAATGTTATAGTGCTGAATGTATAATTTCCATCGTGATTATCGTCAATATATCTCATCTCGCCCCAGTTTGCACTAATGCCCCTTGGCGGAATTCCCTCATAAACCAGTATATCATACCTATCCCATTGATCAGGAGTTTCGCCAGTGCTTTCGTTTATGATCGGTTGACCATCGTAGTCAGTAACGGTTTTACTGGTCAGGAATTTCTCTTGTGGTGAAAATGTCTGCATAACTTGTCTCCAAGGCAAACCGTCTTCAAGTATAGATGACCATTGACCTGTCGTCTTGTTTTTGATCTCGCCGTAGATTATATCATTAGCATCAAGGACTCTTAGTGGGATATTGTCTTTTATCAAAACTTCATATCCGTCCAGTGAACCGAAATTGTATGAATCTATGTATGCATTTATATCGGAATTCGGGGGATTAAGTTTGGATCCATCGATTGGCAATATCCGAGCACCTGACCAGTTATAGAAGTCATCAGTGAAATCAACTTTCCCCCAAACATAGTCGGATGGGTCAAGTATGCCCATCGGGTCATTGTCAGTGATAAGGACTTCATAATCATTTATCTGACCGTCCAAATTTTTGTCAATGAAGGCATTTATCTGTGGATTTGATGGCTTCAATTGTGATGCAAACTCGCCAATTGGTTTGATCTTTGCCCTCCCTGATACGATTATCTTATCGGCACTTGTTCCATCTAAAAAACCGACGTTAAGCTCTTTATCCCCATTGTCAGCGATGACCGCCTCTGTATCTGTTTTCGTCAACGGAGACCCGCTTGCGCTATAATATCCGCTGTTGTCAGAGTCTATATAACGTATTTTCTCGGTGAAGTTCCTGATCGTCCCAGGATTTGTTACTCTAAAAGTTCTGTTTGATTCATATACGATCGGTTCGCCGTCGTTATACTTTCCGTCTCCGTCGCAATCGACAAATTTCTCGTTCGTATTAAAACTTTTGATATTCGCGGTTCCTGGTTTGATCTGTATATCGTTTTTGCTTAGTATACCTGTTGGCTGTTCATCTTTTATTATAGCTTGAACGCCGGTAAAGCCAGAATTTACGCCGTCACTTGTGTATTTATATTCACTCATAGGAAGCAGGCTTGCATAACCTGCCTTTACTATCTCATCATTTGGATCAAGTCTGCCTGATGCTGTCCCAGAATCACGCCATATCATCTCGCCATCGGTGTAATAGCCATCGTTATTATTATCGATGAATCTCTCGTCTGAAAAATCTGTTATGCTCGCTTTTCCTGACAAAATCACTATATCTGTGCTATCCAAAATATTATCTTCATCTCGGATGATCGCCTCATTTTCCGATGTCCCTGTGAATTCGCCGTTGTTGTAATGATCTATATACTTATAATTACTGGGAAAATTCCTCATCCTAGCCATACCGGGACGTAAAACTAGATCAGAATCATCTAGTGCTAGATGTCTCGCTCCAATAGCATCATATAATAGGACTTCATCTTGATCTATGTTAATATTGAGACTGTTAGCACTCATAGGGTCGCCAGATTTATCCCAAACGACATCTCCATCTGAATCCCCTTGAAATTTGCCGTCAGCGATATGATCTATAAAAACGACGTTATCATCAAAGCTTTTGATGCCGGCGATGCCTGTTTTGACTACTTCGTCGCTAACGTCAAGCATTGCTATATCAGCGATTGGATTGTTATTCTTGACGATCGCCTCTTGTTGATCAAAAGAATTATTCAAGTTTGCGTCAATATATAGGTTTGATGTTGTTAGAAATTGTTTAAGAACAGCCTTTCCCTGTCTGATCACTGAATCATTTAGACTTAGTCTTCTGTCATTGCTTGCTATTATGAGTTCGTCACTTGAATAGCTATCGCTATTATCGTTATCAGAATAAAGATAACCATTAAACTTATTTGGAAAAGGCTTTAGTTTGCATAGACCAGTTTTGATGATCTCATTAAAAGATACAATATCATCGGGACTACTGACGATCATCTCATCATCGTCATATCTATCGTTGTCGTTTGCATCTGCCCATTTTATTATACCTTGTGTGAAGGCGGTTAAATGAGCGGGTCCAGATACGATCACATTATCATCAACAGATAGTTTGTCATCATCGCTCAGAATTATTGATTCCTCATTATCGTATATATTGTTGCCATTAGAATCTATAAACCATGTCCGCTTAGCAAAGGGCTTTATCGGTGCGTATCCTGCTGATACCACTTCGCCGTTGTCAATTAATCCATTGGAGTTGATATCGTGTAAAATTGCCTCGTTATCAGGGTCGCCTGTGTATTTTCCGTTGTTGTCTGCGTCAGTGTAGAGATAGTTTTTACCAGAGAAAGGCGAAAGTATAGCTAGCCCAGGTTTTTCTATGTCCATTGGCTCAATTTTCCCCAATACCCCAGAGTCGTGGATTATACACTCGTTATCATCATATATGCCGTTTTTATTAGCATCTGCGAATTTATCAACTCCGTTGACAAATGTTCTAAGATCAGCTCTTCCGATTTTGACTATGACATCGTCAAATTCTAAGATATCTGGATTACCATTGTTTCTGACTATAAGCTCGTCAGCATCAAAGATGCCATTATTGTTATCATCAGCAAACAAAAGTCCTTCGCCGGACATCGGTCTAAGATTGGCAAATCCAGAAATTTTGATCTCGTCTGCCTGCACTTTTTGATCACCAGAGATATCAATTATGATCAATTCTCCGGGATCATAACTGTTATTACCATTGCTATCTGAATAAAGCTCATTATTCCCTAGCCTTTTCATACTGGCTTTGCCTGATTTTAAAATTGTATCAGATGGATCAAGTTTACCTTTTATGCCTTTATCATTGACTATGGCTTTGTCCGAGGAAAATTTCCCGCTTTTATCGGAATCCATATAAACAATATTGTTTGGAAATGCTTTTAATCCAGCATTTCCCTGTTTTATAACTATATCATCTGCATTTAAAATATTCAAAGGTTCATTATCAATTATTATGGCTTCGCCATCATTATATTGAGGAGTGGTCATATTTGGCTGAATGCCATCAATGAATTTTACATAACTTGGAAAATGCGTCATATCCGCTGTTCCAGAACGGACAACCGCAGACTGATAAATACTCTCGCTTGTCGTGGATGTTCGGACAACCGCTTCGCCTGTTGTGTAAGTGCCTGAATGATCATTATCTATATATCGCTCATAAATACCAGATGAATACCTAAAAGGTCTGATAAGGGCAGTGCCTGAATTTTTCACAAGGTCATCCGCGTCTAATATGTCGTCAGAAGAGGAAACTATGGCTTCATTGTCCGATGCAGTTTGGTTACCGTCAAACGTCTGATTGAGGTTATTATCAGAATATAGATCGGTAGGGGAAAAAGAACTCAGTATATCACCTGCTTTTGAACCAGCTTGTCCATTATGAAGCAAGGTATCTGATCTGAGGTTTTTTGCAGATGGAATTGTAACATCAAGGACAAGCAAATTTTCGTAATTCTCAGGGACAACTATGGAGTCTGATACATCAACTTTGGTAACCTCATTGGCAAAGAAGGCATAAACCAAAGCACATAAGACGATCAATAAGATTGATACTGCAAAGGAAATTTTCTTTGTTTTTGCACTCATCACAGATCACCCGAAATACAAATTTTCAAAGAGAACCTTTTGTAAAAAGTTACAGATCAAACATCAACCTGATAGATCATAGACATTTTGAAGCATTCGTTCAAGTTCTATGGAGATTCCTCCAAATGTCTTTTTCAATTCAAGATATTGTTTAAGAGCCATATTATTCTTGGTTTGAATTTTTTCTGCCAGAATTAAAATGTTTTTGGGCGTGTAAATAGGCGATACATATTCAGTCACACTGACCTTATATCCAAAAGCTTCAAGAATAAGCGTCCTCATAGCATCTGTCAATAAATCTGCTAATCTGGATTTATATACACCGTGCCTGGTTATCGCTTTCAATGGATGATCGGCTAGTTGGTTCGTTACCTCGTGTTGACAACATGGGACAACAAGCAAAAAGGGCGCTTTTAACATAATTCCCTTCGCTATTGCTTCATCTGTTGCTGTATCACAAGCGTGAAGACTGCAAACTATGTCAATTTCAACTTTGGGCTGAAAATTCCTTATTGCACTGATATGGAATTCCATATTGTTATAGTCCAGTTTTTTTTGTATTTCTTTACATTTTTCTATTAATTCTGTATTTGTATCGATGCAGTAAAAGTGGCAATTCCTTCTGAGTTTTTCTCGCAGAAAATAGTTCATCACAAACGAAAGATATGATTTTCCAGAGCCGCAATCGAGGATAAACACCTTCTTGTTTTGTGAGCTTTTGTTAAGAAGAGGCAATATGATCTTTATGAAATTATCTATCTGAATAAGCTTTCGCATCATATCAGCCTTTGTAGATCCATCGGGATTGATAATTTCTATAGCTTTTAGCAAATCATCAGCTTCATCAGGGTCAATTATCGTTCCTGATTTGGTTATTTCTGGCACAGCTAGTGGCTTTGAGTAGGTTATCTTTGGTCTTGCGTTCTTTCCATATGGAATTTCTATATACATATCACCAGAATAGGACTCACAGACTATTGATCTAAAACCATTTTCAATTAACTCTTCTATCTTGTTGATGAAATCAGTTTCTTTGATAACCGTTTCTTCATTACCAATCCGAAAGACATAACTACCATTTTTCAGATGTATATATGCTTTTGTGTTATCTGAGATCAGAGTTATCCTTTTGAAATCATCCTTGTCATTCAACCTGCTAGATATTGCTATTTTTATTATGTCTGTCAATTTTCGCCCTCACTTACACACTCTATTAAATACTCTGAGGAAATTACCGCCCATAATCTTCGCAATATCATCATAGTTATATCCTCTTTCAGATAGCTTTACTACGATATTTGGCAGTTTTGATACATCCTCTAATCCTATCGGTGCTGGACTCATACCATCATAATCCGAGCCAATCCCCACGCAGTCTATACCGCCGATATTTACGATATGGTCTATATGTTCTATGACCTTATCTATCGTCGGAGGGTCGGTTCTTTTGCCTTTCCAATAGGCTTCATCGATGAATTCAGGACAGAAATTAACGCAGATCACTCCGCCTGCTTTGGATATGGCTTTTATCAGATCGTCGTTGACATTTCTGGGATGCCCGCAAATGGCTTTTGCACTGGAATGGGACGCAATTATCGGATCACTACTGACATCCAAGACATCCCAAGTCGTTTTGTCAGATGAATGTGATACGTCAACTATTATTCCCAGACTATTCATTTCCTTGATCACGCTTTTTCCGAAACTTGTCAATCCATTATGTTTCGCTTGTTCACACGAGGCATCTGCCCAATTTGTGCTTCCCCATACAATTGTCATTATTCTGATGCCAAGTCCATAGAAAACATCAAGCAAAAATAAGCTGTCCTCGATCGCTTGTCCACCTTCAATCCCTATTACGGCAGATATTTTTTCATTCTGAATAGCATATTGTATATCCTCTGATCTTAAAACAGGATGTAAGGTATTGAAATTTTTTCCGAACTGCGTATATAGCCCGTTTATCATCTGTTTTGCACGGGCAGAATAATAGCCGTGTCGCTCTCCTGGTTTGCCGATCCAACAGGCAAAGACCTGAACAGAGACATTGCCTTCAACCAACCTTGGTATATCCACATGACCAGTGTTTGACCTTTCACCGATATTAAATCCCTCGTTGATGATCCTCTCAGCGGTATCGCAATGTGCATCACAGATAACTAACGATTTATACAAGCATTCCATTTTTTATCCTCTCATTTGCAAGTAAGAAAATAACCAATTATGCCGACACTGAAAGCGATAAAATAAAAATCCTCAACTATAAAATACCTTTTGGGTATGATATAATACCATTTCAGCGATATACTGCCTGTATTGTTGCCCTTATATATCCGATCGCATAAGCTTTCGACGCCAGAGATTGAGATATGGTTGGAATATGATCAACTATAAAAGGACCGAAAAATCCAGAATCTCGATAAGCTTTCATAGTCTCGAACATATCAATTTCGCCTTCGTCAATAAATGTCTCAACGAAATTGTGGGGGGTGCCCCGAATGTTTCTGAAATGAACCATACAAATTTTATTTTTTTCTGCAAAATATTTTATTGATCTGACGACGTCAATACCCATTTCAGCGAAGCAACCTTGACAAAATAACATCGCATTAGATTGACTTGGCACAAGATCGAATACTTTCTGGTAATTTTCTGGGCTTATAATTATCCTTGGTGCCCCTCCCAGTGAGAAGTCAATCGGTGGATCATCGGGATGTAAAGCCAATTTAACCTTTGCTTCTTCGGCTATTGGAATAACTTTTTTCAAAAAATATTCTAGGTTCTCCCAAAGTTTTTCTTTACTTATCTTCTCTGATTGGTCTGGATTATTCTGTCTAAATTCATCAAGATCAAACGAGCTATACTTAGCCCTTCCCCTTCCTTCTTTTGATCTGGTTCGGAAGTGACCTATTGACATAAATGTGTATCCACAGAAAGGAATTCCTGCTGATCCTATCGCAGTTATTGCAGAACAACATAGATCGATTTGCTCATCTCTATTTTCGAGACCATTGGTAACAGCGCCCCAATTGGGAACACTCCAACGCATATCATATACTTTCAAGCCGAATGATCTAACGAAATCTGCCATTTGTCTTATTTCATCAGCATTAGACTTATCTACAATAACAGGTAGACCGTTAATGGAAAGCCCATCAACGCCCATAGAATTTAGAAAAGAAAGGTTTTCAGAGTTTACCTGATTCCATCCCAAAACTTCACATATCGTTGCTTTATTTTCCCTCATAAAGAAATTACCTTTCTAAGTTTCTTGGTACAGGCAAAGAGACAACGCGATCGCTTGCAGCAGACATATATCCTGCCATTAACGCCTCGACCTGTGCTGCCCCATCTTTTGCTGAGACTTCGCTTTCTGTATCATTTTCTACACAATCTATAAAGTATCCGACATCATTTGGATGAAGGCTTTTAGCTTTTACAGGTATCCAAGTTCCTTTTGGTTTTGCAGATTTATAAGTGCTATTCCAAAATCCCATTGGGTCTTCGGGATTTATCTCTGGCGGAGTCCATGGGGGTTCGCTTGTCCATACTTCTATTCTCGGTTTGCCTGCATCAAAAGTCATCAATCCCTTTGTGCCGATCAGATGCACTCTCATAGGACCGTGCGATGGGTGACTTGTGTAGCCGATCCTCCCGGCAGATATAGTCGCGACTATGTCATTTTCAAGCGTCATAGCAAGTAATCCGAAATCCTCTACGTCATTTCGTTTATGCTCCTCAAAAAAGTAGTTTTCAGTCAGACAAAAGACCGATTTTATCTCTAATTCAGTTATCCATCTTATTAAGCCGACGGAGTAAACACCTGTTGCTCGTAGTTCACGTTTAGAATCAATGAAAGTAAACCTTTTCGGATGTGGGTCTTGTTTGCGCGGTCTACCAAGTGGTGAATTTCCCGTATGTCCTTTTGCAAACATAACATCACAATGGATCGCTATAAGGTCTCCAACAACGCCGGATTTAAGAGCTTCCTTTGCGGATTTAGCCCATAATTGATGGACAAAACTAAAAACTTGGCTTTTAACATTAGTGGATTCAACAGCGGATACGACAGAATCCGCATCGGAAATGCTACAAGTCATAGGTTTATCAAGATAAAGATGTTTTCCTGCTTTTGCACATTTTACCGCTACTCGTCCTCGTCTTTCGTGTTCAGCGCAAATACTGACAATATCTACATCGTCACGGGATAAGGCAATATCAATGTCTTCTATATATGGCAATCCCTTTTCTTCTGCAAACTTTCGGTTGAGATTATACCGTCTTTCTGGAATATCAGGTTCATCGGTTACTGCAATGAGCTTGCATCGGGGGTCTGTTTCGAAAAAACCTGCGTAATTCTCTTGATGAGTCATCATTCCGGAGACAAGCAAGACTCCATAGGGCTTAGTCAAAATCTAACACCTCCTCCAGAATAATTGGTTCACCTGTATAAAGTGAGCGTTCAATGATCTCTATAAGCCATTTGGGGATGATCATAGGCTCTGCTTTGAGGTCGAATCCTTTCGGCATAATCTCGCCGTCGTGATATAACGCACCTTTATTGCCTAAAAGCATAAGGTCTATACGGGAATTAAACTCGCCAGAAACATTGACACTCACTATTGCTGTTTGACCGCCGGTATATTCTGCGGTTGCAGTTATCTGAGCGGTATTTTCCTTGTGTTGAACATATATCTTTGATGGAACCGCTCCCAACCATGAACCTGTCATAACAAGAGTTTGTGCAAGTATATCAATTATTTGTTCTTCAATTGGCGTTATTTGGACAATAAATCTGATGAACACAGGGACGCCAACTCTACCTGTGTCTATTATCTCCTTGACCGTTTGATATAGAAGGTGCATATTTCACTCCTAATAAATTACATCTTGGTAAATTGTTGTTTATTTTCCAATTCTGGATTTTGGAAATTTTCAGTGTCATTTTTCAATAACTGTGTCTTTTCTGGTTATTGTAATAGGTTCTGGCAAATCACGTTTGATTTTATCTAAACAGTAGCCAAATCCTGCTCCCTTAATAGTTGAGATATCTACTATGCCGTTTCGTCTTTTGTAAACTCCTGGATGGACCCTCTCTTCTGCTGAGGATGCCTCTGGGTAGAATTGCATACTATTTGTTTCAACTCCCATAATTGTCTTTGCATAGGAAGCTAATAAGACATGGGGAATTTGTGCAAGCATTGGGTTTGTCAGGTCTTGGACCATTAACGTCATACCATGAGCTTTTGCCCAACAAAGGCTCAGCAATGCACCTGTTTGGGTTTTACAGGTTTTAAGTGCAACGCCAGTCCATCCCAACTCGCGTCCAAGTTTTATTAAGTGCCAATCATGAGCGCTTTCGTCCATAAACAAAGGTTTTCTAGCGGATACACTGTGCACGTCTATTTGATTTTTTTCTAGGTCATATGGAAATGGCTGTTCAACATATAGTATCATGCTGTATATTCTTGGAAATTCTACCATAAGTCTGTCTAAGATGTCATTGACATAATTTGGGTCTGTAACAGTGCAGTTGAAATCACTTGTTAACCAATATACATCGTTTTCTATGGCGATCTTTCCGACTTTGACCAAACGTTCATAATCCCAACTTGCGTCGTTGCCCCTTAATTTTACTTTTAGACACTTTAAGCCATCCCTTTTTATCCAATCCGCTAATAAGACAGGATAACCGTCGTCTGGTTCAGTTCCTGTGAGCTCATCTTTGTCTAGCAAATCCATACCACCGACAAGATGCCATGCAAACATCTTTTCTGCTCTTGGAAATTGCAAAAAATCCGCGGGATATTTTCCCTTAAAAGTGACGTTTGCCTTTTCCGCCGGTATTAGGTAATCTGATAAGTCAGTATTCATAAATTCGGAGTTATAGGTATCATAGGTTGGAATTTCGTTCAGTTGACCATAAGCGTCGTGCAAAGCAATGTCAAATGCGGAACAGCAGACAAGCCCTGCTAACCATGGGGTATGTTCATCCAGCCCAATCTTTTTGTTATGTTCATCTAATAACTTTGGCAATATGGATGTTTGGAATCTATGTCCAATCTCAACCGGATGACCGAATTCTCTGAAATTTGCCCATTCTTTGGCTAATGTTATGCAGAAAAGTTTAAGTGCCTCGTGCCTTTCTGAATACGACAGTGAGCTTGGCCATACCCATTGAACGCTCAATGGGGTTTCGCCCCAGCCCTCTGCTATTTTGTGATTTCGGTTTTCAACCGTCATCTTGACTCTTGCACATGTTACAGAAGTCAGTGTCTCGGGACCAAATTTTAAAGGCACTCTAGTTTTAACAGGAAGGAAATAGAGAGACACATCTTTGGGAGATATATCAGTTACTTTTGCCATATTAACCCCTCATTAAAATTTCATCCTGACGCGTCATATCGTCTTGGATTGTTTTTAACTTTTTCGTAAACAGCAAGTATTTTTTCAACTAAGCTATAAGGGTCGTCATCATAGACGACTTCACTTCCTGTATCTTTTTTTATTGCTTCAACTATATCGGGCAGTTTTTCTGTGATTCCGCCTGTTCCTAAAAGCACTCCGATAGGTTTTCCTTCATCATAGGCAATACAGAATTCGCCCAACGTCCCCGAACGTCCCCCTACGATGATGATGACATCACAGCTTCTAACTCCAATTACCTCTCTGCCCATAAGTCCACTTCCTGTGAATATCAGGACATCGATATATTCTATTGGAGATTTATATAGCTCTATATGTTCACGTAAGTCGATACCGGGCGAAATGCCTATTGTAAATCCGCCAGCGTCTTTTGCTCCTTTGGTAGCAGCAAAAGGTAAACCCGGACACCCACCAGTCACAAGGACGCATTCTTTTTCTGCGATCGCTCTGCCCAATAAATATGATTTCTCCAAAGCCTGCCTTGACATCTCGCCTCCCGCAGACCCCATTACACCAACTTTGACTTTCAAGTTTTCCTCCTATCAATTACCATTTAAATTGTGTGTCTCTATTAAGTGTAAAAACTGATGATAAATCAGGTATTAAATGATATTGATATAATATGCTCTCCCATAGGAACTATTATAAATAGCCAAATTTTTCCAAAGTCTTTTCGGATTTTAAAGCCTGTAATTTTCCCATCACAGGTCGGAATAACCCTTAAATCATCAGAATCTAATGGCACTTTTACGATCATTCCTTCTTCATATCTGCAATCCACATTGAAACTAATTGATCCATTTTCATCGATAATTATGTCTGAAACATTAGATTGAGACCGTTTTTGCCACCAAGCCCATACTCCGTCATTGCCCCTGTGGACGGCGACTATTCCTTTATTTTTTATATAACGTAAAATTTCCTCTATAGCTGATCGACAAGCTTGATGATTGTATATATTTATTGGATGATAAAACATATCCATAACAAGATGATAATAGACTGCAAAGTCAATAGACCTGTGAATGATGTCAAAATCAATAACATCAGTTGCGCTATAACCTATTTCATAAGCAGTGATAGGCTCTTCAAGAAAATCTATCTTTTCGTTATGATGTTCATAATCGTCATAAAAATGAAAAGGGAAACATGTCCCAAAGACAAATCCCAGTTTATTAACAGGATTTAACGGCGGTAATGGATGATGAATAAAACTGTTATCTGCTTTTATTCCAGCGTTTTTCATCCATCGTGCGGTATCAGCCCAACCGGTCCATCTGCACCAGTGGTTAACAGTGCATATCGGATAAAATCCATAAGCATTGTAGAAATCATTTACCTGTTTTTTAATATCTACCTCTGTGAAAGCCAAAGGACTGAAGTTATCAATAAAGTTAAAGTGGAGTGAAGGCTCATGCCCATTATCTTTAATAGCAGAGACATCTTCTTTGGTCATAGTGAACTCGCCTTTAGCATTTTGCATAATATTAATATGGTAAGGCAACCCTCTTTCTCTCATCCAGTTAGAAGCCCAAACCTGTGTCCCTTTCGCCGCTTCATCATCTCCTCCCCAGAAGAACATCGCATCCGGCACCTGATCATCTTTTGGCGGCATCTGATAGATCAAAGGTTGCGGTTTATGAGCGATCATATTTTGTATAAGAAAGAGTATCTCATCTGCATAAAGCACTTCTCGCTCATTTTGACCAATAGCGATAAGATCGCCTGTTCGGAAGTAACCATCTCCATCACGGTCATAGGTTATCGGTATCCCTTGATGCAAAACCCATATCGTCTGAGGGACGTTGAACGCAAAGTAATAGGCATATCCATCACCATATTTTTTGCCTGTTATAGCAGAATAACCAATGTCTTTGTGATCTTTATCATATAGTTTAGCTATCTCCCTTGAATTGACTGGCTTTATACAGCGTATATCTGAAAAAATTATCAAATTTTGCTTGGGATGAAGATAAGAATGAATCCCTGTTGTAAGCATATCAGAGTTCAATGAAAAGTAACCTGATATCGAAAAATCGCTTTCTTCTTGGATAAGCTCTTTATCATATAGATTGCCAAAAATGCTATCTAATCCATAGGTTTTGAATCCAATGAGAATCCCACCGTTTTTTACCCATTCATCAAGATTAGATTTAACAAGCTTTGTAACCCTAGATGAAGGTAGTTCCCCGATGAATAAAATCCCTATACCATTGAGCAATTCTTTATCTTCGAGGTATTTGCTTGAAATCTCTTTTGCACGAAGACCTAATTGTTCATTTATTTCTTTTATGTATTCATACCAATAATTTTTCCCTTGCTTGTTTGCTTCAATTCGGAGATCAGGATCATAGATATAAGCAGTTATCACTTTGGTAGCCTTTGAAGACATAATCTAATCCATCCTATGTAAATTCAAAATTGTTTACAAACTATGCTAACCATCCTAACGTATCAAATTCTTTATAAATTTAGTTTTCAGGAGTAAATTCCTCAACTTTTGAGCTAGGCTTGATTGTATCCTCTGATCCGCCTAGAACATAGATTTTACCGTTTACCTCCGCGGTTGTAATGGCATATCTTGCAGTTGGCATATCAGATATTTTTGTCCACTTATCCGTCTTCGGATCATATTTTTCAATTACTGAAAGGCTAATTGGTCTTTCAGTTAAGAATACTTTTTCTCCTGATGGTATTTGTCCTCCCATTGCATAAATAAACCCGTTGACCACACTGGTTGACAATCCTGCTCTCCCTGTTGGCATATTAGCCTTTTTCGTCCATTTATCAGTTATTGGATCATATTCTTCAACTGATGAGAGATAAATCTCGTCCTTATTTCTTCCATTTGCCTTTGAACCTGCCATTGCTAGTCCACCGAAACAGTAAATTTTATTATCAAACGAAATAGCAGAGAAAAAAGCTCTTGGAGTGAGCATGTTAGCCTTTTTAGACCACTTATTCTTCACTGGGTCATACTCTTCCACCGTAGGCAAAGTTTTAAGGTTTTCATCTATACCGCCGATAGCGTATATTTTCCCATTCAAAGCACATACAGACAGAAATGACCTCGGCGTAGGCATATCAGTCTTCTTTGTCCATTTATCTGTCTTCGGATCGTATTCCTCTGTGGCAGAAGTTGTGCCGGGGCTTACTCCGCCGATAGCATATATTTTCCCATTCAAAGCACATACAGATAACATTCCTCTTGGAGTAGGCATATCAGCTTTCTTTGTCCATTTTTCAGTTATTGGATCATACTCTTCAAGAGTGGAAAGTGGATTAGGACTTTCAGACATCCCACCGACCAAATAAATTTTTCCATCTATAACACAGCTAGGCACAAGCTTTGCGGTTGGCATATCCGCTTTTTTTACCCATTTTCCATATTCTACATTAGCACCAAAGAGAAAATATAGACCTATCATACAAATTAATGGCAAAAGTCCGATCCATTTTGATTTTTCTGTTTTTTTCACCATAACTATTTGACTCCATTATGACTAATTTATTGGTTTTATTGTAAATTTTTATTTGACTCTATAATTGTTTTGGCTTTCTCTTTGAGCTTAGATTCAACCGCTTGATTTATATACAAGGTTGCCAATGCACATCCATAACAATGTTCTTTTGTTGGCAGAATGGACATTGATTTTATCCCTGCTTTAATATTTTCAAAAACACTATTTTTGTTTATATTTCCTATTGGAAGTGTATGACGAATCGCATGTGCTCCGCATCTATATTGATCTCCCTCAGGTGTAAATGTAGCCTGCGTTGGTGCTACGTAACAATGCTTTGATAATGCTAAACTTCCATAGATGCCATCAGCCGATACCTTTACATAGGCATCAAGCCCGCCTTCGTGTTTTACTCTTAAAAACGGATTGGAGAAATACCCAAACAAAGCACCTCGTTTATCCTTCGGGACGCCCATTTTGTCCTGATAATCATCCCACATCTTGCATACGGTATCCCAAATCTCTGTATAGAATTTCCTAAATTCTTCTTTTGATGGTCTCAAGTGGTTATTGCTTGCTCCTCCGACAGGTATAACATGCATAAAAAGATCGTTGAAAAATGGATCGCTCCTCTCGCCAGTTTGTTTATGTTTTTCAAGTATGAAGGCAAACAAAGACGGAAAATGATCCAGGTTTTTGTTGGTCAAAACGCAATTTGTATGAATAACAGGATAACCAACTCCAACGAGGTCTCTTGCTATCTGTATATTATATATACCTTCTAGTACCTCATCGAACCTGTCTCCGCCAAGAAGATAGTTTTGCATATCCCGATCGGGCGTATCAAGGGAAATATGAACCTTTGATAATCCAGATTTGATAAAATACAAGGCAACTTCTGGAGTGATAAGGCTTGCATTGGTGTTCACATTAACCCCTGCTCCGCGTTCAGTTGCATACCTTATCAATCCATCATCTCCCCAAATATCCTCTCCCAGCAACAACGGTTCTCCGCCAGTGATGTATATATAAGGACCAGAATCAGTGACATTGGAAGTTGACTCAGTGATAATGTCCTTCCATGTTTGTAGATCAACTTTTGGCTCAACATAGGGTTGATTGCAATATATACATCTTGGTTTAAAATTACAGTTTGGAGTAACGTTAAACCCTAAAAACGAGATAACGGGGTCTTTTCCATCAAGGTCTTCTGGCCATTTTGCCAATTCAGATAAAATTTCGTCCTCAGTTATATGATCTTTACTAGCAAGCTGTTTTACTCTTTCTTCGTTGAATTCTAATAGCTGATTGACTACGGTATCAATAAACGGTCTCAGTTTTTTTGGTTCTAGTCTATTTGATCTGACATTGTCAACTAAACCAGAGTTGATAACTCGCCTCCACTTATGTGAAGCCAGTAATCCTTCTAGTTCTGATCTATGTTCAGGTGTATATACATTAAGGTTCATATTTTTTGATCTCCTTTATTTTCATTTTTTAAGATTATCCTATTTTCTGTGATTATACAGTCAACGGGAATATCCCATTCATCGTGTAAAACATCTTCTACGATTTGAATTTCATAAGCTAGTGCAACAAAAAGAGATTTACTACATTTTATCAAGAATCGGTCATAATATCCAACACCATATCCAATGCGATAACATTTATTATCAAATGCTACACCGGGGACAACTACTATGTCAATCATATTCGGCGGGAAAGGTCTTATGAATTCTGGTTTGGGCTCAGGAATATGATACTTTCCTATTGTTAATTCAGAAGAAGGATTAAGTATCTTGGATGGTAGTAGCTCTTTTTGATGAGATTCAGATTCAATACATATTGGAACAATAACGTCTAATCCCTTTTCTAATGCCTTGTCAATACAATCTTGAGTCCTGACCTCACTTCCAAAAGCGACATAAAACATTATTGATTGGGATTTATGACGCTCAATTATCTTCCATAACTTTTCTTGAATTATATGGCTCTTCAATATAATCTCATTTTGGCTAAGAGAATTTCTTAGACTAATGATTGACCTTCTTATCTCTCTTTTTGATTGATACACTTTACAAAATACGGGAATTTCAAATCAGAAAAGCTTTGGTATATAACGTCAAAGCTAATCAAAACGGAGACCAACTAGGATGATTATCATCTGCATTATTGAAAGTTATTCGTGTCTGATTTGAACCATCAGCGTTCATTATATATATTTCATTGTTGAAATCACGATCAGACACAAAAGCTATTTTGCGTCCATCGGGAGACCAAACTGGAGACCTATCGTTTGCGAAGTTCTTGGTTAAATTAATTCCACCTTTTGGATTGAGACAGAGATCAATGAATATATCATAGTTATTTCCGCTAAGATCCTCATAAATGTAGTAGTCGCCGAAAACATTGGGCCAAGCAAAGTCAAATAATTCAAAATCCTCCAATAATCTTACGTTAGTTCCGTCAGTGTTCATAACATAATAATTTTCGAATCCGTCACGATCAGATAGGAAACAGATTTTTTTACCGTCTAACGACCAAAATGCACTATATTCGTTAATTCCAATAGTTCTAGTAAGATTTACAACTCCTGTTCCATCACTGCGCATCAGGAATATATCAGAATTCCACATATAGCTTCCATCTCTATCGGATGAAAAAGCAATATATTTGCCATCAGGGGACCATGAGGGCTGAGTATCTTGCGAGAAGTTATAAGTAAGCTGTTTGATATTTGATCCGTCGGTATTCATAACGTATATCTCATAATCGCCATCCAAGTTTGACGTATAAGCAATTAAAGACTTTATTATAGGTGCTCCGCTATTAACATAGAAATTTATTGATATGGGACCTACCTCTTGTCCAAACTCATCTTTTCCTGATATAACGAGAATATATGCTCCATCGGCTAGCTTTGAAAAAGGTTTAAAAGTCGCAAAAGCACCTGTGGTATCAACTTCTACGGTTCCTTTAACGCCGGGTATTTCCATATTGATAGTATCCATATAATTGTTAAATGAGACGGAGATAGTATGTTCGGGGTTGATCTCTTGTCCGTTTTTTACAGATGTGCTTACAATTCTGAGGGCAGGGGGAGCAGGCAATTGACTTTTGTCTAATTTATCTGGGATATCCTCTGTGCATCCGAAGAATAGAAAAACTAATATAATCAAGATATTAATATATTTATACATATCTTTTACTTCCTTATTAGAAAGATGCTTTGGCAATAAAGACATAGCCGTCATTTGTGGGCTGAACTTTCATAGAGAAACCCGATTTATCCTGAACAGGTTTGATTAAGAAACCAGCATCAATGGCATTAAAAGCCCATACCGTCCCGAATATGATCTGTGATATTAATGCAAGATTTTTGGCAGATACTGCCTTATCATACAATTTATCTTGTTCATCAAACATATTTTTTATCTCGGTGGTCATTTTCATCTGCCTTTGCATTTCCAGATAAAGTTTATCTCGGAAATCAGTATATTCATCTAGCGTGCTGTGATGACGAGACGTAGCAATGATCGCAAATAATCCAGTCCCTAATACTAAACCTTCGTAAATGAAACCACGATTTCTATGTCCTTGCAAATGTTGACCAAATCCGGGAATGACCATTGAGACAGCCATCGCAGACATTGGAGATATTCCTCGTCCTACTCCGATCGGTTTCCAAACAGGCTGGACGATAAGAGATTGACCGGGCGAAAGGTTTTCCTTTCTCTCATAAGGTCTGAACCCTGACCTATCAACTCGGATAGTATGGCTACCAGGGGGGACAAGGTGTGGTAAGGTAACTGGAATTCCATCAATCGAAACTTTGGCTCCAACAGGTAAATTTGAAGTTTCTATTGTCGCAAGGGCTTTTTCGGGATTTTTTGGTCTGAGTGTTAACGTAGTCAACGTCCTCTGACCTGATACAATTGTTATATTTTTAGCTTCGCCATTATATTCCTCTCTTTTGGCAGTCAAAACATAAGAGCCTGCGGGAAGATCAATTTCGCCTGTTGTCCCTATATCATAAGTTGTTCCGCTATCTAGCGATGTTACAGACAATATTGCATCATAGGGGGTTACATTAACCTGCAACTTTCCCAAAGCTATTGGTTTAGTAACAGCAACCCATTGTGGGTTAGGAGAAAATCTCTGTCCTGCGCTTAAACTAACGTTGATCTCCACAGGATTGTATCCCTCACGTTCTATGCGAATCTTATATGTTCCTGGAGCTGTGTTATATGGTATAGAGACCTTGACATTATTTATAAAAACCTGCGCATTGTTTGGCAAAAACTGCCCATCTATTGTCGCTAGGGTAGGGGGCTTCTGTTTAAGAATCAGTTTTACCTGTGTAGATACCGCTTTATTGACCTTTACATTTTCTTTACTAGCGGTTTCGTATCCGTCTTTTTCAGCGGTTATGTTATAACTTCCGATAGGAACTTCTATTTCACCTGATAGAATGTTAAAAGGTTTTTCATTTGATCCACCTGTTGGAGTCACAGTTATAACAGCGTCAGCTGGAGTAACTTGAATTGCTAATTTGCCTTTTGCTGGCTCAATTTTTTGTGGGATAAAAAGGAAGTTGCCTTCATCAGCGACTCCAAATCTGGGATTTTGCTTACCATTTGTCATTTGTAAGACAGCATTTGTCAAATACGAGTAGAGTTCTGTCCCTGTTATTACATGATCACCATTTTCATCAGCTAATTCATCTTCTAATCCCTTGAGTAATTTATAAGTGAAGACGCCATGACCTAAGTCTGGACGCTCTTCTGATTTTTCGCCTTTTCCGCCAGCAGTTATCATCTGTTGAACTTCCGTTTTAGCCACTCTTGACAGATAATCAGGCAAACTGGTATTGATCCCTCCACGATGGCTACCTAATACAAGTCCACTGTAACATGCGTCAACAATGAATATGATATGTTTTGCAGGGATAGTTTTCGCTGCGTCGTTCAACTCATTCATTGCTATACAGTATTTTCTATAATCTACAAGGTTTGGCGGTTTGGATAAATCTCCTATTTTTGCATCGTAAGGGATTAAAAATCCCATTTCACCAGCCCCTCTTGGAAGCGGAACCGTCTGACCATGACCCGAAAAATAGAATAAAACGCAATCTTCACGATCAACCATACTAGTATCAGAGAACTCATTTAATTTTTCCATAATGTTAGCTTTTGTTGCTTGTGCATCTTTCAACAAGAAAACGTTTTCTTTTTCAAAGCCAAATTTCCTGACCAAAAGGTCTGCAACCGCTTCAGCATCAGCAACAGCCCAGTCCAACTGATTTCCCGGAAGATTGGGATATTTATTAATACCAATAACCAAAGCCCAACCTTTTCTGTAAACTACATTAGGCATATCCAGTTGATTTTGTGGACGTAACATCCCACCAATACTAATGTTAACAACCGTTGACATCAACAATGCAACTACCACTATGGACATTATTGGCTTCATATCACATCCCCACCTAAAAAATAATTATGGAGTTTCATAATGATTGCTTTAAGACAACTTGATGAATGCGTCAATAAAATCTTAAAATTATTATATATGATTTCCTGTATTGGATTCTATCAGTTTTTTCGTATGTTCTTTTATATCCTCAAAAACCGACTGGATTGAACGATTAGCATTGATGACAATAAAACCAAATTCATCAGCCATTTGATCAAACTGCTTGATAAGTTGAGTCTGATATTTCACGAAACTATCATAAAGATTATCCGCAAAACGAACGTCCATTCCTGATTCCCAATAGTCAAATCCTCGCCCCTTCAATACGCGTTTCACTAGTGTTGGAACGCTAGCTTTCAAATAGAAAACAATATCGGGTTTTAATGCAAAACCATAGACCTTTCTTGCCCATACAGGATCAGCCCCTCTGACGACATTTCTAGCGATGAGGGAATAAAAATATCTGTCTGATAGAACGTAAAATCCAGCACTCAGAGCGGGAATAATATGGTTTTCTAATCTATCTGCGAAATCAGTTGCATAAAATAGGTTCATCGTCAATCTGCCGAGAGTATGCCCTGCTTTTGCAGCATCAAGCCCTGGCTGTGTTAATGGTGATCTCGCTAAACCTGTATTTGAAACGCCAAAACCTTCAATTTCTAACCATTGTTTTAGTAGTTCAATCTGAGTTGACCTTCCAACTCCATCTGTTCCTTCCAACACTATCAACTTTCCGGGCAGGTTATCTATTTTCATATATGGAAATCCTGCTCCATAAAATTCCACTTTGACCAAAAACAACACCTCCAAAAAAATAATTACTGATGCTCTTGCAATTTTACTGTTTTCTGTGATTTAATCTCTCCCAACAATTCTGTAATAGTCTTATTCATAATTGGGTGAACAAAATCTTTTGCAATTTCTGCTAATGGAACAAGGACAAATGCTCTTTCGTGCAATCGCGGGTGAGGGATGATAAGATGGGGAGTATTAATGATCATCTGATCATAAAATAGGATATCAACGTCAATTTCCCTAGGACCCCATCTTATTCTATCCTTTCTACCTATGAATTTCTCTATTTTCTTTAATGTATCTAACAATGCTTCAGGTGACAAATCTGCTTCAATTTCAGCGACAGCATTCACAAACCAATCCTGATCTTCATATCCAACTGGTTCTGTTTCATAAAACGATGAGACCTTTTTTACACTTACAGAATTGATCTGATCTATTAATTTTAATGCTTGCCTTATGTTTTCAGATTTGTCACCAATATTAGAACCAAGCCCAATATATACTTTTGGCATAGATTATTTTTTCAGCGATCCCCAAGTGGTAGCTAATTTATCCTCTTTGTTAATTGCAGAAACAGTAAGTAGTTTTCCGTCCATAGATGCTTTAATCTCATCGACTGTGAGGGCTTTGCTCCAAATTTGGACATCATCAAGCAAACCGCCAAACCAGCGATCCGTAGCATACATTGAGCCTATCCAATACTTTACGTCTTTGGTATCTCTAATATTTCCTGCCCCTGCTCCATTAAGGACCTCGACACCATCAACATATATTCTGGCAGTTGTTCCATCATAAGTTTGTGTGACATATGTCCACTTATTAAGTGAAAGACTTCCAGCAGCAGCTTTTAGATCAACAATTGTCGCATCAGCAGCATCAACGGCTTTTCTTATGCAGAACCTTATTACGCCGCCAGCTTGTAGTTCAAAGTGAATCATACCGTTTAGATTGCCATCCCATTTGGAGATAATATCTACTTGTGCATCTTTGCGAGAGAAAACCCATGCGGATAAAGTAATTTGATCTGCAGTCTTTGCAAGGCTTGGTGATGTTGGAATTTCTACGCAGTCCGATGAACCATTGAAATCAAGAGCATCACCGTTCTTTCCTGCCACTACTTTAGGAGCGCCTTTTATTGTGCCGTTGTTTCCATATTTAGAAAGGTCTTTTACAGTATTGCCTGAAATTGTCTTTGAATCAAAAGACATATATAAAACAAGATCGTCCGAAGTGACAGCAAAAGCAAAAGAACACAGCAAAAACATAAATACAGAAAACACTAAAACTCTTGACATAGTTTTTCCTCCTCTTTAATTGCTTTTAATTTGCCCCCAAGTAACAGTAAGTTTACTTTCTTTATCTACTCCCATGCCGACAATAGTGCCTTCCATAGACTTCTTAATTTCATCAACGGATAACGCCCTGTTCCAAATACGAACCTCATCTATCATTCCACCAAACCAGCGATCCGTAGCATACATTGACCCTATCCAAAATTTTATGTCTTTATTGTCTCTCATACTGCCAGAGCAATTTCCACTTAGAACCTCACTTCCATTAACATAAATTTTGGCGATTTTCCCGTCGTAAGTTTCAGTAACATGTGCCCATTCTTTCAACGGTAACTTTCCAGCAGGGGTCAACAAATTTATTATAGTCGCATCATTTTTGTCCCTCATACAATATCTTATGACTCCACCAGCTTGAAATTCAAAATGGATGATGCCATTCATAACATTGTCCCATTTGGAGATAACATCTACTTGTGCATCTTTAGTAGAAAAGACCCACGCTTCCATCGTAATTTGATTCGCGGTTTTTGATAAGCTTTCAGAAGCCGGAATCTCTACACTATCGGAAGAACCATTGAATTCCAACGCACTAGCTTTTTTCCCGTTCACTGTTTTCGGATTTCCTTTGATGACACCGTTATTACCATATTTTGATAGGTCCTTGACTTGACCGCCTCCCACTGTTCCGCTATCAAATGACATATACAATACCAAATCATCTGGCATTGCAGCATAAGAGATTGAACATATCATAGCTAAAAATAAAAAAATTACAAAAGACTTCATAGCATCTCCTCCCTAAACATCAGTTGTATTGAGCAAATGAGGAAAAAACAGTGTATAATATAACGATAAGTGTATATTATAACAGTATATAATATAAAAAAACGACCAAATACACGTATCCCATACCAAATCTTATTATACCAAACTTTTAACATCATATCAAGAAAATAAGAAGACAATCCAGTGTTAAGTCTTGAAAATTGTTGACAGATATGGGATAATTTAACAGGAATAAATAAACATTAAAAAGTTATAGGAGTATAAGGAATTAGGAGTAACAGAAATGGATGAAAGTAAGTTTACATCAGCACAAAAAGCGGCTCTTGAAAAATTTAAAGTTTTAATAAAAGAATATGCCCTTATGGTAAAACCTTCTTTCCTATATACTCAAAAGGAAGTTCTAAGGATTATAGAAAAAGAGTTGTGCAAATTAGATACAGATTATATAAACAAATATCAAATTCCCGATGAGATAGTGAAAAATCTAGCAAAAGAAATGTATGATCTGTTGATGGAAAAGAAAGACTACGACAGGGCTATCTTGTTCGCAGAACATTACAAACTTTAAAGGGGGATAAATGAGCGATTTAGAGAGACCAAAATTGAGAGACCTTAGTGTTTTTCCAGTGGAAATAAACGGAAGAAGAATGATATGTTTGCAAGACCCACTTCATTTTACAGAAAATCCTGTTTTTGTGCCAGAAAATGCTTTTTTTATAATTAGCCTTTTTGACGGGGAACATTCTATTCTGGATATCCAAGAGCAATTTATGCGAAGATATGGCACATTAGTTATGAGCGACCAGATAAGAAAAATTGTAAGCGATCTTGATATTAACCTTATGCTTGAAAGTGATAGATTTGAGGAATACAAAAGATATGCTAGTGAGGATTTCGCTAATTCAACGCTTCGACTCTCTGCATTTGCAGACAAGGCTTACGAGTCAGACCCTAATTTACTTAAAGAACAGTTGAAATCCTATTTTGTGCATCCTGACGGACCAGGAGAACCAAAACCTCAGCATAATGGGAATGTAAAAGGTATAATTGCCCCACATATAGACCTACAACGTGGGGGAATTTGTTACGCTTGGGCATATAAAGAGATCGCGGAACATTCTAATGCTGATCTTTTCATAATTCTTGGTGTTTCTCATACGAAATCAAACAACCCATTTATAATTACGAAAAAAGATTTTCAAACGCCTTTCGGAATATTATCCACTGATAAGGATTTCATTCAAAAAATTGAAGAAAAATGCGGATTTGATGTCTACGAAGATGAGCTGGTCCACAAATACGAACATTCTATTGAATTCCAGACGATTTTCCTTCAATATCTGCTAGGTGAAGAACGAGCATTTCAAATTGTTCCTATATTATGTTCACCTTTTAATATTGAGAATGGCAAAATCCCAACAGATATCTCTGAGATCGCTGATTTTATCTCAATATTAAAGAATTCCGTAGCAGAAAGTGAAAAAACGGTCTGCTTTATTAGCGGTGCAGATCTGAGCCATATAGGAAAACGGTTTGGCGATAATGTAACTCTCTCAACAGGACTTTTAGACCTTATTGAAACAAGGGATTTACAGTTGCTTAAATATGTTGAAAACTTAGACGCAGATGGGTTTTTCAGAGCTATACAAGAAGAAAACAATAGCAGTAAGATATGTGGGTTATCTTCGATATACACTACGCTAAAAGTTATAGATGCAAATAAGTGTCAACTTATAAAATACTATCAATCGCCGGAATATAATACAGATTCCGTCGTGAGTTTTGCAAGTCTATCATTTAGTTAGGTGATAATCCTGATGCATAAAAGAATTTTTTATCACAAATTCTTGACATTTATTTTCATCCTATTAATGCATTTTAACTCTGCTTATGCGAATGACAAGAATATTGATCTGCAAACAGCTTTGAAAAAAATGCAGTTTGCGAGATCACATTCTGGATATACCTTTGATCAGATGGAAAAATGTCTTCTTCCCTACATTGCCACGATCACAGACAATTGGAAAAATATGCCGTTGTTGATGAAGCAGAGTTTAATTCCGATGTTTCAGAGACCAGACAAGCCAGATAGTTATTGGTATGTATCAGGTTTGCCAGAGACATTTGGCACGCCTCATTTTAAGTTCCATTACACAACAAAAGGACCAGATGCTGTCATTTCAGAAGACATTTCGCCATTAAACGGAGTTCCAGACCTAGTTGATATATGCGCAGAAGCATTTGAAAAGGCATATAAAGTTGAAGTTGAACAGTTAGGCTATAAACCACCTATTGATGATATTTGGGCAAAGGATAACGGCGGAGATAGGCGATACGATGTTTATCTATTTTCAGGACCATGGTTGGGCTTCACTATGCCAGAGGATCCGCTTTCAGTCCAGTCAACGTCAATAACATCGTCCTTTTATTTTGGCATAAATTCAAGGGTTTATGAGCTAGTTGGCGCATCCGAGGGCAAGAGATATATAGAGACTACCTGTTGTCATGAGTTTTTCCATGCAGTTCAGTTTGCTTATAATTATAGATCAGAGCGCTGGTTTATGGAATCCACTTGCACATGGATGGAGCGCATAGTATACGATGGGAATGAACAAGGCGAAACTAACGGCAATAATTATTACACAAGTCAACTGAACTATTGGTTTCGCTATCCAGATTGGTCATTGACCAGATTTGATGGCTGGCATGAATACGGAAGCGTTATTTGGAGCATCTTCTTGACAGAACGATATGACGTTGAAATAATAAAGGACATATTTGAAAGTATGGCAGAAGGGACATATCGAGAACTTGCAAACTTTAATGAAGCATTTATGGAAAGGGGGACAAATCTCGGCAGTGCCTTCAAGGAATTTACTGTGTGGAATTATTTTACCAATTTCCGATATGACGACCGGTTTTACTCTTATGGGGCAACATATCCGCCTGTTCCAGTGCATCTTGACGATACGATATCAAAATATCCAGTAAAAAGATATTTAGACACAGAAAAAGCTCCTGAAAATCTTGGGGCAAGATATATAAGGTTTTTACCATCAGGCGAGACAGAAAATATAACGATAAAAATTGACGGCACTGACATAAACAATTCTCGCGATATTCAATATCTAGAAGCCTTTGGGACAAGGGGTTGGGGAGCGAAACTCATAATTTACCAAAAGAACAGAAAACCAAGAGTTGATGAAATTATGCTTTTTCCAAGATCGCAAGAAGGGCAAGTAACTTATAGCAATTTTGGAAAGGAGATCGAAGAAATCGTGCTTATTCTAAGCAATCTTCACCCTGACCTTGATATATATGACGTATCTTTCTCGGCAGGTCAACCTCCAATTGGAAAGTTGACAGAGCCAAAGATCAGCCGAAATGACAAAGGCGAGATTGTGCTTTCTTGGGAAGTGATAGATATATCTGGCATAAAAGATGTTGCAATAATCCGTAAGCGGTTTGCACCATCAGAAAGAGATCAAGATAATAGCGAGATAAAACCTTATGAAGTATATCATGCCCAAGACATTGATGGAGACAATATATCCGATAGTAACATAGATATAATCGGCAAAGTCTCCGCTACTGATACGACATTTATTGATAGGACTGTTCTTTCCGATGTTGATCTGCAATATCTAGGAGATGTGCAAAGTGTGCATTATTATTATGCGGTTGTGCCTTTAAGCGAACATGGCATTATGGGCACTCCGTCAATCGCAAAAACCCCTGTTACGCCAACTATGCAAGCTCCGATGATGTCCATCGTAACTGAGTATTTAGCCCCCGGCGAATGGCAAGTCTATCTCAACTCTACCAAACCATTAATAGAAGCACCTGAATTAATCGCAGTTACGCCAGATCAAAGGAAAATCCCAATTAAGTTAACAAGTTCAGGAGACGATACAAGATGGGAAGGTAGGTTGTTGGTTGAGTTCAAAGTGCCATCTGGGACATATTCTTATGTTGTTTATGCCAAAGATTATTATGGAATCGTCGGGACAAATATAATAAAGGGCGCAGAGTTTCAATATAAATCAAGTCATTATGACAATATCTTAATTTGCTATCCTAATCCTTTCAATGGCGTTATGAAGTTCCGTCCACCAGGATTTAACATAAAGATATATAGTCTGTCTGGTAATTTGATAAGGACTTTACAAAATGCAGAAGAATGGGATGGAAAAGATAACAATGGTTATGATGTTGCAAGTGGGGCGTATATTTATGTAGCGGAAAAAGGTGGGTTTCAGACAAAAGGCAAAATTGTCGTTATAAGATGATGACTGATAATATGAAATGCCAAAAATATCAGATAAAATAACAAATTCAGATGGGTTTAAGAATAAAATTAATGGATGCTATGTTTACAGAAAAAATGATGGGTAGGATCAAATTTCTTATTTATATATTGACATTATTATTGTGCCTTGCAGGCTGTGACGTAGAAGAGCCATTTGAAGTGGAAAAAACTGCCCCAGAGATAGACCTAAAAGCATTTACAGCACTTGACTTTCCTTCTTCTGATGGAAGTCATTGGGAGTATGAATCCGATAACGGTGAAATTTCTTATAATGCTATTGTCTCTGGCACAAAAAATGTTGCAGGTGATACTGTCAGAATATTAGAAACTGATGCGAAAATGCCGATAGATTATAATTCAGCCATATATGGCTTACCGATCCGTTATTTTTATTTCACAAAAGACATAAATTCATATATAGAGTATGGCTTCGATCTTTGGGTGGATTTCCTTGGCGAGTCAGGCGATACATATTTTCAGAGATACAACCCGAAACATATTGCTTGGTCTTTTCCCCTTTATGAAGGCAAGGAGTGGGTAGTTTCAAGATCATACATAGAGCCATATTTCACTTATATTCGCAAAGTTGTCTCTGACAATGAAAACGTCTCTGTCCCTGCTGGAAATTTTTCGAGTGTTTTCCATGTTCAAGAATTAGTCATAGCGGAAAATCAGGCAGATGGTTTTATGATCGCTAATTATTGGCTTGTTAAGGGCAAGGGTATTATAAAATATGACTACATTGATCCGTATTCTGATAGTGTTGTTACTTATAAATTACGTAGATTTTCGGAGAATAAACGTTAACATTTTGTTTCATCAATGCTAATTTGAAAAGCCGGACGCTTTTTCAACTCCTTGGGTGCTACCGTTCCGCCAGATAAAACCATACGCATAGCCTCTTGGACAGATAGATCAGTATCATAGACATCTTCAATTGGGACAACTACTAACCAGCCAGAGTTCGGCGTTGGTGTTGTTGGAATATAGACAAAAGCTATTTGCCTCTGGTTCTCGTCAGTAGCCAAATTCGTCAGAAAGCCTATTGCCCAGCAGTCCTTCCTTGGATATTCAATCGTGACTACCCTTTTAAATCCGGTTGTGCCTTCGCCTGAAAACGATTCTATGAGTTGTTTCGCTGTGGAATAGATGATTCCGACAAAAGGCACTCTTAAAAAGAGTTTTTGAATGGATTTTCCAACCCATCTGCCGAAGATATTTGACCCTAAAAGTCCAAACAAATAAACTACTACCAATAGGATTATGATCCCAGCACCTCTTGGCAGATTTCTAGCCCATCTAGGATTGAAATTCATTAAAACCTGTTGAATAGCGGGATAGATAACGCCGTCAATAGTGTTGAAAAGAAAACGCAGGACAAGATAGGTTATCGCTATCGGCAGAAGGAAAAATAGCCCTGCAACTATATTACGCCGAACTGCATTCAGTATCTTTCTCCAAAAAGATTGTTTTTCTTTATTTTTCATATTAAAAACCTAAATAAAGAATTTTGTTAGCAATTAAAGACACAGATAACGGCAAAAAAATCAGCTATCGGCTTGATCACTCTTCAATATCTTGACAAGCTCCGATAGTATGATATCCGCGATAAAACGATGTCCACACTTGTTTGGATGGATGCCATCTGGAACAAGTCTAACGGTGTTTGGATCATCGGAAAATATCCTGTTAATATCAATTAGATATAAGTTTTTTTCTTCGCAGATATTTCTTATAATATCGGAATACCTATCAACTAGATAATTAAGACCATTTTCTATATAAGCTGGAAAATCTTTATGTGCATAAAATTCATTCATAGGTAACGGGGTTATTAGAATAGGCGTTGCTTTTATGCTTTGAATTTTTGAGATTATCGTTTCAAGGTTAGTTTTGAAATCAATTTCAGATACTCTTGGGGTATCAGCCATAGAGTCTGTTGCAGGACGATAATATCCCGCATCGTTTACGCCAAACATCACGGTAACATAATTTGGTTTATGTGTCAGGACATCGCGTTCAAGGCGAGGTATAGCTGTTGTTGTAATATCGCCGTTGACACCGGCATTTATAACCTTTACTTTACAATTGAGCATCTTTGATAGATCAGTTTGAATATGATGTCTAAATGTATCTTTTTCGGTCACGTCACCGATCCCAGCACCATTGGTAATTGAATCCCCTAATGCAACTATTATGATCTCTTTCATCTGTCATCCTTTCTTGATATTATATCTTTATTCCAATATTCTTTATTCATTCCAATATTCTTTATTCCAGAGGCGAAATCAATTTTGGATATTATTAAAATAATCAATTGATAATATCTTGCCAAATGAATCCATGAAAAGTATAGGAATTATTTATGGTTGCCAGTTAGAATTATAACATAGATTTTCCATTATTTAAATAATGAACGGATAATCCAAGCAAAAAATTTGTCCTACAGGCAGAAATTTTATGATTAAGTCCCTCCATAATTGCGTATTGCTTTAAGTGTGTCATCTATTATACAATATATGATGATGGTTTTATACCATTTCTTAATTCAAATACGTCATTCTGATCACAGTGAAGAATCTCGTAATTGTAACAAAGAAGATTCTTTCACTAAATCAAGTTTGGGGAGAAGAATGACATTAATGTTATATTTCAATTAAGAGACGGTAAATCTTGTCCGAACTTATGTCATAAGCTCAGGAGAAAAACCGTTGACAAAATAGTCATAATTAGGTTTTAATATGTAGGGATTTATAAATTCAATATTATATGTGTAGGAGAAGAAACCTATGGAGAAAGTAAAAGTCGGGATGATCGGTGCTGGTAGTTTGGCAAACGCTGTCCATTATCCTTCCTTGGCGGAATTCAACGATGTTGAAATCTCTGCTATATGCGATCTTGACGATAACAGGTTAAAAAACACATCGGAAAAATATAAAATAGAAAGAACTTATAATGACTACAAAAGGATGGTCAAAGAGGTTGATCTGGATGCGGTTTATATAATAATGCCCCCCCACCATCTCTTCGATCTAGTTATCCATTGCTTAAATAACAAGCTGAATGTGTTTATTGAAAAACCACCGGGAGTGACAGCAGAGCAGACTCGTAATATGGCGTTAACTGCCGAAAAGAACAACTGCCTAACAATGGTAGGCTTTAACAGACGCTTTATCCCTTTATTGGTGGAATCGAAGAGGCTTGTGCTTGAGCGTGGAGAGATGATACAATGTGTCGCTACATTTTATAAAAACTCAATTGGCGCAGGTCCTTATTATGCAGGTGCGATAGACATTCTCACCTGTGATGCAATCCACGCGGTTGACGCGCTAAGATGGATGGGCGGAGAAGTAGTATCGGTTGCAAGTGATATCAGAAGTATTTACGCGGAATACGACAATAGCTTCAATGCTCTTATGAAATTTGAGAACGGAGGCGTTGGAGTCCTTTTGACAAACTGGGTCGTAGGGAAAAGAGTGCATACATTTGAGATGCATGCAAAAGGGATATCTGCCTTTGTCAATGGCGATGATAGCGCATACATATATAGTGATAACAAAGAAGATGCCATAGTTTTAAAAGCCAAAGAGGTCGCCGGTAGCTCAGAGAATTACAAATATTATGGTTTTTATAATGAGAACAGGCACTTCATAGATTGCATAAAGCAAGGGAAAATGCCTGATACGAACTTCTCTGACGCATTTAAAACTATGGAATTAGTTGACCGAATTTACCGAAGTCAGATATAAACAATTTTCGGTTGAAAAACAATGTCAAACTATCTAAAAGAGGTGGATACTGTGAGTAAAATTTGGGCAGTCCTTCTTATCTCAATAATGATCGTAGGTTGTGGTTCGCTTAGCGGTTCAAGAAACATAATTCCAGTCCCAGATGAGAATATAACTGTTCTAAAACGAACAAAAGGTGTAGCTGTAGAAAAAAATAATATAATCGTTATTGTGGTGCCTTTGAAGGAAGTGAAAGAATTTGACGGTTTTGGGATTATAATTGTAAATAAAACTCCCAACTGGATTTCAATAAGAAGAGAAGAGTGCATGCTTGTTCAAGACGGCAAAGTTATATATCCTCTTGATCAGGACAAAGCCCTAGCACGTTTGGGAGCAGGATATAAGCCCAAGATGCCAAGTGAACTGAATGCTGACATCTATGAGTGGCGAAGAGAGGTAAATACTATAAAGTCGCGTGCTAGTACCAAAGTAGTCGATGAGGACAAGAAAATATCAATTATAACTGGATCAAAAGAAACTTTATACCTATACTTCAACACACAAGGCAATACAAGCCCAATACAGATTATACTTCCAAATATATTTAACGAATCAACAAAAGAAAAGACGAGCTTTAGTTTTAGGTTTGAAATCACCAAGAAATAGAGAGAGAAGAACTGATCCCTTTTTTTTTTTGGCTATTTTAAACTAATTATGTTATAAGAAAGCAGGATGAATAACTCAAAGTTTCCAATAAGGATAACTGTAAAAGGGTTTCGTGGCGGAATACATCCAAAGGATGAAAAGTCAACAGCTACAAAGACAATTGAAAATGCGGAACTTCCTGCCAAAGTTGTCATACCAGTTCACCAACATATTGGGACGCCAGCGAGTCCAATTGTAGAGGTCGGCGATGAGGTGAAGAAAGGTCAAAAGATCGGCAAAGCCACAGGTTTTGTTTCAGCGAACATACATAGCAGTATCTCTGGGAAAGTAACTAATATCTCAAAAAGCCTTTATCCAGCTCTTGGCAGATCATCACTGGCAATCACAATTGAATCTGATGGTAAGGATGAATGGATCGAAAGTATAACTTCCAATGATCCTAATCTATTGACAGATCAACAGATCATAGACATTATATTTGAATCAGGTGTTGTCGGGATGGGCGGTGCTGGTTTCCCAACCCATGCTAAACTAAGTATTCCAGAAGGCAAAAGAATAGAGACGATCTTGTTAAACGGCGCGGAATGTGAACCTTATATTACCGCTGATCAGGCTCTTATGTTGGAAGAACCAGAGAAAATTATTGATGGGCTGGAAATAATAATGCGAATTACAAAGGCAAAAAATGCCTTTATAGGAATAGAGAAAAATAAGCCTGATGCCATAGAGATTTTCAAGAATCTTTTGGGATCAAATGACAATATAAAAATAGCTCCTTTAAAAGTCAAATATCCACAAGGCTGGGAAAATATGCTTGTCAAAGCGATACTCCATAAGGAAATCCCATCAAGTAGGCTTCCGACCGATTTTGGTGTAATTATCTCTAATGTCAGCACAGCCCATGCCATATCAAACGCTGTCCGATTAGGTCAGCCATTAATTGAAAGGGTGGTCAGTGTAAATGGCGATGGAATAGCAGAGGCAAAAAATCTTAGAGTTAGAATTGGGACTCTCTTTTCTGATCTGATAAGACAGTGTGGAGGCTTTAAAAAAGAGATAGGAAAAGTCATAGCAGGGGGACCGATGATGGGGGCTTCTATGTCAGATACTAATGTCCCTGTTATCAAGGGAACAAGTAACATATTGATTTTGTCAAAAGAAAAGGTCAAAGAATATGATCAAAAACCGTGTATAAGGTGCGCAAGGTGTATAAACGTCTGTCCCGTAGGTCTGATGCCTAGAATGATCGCTTTACTCACGCAAAAGGGAATGATCAGGGAGGCAGAAAAGTATTTCCCGCTCGATTGTAAGGAATGTGGTTGCTGTTCTTACGTTTGTCCATCAAGAATTCCTTTAGTTCAGTTAATACAACTTGCCAAAACTGACATAATAGCTAGACAGAGAGCAGAAAGAACAAAGTAAATGCAAGAGATATTCACAATATCACCATCTCCACACATCAGAGATAAAGATTCTGTATCCAAGATAATGTGGACAGTTATAATAAGTTTGATCCCTGCTATTTCTGTTGGTATATATGTTTTTGGCATCAGGGCGATATTTGTTGTTTTGATTAGTATAATTTCTGCAGTAGCTACGGAAGCCATTATACAGCATACAACTAAGCGAAAAATAACTGTCAATGATGGAAGTGCATTTATTACAGGGATGCTTTTGGCTATGGTTATTCCGCCAAATGTCCCTCTATGGATGCCTGCGATAGGGTCTTTTTGTGCAATAGCTATCGCGAAAGCGCCATTTGGAGGGTTAGGATATAATATTTTCAATCCCGCCTTGATAGGCAGGGCAATATTGATGGCATCCTTCCCTGTTGCGATGACAACGTGGCAATTGCCGATTTGGATGCAATCTTTGGACGCACTGACAGGTGCAACTACGTTGACAATTATAAAAGAATCAAGACCTGAGAGTATATTGCCCCTATGGAATTTGTTTATCGGAAAGTCTGGTGGAAGCCTTGGTGAGACGTCAGATTTGGCTTTGCTTTTAGGTGCAATCATACTTTTGGCTAAGAGATATATCACTTGGCATATACCTATCAGTTTTATTGGCACAGTTGCCTTAATATTCAGTATAAAAGAGCTATTCGGAGACAGAAATTTCACTATGGTAGCGGTGCAGATTTTCTCTGGTGGGTTAACACTCGGCGCATTCTACATGGCGACGGATATGGTAACAAGTCCTTTAACAAAGCTTGGAGGCGTTATATTCGGAATTGGGGCTGGAATTCTAACCTGTGTTATCAGAGTTCTTGGCGGATATCCAGAAGGAGTCTGTTATGCTATCCTGATAATGAACGCTTTTACCCCTTTGATCGATAAATATATCAAAACTCGCAGGTTTGGCGTCAATAATTTGTAATTTGGAAAAGGCGTCTTTAATACTATCATATTCTCTAGAAAGTGATCCCTTGCCTTATTATTCTATTACTAATAAGAGAGGACATTAAACTCATAAATGGAGGGGAAATGTGTATTCATTAGGCATTGATCTTGGAACAAACAGCGTCAAATCCTTGTTATTAGACTTGGAAAATGGAAATGTGTTAGGTATATCACAAAAAAGTTATGGTTACATAACCGGGACATCGGCGGAGCAAGATACTGATTATGTGTTCCAAATGGTCGTCCAATCCATCAGAGAGGTTATATCCGAAGCTGGCATAAAACCAAGCCTTATAAAATGCATAGGGCTCTCGGGACAGATGCATGGGACTGTTTTATATGATCGTTCTGGCAAGTGCATAAGCAATATAATCACTTGGGAAGATAACAGATGTGATAAAGCCTTTCTTGATGAAATAGTAGAGATCGGAGGAGATGAGGTTAATAAAAGCGGTTGTGGTATTGCAACAGGTTATCTGGGACCGACATTGTATCACATTATAAGGAATTCAAATGTTGAGATTGGTCACGCACTTCTGCCGACAGACTGGCTAAGACAACTTTTGACAGGCGAAAAAAGCTTTAAGACAGATCATTCAAATGGTTCAAGCACGGGCTTTTTTGACACACAAGCTCGAAATTGGAATTTCTCCTTGATAGAAAAATTGAGGATTGATCAAGATATTTTCCCAAAAGTTGAGCCTACATCTGCAATTGACTGCGTCATATCAAGACAAATATCGGATATTACTGGGCTTAAACCGGAAACTCCTGTCATAATTGGTGGAGGAGATCAACCATTAAGCATGATCGGAAGTGGAATTTGCGATTCTTCTGACGGTTTTCTTGTAAATATCGGAACGGGCAGTCAGGTATCAAAAGTTGATGATAAATATATAAAAAAGGAGAATACTATCGCTTTTTGTTTCCCAGAAAAAGGTTATTCGCTTCTTGGTGCGGGTCTGTCCGGCGGGGCATCACTCAATTGGTGGCGCAATGTCTCCGAAGGTTATACCAAAATGCTTGAAATAACTCTGCCAAAAATAAATGTCTTCAAGGAAATGTCAAGGATCGCTAGTGAAATTCCTGCTGGGTGCGATGGATTAGCCTTCATCCCATATTTGAGCGGGACAAGAGTCAATCCTGATTTGACCGCAAGTTTCATCGGGTTGAAAAGGCATCATGGATATGGGCATCTCACAAGAGCCATTATGGAAGGTGTTATGTTTGAGCTATACCATTTTTACGAAAGCCTAAAAATTACCTCTGATAGTTTGCCAATAATTGGCGCAGGAGGTGGATTTTCATCGGAACTATGGGCTCAGATAGCAAGTGATATATTCAATAAAGAAATAAAGTTGACAGTCTGTCAGGAGCAGGCAAGTCTTGGCGCTGCGTTATTGGCAGGGGTCGCGATAGGATGTTATAGAAACATCAAGGAAGCTTGCTCAATGGTCAAGTATAGACCCGAGACCGTAAAGCCCAATATGGAAAATGCAAAGAAATATAGGGAGATATACGAAAACCTCTATCTGAAAAGATTTGTATCGTGATCAATCTCCATAAATTGCATTACGTTTGGTATTATATATTTCTATGATATATTTGGATACATTTGTGATCTTGTATATTGCATACACCATCAAAATTAATAATGTTGACAATAACAAGCTTATATATGAAAATAACTATGGGCGTTATAATGAATATGATCTTTATAAAACTGTCAGAGGTAAGAAGAGCTATGAAAAAAATTTTATGTTTTATTATCCTAATATTATTAATAGTAATTACAACTTCCTGTTCCACACTGAGTTCAAAACAATTATTAAAAGAACAACAATGGAGCGAAAATTATGCTTTATCTGATGGTGTTCAATCTACTTCTCCTGAGATGATAGATGGTGATATGGATACCGCTGGTAAAATGCTTTTTCCAGAAAGTGTCTATGGTGGAAGAGCCATCGTTGGAGCGTTTCCAAATGCAGAAGTTATGATCACACTGCCAGAAAAGAAATCCATAAGCAAAATAGTGATCCACAGTGATGACTTGGAAGATTTCAATGTATATGCTTCTGTTGGAATTATAGGCGGAAAAGAGGATTGGAAACTGATAAAAGAATTCACTAAAAACAAAGATAAAGAAATTGTGATTAGGACATCGGTTTTGACAGATAAGATACTCATCAGGGCTAAGGGGAAAATGCCTCTTGAATCAACTGAAAGTGTGAGAGTGCTTGGGGGAGTTGTTAGGCAGAGAAAAGTTATAGAGCCTGAGATAAAGGAGATCGAGCTTTATGGCTTCAAGTAATAGATTATTGCCGATCGGAATAAGTTCGCTTCTATTTCTCATATATTGTTTTATCGCTTTGATCACTGGTTGCGCTACTTTTACACAGATGAGTCCGCAAGATATAGGATCAGAAAAAAGCGAAGATAATATTGAATGGTTGACTTCTTTCAATGATGCTAGAAAGCTAGCAGAGTCAACTAATAAACCGATGATGTTAGTCTTTTACGGTGTTTCGAGCAAACGTCTTGACGAAAATGTATTCAAGTCCTCTGAAATAGCGAGATTGTCCAAAGAGTTCGTCTGCGTCAAACTAGGCTCCGATCAAAATGAATTGGCGAAAAGATATAAGATTGATCAATTTCCGACCTTCATATTTACGGACTCACAAGGCGGGGAATACAAAAGAGTTATCGGTTATAAATCCGAATCTTCCTTTGTGAGCGTTCTTAAAGATGCACTTATTCCCATTGATATATTATATAAGGTCCATATCAACACACCTCAAAAGGGAAAAGCTATTGTCAAATGTGAGTTTAGCAACATCAGACAAAAATCCCTTTTAATGTATATTCAAGAGAAAACAAACAAACCAATTAACATATCCTATAACAGTAGCGATGGACCACCATCATTCAAAGAAATAGAAGACGGAATATGGTATGTTGAATTTGTCACATCTGGATTGAAAACATTTTCTATTCAATACGAGACAAACCTTAATGTTTTGTCGAGTATGGACTTTTTGCCTTCGTATATAAGCTATATTGGCGATGATTATGGTATATTGGATGGACACAGTCTGTTCATAACTCCACAGAGTTTATATATAAATGGTAAGGTAAAAGTTCAACTTATATTGCCAAAAGGCTGGAAAGCGATAACCCCTTGGACTGAGGAATCGCCATATTTATTTATCACAAAATATCTCCAAGAGGTTGCGGATTCCGTTTTCTGTATCGGTGAATTTCAATTTGCGAAAAAAGATTTTGGCGGAAAAGAGTTGTTCATAGTCTATTGCGGAAAAAGAAACATTAAGGATGAGCTTAGCCAACGAGCTGATATAGCTGTCAAATTATTTAACGATTATATATCAAGATTTGGTAATTTTCCATTCAAAAGATACATTGCGATATTTGCAGACAAAACACCAGATGGTAAATACATACATGGAAGCGCCCATGGATTAGGTTTTGCAGGTCCGATAGAAATGGTTCCACCTTTTCTTTATCAATTTATGGCTCACGAAATATTCCATGTTTGGAACGGCGGGATCATAAATCAAAAATCGAATTATGAAGTTTGGTTTAAAGAAGGATTTACACAGTACTATGGTTACATAACACCTTACAGGACTGGTATTTATTCAGAAGATCAACTTTATAGCTATTTGAATAGCGATTATCAAGAGTATAATAAAATTTTTGAAGCGGGCAATGACATAGCTTTGGCAAGGGTAAACGAAAGAATAGCCCGTAAAGAAGGGCACGAACAGCCTGAGAGCATAAGGAATATAATTATGTATAGAAAGGGCGCACTTGTGGCATCATTGATAGATAAAGAAATCCAGAAGATCACTAATAGCGAAAAAAATATTGACGACCTTATCCGTTATATGCTCGCTTTTTATCGTGATAAAAGCTATTCATCTGATGATGTTTTAAGGGCGCTAAATGCCATTACAAATCAGGATTGGTCAGGATTTTTCGCAAATTATATCTATGGGAGGACTAAGTTATCATCATTAAAACAATAAAAGAAACCAAAGACTTCCCCCCAAAAATGTCAGAATTGCCCCTGCAGTTAAGATATAATCTGATCTGATTTTTGACTTCCTATTTCTATAAAGATGTTCTACTCCAAAAGCTGCTAACATCACGATAATGATCATCTGCAACTTAAAGATTAGCAAGCCCTTATGAATACCAAAGATGTCCATATATTTTTGGGCAAATGGATTAGCCTCTTCTCCACTTGTCTTTGTTAATCCCTGTAAGGTAATGATATAGTCGAAAATATGAGCCAAAATATACACAAGAACTGCTAATACAAGCTGTTTATAACGGCAGAATAGGTTAGTTGTGCTTGTTATTGACAAAGATTTGATTTTAATCACTTTAAATTATCGAAGCTTTGATTACTCTTGCTCGCCTTCAATAGTTCCAATTTCAAGTTTAAGTTCTGATCTAGCTTTTATTTGTTCAACCATTCCATCACGGATATAGATAACCCTGTCAGAGACGTCAAGCATTTTGAGGTCGTGAGTTGCTGATATTATAGTAACATTTTCTTTTTTGTTCATTTCACGAAGGATATTAATAATATCTCTTCCAGTTTTCAGATCGAGGTTACCTGTTGGTTCATCAGCGAGGATAATTGAAGGACCATTAGCAAGCGATCTGGCGATCGCAACTCTTTGTTGTTGTCCACCTGAAAGCTCACTTGGCTTGTGATCTGCCCTTTGTTCTAATCCGACTTTTGCCAAAAGCTCCATACCTTTCTTTTTGCGTTCACTTGCACTCAATCCGGCGAAAATCATCGGCAATGTAACATTTTCAAGAGCAGTCATAACAGGTATAAGATTAAACGTTTGAAATATATAACCTATTTTCCAGCATCTTAACCAAGCTATTTCAGATGGACTGAGTTCGAGAAGGTTTACATCATCGATATATACAGTTCCTGCGGATGGTTTATCCAGGGCTCCAATCATATTAAACAGCGTGCTTTTCCCTGATCCAGAAGGACCCATTATAGAGATATATTCGCCACGCTTTATCTCAATATCAATGCCTTTTAACGCACGAAGGATCGTTCCGCCCATTTGGTATTCTTTTATTACACCAACGGTTCTGACCGCAATATCATTGTTATTAGATTTATTTGTTGATGCTTCTGCCATTTATCTCACTCCTTTTAAACCTCAACCCTCATAGCTTCTGCTGGTGGTAACTGCGCTGCCCTGTATGCAGGTCCTGCTGCGCCGATTACTGCCAGAACCATACCAAGTAAGCAGGCTATTCCCATATACATCAAAACACGAAGTATATATTGAGGAAATCCTAAGAATACATCCAAACCATAATCCTTCAAATTCAACAGCACAATACTAATAAACCCGACGAAAGCACCGATTACTGCGCCTGCAAGTCCTTGAAATCCGGATTCTAACAAGAACAATTCAACGACGAATTTGTTTAACGCTCCAAGGCATTTCATCGTTCCGATTTCACGAAATCTCTCAGTAACAGCCATAAGCATTGAATTTGCAATACCAACGACACAGACTATCAGTGACATAACAATTAGCCAAATTTGCTGTGCTGATATACGCCCAGTTTGGACATCATCAATGGCGGTGATTATGGCTTGACTCCCACGTCGCTCAACCATAACCTTGGTTATCTCTGCCCCCGATAAAACCGCAACGAAGAATGCAATTCCGAGGAGTATACCAGCAGTTGTGATCATTGACCTCCAAAACCTAATTCTCAAACTTTGAAAACTTATCCTTATTGCCTCTGTAAAAGGAAGTTCTATTTGGCTTCTAATTTCACCTTTTGCACCTTGTGCCAAGTAATTCACCTCCATCAAAGTTGGATAAACATTATGATTTTTGATTTTACCACTAAAAATTTTATCTATATTTTATGGATATTGTCAAGGACAAAATTGTTGAGCTTTGGGGCACCAAATCGGACAACCACCAGAATAATACCGATACTAATTAAAAATACAAACTTATGCAAACGTTAGTTTGTCATCTATAATGAACATCTTTGATCTTTATAGTTCGCACAGAGTTTAAATCAGATGACAATGGTTAATTTCTCGGAAAATTTGCTAAAGTTTGTAAAAAGTCTACCGATATTATATATGGGGTCTAGTTAATGGGCGATAATTTGGAAGGAGTGACGAGTTTTGAAAGATGTTCAAAATGATATTGAAAAAAATGTTGAGCTATTGAAGGCGAGCTTAGAAAGCGAACCAGACTCATTGGAAGCTAACTTGGATATGGCAGAATGTTATTTGGAGAGTGAAATGTTTGCTGATGCAGAGCCTTATATATTAAGGGCTATCCAGATAGATGGAAATAATGCAAATGCTCATAATCAATTAGGAATTATATACTTTCATAGAGGAGATTTTGTCAGTGCAGAGGATCAATTCAAGAAAGCAATTAACCTAGCTCCTGATATGGTCGAGAGCTATTACAACTTGGGACTGTTATACCAGAGTCAAGGTAGGTTTGCCGATGCATTACCATTTTATAAGACAGTGGTGACAATGGAGCCTGACAACGCAGAGGCATATTATCTAATGGGACAATGTGCTATGTGTTCAGAGATGCTTCAAGAGGCGGTAGAGTTTTTCAAAGAATCTTTCAGATTGCGTCCACTACCAAAGACAGCGCTTGATCTGTGCATAATCTATATCAGTCAAGAGAAATATTTGGAAGCGGAGGAATTGCTCAATTTTCTTATTGAAGATGCGAATTCTAAGCAAAATAAAGGAGATCAATTTTCCGATTCCGATATTGAATCATTAAATTTTACAATGGGCTTGGTCCTAAAAAAACAGGGAAAATTTTTAGAGGCAATAAAATATTTTCAAAGGATCGCAATAAACAACGATAGTCACGAACAGGCTTTCAATTATCTTGGCGAATGTTGTGCTGAAATTGATATGGAAGATGAAGCTGAGTCTTTCTTTGCAAAAGCAACAAAATTAGACCCAGAATACCTTCAGCCAATAATAAATCTTGGACGGCTTTACCTCAAACAAGAAAGATATTACAATGCAATCCTTGCCATAGAAAGATTTTTAGAGATTAAAAGTAGAATGATGAGTCTAGAGGGAAAGGATATTGAAAAAACACCTGACGTTGAAGTTGAATCTGCTTATGAAATGCTCGGAAAAGCTTATATGCAGATCGGAGAAAAAGAAAAAGCCATAGGTATATGGCAGAATTCCTTGAAATTGAACCCGTTGCAACCTGAGATAATACAATTGATAAACAACTCTTTAGAAAGATCATACGCTAAAACGAACTTATCTATAGACGATTAATTGGAGCGTCAAATGCAAATTAAACAATACATTGATGAGGCTAATAAATTAGCAGAAAACGGAGAAATAGAACAGGCGATAAATAGGTTACAAGAAGCATTGAAGGAATATCCTAATCAGGTAGAATTACATTATAGCCTTGCAATGTTGTTTCATACAACAGGTAGGATCGACGACGCAATAGAAAACTTTCAAAGGGCTTATGAATTAAATCCATTTGATGCATCCATCCCAAATAATCTAGGTGTTTTGAACTACAAAAAAGGCGAATTTGAAAAGGCAGAAAGATATTTCAAAAAAGCGATAGATATAGATCCGGATCATATTGAGGCAGTATATGGACTTGGAAAAATATATAAAGAAAATCAAGGGCTAACAAAATTCGATGCATTTAAATCACAAATAAAACAAAAGATAAAGCAAATGTATAAATCTGGAAATTGTGATAAAGCCTTCAACTTATCAGAGAAACTGCTAAAACTTGATCCCAATGATGCGGGTACTCTCAACGATTACGCTGTCCTCAGCTATGAACTTGGAAAAATAGACGATGCAAAAATAGCCATCAGTAAGGCGATTGAAATACAACCCGATGATCTCAACATTAAAGAAAATTATCAGACGATATTTCAGGAGAAGAAAAAAGAGACAATCAAAGGAAACAATCGTAAAAAAATAGCTTTCTTCTGTGGTCCCAACGACAAGTTTCTTAATGATATTGTAGATAATTTATCATCAAGATATGATGTCGTGAGATTTCACGGTGAAACGATCCAAGATATGCATAACTTGATGAATTGGAGTGATCTATCGTGGTTTGAGTGGTGCAACGATTTACTCGTCCATGCAAGCAAGTTACCAAAAGTATGTAAAATTTTGTGTAGATTGCATAGTTACGAGGCATTTACGAACTATATTCGCATGGTAAATTGGGAGAATGTTGATGATCTGGTCTTTGTCGCACCACATATCAAAGACATTGTCCTCCAACAAGTTCCATATCTTGAGAAGAGTGTCCGTCTGCATGTTATTTTTAACGGTGTAGACTTAAAAAAATATAGTTTCAAAGAAAGAAAAAAAGGATTTAACATAGCATTTGTTGGATACATAAATCACAAAAAAAATCCTGCATTACTGCTTCAATGTATGAGGCATTTGGTTGACATTGATAACAGGTATATACTACATATCGCAGGACAACATCAGGAATTAAATTTTCAGTTATATTTTGATCATATGATCAAAGAGATGAGCCTAGACAAAAATGTAGTCTTTCACGGTTGGATAAACGATGTCAACAAATGGTTAGAAGATAAGCATTTCATAGTGTCAACAAGCGTCCTCGAATCTTTTTGTCATGGCATAGCAGATGCTATGGCTTGCGGAATTAAACCGTTGATACATAACTTTATCGGGGCTAAGAATTTATATCCTGAAAAATATATATTCAATACTGTCAAAGACTTCGGAAAATTAGTTTTGGAAGATGATTATAACCCATTTGAATATAGAAAATATATTGAAGAGAAATATTCCCAAGAAAGACAATTTTTTGAGATAGAGAATCTTATCAGCTCAATAATATAAAATATGAAGGAGGAGAATTGAAAAAATATATAACGGCTATCTAATGATGATAGAGGACATCCTTTATATTATTAGAAATTCTCTTCAAAAGGGTGATTTCTATGGGCGGACAAATACTTGTTGTTGATGACGAACCTTTAATGTGTAGATCGTTAAGCGAGGTCATAAGTAGAGCGGGCTATGAAGTCTTTACCGCAAACAATGGCTTTGAAGCACTTGAATTTATCCAACAAGAGCAGGTATCAGTTGTTATAACAGATATAAATATGCCCAAAATGGATGGTATTGAGGTTTTGAGGCAAGCCAAAGCTATTTGTCCTAATATATCGGTGATCGTGCTTACCGGTTATGGGACAATTGATTCCGCAGTAGAAGCTATGCGTAACGGTGCCATAGACTATATAACTAAACCCATTTCACCATCAAAAATAAGAGAGGTTATTGAAAAAGCGCTTTCGAATGTCTATATAGAACGACCTGTTCCATATCAACAACCTCAACAGAGCATAGTTACAGCAAATGTCCAGATGCTTAATATTATGGAGAAACTCAAACTCATTGCCCAGAGTGATTCAAACGTCTTAATTCAAGGAGAAAGTGGGACAGGAAAAGAATTGATAGCCAAAACCATACATGCTTATAGCAAACGGGCAAATGGAAATTATGTAGCAATTAATTGTGCCACCATACCAGAAGGTGTTTTTGAAAGCGAATTGTTTGGGCATGAAAAGGGCTCTTTTACGAATGCAATCGGAAGACGAATCGGAAAAATAGAATATGCAAATGGCGGAACACTATTATTAGATGAAGTTAGTGAAATGCCTAAATATTTTCAAGCCAAACTCCTAAGGGCAATCCAAGAAAAAGAAATAACAAGAGTTGGAGGTAATCAACCTATCAAAATTGATACAAGGATCATCGCTACTACGAATAAAAATCTCATCGAAGAAGTTGATAATGGTAATTTCAGAGAAGACCTATTTTATAGGCTTTGTGTCATACCGATATTCCTTCCACCGTTGAGAGAGCGTAAGGATGATATTCCGATATTAGCACAATACTTTGCCCAGAAATGTTCAGCAAAAATGGGAAAGCGAATCTCCGCTATACCTCAAGAGATCATAGAATTATTGAAAGAATATCCATGGCCAGGTAATGTGAGAGAACTTGAAAACTCAATAGAAAGGGCAGTTGCTTTATCTACTAATAACAAGATCTCTGTCGAAGACCTGTTCCTAAGTCCGAGAAAAAAACTATCAAGGTATATATCATTAGAAATTGGCGTTTCATTGGAATATGCCGAACGTGAACTCATTCTAAGGACATTAGAGGACGTAAATGGCAATAAGCAAAAAGCAGCCGAAATACTTGGTATTACAGCGAAAACTATACGAAGCAAGCTACGCCAATATGGATACGAACAAAAAGAAGATGATGTTAATTCCATAGATGATGAATGAAGTTAGCTATTTTTCCTATCATACCAGTTTTTTTGTGAAAGCCAAATTTCTTGAAGCTGACGCTTTTGGATCATCTCCCCGTGGCGTCTCCAAAACCATATATCCATCATAGCCTATCTTTTTTATAGCTTTACTGACGCCATTAAAGTCAACTCTTCCCTCACCAAGCATTTTGCGGTCAGTATCTTTAATGTGAAACATACATATCTTATCTCCGAGTTTCAATATCTCTTCAACAACATCTACTCCTCTGTGCGTCATATTTCCGACATCATAATAAGCACAGACACATTCCGATCCGACAAGATCAAATATCTTTAATAATTGGTCTGCATTAAATGTTGATTCAAGCCCGAGGGTAATTTTATATTTCTCAGCGACATCAGCAAGCATCCTGAATCCATCGGCAAGTCTATTCCATATCTCTTCTGACCATCCGTCAATATCGCTTGGAAACATAGGTACCAATATCCATTTAGCTCCGAGAGATGGACAGACTTTGATAGTATGAGTCATCATTTCTATACCTTCTGATCTTTTGTTATCGTCTTCTAACGCAGGATGCAGGCTCGCAAAAACTCCGGGAGAAAGTGAACAGATCTCTATTCCACTTTTATCTGCTAGGCTTTTGAGTTTTTCTACCCCGCCTTCTGTCCAAAGAATCTCATTCTTATAGTTCCCGCCTATGCAAAACTCAATGCCATCAAAACCGATCTGTTTTGCCAATTCAAATTCTTTTTCTATTGGTTCGCCCAACATTCCACTTCGTATTCCGTATTTCATAACGATCTCCTTTGAAAAGTTGATCTATGGAAAAAATTCCAAGTTCATACTTGTTATGTTCTTATAATTTGATCGGAAGATTTCCATATTCTTTTAACGTTTGTGCGATGATCTCTAAATTACGCTTACGTACTTCATCGGGGACATTCTCAGTTATACTGATTATGAGACGATTTCCAGGACACGACTGCCTTATCAAATCAATGGTATGTTCTTTTATTGCAGTTGGGCTTGCTATATGAAAACACGACGTAAAATTTATCCACATAATCATATTTTTCCATGTATTCAAAGCATCTTCGAGAGTCATATCAAACATCGGAGATGGCGTAAAGGCTTCCAAAAAGTCAAATCCTGCATCAGCAATCGCGTGTTTTAATATCTGCAAATTACCATCCATATGTGAACCCAATTTTTTCCCTTTGGAATGAAGCATATCTGCAAACTCTCTATAACGTGGGACAGCATACTTTTCAAACCTTTCAAGCCCGATCATCTCACTTGTAACATTCTCGCCATAGATGAAAAATTCAGAAGGCGATTCAGCTGAGATTTTATATAGTTCTCTATCCTTCTCTGTTAATGCATTGTAAAGTGAATCAAATAAATCTCTGTATTCATAATATCCAATGCCGAATTGTTCAGGACCCATATACATAACAAGCATCTGTTGTATCGGCGAATACCCAACATTACCTATAACAACGCCCACGTCGCCCATACTCTTCTCGGCGTTAAGAAAACCTTCATAACTTGGTTTTTGGACACGATCACGGACCATAAACTCAACAACTTTGTAGTCTTCCGGTCTTTTGATCAAAAATTCACATCTAAGGCTTGAACCATATCCTCCTCCTGTTATTAGTGTCTCATAAACGGAGCCAACAGGCGTCTCGTATATATATCTAACCTTATGTTCTCCGTTTTCTACAAAGCTTTCAGTCTTCACTTTCACATTTGGCGTTTGCACACTATACAATGGCACGCGATTGACAAGCCCTATGTCGCCATTACTCAGTAACGGTTCTCTCTCATTTTCAGGAAACAGCCCGCTATAACACGTAAAAGGTATTCTATCTGCCATCTCTCCATGTAATGCCTTAAAAACCCTTTCTTTAACTGTCATATTCTATCCTTTGACCCTAACGGTTTAGTGCAGAAACAATAGAACAATCAATTCCCAAAATGTCCGCAACTTTTCTGATACTATCAGCCATAGAACCATAGACCAATGCCTGATGATGTGATCCGCCTTCCATACTAAATTTTGTTAAAAAATCGCTCAGATCACAACTTGGCGCAAACTTGAAATGCGGTTTGCTGATAGCAGGTATTGGTGGAAAATCAAGGACTTTTCCCTCTGCAACAATAAGTTTCATCTTTCCTTCCGATAATGTTGTTAAACTGGTTATGGTCACATCGCCGGGCACTAGTGAGAATCTAAGTAAAACAGGTGGATACTTCACATCAGCGATGCCAAGATCGTCCATAACAAGCTTTATCGGTAAGTCTTTACGTGCAAAATTTGGATTTGCCTCTCCCATATGACTCATAAGAACTGAGTTTCCTTTAAAATCCATAGTAAACATTTCAGTAAAATTTGCTGACCCCGCCAATTGACTCATCATCACTACCGCAGTAGAACTTGTTACATCTCCTTCTCCGCCATATCCGTATCCTTCAGCCAATAATTTTGATGACGCGAGAAATGGCAATGTCTCAACCCTTCCATCCTCAGCGACAGCCATAAAATGAGCGGAAAAACCATGCATATCTCGTTCTTTCAAAATGCTTCTAATAGCCCATTCAAGCCTTGAACTTGCGGAATGTGCTTCCTTCGTTACATTGGGATCAACTTCAAAATTCCTATGGTCATAAGCCATTTGTTCCTCTATTTCGTTTAATGGCGCTTGACTTGCTCTTTCTGCTACAAGTTTCATTGGTATTCGCTGGACTTCAACACCTATCTGCGATAAGAATGCGGTCTCATCAATGGCAAAATCCCCCATCTGTTCCATTGGATAGCCCATTAACCCGATACGCACATTTCGCATAAAATTCGCTACTCTTGCGGAATTGCACCAATCCCTAAGCTCTCTTAGAGTTTTGTCATCTTTGAAATGACCCGTCAATATGCGAAACTTACATCCGGCGCGTAAAAGCACGTTTGCCAAATCCTGAACCCCGTGCATACCGTGATTTTTGAAAGTTATATCAGGTGGCGAATCCTGATCTACTGAATAAGCCTGCTGAGTGTTGTATATCAATATTGGCAATTTAGTCTTACATAGCCCTGGAAGTGCAATATGGCTAGGTGCATAGGTCAATAGCACTACCATCAGGAGATCAACTTTTTGCTTCTCAAACTCCTCAATTGCGTTGTTGACAAGTAGCCTTGTATTGCAAATCCCCGGAAATATCACATCCGCAAAAGATGACATCGTCCCTATTAATTCATTAGCAAATTCAATCATCGCGGGTTTTATCTCTGGGTAGCGATCATAGAGTTTAAGCATTAAACCTAAAAAACCGACTTTCGCCTTTTTTTCTTTTGACATAATATACCTCTCATACCTTTATGATTGCCCCATCGTCAATAATATAATGGGTTAATGAGACAGTTGAACCTGTCTCAATGTAAGCATTTTCCATTATCTCCCTTGTCAATGGATGACACGAGAATATAAATATTTGATGATTTTTTGCAACATCTAAGATGACTTTTGCCGTGCCTAATTGCCTTCCATCATCAAATCTGACAAATATATCGTCAAGAATGATAGGCAATGGCTCAGAATGCTCAGAAAAATCTTTCGCCAAGCCAAATCTAACCGCAAGATAGACCTGATCAGCGAGTCCTCCACTCCAACAGATCTCGTCTTTTCGTTCCATCGTGTCAGTATTTTCTATTTCAACGTTATTTTCACCTGTCGGCATCATCAACCTATAATTTTTATCCGTTATGATTTTGATATATTCTGATGCCTCTTGAATGACTTTTGGTTGACGCTCTCGCTCGTATTTCTCTCTGGTCTGCTTGATCAACGATTGAAGGATAACCAAAGTTGCCCATTTTTTGACTGAACTCGACAACTGCTCTCTTAATGCTTTTTGATCAAATAACAATTTACTTAATTCTTCTTCTTGAAGGATTTGATCAATCTTCTCTTTCAATCTACCTCTCTCATCTATATCCCTTCGGATTTCTTCATCAATCTCATTGATCTTTTGTTCTAGCTTATTTTTTTCAAGAAGCAATGAGAAAGAATCTGTTTCCATCAACTCAGTTTCAATGGATTTGACTGCCTCTTCATTGCCGATCAGACTTATTAAATTTCGTTTATTTGTCTCATATTTCGTCCTATAATCAAGCCATTTATTGTGAGATTCTGCTATATATCGGAATTCATCTTCGTCCTTCGCTTTGGCTTTTTCCATTAGATCATCTATCTCTTTTTTCAGGTTAGCGATCTTTGCGTTCAGTTTGTTAATTTCCCCTATACTGTCTTTAATTTTTTCTTTAAGATCGTCGTTTTTTTTCTGATTTTCAAGGGCAGTTTTTAAAGCACCTTCCAAAATATCTATCTCAGATATGCCAACTTCTGATGACTTTCCGGGAATACCACATGCTTCAAGGACATTGCTAATATCTCTGCGTTTTTCAGCAATGTAGTCATTTATCTTTTCGATCCTAGCAGACAAGTCTTGCAAAGAATTTTCGGTCTCTTGAGCATTTTCAATCGCCTTCAGAATCACACCAAATTCACTTGGACTGGTATTTGGCTCAAATCCCTTGCTTGTTATCCACTGTCTCCATTCGTCTATAAGACTTTCCAATTCTTTTTCGGTAGACTCTAAAGACCGTCTCGCTTCTTCAGTATCTTTGACTGCAATTTGGTAATTCCTCTCCGCATTCTTTTTATCTGCCTCAAGCCGATCTAATTCATGTATTTTCTCCTCCATTTGATCAAGCTTTCTCTCAATCTCATCAATTCCGCCTACATAATTTAACTCTGTTAGACCAATGCTTTTAGCTTGTTCGTTTATCTCGTCCGATATCCTCTTAATACCAACTTCCATAGACTTAATATCTTCTGATATTCGGTTAATTATGTCATTTTGTCTTTGTATTTCCTCATCAATCCTGTTCTTTGATTTTGTTTGATGTTTTTTTACGGCATAAAGTCCAAACAGACAAACTATGACAACCAATAGCATAATCACCGCAAAAAGGTATGATTTCATAATAACTGACAGCACAATAAGAATGAAACCTATCAACACAGTAGCGATCCATGTCCATAATGGTATATAAAATAATTGAGATTCGCGGGTTGTGAGAGAGTTCAAATGTTCATGTTCTCTATTAAAGGAATCGCGTTTTGCGTTTAATTGTGTATTTAAGTTGTCCTTTTGGTAGAATAATGACCTTATTTTTTGTATAACGTCTTTTTGTTTTCTTATCTCGGCTTTTTCTGTTATGTCTGGTTTTTCAAAAGATTCAAGGGCTTTTTGTGCTTCGTCTAAAATGATCTTGGCGTTTTTTTCGTTGTTTTGTCGGTTTTGTAAATTTATTTTTGCTTGCTCATTCATCCTCAATGCGGATTCTATTTTGTGTTCGAAATTTTTGGCTTTATTTTGAGTTTGTATAGATGTATCCACCTCTGAAAGTCGTTTTTTATCCCAGTTCGTTCCGAGATTTTTAAGTTCTTTTATGAATTTGTCCTCTTGGTCTTTTCTTTGTCTTTCAACAACAGGAAAGTCCTCAATTGCAGACATCAGTTTTTCTCTTTCCTTTAACAACAGCTCAATTGACGTGCGATTATTGATAACTTTTTCATCAACTTTTATGTTTTGTAAGTTTGTCTGCATCTGTTCTACTTTTCTTTTCATTTCGTTTAGGTTAAGACGGTCATTGTTTATAGTTTCTTTAAGACTCTCAAATCTTTCAAGCCCCTTTGTCGGAAAATTACTAGCAAATTCCAGCTCATCCAGTTTGTCTTTTGATTCAATCAGTTCTACCCAAATCTTACGTGCTTGTTCAATTAGTTCTATTTTATTTACCCTTTTTCGCATACTTGATACTTCTCTTTGATTTTCTTCTATTTGTTCATTTAGTTCCGCGAGTCTTTTTTGTAATTCGCCGTAATTTTTTGAATCTTGTTGCAGTTCTCTGATCTTCACATCAATCTCGTTAGATTCTTTTACAATTCTGTTTATCTCCGGATTAATGGCACGTCCCGATTTTAGAAGACTTTCAAGTGTTGTTTTGATGTTGTTCATTATATTAGGAATTGATTTTGCTCCGATGCCAGCACTTGCCGAGAATATTCGCCCTTTGACCCCATCTTCAGAAAGGATTCCCAAGCCTTGTAAGTCACCTAAACCAACGGCAAATATTTTTTCAAATGTCCGACGATCAATATTGAACAATTTTCCAGATGGCTCAATATTTTCTGACCTTCCATCTTCATAATATAATGTTGGTATTTTGCCAAAACGTTGTATACCTATGGCTTGACCAGTTTTTGTTAAAAGTCTTATGCTTCCGCCGTGTTTCCCTCCTCGCAAAGGGGGATAATTATTTCTGACTTTTGGGACAGGGAATCCAAAAAGGACTGTCCTTATAAATTCCATCAAAGTAGTCTTTCCACCCTCATTCTTGCCGATGAAAAGGATAACACCATCGGGAATATTGATGATCTTTTGATCACGATAAATGCCAAATCCATCAATATAAATGTCACAAATTCGCAATGCTAACTCTCCTCTTCAGTCAACCAATCCAAACCTATTGACTCTACGTCTTCAAGTATGGAATAAAGATCTTCTTCTGTTAGTGATTCGAGTTGTCTGACAATAACGGAATGTTCAGGGACAGAGGTCAAAATCTTCATTATTTCTGTCTTAAATTGATCGCTTGTTTTCAATGATTCTGCTACTTCCAGAAATTCGCCAACGAAGTCTTCAATCTGTTTTCTTGATGAAATGTCAATATTAGGACGAGTATTTATCACGATAGATTCTACCCAAGCAAACTGATCTCTATCGTTTTCACCTTCTCTCAATGTTTTTATTATCCCGGTTTCTTCATCACGTATCTTTTTATTTAGATTAGTTCTTCCATCTAGATAAAGCCTGATAACCGAAGCCCTGCCTTTTGACATTGATCGAATGCTTTCTTTCTCTTTCATCAGTTCATCTAGCAAATCTTCTATATTGTCCAGATCGCTGACATCTATTTTTTTGATAACCCATTGGATTTTATCCGTTGGGAAGAAGTTTATTTCTATATTTCTGTCCTCATCGACTTGTACAAGATAGCAACCTTTTTCACCTGCCTCTCTGATGTTTCGTCCTTGACTGTTTCCGGGATATACGATATATGGATAATCCTCTTTTAGTATTTTTCTATTATGCACATGTCCTAAGGCCCAGTAATCTAATTTGCACCTAACTAAATCTTCAATTGTGCAGGGAGCATAGTTATCATGTTCGCTTATTCCACCGACATTGCAATGAAGGATGCCAATAGAAAATATGTCATTATCATCCTTTTGTGGAAATCGATGGGCAAGATTTTCTTTTACCTCTCTTTGACGATAGCTGATCCCATAAATATTAGCCAAAACTTCATTCTTTCGCTTAACTATTGCTTTTTCAATTTTATCACAACCGAAACGATACACATCATCGGGCAATCTCAGGCTATTTTCCCATGTTGATAATGGGTCATGGTTTCCATGTGTTAAAAAGCACTTAATACCTGATTCTACTGCACGTTTTAATATCTGATTAAACCGATATTGAGTTCTTATATCTTTGTTTGCACTATCATAGATATCGCCTGCTATTATTATAAAGTCCACATTTTCTTCAATGGCTAGATCAACAATATTTTGGAACGAATTAAAGGTTGCACATCTTAGGGACTCAGCGATGTCAGGGCTAAACTCACGTATACCCTCAAAAGGGCTATCAAGATGTAGATCAGCACAGTGAATAAATTTAAATGGTATTGTCTCCATATTTATCCCCATTTAATATTCAAAACCGAGTTTTCTCTTTATTTTCTTTGCACCGGTCAATTTTGGATTTATAATAAACGCTTTGTTTAAAGAATGGATCGCATTTTCTATGTCATTTAAGCGATAATATGCCTCTGCGGACTTTTTGTATATCCAAGCAAGCTCGCGTCTAGAAAGCCCGATATTTAATATCCTGTTGACACCGTCAGAAACTTCTTCTGATTTTTTAGAGTTGTTGATATATTGAGTATATATTTTTTTAAGTAGTGATCTGATCTCCTGCGCGAAGTGATGAAAATAAGCTTTCTTATTTTCCTTTTCAAGCAGTCTTATATATAGCTTTTCTGCCTGTTGGAGGTTTCCAATTTGATGATATGCTTCAGCTAAAAGAAACTCACAGTCCCTTGTATCTGCGTCACTCATAAACAGGTCAAGACGAAAATTTGGTATTCGGCTAGCCAAATCCTCATAGATGTTTATAGCCTTTTGTTTATTCTGACCGAGTAACTCAGATAAGATCAGTCTACAAAGATGTTTTTCTCCGTTATCTGCTGGATATGTTTGTTGACGTTTAATTCTACGATTTACACCTATTGTCCTATCATAAATGCGCCGTTTATTTTTGTCAATCAAGACTTCGTAGGCACTTATTATCGTTTTAAATCTTTCCTCTGCATTTTTTTCGTCACCTGGATTTTTGTCTGGATGATGTATTTTAGCTAGTTCTCGGTATGCTTTCTTTATCTCTGAGTCGTCTGCATCTATATCTATTCCTAAAATTTCGTAATAATCCAGATTGGTCATATTTATCCCTTTATTCGTTTACAACAGGATTTTTCAATACACCAATTCCGTCTATTTCAACCTCAACAGTATCACCATCTTTTAGAAATTGACCGCTAGCGTGACCAGTTCCTTCTGGCGTTCCTGTGGCAATGATGTCCCCAGGCTCAAGCGTCATTATCCTTGATATAAATTCTATCAGTTCTGGGATACTGAATATCATATTTCCTGTATTTGAATCCTGTTTGATTATACCATTCACTTTCAGTTTTATTCCAAGATTATGTGGGTCTGCTATTTCATCCTTTGTGACCATACAAGGTCCTATGGGTGCGAAGGTATCCATCCATTTTCCGTTTAACCAATCGAAGAATTTGTTCCATTCGCTAGGTTCTCTATCTGCCTCAACGATCAGTTCTCTTTCTGATACATCGTTCATCACTGTATAGCCTGCGACATAATCATAGGCTTCTTCCGCTTTGATATACTTTCCCTTTTTCCCGATAATCACTGCGAGTTCCGCTTCCCAATCAATTTTATTGCCTATTTTAGGCAGAAGTATCTTTTCTCCGCATCCTATAACAGCCGTTGAAGGTTTAATAAAGACTCTCGGAGCCATTTTTTCTTTTCCGATAAATGCTCTTCCACCTTCTTTTATATGTTCTGCGTAATTGCCAGCAAGGCAGAGGATTTTTCCCGGCACAGGGACGGGAGCCTTAAATTTCACATTGTTCGCTTTAAAAACTGCGTTACTTGGTAGGTCTCCTGCAATCTCTGATATGCGTCCGAGCAATTTTTCTGCCCTTTTCTTAGCTTGGTCGCCCAATTTAAGAAAATCAATTAACCGATATGGCATATCTTCATTTGCTTTTTCCGCCATCTTCATCAAGACGTCTAAATTAGCTTTTCCAAGATTTTTCTGTGGGGTCCCCATCAAGAAAAGCATATAACAAGAGTTTAGATCATAAATGTTATCTTTTATCCAAGCACCAAGTCTTTCCTGTCCGTTAATATCAAGACTAACAAGTTTCATATATTATCTCGAAGCATAAGGCATAAGCCTCAGCTTCGCCTCCCGTTTTGACTTTTAGGTTGTTAGTTGTTAGAAATTATATTATCTAACTTCTGTGTTAAACATTCAACATTTACACTGCTAGCGATCTCTCTTTCCATTTTGATTTTATCTTTTTTATCTCTGGTCTGCTTTCAAATTCTTCATCCTTTGGTATTCCAAATGTCTCTCTCTTAACATCAAGATAATAAAGGTAGTTTTCAAAAGTAACGTCTGGAGGACATCTATGATCCACATGTGGTATCCATCCGCCTTCAAGAACGTAAGGTTTAATTCGCCTTATCTCATCCTTTATGGCTTCTTTCCCTGCGATCAATTTATGTTTGTTCACACCGCCTAATATAACCACTTTATCGCCGTATTTCTTTCTTATAGCAACAGGATCAGAGCCGGCAGCGACATCGACTGGGAATATGCCATTTACTCCGCCTTCCAACCAAGGGTCTATCATATCATTGATATTTCCATCGCAATCAGTGTAAATGATATCACAACCATTTGCGCGTAGAATATCGGTTATACGTTTATAATTTGGCGTCAACCATTTTCTTATCATTTTTGGCGAGATAATGGGTCCATTATTGAAAGCCATATCTTCCCATCCAGCTGCGTAATCGATCTTGATCTCAGATGCAGCACGTTTAATTACAGCGCAGGTGAGGTCTGCCAGATGTGTTATCATTTCTTCAACTAATTCAGGGTCGTCGTAACAAAGCATAGATATCCCTTCAAATCCAGCCCAATTACGTAGAACACCGAATAAACTGCCGATCCCAATACCGACAGGAATGCCCCAATTTGGATCGTTGAAACGGGCTTTTATCTGTTCCCAATCACTCCTATTTTCCGGGTATCGTGATGGATTGTCTATATCTAACCTTGGTTTATAAAGTTCCTCCCATTCCTTGCGACCTTTCAATCCAAACTCAATGTAATGTGGTATAGTAGACGAGCCATCCTTAAATATTTGCTGTTTTGCGCCTTCGCCGTTGATGATGATCTTGTATCTATCTGTTTCTTCTATGACTTTTGATTCAAATCCATAGGAAAATCCAAGTCCGACAGGCACACCGCTACGAGGTGCAAATTTGAAATAAGCCTCTAAATTTGTAACATTATCGGGCAATCCCTGTTGTTTCCAGACATTCAGATTTTCTGCCCAATATCCGAACTCCTCATCAGGGACATGATCTACTGGTTGAAAATGCATACATCTAACCCAACGCTCACGATGATTCATAAAAAGCAATCTCCTTCTTAGATCCTTAAAAGCTTCCGTCCAAAAAGAAACTTTTGGAATTCATAAACAAATTGATCTAATCAACAATTTGTTAAATATAAATTTTAGAGTATTATACAATAAATAGAGTTCATAAGCAATATACCTAAGGCTGATCTTTGGTAACAGTTAGTATTGTTTTTACTTTTTGAGAAGGCAAGTTCCCAATGCGCTTTTTCATCAGGTTTAGAAAAACTGATAGTGATTCAGTGTTGATGAAATTGGAGAATTTGACATTATCGCATATATAGATTAAACTATATCAAAAGAACAAGATTTTGCATATAGACTTTTAAGGAAAGATCTGTCCTTCATTTAAACCAAACAATCAATCTAATTAATCATTATATAAAAAAGAGGGAATAAATAATGACGAAAAGTAAAAAGAATATTATTATAATTTTGTTATTCACTATACTATTTTCATCGGTTGTAAATGCGGAAGAGTCAAGCCAAAAGGCAAAACTTATATTAGAAAAATTCTTTATTAAATATGAAAAAATTTTTTCCGATAGAATGAGTAATGCAAATAGTTTGATATGTAGAATGTCAATCAAGGGTGTTAGTAGGTTTGACACAAACAGATCGTCTGCAAATGCCCCTTTACTTATTGATACGAAAGCTGATCTCTATGTATCCAATTCAAATAAAATACTCGTAAATCTTAAAGGAAATATGGGAAACATTGTAATTATCGTCTCAGATAAGAACCCAAATTCAGCAGTGACATTGTTTCCGGACTCAAAGCAATTCGCAATGATAAGCTTTTCTGAGAGAATATTTGGTGGAATTAAATCTGTTAACAGAGAAAGATTTTGGAATGAAAACGTTTTAACCTACGCAGGATTAACAAATACGACACGCGGAAAAGTCCACAAGATAATTGTCAAATCAAACAAAAAGACTGAAAAAGAAGTGACAACCATTCATATAATTGATGGGAAATGGGACCCTTTTTGCATTGAATATAGCAATTCGCTAAATGGAAGCACCAGTATTAATTTTGATCAAATACAGTTTAATGCGAACATTCCGCCAGAAAAGTTTATTCCAAACACCAAGGGTTATACTCAGGTATCCAAAGAGCAAATTGCTGGAATTATTATGATGAACATAATGGCTTCAAATATGGTAAAAAAGCCTATTAAATAGAAATTTTGTGCTGATCAAAATTTTGTCATAAGCGATATTCTGTGTGAATTTCCAAGCTCGTGGCTTAAAAAGGCATAATCAATTAAGAAAGCCAGCTCGGATTCACCTGTCGCAAAGGAAATATTCAATCCTGCTCCAGCAGTGAAATCTTTACCTTGAAGTCCAACTCTTAAAACAAGGAGATCAGCTATTATGTATTCCAGCCCGTATCGCATTTCTAGTCCATATCTTGTTCCAGCGTCTATTGATAACAGAGTTTTGCTTGATATGCTTGGTATATCTCTAAAATATGCTAAGCCGAATTTGAAATTTGGCTGAATTATGTCTGTATGAGATGGCGATGATGTAGTGTTCCATATAAGTCTTGTCTTGAAAAAGTCCTGAGCCACTATTCCAACGGATAGATCAGCCAATCTTCGGTCTTCGACATCAGACATTAAACTTGATCTCCATATAACCCCAACATCGCCACCTAACCCTATTGCGTTTCTTTTTGCCCCCGAAATTGAATTATAAAGGAATTTAATCGTTCCTCCTAATTGAAAGCCGGTATCTCCAACAAAGTCCAGTTTCAATCTTTTTCCATAGGATAACATAAAAGCATTTTCTGTATCTTGCATATACCCAACGATCTTTGGGCGATTCGATACACTTATAGGATTTGATGTTGACAATTGAGTCATAGGAATATCATCAATTCCAAGTCTTATCCAGCTTAATGCCATAGCATTCGATTTACCAAACGGTCTGGTAATATTGATATAATCGTATTTATCCAGTTCAAACATACTAGTATGCATGAATATCAATTCTGTTTTCCTTAACCCGCCAAGTCCAGCTGGATTCCAATAAGCAGATGTTCCGTCATCCGCGACAGCAACGAAACTGCCTCCCATTCCCAAAGCCCTTGCACCTGTGCCGATATTTAGAAATTCGCCAGCATATTTTTCTGATCCTTCAACAACAAAAGAATAGTAAAAGACAAGCAAAGCCATTGCGATCAGAATGACAAAAGATTTCAACATTTTGTTATACTTCAACATTCTGTTATACATAGAAGAATAAGACCCCTGAATTAACAAGAATTTTCGTAAACTAATAAATTTTTTAACAAAATCAATCCCATTATATCACGAAAACGTCAAATTTTCAACTAGAATTCACTGGTGATCGGACATTAGTTCGGACAAATATGCCCTCCTATGATAAAATATTAGAAAATATTAAAAAATCATCACAGGAGGGTATAGTC
>FWPV01000993.1_pt1 | contig 82936 bp, 63 predicted proteins | sample 2228371 | NCBI WGS metagenome assembly FWPV01 (sample SAMEA103939776, study PRJEB20133) | metagenome
TCGGTGCTGAAGCCCTTTCTGTTCTGAGAGCAGGACCCAAGGCGTGGAGCCGGTGGCGCGACGCGTTTTTCCAAGGACGGTGGAGACACCGAAGACAAGACGTCTCGTTTGATTCACCAGCAGACGGACGCCTTCCTCAAGATCTAAAACCTGAAGTCCGAGTCGCCTTCGGGTTTCAGGGCATTCCGTTAACACACGCCGCCACGAAGAGGGTGGTTCAAAGAGGGGGATAAGCTGCTGGCCCGATGGGACCGGCAAAGGGAGCGTCTGTCCCCAAAAAGTGCCCTGAGGCGCATAAAAAGCTATGTCATTTTGAAATGAGGGTGTTTCCAAGCCGACATTCCATCTGTCTTTTTGTTGTTCAGCCATGTTCTGCGGCAGCACTCGATGGTGGGGATCGTCTTCGGGGAGCGGGAGCAACCTGGCCATAGAATCAAGAAAACGCATTCCAGCGGCCACGGCACCAAAATAAAGATGTCGGCAGAAAAGTTCATCCAAAGCCAAGGGACGGAAGAGTCCCAGAAGAAAAAGAAACCCTGCAAAGCAGGTCCTTTGAGCGTCATGAAACAATGGATTCGGGACAGGTTGGTCCGGATTCGTGCCCATGCCGTCGGAATGCCCACGATTTGGTTCCAACTGGAATGATCCTTGGTTTCTGGACATCTGACGCATGGTATGGGCCTCCTTTGCCGAGCCAAAGGATTGGGCCGTGGGAAAACCGATCGTTCCATCAGGACGTGCCTTGGAGGCAAAGGCCGAATCTTCAGGAATGACTCCGTTTTCTTTCGAAGCCTTCTCGTCTTCATGAAGGACATGGCAGGCATTCGGCAATCGCCCTTGCCAAATCTTTGATGTTTTCTTGAGGCTTCGTTTACTTGGAAAATAGTCCCGGTCGATCAGTTTCCAGTCCTCTTCGCCCTTCACTTTCGTCAACGCAGGGGTTCGCGCATGCGTTCCAACATCCCTTTCGCCAAAGGATAAGTCCTCAGGAAGGCTTTCTGCTGACCCTTTTTCAGAAACATCTTTCACCACTTCTTCAGTTTTAATGCGCCAAGGGATCGATCGTTCTTCGTGACCTCTTGTCATCACCACGGCATCGGCGGTCTTGGCTTTCCTGGCTTGATCAACGTCAAAGTTTGAGGGTGGAAAAGAAGATTGGGTGGGTGCCATGGCCCACACCGAGGTCTGGTTCCGGGCGAACTCCATCAAAGAATCCCACGCTGTGAAAGGCAGAGGTTCTGGAAAATCACCCGAAGGATTTTCAGAAAGTGGTCTCTTCGATCCCGGGAGCCATGAAGAAAGATTCAATAGACTTTCCGCTTGTGGCGGACCATGAATCCAGAGAGCCACGGCCGTGAGCCAGGCCGTGCGATCATCCCCTTCTCCCCATCGATCAGCCCAGCGCTCAAGAAGACGGCTCCAGACCCCTTGCAAACAAGGAAAAAAGGAGCAGATTTTATGACCGGACCCGAAAGGGTTTTGATCCATCCAATTCTTTGACACGCCGAAAAGAGCGAGCAGTTCCTCTCCATCCGTTCCTTGCAGAATCTCCAGAAGACAATCCAGTCGACCCGCATTCATGAGGGTTGTCATCAGGCGGGCAACGGCAGGGCGAGCCGGATTCAGACGTGCGGCTGCTTTGAGCGCGAACCTCAGTCCTTCCGCCTGTGTGAAATCGTCACGCCAGCCGACCACGGCTCGCTTCCAGAACCACTCCGTGCCTCGACGACCGCGAGCCAACTGCAAGGCCAATTGGCCCGGTGGGTCCAGGACGTCCCGAAACCAGACGGCGGAAGCCAAGCCGGCCGAGGAAGACCAAGCTGGAACGGCCTGTGCTGCAAGATCTTGCATCACGCGATCCAGAAGCCTGGATCCTGAAAGGAAACCCATCGGGCTGGTGGAAAGGCGAAGGGAAAGGGAACGCACCAGGACCAGAGCACTGGGACTTATGCCTGGAAAGGAGGCGGTGCGAAAAGCATTTTCCAGGCATTGAGTCAATCGGGACGCGTAGGTCTGTCGAAGCGTCCGCATTCTTAATTTTATGATTCGACAGTCCACGTTTCTTCTCGCCTCGAACCAGAAGTCCGCCAAGGTCCCTGCCGTGGAAGGTTATCAAGCGAGCCCTCTATCCTTTTCAGGGAACCTCAGGCTGACACATTCATTGCTTTTCCCGGTTTGTCGGTCCTTCGAGGATTTCTGGTGTGGTTCAAACCGCCCGAAGCCAGGGCATTACGGCAAAACCCCAAGCCGTTTCATTGGCTGCTTTCAAAGAAATCTGGCCTTGGCTCCGGAAGGAATGTGAAAGGACGCTTTGTCGGCCCGGGTCACCTTCACTCGAACCTCGACTCCACTCATGTCCTCCACCACCCCATGCACGGTCCCTCCGCCGGCTTCTTCGATGGCTACCTGCATGCCGATACGAACCAGGCCCTTATCGATCACCAGATCCAGCCAATCCCCTGTCTTCCCTGTCAGGGAAGCGGTGGCGTGGCCGGAAATGATTTGTCCCACAGGAGCATGGCTGGCCAGCAACAAAGCCACTCGAACCACATCGTTCATGAAATTCACAGCTTCCTGAATGTCTGGATTCACCTTTTTAAACAGCCAATCGGTCAAACCCTGCAAATCCTTTTGAAGCTCCAAGGAGAGTTCACCCCAGCGGGGAAGAACGCTTAGATGCTGAAGATCCACGGACTCGTCGAACTGGCTGATCCGTCGCGCCCATTCCAGACGCACGACAGGTGGCACCCGATTTGCCCTGACATACAGGCACACGGCCACATCTTCCATTTCTTGCACCATCTGGGAGGCCTTTCGAGCCGCTTGGAACCTTCCAATCCCTCCACTCAGAAGATCCTCCACGGACAAAAGGTCCTGGGCTTCCGTTTTTAGTCCTTTCCATGAAAGGCTTTGTAGGGTTCCCAGATTCACCAGAGCCTTTTTCTCCCATTGACTTTGCACCGCCTTGGCATGGGCGTTCGTGACGCCCTGAAGAGCCTTCTGAAGCAAGGTGAAGTTGAGTGGAGCGACCGCGTTTTCGACTTTATGAGTTTTTGTGGAGTCGGCAGTTTTCGTCCGGGCACGTTCCTGGGTTGTTTCCAAAATGGCCAGAATCCTCTGGGGACGATCGAAGAGTTCCAGCAGCTTCTGCAGGGATGGAAACCATGCCAGCGGCAGGGCTCGCAGATGGCCGAACATGGTTTCCAGCTCTTCCGGAGCCTGATGTTCTTCGGCCAGGCATGCGGGAACAGAAGGCTTCGTCACACCCTTCAAGGAAAGATGCACCATGGTTTCTGTCACGATGGAACTCTTTCTCGGACGCGCATACAGCAGAAAGGGCACATGATTTTCTAATATCTCTCGGCGTCTTTTATTGACGGCGTCCACCCGGGCTTTTTCTTCTTCAAGCAGGGACCGGGTCACAACCAGATCATGACGCCTTTCCGCCAGCTCGTCTTCCACCACCTTGAGGGTTTGGGACCATTGGTCTGCAATGTCTTTAAGATCCTTGAGACACGCCACGCAATGGTTTCGGACGGTTCGATAATCCAAAATGCGAGCTTCAATACGGCGCAGGATACCAACCGCACATTCCAGCGCGGTGACTCCGGAAGCAAGGTAAGCCGCTTCGTCGAAAACAGACGGGTCTGGATCAAAAACGCCGGCTGTGACAAGAAAGGGCAATCCAGAGTCATTCAGAGAACATTCCCGATGTTTCCACAGGACGTGGAGGGCTTGCCCCAGGGCTGCCTGCTGTTCGCTTGACAGGCCCTTGAGGTGCACGAGCACGTAACCGCCCTGCTCTTCAAGACGCTTCCACTGCCTGAGCCGCTCCACCGCTTCGGGCTCATCCCGGGCGAACTTTTCGAAGTCTTTTCCAGAAAAAACCGCCATGCTTCCATCGGAGAGGGGAACACGTAGGTCTCCCGTTTCGATGGGAATTTCCAAAATGCTTTGAAGAATGCCGGCCTTGGTGGCCACGGCGTAGTTTTTGGCCTCGGGAGCCAGAGGATCCGCGATACGTTCCGCCACCGTGGTGCTCCGAAAATCGAGAACCCGGCCCACGATAGGATTCTTGAGCTGAATGTCGGCGGCTGTTGTAGCTTCCATCAAGGAAGGTTCCAGGGTGAGGGTCTGAATCTTTTTGGAAACCGTCCAGGTGGTGCCTGCTGAAAGCATCTTATTAGAGGATGGGTTCACCGGGTTCGACGTTGTTCCTGCGGTGGCCTGCATTCCTTTCGACTTTTCAAAAAAGCTTTTCAGCTGCGCTTCCGTGGCACGACTTGTTTCACCTTTAGCAATATCCGCCAGCACGGGGCTTGTCGCCAGCCGTGTGGCTTTTTCATCGCCTAAAAGGATTTGGCGCACACGGTAGATGTCCGTCTGAACCCTAAGAAATCCAAGGTCTACGGCATCATCGCTTCGCCGAATCTTATCGTCCAGTTCTTCAATGAAGGTGCTCAAATCCTTGTAGCCGGGCTGAGCTTGGGCGCCGGTCTTGAGCAGCTTCAAGGTTTGTCTCTCTTCCACGGTCAAGGAATAGGGAGACAGGGTTTGATCGACGAGCCGGACCAGTCTTTGAAGAGTCTTTTTTTGAAACGAGTCCTCCGGCATCGTGTTTGGCAGAACCTTTTCTCCCGTTTGAGCGTCCGGGTCCGAATCCGGGTACCTGGGAACCGTGGCCATATCCATGCTGCCCAAGACCACAGGAGCCTGGGACCGCAGGTCCGCTCTTCTTCCCAGCCACAGCCCGATATCCTGCAGCAGGGTCTCTATGGTTTGCTGAAAGGAGGGATCTGCTTCTTCATTTTGCAACAGGTGAGGGTCGTACAGTGCCTGAGGGATGGGAAGATAGACCATGAGAGTATCGGCACTGAAAAGGTCCAGCGGCTTGAGGGACATGGCTCCTTCCACAATCCATTGGATCTGTTCCAAGGGAACCGGTGCCGCTTCCAACCGATAATTTCCTGGAAAGAAGCCGACGCGTCGTTGTTTCAGGTCCAGAACATCCATCGGCAGCATTCCCACGGGTGGAAGATACCGAAACTGGTCGGTGGCATCTTCCATACTCCAGCCCTCCGCCAAGGCCTCTCGAAGATGCTCATGGAACTGTTCCAGGCGCGCCTGCCAAAGAAACGAGGTTCCCCCATGAGGAAAGAGCGGCCGTTGCAGTCGTGGAGTTCCACCTCGACGTACTACGGAGAAACGATCCGCAAAAATCACGGAGCCGTTCTCGGCAATCTGTAAAAGAGCCACCGGAAGCCCCACTTTTTCCCAAGGGAAACAGGATGGGGCATGGAAAGACGCCGCTTCGTGGCTAAAAATCCGGTACGCCAACCGGTTTCGGAATCGAGCTCCAAAGACCGGCAAGGGAATCTTCGCCTCGGGCCAAGGCATCCACACCAAGCGGCATCCGTCCAGCCTCTGATAGTCCACATAAGCTTCCTCGCCGGCATCCAATTCACAGGGATCTGTATCGTCCGGATCAGCAGGGATTGATGCCACAATAGGCTCCAGAACAAGCACGCCCACACCCCGAGGCGGTCTGGATTCCCCGTTGTCCATTCCCCATGAGGGAATCCGGTCCAGAGCGATTCTCATCGGTCGACTGACCCCAATGTCTTCCCCGTTCTGGCACAGGCCGCGACCCGGTAAGAGGGTCACGATCCAGCTCCTTTTCTCCGGAAACGGCTCGGTTTCCTCACCGTCGCCTACCTCCACCACGTCATCCGAAACTTCTTCCCCGGCCGGCTTTCGCGGCGGTTCCACACCCATTTCCAGACCAAAGACCACGCCTGCGGATTGTTCCATGCCCACCAAGGCAAGATGCTGGTCCCTATAGGTCGATTCCCGGTCCAAAGCGGTTTTGGTCAGGGTTTTTCCGGCATAATGATGAAGACGGATGAAACCTTCGGCGATGCGAATCGCCGGAGCGGGTTCCATGAAAACAGCCCGTTCATCTTTCTCCCAGCTTTGGGGTGGAAAGATCTTCATCTCTTAAGACTCCTCATGACCTCATGAACAAACTCTGCCACGGTGTCGGGCGACACACTCGGCTCTTTCACAAGCTTGATGAGATCCTCTTGAAATCTTTCTCGAACTTCGGGCTTTAGACAGCGCATGAGCTGATCGATTTCAGGAACCACCTGCGCTTCGCCCAGTTTTTTTCGTACCGCTTCGTTTTTCCTGATGGCTTCTTTGTCGGGACTTCCATCGGGTGTGGTTTCAGGTTCCAGCACCTTTTCTTCCACCATACGAATCCCTTCACCAAGGGCTTCATCATCGTACCGTTTCATGATCTCTCTCGCCGTGGAGGCATCCAGTCGTTTCACCTTTTCCAATTCTCGAACGGCGGCTATGAGCAGGGTGTCCGATTCCTGAAATTTCTTTGAAGTAAGCATCGAAGCCATGATGAGATCCGCTTCCGCGCTGGCCCGTACCTTGAGACGCGTATACCTGGTATCCAGGCTTTTCTGCTTGAGGTAAGCCCTCATAAGCTTTTCGTCCCGAAACTCGTCGGCCAGAACAGGAATCTTGGCCCCTACCACGTCTTGCTTCTGGTGAAGGTTTTTTCGACGAACATACCAGAGCACGGGGGTCTGATTCAGGAGTCCCTGCCATCGGGACAGTGTGGTTGCCTGAATCTCGGGCTTGGGCAAAAGCGTCGCACGATCCCCGGCCGGCATTAATTTTGGGGTGTTCCTGACTTGGACCGTATTTGCGGCGGATAGCGTCGTTTCAAGGCTTCCAAGTTCTGCAGCAGCTTTCCGGTAATGATTTCTCGGTAAGGGAAGCAGGACCAAAACCGAGGCGGCCCCTTCGGACTCTTGGGAAACACTCACATCCAAGGGCGGCAGCGCCAGGCTTTCCTCCACCAGGCAGGGCAGTTCATCCTCAGGAATGATGGAAAGATTCACCTGGAATCCCGAAGGAAAGAAAGTTTGGGTCAAGGTCTTGGGATCGATGCAGGCAGAGGGAAGCTGACCGGCCGCGGGCAGAGAAAGGAAATATTCGGAAGCTGCAAAAGAGGGCGTTTGCCCTGCCAAGCGCCGGTCTTCCAGGATTTCTTCAAACATCGTGCGCGTCTGGAGAAAATGGCACACGCGAACCCACCGAGGGGTCACACCCAATCCCATGACATCGCTGCCGATGCTTCCCATGTCCCGGCGCACCATGGGCGGGTCTACCCACCGCACAAATCCTCTATCCAGTTCCACCATGGCTAAAGGCAGTGTCGACGGGGCCGGTGTGTAACCGGTACCGTGAACAAAAAGTTCATGGGCGACCATCGCACGGCGTAACAGAGTCGAAGAGCCCGCCTCGCTTGAGGTGTACGGGATAAGGGTCAGGAGGACGGCTTCCACGATGTCGCCGTCTTCCACGAGCCGTTCGTCCCCTAGACGGGAAGGATAAGCGCCCACGGGATTGGCCGTGAATTCCACGGATCGCGCTGCCAGGACAAAAAGACCCGAGAGTGTTCGAAAGGGCGCAGCAGGCTTCTTCGAACGGCCAAGCATTCGGTTGATTTGGTCCAGGAATGGCAGATTTCCCAGGTCCACTTCCACGTCCCGAAGCAGAACGATGCGCTCACCACCAGAGGCAATCCCGAAACCTTGCTCTATGCGAAGCTGTGTGGCTTTGGAACCCGGCGTCACCCATAAACCACGGACGACTCCACACCCTACCGCCGCAGCCAAGTCTGCTTGCCTGGAGAGAAAGTAGGTCTGTTCGCGTTGCAGGTCCCGGGCTGTGAGGAACCGGCCGTCGAACCACAGGGGACGGCTTCTTCTGGTATCGGTCACCAGCAGTCCCGACTGGGAAAGACTCCTTAAGGTTTCTGCATCCACGGGAACTCGTCCCCGTTTCGTGATCCATTCCGCCATGGCTTGTCACCTCGTGTGGCCGGCCAGCCAGGCCAGCTCGGTCGTAGAAAAGGAAAAGAGCCGGAGATGGTTAAAAACTTCTACGTCCCGGGTCATATCCCGAACCACGGGCGGCCCGGGACTGGCCGGAAGGACGATACGGGCAAGAAAGAGTTCCGTGCCGTCCTGATCGGGAGTATGCTCGGGAAGACGGGACAGACGGTCGCCACCCTCTTGCCACAGGCTGGCTTCCAGCCAGGCCTCTCGAAGCTTGTAGTCCATGACGCGGCGTTGCCGCTCTTCCGGGTCCGTCAAACCGCTCAAATCCGGAAAAGACCGACGTGGTGTCGGAGGATGCGTCTCCTCTCGAAGAACCAGGCTCAATCGACTGCCGTCCCGGATTCGGGAAGGAGCCACGCCATCCATTTTGTCCAAGGTCCCCGTCGCAAAAGCCGGCCTCGTGCCGTGAAGGCACGGCGTATAGGCAAGAAACACATCCGCCCAAACTCCGTCAGGAAAGCCAAAAGAGGCACTGTGGTAGGCCTTGGACAAACGGTCGCGCCCGACGGAATCCTCCGCGTGCTGTTCGAACCAAACCCCGAGACGCAAACATTGGGAACGACGCACCTCAATGAGTCTTCCCAGTCGGTCCAAGGCAAGCCCTGCAGTCACGACCAGCTGTTCTTCCCTGGCGGTCCGGGATGTCTCCTCATCCAAAGCGGGAAGCCACCGCACCTCCAGTCCCGCCACGGTGCCATATCCATGAAGATAGGCCGCCAGGCGGGCCAGCCGGCTTCTGTGATAGGTTTGTTCGTCCTGAAAGTCTTCCACATCCAGAAGCATGCCCGTTTCGTAATGCAGACGGTCAGGGGGGACGGGACGGCTCAGAGGATCACTGGTGCGCGTCATGGCAGACCTCCTTCATCGTACCTTGGATCCAGACTGGGTGTGTCCAGGAGGGAAGAGTCCCTACCAAGTCGCGAGATGTTTTCGCACACGGGACTCAAGGGTGGTCGTTTTCCAGGTGCGGTATCCACCCCCAAAAGCGATGCGATGCCTACCACCAGGTTTTCGGAAGCCGCTGCAATGCGCACATCCACGTGAGCGGGCGCTTGCAGAGCCGCCACTCGACGCACCAACGACACCATTTCCGTATCCGTATCTTTATGGACCAGGATCGTCACACGATGGGCGAAGTTGTCAAAAAAAGCCGCCTGAACCGCGTCCTCGCTTTCATCTTTTAAAATGTCGGGCCGAAAGAGTGCCAGGAACTCGCGCTGTTCTTCGGCTCCCAAAAAGAGGGTTTGACCCACTCGACTGTTTCCCTGCAGGGAAGTTCCCAGGGTCAGGGAGTCTCGGGTATCGATCAGTTCCGTACCCAGGATCGTGGAAAAGGTGCGGCGCAGCCTGAAATCTTCCACCACGACTAGACGGCCTTGGTGAACGGCCCCTTCCGTGGCGATGTCCAGGGCACGAGCCATGCCCGCCGGCGTGCCATGTTCTTGAAACAGGAGCATGGCCTCTCGAAGCAGGCGTCTTCTGGAAACTACGGAAAAGCCGGATTCCAAGCTGAGACCGATCCAGGACGCGAGCCAATCCAAGGCCTCTAAAGGTGTTGTGGTCGCATCCAGGAGAAGGTGCGCGGCCACCACTCGGTCTTCCAAAGGTGTAAGAAGACCCTCAAAAAGGCAGAGGAGCCGTTCCAGAAAGTCGGCTCCGGTGGCCGAACCTTCAATCTCCGCCTCTGAACCCGTAAGCATTTCCTGGTAGATTTCCGCAAGATACCGATCCCGGTACGAGAACCTGGGAGCGTACACTCTCAGGGCCGCCACTTCGGGGCTTGCCTGTCCTGTTCCCCATAAATCCATCTTCACCCAAAGAAATCGTCCCTGAAGGCGTCTGACACGCCCAGAAGGTTTCTGAATCAGAACCGTGAAAAGGCCCGCCCGGTTCCTGTGGCGTGGGCAGTCCAAGAATCCCTCATGAAAGGGGATTTCAGAGGCGGCGGGGACCCAGCATCCCTGGGGAACGGTCCAGGAAGAATGAACCTTTGGATCAGGAGGCACGGCTCCAAAATGAAACGGAATATAGTGATCCTGGGAAGGTATCTCCGGAGTGTTCCCAGCGGCCAGCCACACCTGGACCCCTGTTCCCGGGGGAAGAACACCTTCCAAGTAAAGTCGATGCCACACGGTTCTGGAATCGCCGCTGTCAAAAACGCGTGCGGTGAGCACCTGGGCATGCCGCACCAGAAACTGGTGGGACAGAGGATACAAGGGCTTGGGACGCCCTTGGGCCGTGAGTGGTTCTGAATCACAGGTTCGCAGTTGCCAAAAATGAACGGGACTTGTCAGGCCGTTGCAAAAGGGACCTCCATCCCAGCCTGGCAGAGGGTAAAGGGACCCCAAGGGATCTATTTCCCTTGCCGTACCCGTTGGAAAACAAAAAACGGGAGCATCCCTAGCCCCTTCCCAGAGAAAGGCCCAGCGGTTCCCTTCCACCCAGCCGATGGAAAAGGGAGCCGACAGACCACGCAAGGTGTCCGGCGGGAAAAAGGTGCGTTCATCCCAGACCAGAACCTGAGCGTCAGATCCCTCAATCCAGAAGAGAAAAGCGAAACGACCGTGAGCCGACGCCGCCGCGGCTGTCAGCTCCCATGCCTCGGGAACCGGGAGCACCAGAGGATCAAGGATTCGGGGAGGTTCAGGGTTTTCTTCACATGGACGTCCCACTTGGGGAGAAAACTCTCGATCCATGTGTTCAGGGAAAGGCATTCCTAGAATCCGGGCGACTTTTTTAGCCTTGCGCTCGATAAGCCAGGCCCCTTTTGAAGGGCGTACAAGAATACGGTCCCCTTGAAGATCGGCGTGAAAGAGTTTTACGGAGGGCCACCGCTGCAGGAGATCCACCAGGAGCACGTGATGTCGGCCGGATGCCTCATGCACCACCAGGTACAAGATCCTTTCAGGGCCCACGGCCAGATCCAGGATTCTTTCATCCATGGCAACCTGATATATCTCCACGGGATCCGGAAAAGCTCCAGCCGCCAGCACGCTCCTTGCGTCGGAGGAGACCATGGCCCAGGTGCCGAAAGCATCTAAGGTCGCTCGAACACGATCAGCCGCCGACCTTGCCGTGGTTTTGTTTTGAAGGATCTTGGGCAGAGTCCTGCGTGAGGCAAGCCTCAGCAGGCACCGCTTTTCGTCCCAGACAACGTCGTCATTCAGGACCCAGTCCTGAGCGTCGGCCGCCATCCAGAATTTCAGACCGTTGCTGTCCATCAGCACACCTCCGGCACCACGGGAATGGGCAGCACCGGCGTTCCCGGCTCCAGATGATCCAAAGGAGATCTCGCCAGGCTTTCGAGGGCTTCATCCCCTTCCTGACAGACCACCTGGAGGAGTTCAGGTAACTGCCAGGGGTCGAGGAGGAACACCACGGGCATTCCGTGGCTCGTGGGGCTCAGAGACTTCCAGCCGTCCGAATCGAGAAAAAAGAGGCGCAGGTCGGTGACTTGGCGCACCCCCTGCACTCTCGCCACAGCCACTTCCAAGTCTTTGCTCACAACGGAACCCCCAAGAGGCCATCCATGGCCGTCAAAGCCGCCGGACGACAGGGGCCAGAGCACCTTCTGCAGGGTTCGACGAACGTCGTGCAGTACTTGGTCCCGACGCTGTCCCTCTCGAATGCGTACCGCCACGCTTAGACCTATAGGCCTGTATTCGGGACCGATCACGTAGAGCTCTGTACCCAAAGGACGCCGTGCCTCCAGGTATCCGTAAACGCGTTCCAAGCAGGCACGGTCCGGGCGAGGATACGGAGCTTGACGCTCCTCTTTGAAGGGAAGCACCAGAACACTCACCACTCCGGGAACATCAAAGCGCCTCTGATGCGGTTTGAACCTTGGAAGAACTTCCACACGGCCCAGGCGTACCGCCGGGGTCTGGACGGCCAGTTGACGATAGTCTTCTTCGGTCACGGCCCGATTCCTGTGACGAAGAAAGGCCGGAATGCGCTTTTCCGCTTCTTCGACCGTTTCAGGATCTTCTCCGCCCTCGGTGGCCAGAGGCTGATACGCCTTGCACTTGGGATGGGAAACGGCCGTGATGGATTCCGCCGAAAGATTGCCGTTTCGGCCACCACCAAAGCGCATGATCTCCACACGAATCCGCATCCCCACCATGGGAACACGCCCTCGCACACCGTCTCCGAACCGAATGGTGCCGGCTTCGGAGTCCAGCTCAAAGACCCGGTCATCCCTTCCGGCCGTGCCCAGATCCTCCGTCCGTTTCCAGAAAACAAAACCCTGATCGGCCTCTTCCACCTGAAGGGAGAGGGATTCAGAATCCACAGAAGTTCCGGGAAGATGAAATTCCTGATCGGCCGTACCGTCGGAGACGCCCAAGACCAGGTTTCGAAGGGTCCTTTTCTGATCAATCCCCACCGCGTTGATCCCGACCCATGTGACCGGCAGGTGCTGCACAGGCTGGGTAGGGTGCAAGCGGATCCAGGCAATGAGGCGCGTAGCCTTCTCGGGATTGTCCAGACGAGGAGGCCGGTTTCCAACCCCAGCGAACAGATCCTTTTCCAGGTCGTCTTCCGGGGCTGCCACATCGTCCATGTCAGGCAAAAGCAGTCGAAGAACACCTTCCTGCAGCAAACCATGCGTGCCGTCTTCCACCACCTCCAAAGTGAGGTATTCCGGTTCCCCGGAAGGCATGACACGGCTCGACGTCATTTCCCATTCATGGGCCACAGCGCCTCGAGGTCCCAGAATCTCCTGAATTCCTGGAGTCTGATACGCAGGGGACCATCCTATGTTGAGCACGCGAGCGTCCCCGTCTGTTCGAGCAAGAGAGCGTCGGACCGCTTCGGGGTCGGTGCCCGAGGGCGAAAGGAGCGCCATCCAGAGACACCCGTCCACGGCGGCGGCGATGTCCAAGCCCAAAGGCTGCGATTTTCTGTCTACAAAAACGGGTGTGGTGATGTAGGCAAGGGCGGCCGGCATGTCCTTGGCGTCGCTCAGCCCATAGACAGATTGAAGACCTTCCAGAACCTTCCCCAGTCGGGCCGCCTCGTCAGTGGACGGGGCACGTTTTATGTAAGCCTCCCCCTCCAACGGGCAGACCATGATCTCTCCCGTGGTTTCGAACGGAACGGGCCCGGAGATCGGCGTATAAAAGGGAACGGGGATCACTTCCTGTTTCTTGGGGTTGGACGGATCCAGGACCAAAAGACCTCGAGCCGCTGTCGCAGGGCGAATCGGAATGTTCAAGAGTTTTAAAAAAGTCAGACGCTGCCGGTCCGGAATGCGATTCACCCGGTAGAGGAGCGTATCTGCAAGCCATGCGAACAGTTCAAGAAGCGTGCGGCCAGGATCCCCTGGAGCCGGGTGAGTCCATTCCGGCGTGTGTCCCGGAATACGCGCGAGCAGTTCCTGAACCAGGTCATCAAAGGTCCTGTCATCCAACGTTGGAACAGTCAGCGGCATGGCTCAACTCTCCAAGGTCATGGTCAATGCAGCCCGGCCCGGGCCGCCGTTTCGCCGTACCCGGTAGCGAATTTCCACTCGAATCTGATCCGGCCTGCTCTCCACCGTTTCCACAAGCACCTGGTCCACCAGAATCCTGGGCTCCCACCTGTCCAAGGCATCCGACACTGCGTCGTAAATACGACGGCGCGTGGTCAAGGTGTTAGGATCGTGAAGAAAGCGGCTCAGCCCCGCTCCGAACTCTGGCCTCATAAGCTGTTCCCCTGGTCGAGTTGAGAGGATGATGCGGAGCATCTGGCGAATGCTTTCCTCCAGGGAGGGATAATGCAGCCGACCGTTCTCATCCGGCACGGGGAGCAAGGGCCACGTGATAGGTGAAGGCGGCAGATGCTTTCCCTTTTTTTCCATGTGCGCCTCCAACGCCTCGATGACCTGAGGTGGTCCTGATCTTTTGAACGAGTAAGTTTCTAGCTCTTTGAATCCGTATCGGATTCGAAACTTGGAAAGGGAACGCAGATGCGCACGAAGGGTAGCCAGAAGAACACAATGTGCAAAAGCACGAGAAAGATCTGCAAGACGATAAAGGCGCAGACGGTGATGATCGGAATATTGAATCCACAGATCATGCCGAAGTTGCCGGATCCCTGTTCATGAGAACCATCCAGAAGCTTCTTCATGTCCAGTTTTTCCAGAATCTTTCGCAGCGAGGGCGGCACCCGAAAAACCACATTGGGCTTCAGTTTCGAAAGCGCCTGCCGGTCCAGAGTGGGGAGGGATACCTGCACCGGCGGTTGTCCGCCGCTTTCGTACCAAGGAACAATTTGGAACGGTTCCGATGGCAGGCTCCAGATCGTCCGGCAGGGACAGCCGTTTTCCCCGCGAAGGCGAAGAAAAGCTCGAATCTCGTACACCGCGTCGTCTTTATCGAAACGCCCTTGGCGAGGGGCCACTTCACGCCATCGTGTCTCCATGGCCGCTTTTACTGCCGTCCTGATCGCCCTTGCTTGTTCTTTATTGAGTCCAGGCCAGATGGCGGGAATGGACCGAAGCGCTTTTTCGCCGCCGCTTGATATTTCTTCAAAGGCTTTTTCCACCACGGCGCGCACCGTAAGACCCGGGGATGCGGCGGGCATGGCGATGGTCTGAAGAACCTTGAGAAGTTGGGCTCCTTCCCGAGAGCCCGTGAAAGCGCCCACATCCCGTTCCAGAAATCTCAGAAGGCCCAAAAAATCTTCCGCACTTACTCGAATGGAACCTTCTGACCCGTCCACCGCCTGCAGCAGACGCGGCATGCGTTCATGAATAAGAGCCTCGGTAAAGGGAGCCGGACCTGTGCCGGGAGCCGCCTCGTCGCTGGTCAGGATCAGAATGCCGTAAAAAAAGGTCTTTCCTTGGACCCGACAGACATCAGGGGGAGCGGCAAAAAGAGGTAAAAAAGTTTCTTGGCAATCTTCCATCAGGTCGTTCGGGGGCGATAGGGACAGCAGTCTGTGATTGCTTCCTAAAAGCCGTTGCTTTCGTACCATGGGGTCGGGATCGTAACTCGGCGCACCCTGAAGCGCTTCCCGGGGTAGATCCACCCATCCCACTGGGGAATCCTTTCGGCGTAACCAGCCTTGAACCGTGCCTTTGGTGAGACGTCTTAGGACCATCCCTGCCTTTTCCACACGAGCTGAATCCAGCCGAGGTTGTCCCGGCTGCGTGCAGGCGGCATGCACCAGCACCACATGAAAGACTCGGTGCACAGGCTGAAAAAGCCGTAAGATCTTTTCCTGGTTTCGAACCTGGGCGACAGCCCGTGTCAGGGCTTCGCGGGAATCATTCTCACGAAGGGTTTCCAGAAGCCTGGGAATGCAGTCGGGTTCCGCGTATTGAAGGATCAGCGGTCCAAGAGCCTGGTGCGCCGCGGCCGTTACGGGCGGTCCTTCAAGTCGAATGGAATGCTGTAGACCTACCATACGTTGCCGGCTCCTGGAGTGTACGTGGAAGCCACCACCGTGGTGGAGATCAGGGTGTTGCATTGAACCACACCGCTGAAGGTGGCCATGGCGGCATCCACCTGAACCATGCCTGAAGTGACGTTCAGCCGAGAGGCTTCTATAGTCACGGTGGAGGGGGTTTGAATGGAAACACCGGAATTGTCTAGGGTGATCGTGCTTCCAAGAGCACGGCACACGATCTTTCCTCCACCCTCATCGCTCAAGGCAGCCTCCACACCGGAAGGGGTTGTGATTCGCACCGTGGGGTTTCCGGAAGCGGGCTCTTCGATGGCAATACGTGTCCCAGCCTTCCCCACCAGGGTCCAGCGGTCCACTTCCTCTCCGTTTCCGCCCAAGGTTTCGGGAGCTGGAGCGGAACCGTTCCATAACGAACCCACCACCACTGGGAAGCGAGGATCCCCGCCCACAAAGGTCACCATCACCTCGTCCCCCACGTCCGGAAGCATAAAGGCGCCTCGTCGGGATCCCGCAAAAGGCACGGCCACTCGGGCCCATATGGGCCCGTTCTGCTGGTCGAAGCCGTCAAAGGACAGTAGCCGAACCTGGACTCGATGGCGTCCGTCGGGATCGTTCACCGAAATTACCTGGGCGAGATGGGACTGAAGCCAGACGGAAGGCCGCCAGCCCAAAGATCCTTCCATGATCAACCTCCGAAATAAGCCCCTTCGGCTTCAAAGTCCGTTTCGTATCCGTTTTCCAGATCGAACCGATGACAGGTGCGCGTCACCGTATAGACGTTTTCAAAACGAGGTCCGATTCCCAGAAGCCGGACTCGGCTTCCCACTCGAAGTTCCGGATGCCCCTGAGTGCATCCTTCCACCAGGACAAAGCGGCGGGCTCGGCTGAGATGGACCGCCTGAGCCAGAGCCCGCGCCTCCCTTTCGTCAGCCGCAAGAAAAGCACCGACATGTTCTTGTCGAGGTCCAAATGTTTCTTCCAGAATCTGTTTTCCGGTACGACCCGACCCCGGACCCAGAGGAAGGGATCCGTTGCTTTCGACGCGTAGAGGCTCCCCCTGAACGGCATTCCACCCGTGATGGGAAATACTGGACACTTGATGGGCCAAATCCGCCAGCAGACGGACACGCTTCAGTTGGCTGTGCAGTTCCAGGGTGATTTCCCCTTCCGAATGAGACCCCCAAGGGGCCGCCTGCAGTTCTCCTTCCACCACACGAACCCACGCGTCGTAGCGTTCCAGAAGACGCCGTAAAAACCCTAAATCGGTCTCATTAATCTGCACCTGGGTTCCGATGAAATGATCCAGACCGGTCACGCGGGCCCGAAGCCCCATGTCCGAAGCCAGGGTTTCCACCAAGGCGCTCAGAGTGGTGTCGAAATAGGTGCGGGTTCTCCTTTTCATTCGGGCTTTTTGTAAGGAATCTTCTGCAAAGGCAATAAGTTCCGGGGGATGATCAGGCCCAAAGACGGCTTCCAGGCCACTCACCATCCCTTGAAAGATTTCTCTGGGCTCGGTTTCATCCCCCATGGAAAGGCCCAGAACGGCTCCCAGAGCTATGGAACTTTCCGGGGAGACCTCAAAGGCCCAGCCGATACCTCGATCCGAGGAACGGGACACATTGGCGAATCGAAATTCCGCCCACCCTAAGCCGTCTCGTTGTTCATTGACGGAGGCGGAAAGCAGCAGTTCGTCAACCAAGGCAGATCGCCTTCCATTCACCCGCAGGATCGGTCGGGCGGCGTACAAGGCGCTTCGGCTCAAGGCCCGCTCTGTACTCATGAATCTTCCTCGTCCTTTAACCAATAAAATCCTTGCAGCTTGGGCGTGAGTGCAGACAGTGGACTGGAAAAAACCTGCAGCCCCCGATGCCCAAAAATCTTTTTAGTCCGAGCATAGACGCGCTGCACGCTGCTGCACACGAGCCTGAAGGCGCCGGAAAGTGCGAAGCTTTTCTTCCGGATTTGCCCTGGTCCGCTCCTGTGGTTCCGAACGTGGGACGGTTTCAGGCTCCTCGACCGCTTCCGCGATAACTTCCTCGAAAACGATAGACACCGCTCATTCCTCCTCGAATCGAATCCGATCCTTCAGGCTTGTGCCGGCTCCCACATCTGTACGGAAGCCGCCTTCTACTGCGGCCCGAACCTTACCACCCACGCCGAATCCTGCGCCGCTTTCCATCCGGGCACTCACCGAGACGCTTCCTTGAAGGCGCAGACCTCCCGTTACGGCAATGGTTCCGACGGCTGGATGCCTCAAACTGTCCAGGTTATTGGCTTGAGCCAGATCTCTAGCCGCCCGAGGGTCCCCGGCTCGAGCCGCGCCCTGAGTCAGGCTTTCCTCCGGATCTATGTTCATGAGAGTCGCCTGGGTGCGTTCTCGAAGTGCGTCTCGTGCCTCCGAGCTCACCTCCCCTTCCTCAAAGGCCCGTTCCTGCTGATGGATTGTGAGATTGACCGAAGACCGAAGCGGAATGCCTTCCGGGGAAAAGAAATCCAAGGTTTCCTTATAGCCGGAGATGTAGCCGGTGAACTTTATGGTGCCCCATTCAAAAACCACCACGGCAGGGATCTTGCGATTCCGATCGCGGGCGCGGCGGGCACCCCGGTTCAGGACCGGATCCATCATACGGCCGATTCTTTGCGTGTCTTCCCGAACATCGGTTCCCACCAAAGTGGTGTCAAAAATCAGATCCATAGTCAGCTGGGCCGTGGCGTCCGTCACATGTTGTGCGGCTTGAGCCCCTCGTCCTTGCTGCACCCGGTTGGTTAAGGTTATCTGAAGGGATTCCGGGTTGAAGTGCACCTCAACACGTCGGGATTCCTGGTCCTGCTGGGACAGGTTGCGCCCGTCTTCATCGGTAAGAGGCGTAAGAAAGGCTTTGGTCGGCTCGGGCACCTTTAACTCCCTTCCAGTTCCAAGCCCTCATGAACAACATGCAGTTCTTCAACCCCTATTTCAGAGCTTCGAGCGTTCAAATCTGCAGTCTTGAACTTGACAGGCAGGGCCCGACGCAATCGCCACCGTAAAGCGGGGTCATTGCCATTCGAATCCGATCCCATGCTTAACATGCTCACCACCATATCCAGCCGGTATGCGTAGCCTCCTCGAGCCACCAGTTCAAACCATCGCCATAAATCCCGCGTCGTGGTCACTCCACGGCGAAGAACCACCGTGCCGAAAAAAACCCTGCCGGCTCGCTGGACCGGGCCGTAATTGCGACCGCCTTCCTTGATGGCCTTGGGTTCCATGGTAGCCTCCAAACCGGAGCATTCGGCAAAACGCCCGCTGCACAAGGGCACCGGCTCCCCTCCGCTGTCGGATTCCGAAGGACTCGCGTAAAAATCCACCCGAAAACGAAAAACGGGCAAAAGATGGTCGGCATGCGGAGTCATTCAGGCTTCCTTATTCCAAGCGAAGGTTTCCATTGGGTTCCATGGCCAGCACCACCTGCAGGGATTCCACAGGGAACGCCGGCTGCAGGTGAAGCCGGGCGATAAGTCGGCCTGAGTCCATGTCCTGCCATGTCATGGTCTCAGGGCCGCAGACCACGTGAAAAGCCTCCTGAGGCCGCGCCCCGTCCAGGCCGCCGGCAAGATAGATCGATTCCAACAGGCAAGTGAGCACGCGTTGAAGCTGGCTCCAAGTACGCCGAGACGAATTTTCAAAGATCAAGGTCTCCCCTAACCTTCGAGCAGCCTTAAGAATGAAGCCCATGAGACGACTTACAGGGCCCGGCCCATAGGAAGGATCCAGGCTGGTGGTCCGGTCCGAGGCAAGAACAACGCCGCTTGAAGCCTTGTGAAAGAGGCACAGGCGCCGCACCATGGCCCGGGAAACGTCGGGGGCTTTTTCACGTTCCGCCAGGGAAAGGACGGGACTGGTCCCTGAAATCCCCAGGAGGGAACGTGTGGCGGCACTGCGAAAGGATCCCCGTGCCAGGGCGGTGGCTGCCAGGAGCCCCAAAAGCGGGCCGTCAGGGGCCAGCAGGAAGCCAGGTTCTGAAGGGTCTATCAGCCACGGAAAGGCACATTGGAAAAACGCGCTGGCACAGCCCCCTTCCTCGGGCCTGTTTTCCAGAACGTGCTCGAGTGCCATGTTCCACCAAGAAGATTCCAGTGCCGGAACCGGAAGCGGCAAGGCGCTCACCAGGACCCATTCCCGAGCGTTTTCTTGGATCCAAAGAAGAATTGCCTGAACCGCTTTTTTCCAGACTTGAAGACCGATTTCATCACAACGAGGTCCCCTTGGAATCACCACGCGGCGCGGCACTAAGGCCGGCTCCCCTTCGTAGCAGTCCACAAAGTTTTCCGGATCTTTTCTGACAAATATCTCCAAGGACACAGGATCCGGCAAAGGTGTCACCAGATACGGCAAATCCGGGTAGGCCGCCAAAGCCACATCACTTAAGGCGGGGCCGTGCTGAATGCCATGCCATGTGGCGACATCCGAACACGGAGAATCCAAAAGCGGAAAGGTGAGGGAAGCCAGTTCTTGTCTTGTTGTTACACCCTTCAGAGGCCCTTCCACGCCGTAGAGGACCCGTTCCAGGGCCTTGATCCGTTGGGTGGTATCCGCTCTTTCCGCCGTGGGATTCCCCATGGAAACCACGTAGGCCTTTCGGCCTCCCTGAGCAAAGAAAGACCGGACCGCCCGTCCCATGGGATAATTTTCCATGGTTCCGTCTTTTGAATCCCAAGGCCAGACAAAAAATCTTTGAAAAGTCTCCCAAGAATCCACCGGAACAGGCACATCTTCCAAAGAAACCAAACCCGACCCCAACTGGATTCCCTGCGCCCAACCTCGCTCTTGAAACCAGCGTTCCAAAGGTTCGGGCAGAAAATCCAGGGGCCGAAGCGGAGCCAGACCCACAAAGAGCACCACATCCATGCGGTGAGGATCCGCCGAAAGTTCCGGTGTCTTTTCTTCAAACCAGATGGCCGGCATAGCGTTCCTTTAAGCCAGTTCCAGGTATTCCGCCGAAAGCACCAGTTCCTCCATGGCCACATCCCCGCCTCCCTTGGCGGCAAGGGTAGGACCGGTCCACTTGAGCGGAATGACCCCTCGAAAGTTCCATCGCTGCACTTCATTATGGCTTTCGTCCAAAAGGACCACGGACATGTTCCGCTGCGCCGCCACGCCTTCCCGGCGCACCTGCTGAATCCAGTCCCAGAACTGTCGAGAATCGATAATGCCTCGCTTGAGGGTCACATCGCCGGTCTTGTGAATCCCGGGAATCTTTTGCACATGGTTCATGGGATAGGTTCCTTCCCGGTATTCCGACAGGGTGATCTCGGTGTTCAGTCCTGAAACATCGGAAAAGCCGGCTACGGAAAGCCCGTCTATCTCCACAATGAAGTTAAAGGCGCCATAGGGCACCGTCCTGTTTCCAGCCATCTTTCACCTCCACCTTCTGGCATGATGTGTCTGTCGCGGCATAGTCCGTACCCACGACTATTGCCTGGCGTCAGCCGTCTTCTGGCCGATTCTAAAAATGACAAATTCGGCCGGCTTCAAAACGGCCACTCCCACCAGGCAGATGAGACGCCCGTTGTCCAAATCGTCCTGGGTCATGGTGGACCGATCGCACCGGACGAAATAGGCCTCTTCAGGGCTGGATCCCAACAGCGCTCCACTGACCCACTGGTTATAGAGAAAAGCGGATACGGTCGCCCTCACGTTGCTCCACAGGCGTTCACCATTGGGTTCAAAAACCACCCACTGGGTAGACCGGTCGATGGAATGCTCCAAGAAAATGAAATAACGGCGAACGTTTACGTATTTCCATTCAGGATCCGAGGAGCTGGTGCGGGCACCCCAAACTCGATAGCCCCGCCCAGGAAAGAACCGTAGACAGTTGATGCCGAGGGGATTCAAGACCTGTTGTTGAGCTTGATTGACGTCCCGTTCCAGGCGCACGGCACCTCGAAGGACTTCATTGGCGGGAGCCTTCCACACCCCGCGCTGGACATCGCTTCGAGCATAAATGCCCGTGACGAAGCCGCTGGGCGGCAAGGCGATTTCCTGGGGAATGCGGTCGTTTCCGGGCCGTGCCAGAGGGTTGGAAACCATCACCCAAGGGTAATAGTAGGCTGCATAGCTGGAATCGATGGTGCCTCGAATTTCCCGCACTTCTTGAAGGTCCACCCCTGGAGGGCTGTCCAGAACAGCTATGCGGTATTTCATGTTTTCCGCATGGGTAATCAGGGCCTGCTGAATGCCGGCGTAACGGGATAAAGCCGAATAGCCCGGGGCGGCCACAATGGCCACATCCTCCACATCTTCCAGAAGCCGAAGCGCATCTGCGTAAGCCACCGCCCCTTCCACGGTGCTGCTCTCTACAGGTTCCGCACCATCGTTTCCTCCCGTAAGCTCTATGGTACGATTCGATGCAGATCCAAGCAGTCCCTCTCGAAGGTCAAAAGGATGAACAGATCCCTGAACATCCACGGCGTAAGGATTCTGAAGAGCTTCGGAACGCCTTGATGGTGAAGAGGACAGCACGGCTCCCAGCCAGCGTGGATGCAGGGATGAAAAGCCTACGTCCTCGTAAAGGCGAAGGTTGTTATCCGCATCCTTGGTTTCCAGGTTCATGAGAATCAGAACCGACCCGGGTGGAAGGGGCGTGGCCGTGTTAAGTGATGTGGTTCGGTCGGTGCCGCCCACCCAGCCATCGGCCTGCTTGATGTAATAGAGCGTGCCCAGAGCGGCTCGGCCTTGGGCTGCCTCGGTGGAAAGTCCCAGAGAAGCCCTGGCGGAGGTGTCTGCGGCTTGAAGGCGTGCATTTTCCCCGACTTCCGTGGTGCTCAGCAGCAGACGGCCGGTGGCAGGATCCACCGTGGCCCGCACCGGAATGCCCGCCTCCTGCAGCCGTCCGTCGATCTCCTGCGGGGTCACGGCGTCCAGATTGGCGACGTTTCCTGTGCCTGACGCCGAACGATCGGTCGAAAAGCCCAAGGGCGCCAAAGCCGACACACTCAAAGAGGCTGCAGTGCCTCGAGCATCGGTTCCCAGGACAAGTCGGTCGCTTCCTTCAATGCGGGCATAGCCCCTTCGAAGCCGTGTGTTGATATGGGAGGCAAGATCGGCAAGGGTCATGCTCCCTTCCGGAATGGCAAAACGCTGCTGCGTTTCTCCTATGGTGACCTGAAGCGTTGTGTCCGCGGGAATGGAAAGGGGATCTGAAACGGCATCGCTCTGGACTTCGGCGGGACGACCTTCAAAGGTGATGCCGGCTGTTCCTGCAGATGTGGTCAGGGTCAAGGAATCACCGTCTTCCAGCCGAAAGGGTGGCATACCCCCAAGGAGAACGGCCGCCTGGGGCTGGGTGCTTCGAAGGCGTAAAAGGGATCCCAAAGGGGCCTTGGTCAAGGTCGCCAAAGTCACAGGAACCGTTTTTTCCGACACCCTAATCTGGCCGTTCAATCCTGAACCGGGCATGCGGGCCAAAAACCCAACCTGTCCTCCACCCGTATTCACCACCGCCTCGGAACGCGCCACCCCTGAGGAAGACACCGCGCCGCCTCCATTGGTTCGAGGGATAAAGGTGCGCGCGATGTAAAGCCGGGCTCCTCCATTGTCAAAAAAGGCCCGTACGGCATGGGCCATGTGATTGGCGCTGGAAGGATCCGTATCGGTCGAGGCGGAAAAGGACAGGTTTTCCAAACCTCCATAGATCCGCTCAAACTCCCCGAAGCTGGTCACCAGCACAGGAGTTTCCGTAAGCGGCCCCTTGCGTGTCGGACCGACGAAGGCTGTGGTGCTCGTCCCGACCCCTTCAATGGATTTGGGACGAAAGCTCACTTCTTCCACATAGACTCCCGGGGCAAGGTATTCCGGCATGGTTCCGCCTCCTCCTTTGGTGATGGGATCAAATAACGGTCAGGATTCTTCGTATTTTTTCCGTGCGGCCCGCCTTGAGAAATAAGGGCTCATCGAAACGAACCAGGGACTCTCGCTCAGCCTCAAGGCGGTCGGGATCGGGCGGGTCCACTTCCAAGGACCTCCACACCACCTGAAGGCGCGCAGGAAGCTCGTAGACCACCACGGGCTCCTCTTCATTGCCGTTTTCACCTTCCGCAGGTCGAGCTGGAGGAATACCGGGAATGAAAACGATCCCTTCACCGCGTCGGTCTGTGAGGCCGCTTGCGAAAAGGGAACTGCCCAAGGCGTCGGTGACGCGTAAAAGGGCTCCGGAAAGAGGCTCGATTTCCCCATGAACGGTGTAACTCAGCGAAACTCTCACTTGACTCCATAAAGGGTGAAACGTCCGGGCGCTTGAAGCGGGAAAGAGCGAGATCACCACAGGCTGAAAGAGAGATTCGGAAAGTTCATGCCGAGTCGGGTCGCTATTCCTGGGCAGTCGAAGCGTAAAGGAGCGGGAAAGATAACATCCTGAAAGGTCTTTGACTGTTCCGGCAAAAGAAAGTGATTGCGATATAGGGGTTTCGGGAACGGTGCGAAAAGCTTCCGTATGAAATTCCAAGCCTGTGGCTCGACACAGGACGAGGTATCCCGAATGGTTCCAGAGGACTTTCACGCCGGGAATGCAAACCTGCAACCCTTTGGAAACAGTTTCTCCAGTGGTCCGGTCCTCAAACCGGACGGCCCCGAGAATCCTTCGAGTTCTCCATTCCACGGAGCGCACGTTTTGTAAGAGGCTCGGATCTACACTAGCCGCCGGCACGGGACGCCCCCTTGTCTGCAAAGCCCAATGCCGTGGCCACCACGGGGCGCCCTTCATCGTGGATCGGCACATCGATGGGCACGGGCCGAACCACGTAACCCAAAGAAAGACGATACGAAGGGGCCAGAGCGTCCCAGATGCGCATCATGTCTTCAGAAGAAAGGTCCTCGGGAGTGACCTGAAGCAGATCCCCGGCGCCCCAGTTCGCTTCAGAAGATAGAAGGGATGTGTCCAACACGGGATGGGTTTCCAGGGCTTGAACGACCCAGGCTGCCAGGGTGTGTTCGGTGAGGGGACTGTCCGCCCAGAAGGTTACCAGGTAATGCAAGTCCAAAAGGATCGGTGGACGTTCTTTGTCGGATGGCTTGAGACCGTGCAGGTTTCGGCGGTGCTCGTTCCACGTGATACGATACAGGTAAAGCCCCACGGTGGTTTCCACATCCCCTTCCTGCAGCCTGGCCAGTTCATTGCTGGAAAAGACATGAAAACGGCACGCATGAGGCTCACGAACCTCGCGGGGAAGAGACCGAAAGGCACGATCCAAAAAGGTGGCAATGGAGACTCCCACCGAGTGAATGGCGGAGATGTTGGCCACAGATGCCTCCGTCGCCGAACGACCAAAGCCCGCTTCCCATGAACCTGTGCTGAAACCTTTCCAAAAACTTTCTGGACTTGGATGCTTAAACGACCCAAATCACCGTCGGCTCACCACAGGCTCACACAACAAATTTTTTCTCCAGTCACGGGCTGGCGGATCGTTTCCGGCCCCGGAGGAAACCATGGGGGGTTGAAGCTATTTTTTCTCCGTCACCACAATGGCCGTCACATCCTGCACCTTATCTCCTATGTAAGGGCGCTGCACCTTGACCCAGGCTTTGGAACCGGCAAGGTCTTTCGCACCGTCAAGAATGAAATAGGCCTCATAAAGATCATAGTTTTCATACCTTTTGGGGTTCCCGGAGGTGCCTGAGGCCCGAGGCATGGTGTATTCCGCAGCCTTTTCCTTGTAAAAGGCGGCAACCTTTTGAAAGGGATCGGAACTTGTGTAGATCATGCACTGCACGTCGGTCATACCCGCAGCCTTGGCTGCCTTGAGAGATTCCTGTGTTGCCGCATCATCCACGGTTGCACCGGGATAAATCGGCACATCAAAGGCAAAAAGAACGGCGGAAAGCAGACATCCCGCAAAGATAATCAACAAACTGGATAATCTTTTCATTTTTGCTCCCATTCTTGCCGTTGTGCTTAAGGATTCCGCCCACCGGCGTCGTGAAGGACAGGTTTGCCTGACGGCTTTAGGTGGAAGGGTTAGGAGAGTTTGGGGGATTTGGGCGGAGCCCGTTTCCAGTCGGGAAAATCTTGACCGGTTTCTTCGAGGATTTCGGAAACCATGCGGGCGGCTTTCATCACGTCGAGATGCACTTTTTCCAGAGTCTCCAAGGCTTTCTGCAGGGTGGCCAAAGCCTGGCGGAAAGGCATGTCGTCCGAAGGCTTCGTGGGTGGGGACGATTTGGAGGAAAGACGACCGGCAGGTAGAAGGCTTTCATAAAAGAGGCGGGTCTTTTCGGACGGTGCCATGCCCATTTCCACCTCGAGGGTCTTCTTGCACTTTTCGTAATGACGTATGGCCATAAAGCGCTGTCCTGCTTCTTGGTAGAGCTGCATCACCTCCAGGTGAATATCTTCGCGAAAAGGTTCCTCCTTGAGGATTCTCAGGCCAAACTCCGCACTTCGCGTCACGTTGCCAAGATGCCGATGAGCGTAAAGAAGGGCCGTGAGGACATCGATATACAAACAGTGAAGGCGCTCCCGTTCTTGCAGGATCCAATCCTCATAGAAACCGGCAAGCAATTCGCCTTTGTAAAGGGTCAGCGCCTTTTCCACCTCATCGACTTCGCACAGCGAAGGCGGATGCGAAGGCCACGTGGAAATAAGGTTCGACCTTTCCTCAAACTGGGCCACGTCCATTCTCAAAGGAGCGTCCGGGTTGATTCCCACATCTCCGCGGACCGTTGTGACAAGAAAGGTCCCCTTGCGCATCTGACAAGACTCCAGGGCCTTTCGCAAACGCCACAAGGCCGTATTGAGACAGGCTCGAGCCCTCTCATCGTCTGTTTCCCCCCAGAGGGTTCCGGCCAAAATTTCACGGGGATGCGTTCGTTGTCGGTACAGGAGCAAATAGGCCAGAAGGTGCTGCACAGTTCTCGTGAGATGCAGCGGCTGTAACGCAACGCCGCATTCCACTCGAAATCCCCCGAAAAACTGCACCCATAAACATTCCATGTGGACCCCTTGCCGGCGAAATCCCTTGAGGTTGGGAAATGGCATATCCACACACGATGGGTCTAGCTTTTTCAAATAGATCAAAAAAGTTCAAAACTTTACAAATTAAAACCCGACATGGCGGCAAAAGCAAGAATCTTCTTTACGGAGTCAGGAGTTAATGCAAGGAACGGCCGACCCCAAGAAAATCCGGTTCTGTGTGTGTCCGCCTTTAGCGGTCAGGATTCAGAGCCTTGAGCAGATGGGGGTCTTCTTCCGTGCCGCTCACGATATGGGCCACCATGGACCCGGTCACAGGTCCGAGAAAGATCCCTTTGGTGGCGTGCCCCGTGGCCACCACCACATTGTGAGGCCGCTTCAGCCGTCCGATCATGGGCAAGCCGTCCGGTGTGCAGGGGCGAAATCCACGCCAGATTTCTTTGGCTTTAAGAGGGGCCAGTGCCGGCAAGGTTCTCAGGAGGTGGCGTTCCATGGCATCGATGCGTCGAGCCGAAAGGGCATCGTCCAGGCCGCACAATTCCAAAACTCCCGCAAGCCGCAGGGTATCGGCAAACGGGGTGACGGCCACGCGTGCCTCTTCCAAAAGAAGAGGCACGGACGAAATCCCCGCAGGCTTTTCGTAAGTGATACTGAAACCCTTGGCGGCTTCCACAGGTAGAGGATGCCCCACCATGGCAGCCACACGTCCCGTCCAGGCTCCGGCCGTCAACACAAACTGGTCGGCCTTGACAGGCCCCCTGGTGGTCTTGAGCTCCCTCACCCCCGAACCCGAAAACGACGCCCCGTAAACTTCTGTTTCTTCAAGAATGCGTCCTCGAGCCTGGCGGACTTGGTTCCCTAACCAAGAGACGAAAGCCGCCGGATTCAAACGGCCGTCTGGTTCCTGCAGCACACCTCCGATAATGGATCTTCCCACGGCAGGAACCCTTTCCCGAATCTCTCGAGCCTCCAGCACACGGGCCGGGCGGCCGACTCGGGACAGTTCTTCCGCATCCCTGGCCGCCGCCATGAAGGCTTCCTGGGTTTCATAAAGGCACAAAAGCCCGTCCCGAGCGTATTCGTAGGCCGATTCGGCAGATCGAGCCAAGGCGTCGTGCAGTTCCAGACTTCGGTCCGCCAGTTCCCGATAGACCCCGACGGCATAGTGCACCTGGGCGTGAGTGCTGTGACGTACAAACCGGCCGAGCCATAGCAGGCGCCTAGGATTCAGCGAGAGGCTGATGGAAAAAGGGCCCGTCGGGTTGAGCAGGTGACGCAAACCTTCCTTGACGTTTCCCGGAGAACACAGGGGCTGAAGATGGCTTGGAACAATCAGGCCCGCATTGCCGTAAGAACTTCCCGCAGGGAGTCGCCCCTTTTCCAGCACCGTCACGCTCGCACCCTCCCTTAGCAGATAGTAAGCGGTCAGAAGCCCCATCACACCGCCCCCTACAATCACCACATCCGATTTTTGCGTCTCCATGTCTTTATCCTCTTCCATTCACGGCCCAATGCCTTCATCCTTTCCTTGAAAAGTGTATACTGCCAGCTTGATGAGAGCTTGTCGATCTGATCCTGCTCAAAAAACGCACCACAGAAACACGAAGACCACAGAGCTCTCTGGGAACTCTGCGTCTCTGTGGTGAAAACAAGCAAAGAAGGAGAGCCCCATGCATGTGGGAATTCTTAAGGAAATCAAGCCTCAGGAGTATCGGGTGGCGGTGGTGCCGGAAAATGTTTCGGAACTGGTTAAAGCCGGCCATCAGGTGACGGTGCAATGCGGTGCCGGCGTTGGAGCCGGGTTCTCGGACGAAACCTACCGAAAAGCCGGAGCCCGACTGGTGGAAACGGCGGCGGAGGTGAGTCAAGCGGCGGATCTTCTGGTCAAGGTCAAGGAGCCGGTGGAGGAAGAGTTCGGCATCTTTCGAACGGGGCAAATCCTTTTTTGCTACCTTCACAGCGAAACACGGCCTAAGCTCGCGGATATGCTTCTGGAAAAGCGACTGACGGCCATTGCCTTTGAAAACGTCCGGGAATCGGATGGGTCCTTTCCATTGCTTCGTCCCATGAGCGTTATCGCCGGGCAGCAGGCGGTCTTGCAGGGCATGCAGTTTCTGTGGAACCATCGAGGCGGCGTCGGCAAAAGCCTCGTGGCTTATCCCGGCCTGGAAACACCTGTGGTTGTGGTTCTAGGTGCCGGCGAAGCAGGCAGACAGGCGGCCCGAGTGGCTGGGGCTTTGGGATGCCGCGTGCATGTCTTTGAAATCAATCAACGGACCATCCGCCTCTTTTCGGAAACTGCTCCTTCCAATGTTCATCTTCACAACCCAAACGTGGTGGATCTGGCTCCTTACGTCACAACAGCGGACATGGTTATCAACACGGCCACCGTCCCTCCCCAAAGCGATCGCCATCTCATCGACCGAAATCTGGTGCGGCGCATGAAAAAGGGCAGCATCATCGTGGATGTGACGGCCAATCTTCGAGGAGCGGTGGAAACGATTGATCGTTACACCACTCACACCGATCCCGTCTGGGAAGTGGACGGAATCCTTCATTATGCGGTGACCAATATTCCGGGAACGGTGGCTCAGACGGCTTCCCAGGCTCTGGCTCTGGAAGTTTTTCCGTACTTGAGGGTCCTTGCGGATCATGGTATCCCTGAAGCGTTTCGGCGCCACCCGCCCTTATTAGAAGGCGCCACTGCCATAAACGGGCTGCTCACCTGGCACGAGGCGGGCACGTTTCAGAAGCGTCCTTGGATGCCTCCACACGAGGCCTTGAAGCGGCTCTAGACTCAGGCGTCCCTAACCCGAACGCGTCTGGAAATGGGCTCGGTTCGCGTGCAGGAACGATCTCGCCGAAGGAGGCCGGTGCCTGAAGCCGGCCGAATCATGACCTAAAACCATAGTAAGGAGGCGATCATGAAACGATGGGCAAAAGGGCTGTGGACCTTGGGCTTGGTGGCGGCGTTTCTTTGCGGGCTGATCTTGCCCGCGGCGGCCGACACTCTTCAGGAGATCATTCAACGCGGTGAACTTCGCGTGGCGGTCCAAACTCAAGGACCTCCTTTCAGTTTCGTGGATAAAAACGGCGTCCGCACAGGCAGTTCCGTGGAATTCTGCAAGCTTATGGCTCAGGAAATGGGGGTTAAGGTGACCTTTTTGGACTATGACTGGGACGGCCTTATTCCAGCCCTTCTTTCCAAAAAGGCCGATCTTCTGGCCGCCGACATGACAGCCACCCTGAAGCGGGCTCTCAAGGTATCCTTTACCGATCCTTTCTACTACACGGGAGCGGTGGTGTTTGCCAAAAAAGGAAGCGCTTTCAAAAGCATCGAAGATTGTAACAAGGAAAACGTGACCATCGCGGTGCTCTTGGGAAGCACGGGAGAAGCGGAAGCCAAACGCTTCTTTCCCAAAGCCAACATTAAATCTTACAAGGGCGGAGGCCCGCTGCTCATTAATGCCGTGCTGGCAGGACACGCCGACATCGGCGTGAACGACGAAACCGCCGTGGTGGGTCAGATGCAGGAATTTCCTCCCGACAGCATCGAAATCCTTCCCATTCGACTGTCCAAGCAACCCTTGGCCTTCGCGGTGCGCCCGGAAGACACGCACCTGCTGCAATGGATCAACCTCTTCTTTCAGTGGATTCGAGAAGACGGCCGCTATGACGCCAATATCAACTACTGGGTGAAATCCTTGGATTGGAAGAAGGATCACTGAGGCGCATATGCTGGAAGCCTTTAACTTTCGAGTGCTGCTTGACTACATGCCGCTCTTTTTGAAGGGGCTGTGGGCCACGGTGTGGCTTTCGGCCCTTTCCCTTGTAGGTGCCTTGTTGGTGGGTATTCTGGCCTGCGGCGCTCGATTGTCTCGGCTTCGCCTTCTTTCGATGGCAGCGGGAGCCTACATCGAAGCCATTCGTGCCACACCGCTTTTGGCACAACTTTACTTCTTCTATTTCGGGCTGCCGAGCCTCGGGGTTCGGCTGCCCGAATACCAAACGGGCATTCTGGCTCTTTCGCTCAACAGTGGAGCGTATATGGCTGAAATCATTCGAGCCGGAGTGCTTTCGGTGTCTTGGGGACAGATCGAAGCCGGCATGGCCTATGGCCTCACCTATCTGCAACGCATGCGCTATATCGTGCTGCCTCAGGCTCTGGGCATCACGATTCCGCCGCTTCTCGGCCAGGCGATTGTGCTTGTCAAAGACAGCGCTCTTTTGTCTCTCATCTCTGTTTTTGAACTCACTCGAGCCGGCCAGATCATCACCTCTGAGCGGTTTATGCCCGCCGAAGGCTTTTTTACCACGGCCCTGCTATATCTCCTGATCTACTATGCACTCAAAACCTTTTCAACTTGGTGGCAAAAGAGGCTCATCTTCGTTCAACCGGCATAGGAGCAACCATCCACAATCATGTGGCTTTACTACCTTAAGCAGCTGATTGAGAGTTTTCCCTTCTTTTTAAAGGGCCTTTGGATGACCGTGGCCGTTTCCGGCCTGAGCCTTCTCATGGGCACGGTCATCGGAGGGGCGGCGGGTATCGTGCGAGCTTCCCGAGTGCCGGTTCTGGGGAAACTCCTGTTTGCTTACGTGGATTTCATGCGAGGCACGCCTTTTCTGGTGCAGGTTTTTATCATCTTTTTCATCCTGCCCGAATGGGGACTTCACCTGGACGCTTTTACGGCTGCTGTGGTGAGCCTGACCCTTTATGCGGGGGCTTACATTTGCGAGATCGTGGCCGGTGGCATCACGGCGGTGCCCTCGGGGCAATCGGAAGCAGCCAAAGCCTCGGGCTTGAACTGGTTTCAGCGCATCCGCTACGTGATTTTGCCTCAGGCCATGAAAACCATTTTACCGCCTCTGGTGGGGCAATATGTGCTTCTTATTAAGGATTCATCGGTGGTTTCCGTGATCGGGGTCACCGATGTCACCCGTGTAGGCTGGTTCACCGTGCAACGTATTCCGGAAGGGCTCATGGTCTTTGGTTTGGTAGGGCTTTTGTATTTTGCTGTCTGTTACCCATTGATTCATCTTGCCAACCATTTGGAAAAAAAGCTTCGAGTAGACTTCGGGGGGCTTTAAAGCTTTTCGATGGGCCGACACGAACTTTTACAGGCGCGGTTTGCTCCCGTAAGCTTTTGACCTTGGCCACCAACAGGGCCTCATGCGGTCAGTTTCACCCTTTCAGCCAATACTTCATAACTTTTTGATTTTATGGTCGTCTCCTTACAGCAGGCTGTCCGAGAACTCGCATTAGCAAAGTCTTCTGCCATTTCAAGGTAGGGGCGAGACGGCGCCTCGCCCCTACAAGCCTGAAACTATGTCTTTTCCTGAGAGGGCTGGCCTCCGGCCCCCTCATTTAGGCGGACGGAAAAAGCCCGTACTCCCCGGCAAAACTTCGTTCTGGGAAAGGCTCCTCCAGGAACTCATGCGCTCAGCCCGGCGCTTTCAGAGCCTGATTGATGGCTCCTCGAGGGAACCGCTAACCAGCGCAGTTTTGCCTTAGCCCGTAACCACCCTGAACCTCATCCCGAGCCCATAAAAAGAATCGCGACAAACCTATTGGGCTCACAATGTCGCTGTCAGCGTGAAGAGCTGGACCGACTAGGCGGGGACACAGAAAAACCAAGCCGTCTCCGCATAGTGCCCTGTGAGTCTGCGGTGATTCATTGGTGATGGACAGAATCTAACAAAAAGTTCAGAGGCCCACGGAATGCGGTCCCCGCGCCTGATCCGAGCCGCGGGAACACGCGAAAAAACCTTAAAAGCAGAAGGAGGCACCATGTACAACCTTTACAAACCCGTTGAAATCTTGGGCATGCAGGAAACCTTTGGCACCGGCTGGCTGCCGCCGCTGCCGGATCTTCGAGATTACACGGAAGAGGAAGCGAAAATAAAGGAATTCGCGAAGAAGTTGGGCGTACGCAAGGCCGAAAACTTAAAGGCTCTGCCGCCCAGCGTCGATCTGAGAGCCTGGTGTTCGGCTGTGGAAAATCAAAAGAGCCTGGGGTCATGCACGGCTCATGCGGCCGTCGGCGTGGTAGAATATTTTCAGCGGCGTGCCTACGGAAAACACATCGAGGGATCCCGTCTGTTCGTTTACAAAACCACACGAAACCTCATGCAGGTGACCGGGGATACAGGGGCCTGGCTTCGAAACACCATGGGAGCCCTGAGACTGTGTGGTGTGCCCGACGAAAAATACTGGCCCTACACGGACGCCAAGCCCGATTTTGACAAGGAACCTCCGAGCTTCGTGTACGCCATAGCCGACAACTACGAAGCCATCAACTACTTCTGCCACGATCCTCTGGCAACCAACCCCAGCGGTGCCGACGTTCTCGCCGGCGTCAAAAAGTATCTGGCAGCAGGCATTCCATCCATGTTCGGTTTCTGGGGATTTCCCTCCTTCAGCAACTGTGACGTCAAAGGAGGCATTCCCTATCCATGCCCCGGTGAAAAGGCTCAGTGGGGTCATGCCATTGTCGCCGTGGGTTACGACGACAACAAGAAAATCAAGAACACAAAATGCAACAAGACCACCACGGGAGCCCTCCTGATCCGCAATTCCTGGGGCACGTCCTGGGGAGATCAAGGTTACGGCTGGCTGCCGTACGATTACGTGCTCTCGAAACTGGCTCTGGATTTCTGGTCCCTTCTAAGCATGGCATGGGTCGATACAAAACAATTCGGCCTCGCCTAGACCACGATGGTCCACATGGGCGGCGCAACGAACCCATTTTTTCGGGAGGTGAAAACCTCCCGAGACGGCACCTGTCATGGATTTTCTCAAAAGCATCTCCGCATTTATCGGCCGCCTGACAGGTTCCCTGGCGGGTATTGCGGCCATTTTCTACGCCTGCGGCTACCTCGTGGCCCGATCCCATCTCAATATGCTTGGTCTTTTCGGCCTGTTTGACTTTCCCAAGGAACGCTACCTTCAGGAAGGCGGTAAGTTTTTCACGGTGCTGGCCGGCATGGTCATTTCCGAAGTGTTACCGTATTTTGTCCTGGGTCTCTATCTTCTCACCGGCCTTTTCCTCCTTGGAATAACCCTCCTGGCCGCCTGTCTTTTTTTCAAGTGGCGACACATTCCTGAACTCTGTCTTCGGTTGTTCTCGACATGGAAAAGTTTTTATGAAACCAAAAGATGGTTGATGTCTTCCTCTGTGCTTTTCCTTCTTGGTTACGCATTGATTTTCCTTGTTTTGGATTACTATAATGATTTTTCTTACGCACTTGGAATTTCAAACCTCATTTATAAATCCTACGAAAACTTTTCCAGTAATACAAATGTCGCTCGATTGGAAAGATGGCTTCTGGAAGGAAATGCGGAGTTGTTGCGCGATTACTTTTTTCACCTTTTGAAAGGGGAATTTTTAGCCCTGCTAGTGCTTGCTCTGGCCTGGTATGCGACGGCTTTATTGCCGAACTTTCGGCCTTGGCTCATTTTGCCTTTTTTACTTATGGCGATCCTCTACACCCTTTTTACCCTCATGAGCTACGGCGTTTTAGTGCGTCCAACCAAATACGCGCTGGTCATCCTTACCTGGAAAGGGCAGGTTTTGGAATCCCAGGCGGCCGTTTTTTCTCTGCTGAACAAGACGGACGATGAGGTGGTGCTCTGGGACGGAGTCTTCAAGAAGGTCTATTGTGTCCCAACAAGCGGCATGCACAGCATGGAAGTTATCGGGATCAAGTCCCTTTTTTATAAGACTGAAAACCTTCAGGAGAGATGATGTTTTTACAAACCCAAAAATCACGGCGTGTGGTTCGAGCCGCCCTGTGTTTTGGGTGGCTCTGGATGGCGGTCTGTTCGTCATCGTGTGTTCCACCCAATGGTCCTAACTGGGAAGGCCATCCAGACCGCCTCGGTACTTTGGAAGCGTCCGGCCTGGAAGTTTATCTGGATGGAAGGCCCGGGCGCTCCGGGGACGTGATTCGTGACGGCTCCCATGTGTCCACCGGAGCGGGAAGCATGGCCCGCGTTCGATTTTCGGATGGCAGTTTTGTCCAACTGGATGAAAATACGGACCCCTGGTTTCGTATTGCAAGAGATTCCGTGACCGGGCAAAGATGTGTGTTCATCGAAATCGGCTTCGGTCAGGTTTACGTCTATAAGCATAACGTTTGTATTAAGACGCCCGATGTGGAGGGAATTCTGAACAGCAAGGCCAACGTGAAAGTCATGAAGGATGAGGCGACAGAAATCGCCCTCTTCGAAGGCCGCGCACAAATCCATCGCCCCTCCGGCATCCTTCTCAGGTCAGGAGAACTAGCCGTATTCTCCAGGGGAAAAGTTATTAAGGACCCCAGACGGATGAGTGACAGAGAAATTCAGGAAATTCCTTCATGGGTCCATCCTATTGAACCCCCGCCCGGCCGAGGTTGGTGTTGCGCCAACGGTAGAGTCTTTCAGACATCACCCCAAGACTGCGAACGAAGCCGAGGTTTCTTTTCCTTTGATCGAAACGAGGTGCTCCAGAAATGCCAAAGGCTCGGTTGGTGCTGCAAAGACGGAAAACTGTTTGAATCCACACCGGAACAGTGTGCTCGAACTCAGGGCTTTTTCTCCTTTGATCGAAACGAGGTGCTCCAAAAATGCCAAAGGCTCGGATGGTGCTGCAAAGACGGAAAAGTTTTTCAAACAAATCGCGAAAAATGCGCTCAGATTAAAGGTTTTTTTTCCTTCAATCGGAGAGAGGCCCAGAGAAAATGCTCTCCTCCTCTTGAGTAATGGGCCACATTCGCAAGAAGGAACGTGAGTCCGGTTTTTTCCCCACAGGGAACTGCCCTGGCGGTTCTGCAATTATCATTTCTCGAGGCGCGCCGAAGCATTGGGCAGGGAGGGGTCTAGGTGCTGATCTTTATTCCGCTGAGGGAAGAGGAAAGCGCAAGTTAAAGGTGGTGCCTTGACCCGGCGTGGTATGAAAATCCACCACCCCTCCCAGTTCATGAACGATCTTCTGCACGATGGCCAGCCCTAATCCTGTTCCTCGAGCCCCTTTGGTCGTGAACAGAGGGCGGAAAATTTTGTCCTGCACCTCGACAGGAATGCCTCGTCCCGTATCCTTCACCTCCACACAAATGCATCGGTTTCCTTGAACAAAAGTTCTCACGGTGACGCGCTTTTCGACGCTCTCCTCACCAAAGGATTCCAGGGCATTGGTGATGAGGTTCAACACACAGGAATGAAAAGCTTCCGAGTCCCCCAAAATGCACGGAAGCTCACAGGCAAGTTCCCGTTCCAAAAGAATGCCTTCCTCCTGCGCCTGCTTTTCGAGGGATTGCAGCACATCGTTGATCATATCATTGATCGATATGGCTTCCCGGCGCCGGCTTTTCCCACGCGCATAATCCAGCATTTCCAGGCTCAGACGTGCGATGCGGTCCATGTTCTTTCGCACCATCTGCCAGCCCTTTTCCAACCGCTCCCGTTCGCCATGACTCAGAGCCTTCTCGACCATGTAGGCGCCAAGCTTCATGCCGTAGAGAATGTTTTTCACACCGTGAGCCACTTCCGCCATGGCTTCGCCCATGGCCGCCAGCCGGGTTTGTTCAAGCAAACGGGCTTGAAGCTCTTTAACCTCCGTCAAGTCCTTGAAATAACCCACGGTGCCCACTTCTTCGCCGTCTTCATAAAGAAGCGCCGCCGAAAGAAGAATGGGCACAAGACGCCCGTCCTTGGTTCTTGCCGTGGTTTCATAATTGACCAAATACCCCGGCCCTCCGTATTCTTGAGAATAAATCATTTTCTTGACACGGCGCGCCTCGCCTTCGGGATAAAGAGACGTGACTTTGAGTCCGCAGATCGCCTCTTCTCGACTGTATCCGTAGATGCGCGACGCCCCTTCACTGAACAGAATGATGTTGCCTTCCCGGTCGTTGACAATGATGCCGTCCATGGATGTGTGAATAAGATGATGTTCAAAGTCGTAGCGTTTGCGGATCTCATCGGTGGCCTGTTTAAGCATGCATTCCAGGTTTTCCGTGTATTCTCGAAGTCTTTCTCGCATCCAAATCTTTTGCTTTGCACGCCGCAACGCAACACTCAAGGCCTGATCGCTGATAGGCTTGTTGATGAAATCCGAGGCTTCCAGTTGCAGCGCTTGAATAGCCAACTCCATCTGGCCGTGCCCCGTGATCATGATGACCTCAATGTCGGGATTCAGGTGTTTGATGCGGCGCAAAAGCTCAATACCGTCCATCCCCGGCATCTTGATGTCGGTGAGGACGATATGGGGTGGATGGTTGCTGCAGATCTCCATGGCGCTGAAGCCGTCTTCCGCACACACAACCTCATAGCCGTCACTCTGCAGGGTCAATGACAGCAAATCCCGCGTGCTTTCCTCATCATCCACCACCAAAATCCTTTGCATCGCCCACTCCGCCCTCTCAGGAAGAAACAGCACGCCATCCTGCCCAAGCCCCCGGTTCTCGGCATGCAGGAAAGATCAGACGAAAGGTTGTTCCTCGTCCCTCTTCACTCTGCACTTCGATACTGCCCCCGCATTCCTTGACAATGCCGTAACTGATGGAAAGCCCCAAGCCCGTCCCTCGGCCTACTTCCTTGGTGGTAAAGAAAGGCTCAAAGATCCGATCTCGAACCCCTTCGGGAATGCCTATGCCCGTATCCCGTATTGTTACGATCACATGATCTCCTTCCTGAGCACTTCGAATGTGCAGCACCATTTCCTCGTCATTCCCTTCGCTTCTTTCTCTTTTTTCTTCCATGGCGTCGCGAGCGTTCATCACCAGGTTTAAAAACACCTGTTCCAAACGGTTGGCGACACCCAAGACAGGAGGAAGCCCTTCCGCCAGGTCCAACTCCACGCGTATCTGGCGCAAACGAAGTTGTTGCCCGAGCACCGTGAAGACGTCTTGAATAGGACGGTTGATGTCCACGGGTTCCATTTCAAAGGCATCGGATTTACGACCGAATTCACGCAAATGATTGATGATTCCAGAGGCCCGCTCCACTTGCTCGACCATTTGCGCAGCGACTCTGGCCATGGTTTCCCCATCGATGGGTTCCGAACGGCGCACTTTCTTCAGGAAAAACTCACACCCGATGCGAATGGCGTTCAAGGGCTGGTTCAGTTCATGGGCCACACCCGCAGACATTTCGCCCAGGGTGGCCATCTTGGCCGCCTGAATCAACTGGGCTTCGGTTTGTACACGATCGGTGATATCGGCGATATTGGCAATAATCACATCCCGGCCGAGATGTAACCGAGGGCATGAATGGATGTTCACATAAAGATGGTCCCCGCTCTTTCGTCGATGCCGCACTCGAGGAAGAAAGATACAAGCTTGAGTCGCCAATTCTCGAATCTTTTGAGCATCCTTTTCATCGGCCAAATCCAAAAACGACATGGCCAGGAACTCTTCCTGCGTGTACCCATATGTTTCCACGGCTCGAATGTTCACATCCAAAATACGAAAGGTTTCCAAGTCCAACACGAAGATAGGATTGGGATCATTTTCAAACAGGGAACGGTACTTGGCCTCTGAATCCCGCAGCTCCCTTTCAGAAACCCGCAGTCGTTCCGTCATGACATTGAAAGCCTTGGCCAAAGCCCCGATTTCATCGTTGGAATGGACCACGATGGGCGTGGAGAGGTCCCCCGAGCCTACGCGCTCGATCCCCTGCAAAAGGTGGTGCAAGGGACGGTTAAGAAATCGATGAATGAGCACCACAATCACGGCGGCAATGGCCACGACGGCGCAACAGGCCAGGAGAAGCATGTGCGTGCGCATACGTTCCAAGGCCCGGTCCATGCCTTCCAGACTCACATCGATATCCAAAACTCCAAGCACTTTTTGATCCGGAGGATGCACGTGGCAGGATCCACTGAAACAATCCGGCTCATTGTAAATGGGATTGATCATGCCCAGCACACGATAGCCGGCTTCCGATTGAAAAATACGGGTCCTTTTGGAGGTGTCCAGCCGCTCAAAAGGCTCCTCTTTCGTGTGGCACGCGTAGCATTGTTCCGCCGACTTGTCCAAATACGAACCCATCTCCGCCTTGTCCGAAGAGTAGATGATTTGACCCATGGCATTGAAGATGCGCACTTTCTCAATCCTCTCGTGCCCTCCAATGGTATCGATGGCACGATGCAATCGCTCCGGCTGGTACTGCAGCATGTCGTAGCGCAGGGACCGGCGCACGAGTTCGCTGGCCAGATGGACGCTTCGAACCATTTCGTCGAGAGTTTCACGGCTTTGTGTCTGAAGCGTTCCGAAGAAAAACACCCCAAACACAACCGCCGTGACGGTTCCAACGGCAAAGATCAGTTTGAAGCCAAGGGATCGGTACCACATGGGTCGTCACCTTTGAGGCTCAAAACCATGCTGTCGACAAGGGAGACGAGGACGCGAAAGCTCACGCGAGCAAAACAGAGGGGCAAAGAAGCAGCCTATTTCAGCGCGAAGCGAGGCTCCTGGGAATCAACCGCAACGTCATGAACCCATTCTCGAAGCCCACAGGTCTTGAAGAATTTCTAGGATTTTCGTCGTGACACAAGACTTTCCACGTTCCGCAACAAGTCTTCGGGATCCACGGGCTTTTCCATAAAGACATCCGCGGCGATCCAGTCCAGGTCCTCTTCCACCGAACGTTGGTATCCCTTTTCCGAAGCCGGTCTGCCGGAAACGATGAGAATCGGAAGGCCGTAAGGACCTTCTTTTTTCTTTATTCTTGCGGCAAAATCCAAGCCTTCCTGCATGGTGGCCATCATGATATCCAAAATAAGGAGATCCGGCTTGCGTTCTTGCAAAAGGGCCTCACCCCGAACCGTGTCCGTGGCCGTGAGCACCTCGTAGCCGTTATCCGTGAGAATGGCTTCCATCGCCTGGCAAATTTCGGGATCATCGTCGATGACCAGGATTCTTTTCGCGCTGCCCATGTCGCCCTCCTTTGTTCTCTGTCTCCAGTATGTCGCTCTGACGCCTTCGGCCCAAGAAGCTCTTAGGGATTATTTTCATCATATCCACGTCCTTCAGGCAAGAGCGGCCGTAAAAAAGATCCCTGTGCCGAGGATGGCCAGAAAACCTGCCCCCCAAGAATCTTTCCCAAAATGCCCCGACTTCCTTCCATTTTCACACTCCTGCATTCGATACTCACCACAATGGCATGAAAAGATTCTTCGGGCAATGGGTTCATAGGGCTCCGAGCTTGGCACAACCTGGAACACGGAAAGGGATAACCTGTAGCATGCAACCTCTCGACCGTGAAGGGCCGCCGAGCACGAATCACCCACAGCCTTCGGTGAAAAGGTATGGACCATGAGTGGCCGAAAGGGGGAACATGATCGAACAGGAACACAGGTCTTGAAGCGTGACGTTGTGATTCGAACAACTAGGCTTTCCGAGGATTCACGTTCTGAGAGTCTGACGCAAGGTGCCATGATTGCGATGTGTTGCTACAGACCAGAACAACTCTGTAGTCTGTGGCCCAGTGGCGACAGCTTTGAGCAGCCTTTTTGATTTTTTGGCATCTTGCCATTGTGGGCTCACAGCCTATGCTATATGTTCATAGAAAGAATGATTTGCGAATCGCCCCTAGGCGAAGAATGGAATCCCAACAAGAATCCATCGTGTTGGGCAACGAGATTGCGCAGGGGCCAAGCAAGGTTGGTCTGCGACGGAGAGCTTTCAGAAGCCATGGCAACCTGGATAACAGGTTCACGCACGATCCGGAATTTTTGGATCGACAGAGGAAGGTTAAGGGATGACGTCAGAATCACCGAGGACGTGGCGCCATCGCTCCTCGCACCTGGCGAGTGCCACACGCCGCCACTGGAAGGTCGCCTTATGGGTCGTGGCCGCCATGACGGGCCAAACGCTGCTTACGCTCGCACAGCCCTGGCCGCTTCGGTCCATGATCGATCACGTGGTGAAACACCCCGCAGAGGCTCACGATCTGGCGGCTCGCTATAACCTGATGGAATTCATCCTGATATCGGTTCGGGGGTTTTTCCACGAGGACCGGCTTCATTTCCTTTTTCAGGGAATCTTCCTCTTGGCGCTGATCTATTGCGGCAGCGCGCTGCTGCTCTATGTGCAGAATATGGCCTTGGCCAGGCTGGGACAACGTGTGGTCCTCACTCTTCGAGAGAAGCTGTTTTCCCACCTGGTGTCTCTTCCACACACTTTTTTTGAAAAAGCCCGCACGGGTGACCTCACCAGCCGTATCTCTAGGGACACAGCCGATGCCCAAGAGATTTTGGAGTCGGTGCTCACGGTGTTCGTTCGCAGCCTTCCCACGGTGGCGGGTATCTTGATCGTTTCGTTCACCATCGACTGGATCTACGCTCTTACGTTCCTCATGGTAATTCCGGTAGTCTATTGGGCTAACGTTTTCTTTTCCAGTCGCACCAGGGAGGCAGTACGTAAGCAGCGCCGTATCGAGGGGGCTCTCGCGTCCAATGTCCAAGAAGCCTTCTATTTCCACAAGGCCGTGGCAAGCCTTTCTTTGGAAAATGAGATCGTGGACGAGTTCTTGGAAGGCGGCCGGGAAAGCGCCGAACATGCCGTACGGGCGGGGCGTTTCCAGGGTATGCTGGCGGCTTCCATGGACATGCTGGTAGGAACCACATCGCTCCTAGTACTGTTTGTGGGGGTTTTGCGTATCATTCACGGGTGCCTGACAGTGGGCCAGCTCATGGTCTTTTTGAGTTATCTCAACAGCCTTTTCAAGCCCATTCGGGAGGTGAGTAAGTTTGCCGGTCGATGGGCCAAGTCGGCGGCGGCCTTGGAGCGAATCGAGGAGATCATGGCCTTGAATCCTCAGGAAGTGGGGGCGTCCGATCTGCCCCATGCCGTGCCGGCGCCCCGGTTTCGTGGGCACGTGGAGTTCCGAAACGTATGGTTCGGCTACCAAAAGAACCATCCGATCCTGCGCGACCTCAGCCTGACCGTGGCTCCCGGAGAACGGGTGGCTCTGGTGGGAGATTCGGGTAGCGGTAAGTCCACCATCCTGCATCTCCTCATGCGACTCTATGATCCAGACATGGGCATGGTGGCCATCGACGGGCGCAACATCCGTGATTTCACCCTTGCCTCCCTTCGCAACCAAATGGCGGTGGTACTCCAGGACTCTTATATCTTTAGAACAACTGTTCGGGAAAACATCGGCATGGCCAAGCCGGGAGCATCCGAAGACGAGATCGTCGTGGCGGCTCGAGCAGCCGGAGCCCACGATTTCATCCTCGGTCTTCCTCAGGGCTATGACACGCAACTGGGCGAGGGTGGAGGTGGCTTGTCCGGTGGCGAAAAAAGACGCCTTGCCATCGCACGGGCCTTCCTTCGAGACGCTCCCATCGTGATCCTGGATGAGCCCACTGTAGGGTTGGACGCCACAGCGGAAAAACGCGTCATGGAGGCCATTGGTCGGCTCACTCAAGGCCGCACCACATTCATGGTGACCCATCAGCTGGCCACAATCATCGATTTCGACAAAATCCTGGTTTTGTCGAACGGGCTGGTGGTGGAATCGGGTCGCCATGAGGAGCTGATTCAAGCCGACGGAACTTACCGACGCCTGTGGGAATCGCAACAGGTATTTGAAGACATTTCTCGGGTTTCCGGGACAAGGTGATGCAGCGCTCCCGGGGGATTCCGTACCGGAGCGCCCGCCAGTTCATGGCACCAAACCATACGGCGTAAAGTGAGGACGTGCATGAAGGGATCTGAACGAAACCATCGTCCAGTCCGATTGTGGCTTCTAGGCGCAGTGTGGGGCCTCGCCCTCTTGACAATAACGCTTGGCGGTTGCACGGGGTCCGGACGTGGGCCTAAGCTTACCGGCGGTTGGAGCGACATCACCCAGCTGGAAGGGAGCCAGACCCAGGAACTGGGTCTTTCGGAAGAAGAAAAGCCCCTTCCGGACCACCCCACGCTTCAAGACTACCTTGTCTACGCCGCGCTCCACAACCCAGGTCTACGATCCGCCTTTGAAGACTGGAAGGCCGCCTTGTGGAAGATTCCCCAGGTGCGAAGTCTGCCCGATCCCCACTTTACCTATGCCTATATGGTGGAAAGGGTGGAAACACGGGTGGAGCCCCAAAGCCAGAAATTTGCCCTGGCCCAGACTTTTCCATGGCTGAGCAAATTGGAACTCGAAGAAGATGCGGCCACCCGGGAGGCCGAGGCCAAGAGGGCTCTCTATGAGGCAGCTAAATGGGAATTGTTTGAAAGGGTGAAAAAAACCTATTTCGAATATGCCTATCTCCGCCAATCCGTGGTGGTCACGCAGGAAAATATTCGGCTGTTGAAGCAGTTGGAGCGGGTCGTACAAACCCAGTATGCTGCGTCTCTGACTCCTTACGGAATGCTTGTACGACTCCAGACCGAATTGGGTCGCTTGGAGGATCGTCTGAAAACGCTCGAGGACCTGCGACATCCCACGTCCGAAGAACTCAACACAGCTATCAATCGCCCCAAAGACCTTGTGCTTCCCTGGCCGGATCCAGTGCGAACAGGCCCTGTCTCCTTCACGGACGCGGAGGTCCGTGACCGGCTTCTCAAAGGCAACCCGGAGCTGAAAGCGCTCAGCCACCTTGTGGGGAGAGAACAATCCGGGGAGGCTCTGGCCCGTACGAACTACTATCCGGACGTAACCGTCAGCCTGGAGCTGGAGGCGCTGAATACGGACGAAGCCATGAACGGGACAGACAGCGGTAAATACCCGGTGACCGTAGAGGTTTCCATCAACCTGCCCATCTGGTGGAACAAGTACGACGCGGGCGTGCGGGAGGCGCGACACCGAAGGTTAGCTGTCACAAGAAACATGGAAGAAAAACAAAACGAATTGAACGCCCGACTCGCCATGGTGCTCTACCAGCTGCGGGATGCAGAACGGCGTGTCGACCTCTACAAAAACGGTCTGATTCCCAAGGCTCAGCAGGCCCTTCGGGCGAGCCTGCAGGATTTCGAGGCGGGTTTGGGAGGGTATCTGGACCTCATCGATGCGCAAAGAACGCTCTTGGAATTTGAGCTGGCCTATGAGCGGGCGGAAGCGGACAAGGCGCAGCGACTTGCGGAAGTGGAAAGGCTCATCGGCTGCTTTTTAGAAGAGACTCCTGCAGGGTCCAACGAGAAGGAAATCGCAGGGAACTGACGAAGAACAGGAACTATTAAAAAGACGCAAGGAGGCAAAGATGACGAGAAGAAAGTGGATCCTCACGGTGATGGCCCTCATGTTCCTTCTGGGCACTCTGCCGGACGGCATGGTGAGCGCCGGAGGCCATCCCCAGGAAAAATGTCCCGTGATGGGCGGTGCCATCAGGAAAGACATTTACGTGGATTATAAGGGAAAGAGGATCTACTTCTGCTGCCCGGCCTGCCCGGATGAATTCAAGAAGAATCCGGACAAGTACATGAAGAAGCTGGAGGCGGAAGGCGTGGAACTGGAAAAGGCTCCATCCGGCACCTGATGCGACGAGCCCATCGGTGCGCCTTAAGGGACGATTCCTGTGAAAAGCCTGCGTGGAAATAAAGGGTTTCAAGGCGTGACGGATGTGGCGAAAGAAAGGCGAACGATGGAACGGTGGGCTGGCGTAAGATTTACGAGACATGGGAGGAGAATCCTGGCGGTCGTGGCCGTGGCGATCGTCATCCTCGTAGACCCGCATGGTCCTGACGAAGGACGACGTAAGAGAACCTATGAGGCACCCGCCATGGTCAGTACGGTTCATGCCCAGCACGATCACGGCGGGGAAAAGAAAGCCCAAATCTGGACCTGTTCCATGCACCCTCAGATTCGGCTTCCCAATCCAGGGAAATGCCCCATATGCGCCATGGATCTTATACCGGCAGGAGACGAAGGAGGTTCCGCCGCAGCCGAAAAGGTTTCCATGAGGCGATTGGTGCTCTCCGAAACTGCCCAAAAGCTCGCCCAAATTCAGGTGAGTCCCGTGGAACGAAAGCCGGTGGAAGTCACTCGTCGCCTAGTAGGTAAACTTACCTATGACGAACGGCGTGTGGCTTATATTACCGCGTGGATTTCCGGACGCCTTGATCGTCTCTACGTGAATTTTACAGGGACCAGGGTGGACAAAGGGCAGCCCATGGTCTACCTCTACAGCCCGGAACTCCTGGCAGCTCAATCGGAACTCCTTCACGCGGTGCGCGCCGCGGAAGACCTGCGAAAGAGCGGCTCGGAACCTCTTCGCTCCACAGCCGTCCAGACCATTCAATCTTCCAAGGAAAAACTTCGCCGATGGGGCCTCACCGACGCTCAGATTCATGAAATCCTGCAGCGGGGCACCCCTTCCGATCACGTGACCATTCTATCCCCTATGTCCGGCACCGTGGTGTTCAAGGACGGCTTTGAAGGGATGTACGTCAGCACCGGAACCCGTATCTATACCATCGCAGACCTGTCATCCCTTTGGCTCAGGTTGGATGCCTACGAATCAGATCTTGCCTGGATTCGAGTAGGGAACCGGGTGCGCTTTGAAACGGAGTCCTATCCCGGCGAGGAGTTTACCGGGACCGTGTCTTTCATTGATCCCTTCCTGGACGATGAAACGCGAACGATCAAAGTGCGGGTGGATGTCCCCAACTCCGGTGGACACCTTCGACCTGGCATGTTCGTCCGGGCCGTGCTGCACACCCCCTTGGGCGCAGATGCCCCCCCCTTGGTTATTCCCGACACGGCGCCCCTTCTCACCGGGAAACGGGCGGTGGTTTACGTGGCTGTTCCGGACATGCCGGGAGCCTACGAAGGGCGTGAAGTGGTCCTGGGTCCTAGGGCTGATCGCTACTACGTGGTCCGCCACGGTCTGAAAGAAGGCGAGATGGTGGTGACTCACGGGAACTTTAAGATCGACAGCGCCTTGCAGATCCTCGCCAAACCCAGCATGATGGCTCCAGAAGCCGGCGGAGTCGGCATGCATCACCATGGTGAGGCGGCTTCGACCCTCGCGGAAGAAAGATCAACCTTGGAACCCGTGAAAGTTCCGGACACCTTTCGCCAGCAGCTCATGCCTGTCATGGAATCCTTTGAAGCTGTGCGGCGTGCGGTTGCGGCTCAAGACTGGTCCTCGACCCGTCAAGCCTACAGGAACCTCCAATCTGCTTTGGACCGGGTGGACGACGGTCTCTTGGACGGTCATCCTTGGATGGTCTGGAACGACCTTTCCATGCAGCTCAAAAACGACGTCATTCTGGGTGCGGATGCCAAAAAGGAAGGGGAACGCCGAGAGGCGTTCGCAAGTTTGGAAAAACACATGCAACAGCTCATGGTTCAATTCGCTCTGGATCACCCGAACACGGTCAAGGGCTTTGATCTGCCGAAGGTGCCGCAAGCCTTTCGAAAGCAGCTTCGTGGAATGATCAACACATACTTAGAGATGCATAAAGCCCTGGCCGCGGACAAAACCGACGAGGCTTTAGCGGCACTGGCAAAGATCCGCACAGCCTTTGCTCGTGTGGACATGGCGCTTTTAAAGGGTGATGTTCACATGACGTGGATGCATGCACAGGAAAACATTCAAAAGGCCCTGGCACTCATGGAAGCATCCAAGGACATAGACGATCTTCGAGAAGGCTTTGCCATGCTGTCCAAGGTCATGGCGGTCCTGGCCAAGGACTTCGGGCTGGGTTCCGACAGCCCCCTGTATCACATGCGGTGCCCCATGGCTTTTCAAGGACAAGGGGCCACCTGGCTCCAGCCTGACAAGGAGGTTCGAAATCCCTACTACGGTGCTCAAATGCTCAGTTGCGGCGAAGTCCTGGAAGTTATTCGATAAGGGGGTGTAGAGAGGTCAAGTGCCTGCCGTTACCGGTTCGTAAAAGGAGCCCATGCCTTGATGGGCTTCACGGAATGCCTGTTTTGTTCAGGGTCTACGGGACATCCAGGACAAAGGCCCATGAGTTGGAAAGGGCCTGTGTTGAATCTGAGTCGGCTGTGAAGTGAGATGATGACCATGGAACATGAGAGTGTCAGGAGAAGGGACGAGAGATCTTGGCTCGCCCGGCTCATTGGGTTCTGCCTGGAGACAAAGATCGTGGTCTTCCTCTTTGTCCTGCTGGTGGTGGTCTGGGGCATCATGGTGGCGCCCTTTGACTGGAACCTGCGGTGGCTTCCTCGGGATCCACTCCCGGTGGATGCGATTCCGGACATTGGGGAAAATCAACAGATCGTCTTCACCGAGTGGATGGGTAGATCGCCTCAGGACGTGGAGGACCAGATCACCTACCCCTTGACCGTATCCCTGCTCGGCATTCCGGGCGTGAAGACCGTTCGAAGCTATTCCATGTTCGGCTTTTCTACCATCTACATCATCTTCAAGGAAAACGTAGACTTTTATTGGTCTCGGTCCCGGGTGCTGGAAAAGCTTAACAGCCTTCCCTCCGGCACCCTACCCCCTGGGGTTCAGCCGGCCCTTGGCCCGGACGCCACGCCTCTGGGCCAAGTCTTCTGGTACACGCTGGAAGGGCGCGACTCGAAGGGGAATCCCACGGGAGGATGGGATCTGGACGAGCTCCGCAGCATCCAGGATTGGTACGTTCGTTATGCGCTCCTTTCGGCCGATGGAGTCAGCGAAGTGGCATCTGTGGGCGGCTTCGTCAAGGAATACCAGATCGACGTGGATCCCGATGCCATGCGGGCCCACCGGGTCAACCTGCATGATGTCTTTCAGGCCGTGCAGGCTGCCAATGTGGACGTGGGAGCCCAAACCATTGAAATGAACAAGGTGGAATACGTGATTCGGGGTCTGGGATTCGTGCGCGGTCTGAAGGACCTGGAGGAGACGGTGGTGACCGTACGGGACCGGGTGCCCATTCGGATCAGGGACGTGGCCCACGTGACTCTCGGGCCGGCTGTTCGCCGGGGTGCTCTGGATAAGGAAGGAGCCGAGGTCGTAGGTGGTGTGGTGGTGGTCCGTTATGGAGAAAATCCCCTGGCAGCCATCAAGAACGTGAAGAAAAAAATCGCCGAAATTTCTCCCGGATTACCCAAAAAGACCCTGCCCGACGGGACGGTGAGTCAGGTCGCCATCGTGCCGTTTTACGATCGCACGGGGCTTATCTACGAAACCTTGGGGACACTCAGCCGAGCCTTGTACGAAGAAATCCTCGTAACCGTGATCGTCATTCTGGTCACGGTCATGCACCTTCGAAGTTCTCTGCTCATTTCTGGATTGCTTCCCTTGGCCGTGCTTATGTGTTTCATCGCTATGAAGCTTTTTCGAGTGGACGCCAATATTGTGGCTCTTTCCGGTATCGCCATCGCCATCGGCACCATGGTGGATATGGGGATCGTGATCTGTGAAAACATTTTGCGCCGAATGGAAGAGGCGCCACCGGGAATCAATCGTCTGGAAGTGGTGTATAAGGCATCGGTGGAGGTGGGAAGCGCCGTGTTGACGGCCGTGGCCACGACGGTGGTGAGCTTTCTTCCGGTCTTCACTTTGGAAGCTGCGGAAGGAAAGCTGTTCAAGCCCCTGGCTTTCACGAAAACCTTCGCCCTCATCGCCTCCATCATCGTGGCTCTCACCGTGCTTCCACCCTTAGCACACCTTCTGTTTCGCGGAAAGACAGCCGGAAAACCCAGAATCAACCTGCTTCAGACAACCCTCTACGGTCTTCTCATTGCAGCGGGCATGGCAGCTTTCTGGTTTGTTCCCTGGTGGGCTGCCTTGCTCCTCGTGATGACAGGTGCTTACAATTTGTCACAATCGCTTCTACCACCGGTGATAAGCCAATGGCTGTCTCGGTCCATGAACCTCATCCTCGTGCTGGCAGTAGCCCTGCTTTTGGCGGAAGAGTGGCTTCCCTTGGGCCCGGAAAAAGGCGTGTTTCTCAACTTGGTTTTTGTGGCTGTTTTGCTGGGAGGTCTCCTGGGGTTTTTCGGCCTGTTTCGCTGGACCTATGAACCGATCTTGAGTTGGAGTCTGCGTCATAAGGCCGCCTTTCTTTGTTTTCCTCTTCTGATTACTGGAGCCGGGTTCATGGTCTGGCTGGGTTTCGACGCCTTCTTCAAGTGGTTGCCCCAGGGAATCCGTCAGAAGGCTCCCATCCAGAGCCTGGCTCAAGCTTTTCCCGGCATGGGCAAGGAATTTATGCCACCCCTGGACGAGGGGTCCTATCTCTACATGCCCACCACCATGCCCCAGGCATCCATCGGTGAAGCTATGGACGTGCTGCAAAAGCAGGACATGGCCATCCGCGCCATTCCGGAGATTGAGTCGGTGGTGGGCAAGATCGGTCGGGCAGAATCCCCTCTGGACCCCGCACCTATTTCCATGATCGAAACAGTGATCAACTACAAGCCCGAATATCTTGTGGATAAAGAGGGGCACCGGCTTCGATTCCGCTTCTCTTTCGCGGAAAAGGATCTCTTTCGAGATGAAAACGGCGTGCCGCTTTCAGCACCCGATGGCAAGCCGTACACCGTGCTCGGCAAGTTCCACCGGGACCAGCAAGGCCGACTGATTCCCGACGAAAACGGGATGCCCTTTCGCCTATGGCGTCCGGCCCTGAACCCTGATCTCAACCCGGGGCGAGATCCCTGGCCGGGGGTGAAAAAACCCGATGACATCTGGAAACTGATTATCGAGCAAGCTCAGATACCCGGAACGACGTCAGCCCCTAAGCTTCAGCCCATCGCCGCCCGCATTGTCATGCTTCAAAGCGGCATGCGGGCGGCCATGGGGGTGAAGGTCAAAGGGCCCGACCTGGAGAGCATCGAAAAGGTCGGGTTGCAGCTGGAGCGTTTTCTCAGAGAAGTGCCTTCCGTGGAACCCTCCACGGTCATTGCCGACCGAATCGTGGGCAAGCCCTATCTGGAGATCCAGATCGATCGAAACGCCATCGCCCGTTACGGTATCTCCATTCGGCAGGTTCAGGACGTCATCGAGGTGGCCATTGGGGGCAATACCTTGACGACCACGGTGGAAGGTCGGGAGCGTTACCCTGTGCGCGTGCGGTATATGCGGGAACTCAGGGACAGCCTTGAAGCTTTATCCCGTATCCTGGTGCCCGCTCCCGACGGAACCCAGATTCCGCTCGAGGAGCTGGCAGAAATTCGATACGTGCGGGGTCCACAAGAGATTAAGAGCGAGGACACTTTTCTGGTGGGGTACGTGCTTTTCGACAAGAAGGCGGGATATGCGGAAGTAGACGTGGTGGAGCAGGCCCAAGCCCATCTTCGGCAGAAAATCGACTCTGGAGAACTGGAGCTGCCGGCAGGGGTGAATTACACTTTTGCAGGTAACTACGAAAACCAGATTCGAGCCCAAAAGAAGCTGTCCGTGGTGCTGCCGCTGGCTCTCTTTACCATCTTCATGATCCTTTACCTGCAGTTCCGGTCTATGCTAACCACCTTTTTCATCTTTTCCGGTGTATTTTTGGCCTGGTCCGGCGGTTTTCTGATGCTGTGGCTCTATGGGCAATCCTGGTTTCTGGATTTTTCCGTCTTTGGAACTCCCATGCGGGATCTCTTTTCCATCCATCCCATCAATCTCAGCGTGGCCGTATGGGTGGGATTCTTGGCTTTGTTTGGCATTGCCACCGACGATGGTGTTCTGGTGACTACCTATCTGAACGACAGCTTTCGCGAGCGGAAGCCCCAAACCGTGGAGCAGGTGAGGCGGGCCGTGCTGGAAGGAGCCAAGAGACGTCTACGGCCGGCCCTGATGACCTCGGCAACAACGATCCTGGCCCTTTTGCCTGTGCTGACCTCCTCGGGAAGAGGCTCCGACCTCATGATCCCCATGGCCATCCCTTCCTTCGGCGGCATGCTCCTGGCGCTGATTACCGTGCAGACGGTGCCGGTCCTCTACTGCGCCAAGGAAGAACTCAAGCTTCGCTGGAAACACCGCCAGGGCCGTGATTAAAGACATGGGTTGCGGCTCGTGCTGGTCACTCCGGACATGCATCGGGGGCACCATTCGGTGATCATTCGGGAAACCCACAGCAATTTCGACTTTTGCCTGTCCTGGTGGGATCGGTTCTTGGGCACCTACAAGGCTCAGTCCGAAAAGGGACATCTAGGAATGACCATCGGCCTCAGCCCATTCAGGGACCCGACCCGTCTCACCCTGCTTCAGCTCCTGCCCCTTCCCATCACGGGTGATCCCGGTCGCCAGCCCATCAACCGCCATTGAGAAGACGGCAAGACTCGGGGCGATTCAGACCCATGAAATTCCCAGCACAACTAGTGACCCAAGTTTTTTAGAATGATCGTCTAAAGAGCTTCTCCGAGGACTCAAGATGAGCACCACCAGGCAATGTGATTTCAAGGAAGGCCGCGTCGTGCCCCTAGGTTTGAAACCGCTTGTCGCCTCGACACCTTCCTCTTTCCACCGGTTTGTCTCTCGGGCGGGACGCCCGCGCTCTCCCAAGGGGAAATTCGTTGTCGCACCAGCTCTGGAGGAACCTGTCCGAGAACTCGTAATATCAAGGGCTCTTGCCATTTCAAGGCAAGGGCGAGGCGGCGCCTCGCCCCTACGTCTTGGGTTGCAACCGGTCATCCTAGGTTCTCGGACAAGCTCTGTAGACACTTTGCCATCCGATCTATGATCGAGGGCTGTGAAGCGCTTCTCTTCTGAAAAATGTTTGAAGGGGCATGGGAAAGAATTTCCTGATTCAGACAAAAAGCAGGGGAAGCCGATCGGCTACCAGCCAACCTTTTCGCGTCGGAACCAGAGCGCCGTCTCGAATCTGCACCAGACCTTCCGCCTGAGCTTTTCGCGCGGGATGAAGCCTCTTTTCTTCGGTACCCAAGACGTCCATAGGAACGCCTTCACGTGTTCGAAACCCGAGAAGAAGTTTCTCCAGACGCTCCTGTTCAGTGGAAAGTTCTTCCTCGAACGCCGTACCGGGGCTGCCATTCTGAAGCCGTGCTACGTAACGAGAAACGGATCGAACATTGGCCCAACGCTTTCGGCCGTCAAAAGAATGGGCTCCCGGCCCCAGCCCAAGATAGGGAACACGCCGCCAGTACTTGCTGTTATGACGGGAAACCCATGCATCAGTGCGAGCATAATTGGAAATTTCGTAATGAAGATAGCCATGGCTCTGCAAGAAGTCGGAAGTCTTTTCAAAAAACAGGCAAAGAACCTCTTCACTTGGTATGCGAAGCCGACCTTGACGCACCGAGACGGCCACGGGTGTTCCCTTTTCCACGGTAAGCTCATAGCAGGAAAGATGTTCCGGCATAAACTCCAGAATTTCTTTCAATGTTCCCAACCATCGGCGTAGGCTCTGGCCCGGTATGGCGTACATAAGGTCCACGCTCAGATGAAAACAGCCGAATCGGCGAAGAATCTCCAGGGCCTCGCGAGCTCGGCGCGCCGTGTGGCGTCTCCCCAGCCATGTCAACAAGTCGTCGTCCAAAGCCTGCACGCCGACACTGATACGAGTGACCCCTTCATCCCTCCATAAAGCCGCCGTATCCAAGGAAACATCTTCGGGATTGACTTCCAGGGTCACTTCACAATCCTCGGCGTAGGCGAACCGTGAACGTAAACCTCGAAGCATGCGCCGCAAAACAGGGGCGGAAAGGAGACTGGGGGTGCCGCCTCCCACATAAAGGGTGTCAAAAACACCGAAACGGTCTCGAAACAAATGGGCTTCCCGCAACAGGGCCTCCACGTACGCGGCAAGCCGATCTTCCTGAACCGTGGAATAAAACGCACAATAGCTGCATTTGCCTCGACAAAAAGGCACATGAACATACAACCCGGCGCCTTCGGTCATGCCTTTTCGCCTTTCATTATTCCTTGTCCGTTTTCAGCACGGCCACAAAAGCGCTCTGAGGAATGGAAACGGAACCCACCATTTTCATGCGTTTTTTTCCCTTCTTTTGCTTTTCCAGAAGTTTTCGCTTTCGTGTGATGTCTCCTCCATAGCACTTGGCCGTCACATCCTTGCGAAAGGGGGAAATGGTGGAGCGGGCGATAATCTTTCCGCCTACAGCTCCTTGAATGGCAATCTTGAACTGATGCCTTGGAATTTCTTCTTTGAGCCGCTCACAGACCTGCACGGCCCAGGTTCGAGCACGGTCTCGATGGACGATAAGCGACAAGGCATCCACCTTTTCACCGTTGACCAAAATATCCAGCTTCACCAAATCGCTCGGCCGATAGCCGATCCATTCGTAGTCAAAAGATCCGTATCCCTGAGTGACCGTCTTGAGCCGATCATAAAAATCGTAAATAACTTCCGCCAAAGGCATATCGAAAACGATTTCCACACGACCGGGACTGGGCACACTGAATCTGGGATTTTCACCACGTCGTTCCGTACAGAGTTTCATCACCGAACCCATGTAACGATCAGGACAAAGAATTGAAGCTCGAATATAGGGTTCTTCTGTGGCCTTGATATGCACGGGATCCGGGTAATACTGAGGATTTTCCACGGTAACCACATCGCCTGTATCCAGCAGAAACCGATACTGGACACTGGGAATCGTCATAATGATGGACTGATCGTATTCACGTTCCAACCGTTCCTGAACGATTTCCAGATGAAGCAATCCGAGAAAACCGCACCGAAAGCCTTGACCCAAGGCCGCGGAGGAATCCTTTTGGTACACCAAAGCCGCATCGTTGAGTTTGTATTTTTCCAAAGCATCCTGAAGGGATGCGTAGTCGTCCGAGGAGACAGGATAAATGGAAGAAAAAACGACGGGTTTGACTTCCCGGAATCCGGGCAGAGGTGTGCAGACAGGGTTTTCGTCGAGGGTCACCGTATCCCCAATGCGTACATCGCTTACCGTCTTGATGCCGGCAATAATGTAGCCCACTTGCCCGGCTTCCAGCACGCCTCGAGGTTCCCGTTTCAGGCGAAAAAACCCCACTTCTTCCACTTTGTACACGGCACCGTTGGAAAGAAAGCGGATACGATCCCCTGTTCGAACATGTCCGTCAAAGACTCGGCAGGCCACCACCGCCCCTCGAAACGGGTCATACTGAGCATCAAAAACCAAGGCGGCCAAGGGCCTTGACGAGTGCCCATGAGGCGCCGGAATACGTTCCACGATGGCTTCAAAGACCTCCTGAATCCCCGTCCCTTCCTTGGCGGAACACAAGACGGCGTTATCCGCGTCAAGGCCCAGCTCGTTTTCGATCTCTTCACGAACCCGGTCCACATCCGCCGACGGCAGATCGATCTTGTTGATGACAGGCACGATCACCAGATCATGTTCCATGGCTGCATAGAGGTTCGCCAGGGTCTGGGCTTCCACACCTTGCGAAGCGTCCACCAAAAGGAGCACCCCCTCACAGGATGCCAAAGCCCTGGAAACCTCATAGGAAAAATCCACATGCCCGGGAGTGTCGATAAGGTTCAATTGATAGGTCCGGCCGTCCCGGCCTGTGTAAGGAAGCGTCACCGTGTTGCTTTTGATGGTGATGCCTCGTTCCCTTTCCAGATCCAAGGTATCCAAAATCTGGTCGCGAAATTCCCTTTCTTCCACAAGTCCCGCCGCCTGAATGAGCCGGTCGGCCAAGGTGGATTTGCCATGATCGATGTGAGCAATAATGCTGAAGTTTCGAATGTGTTCCATGAAAAAGTCTTTCCTTGTATTTCAGTAGAAAATGCCGATGACCGCTCCGGTCATGCAGGTTGCCAGAGTCCCGGCCACAATGGATCGAAGGCCGAGAGCGACGATTTCCGAACGACGCGCCGGGACCATGGCCCCAAGCCCTCCGATCATGATCCCTAAAGATCCCATGTTGGCGAAACCACACAAAGCATAGGTGACCACCAGCCGGGCTCGAGGGCTTAAGGCCTCACCGGCCACAGCGGCCAGATCCAGATACGCGAGAAACTCGTTAAGGACCGTCTTCACCCCCATAAGACGCCCGGCCACGAGCGCTTCATTCCAGGACATGCCCATAAGCCACGTGACGGGCGCCATCATCACACCCAGTATCCTTTGAATGGTCCAGGAACTTCCTCCCCAGGCAGGAAACACACTGAGGACCGTGTTGGCCAAATGCACCAAGGCCACGAAGACGATCAACATGGCTACAATGTTCAAAAAAAGAGCCAAGCCCGACACGGTGCCCTGGGTGAGGGCATCCATGGCACTCCGAGCCTCCCGAGGCATTTCCCCGGACCATGGTTCCGTTTCATTGGCTTCAACGCCGGGAGGAACCATGAGCTTGCTCACCACCACGGCCGCGGGAGCACTCATGATGGAGGCAATGAGCAGATGCCCCATAACCCCTGGAATGGCCCGTTCCAAAAGGTTCGCGTAAAGAACCATCACCGTTCCGGCAATGGTGGCCATGCCGGCTGTCATGAGGGTAAAGAGGCCGCTTCGGGACATGCTTTCCAAATAGGGTCGAACCAGTACGGGCGCTTCGACCATCCCAACAAAGATGTTGGCGCAGGTCCCCAAGGCCTCCGCGCCACCAAGTCCCGTGGTTCTCTGCAGACACCAGGCCAGAGCTTTGACCACCGCCGGAATCACACCCCAATAAAAAAACAGCGCCGACAGCGCACTCATGACAATCACCAAGGGTAAACCACGAAAAGCCAAAATATAAGCCGCCCCTGCAGAAGAGGGTTCAAAGGGAAGAGGCGCTCCGCCGAGGTAACCGAACACCAAACTGGTGCCGGCTTCCGTGGCTCGAGAAAGAGCTTCCACCATACGGTGCAGCAAGAAAAACAAGTGCTGCGCTGCCGGCACGTTGAGCATCAGCAAAGCGATGACAAACTGCAAAGCCAAACCTCCTCCAACCGCCCGCCATGGAACATGCCTTCGATTTTCCGAAAGCACCCATGCCATGAACGTCAAAACCATGAGGCCGACGGCGCTTTGCACTCGCAGCATCTCCCTTCCTCCTCATCCATGGGACACGAGAACCCAGCTAAGACACACCCATAGAGGTGATCAAGGTCGTCGAAGCCGTCCGAGAACATACCATGGCCGTTGGATTGAATGCCGTTTCAAAGGGGCGAGGCGCGCCTCGCCCCTACAAGCCTGAAACCGTGTCTTTTCCTGAAAGCACGGGCCTTCGGTGCCCTTCTTTCGCAAGCGGGACCACGGCGTTCCCAACCGCCACTTCCCCTTGAAGAGGTCCCCCACGGCCGTGCGGACCTTACCAAGAGGCTTTGCCTTCGGTCAACGAATCCCTTAATCTTTCTTATGGTATACAGATACCTGGGGTAGGCACCCAAAACCTTGGTTTATGGGTAGACAACGGTTCCCTTGTTCCATGGAGGACATGATGGCTTGGATTCGCCTGGATTTGGAAAAATGTCAGCGGGACGGAACATGCGTTCGCGTATGCCCTGTGGGCATTCTGGCTCTGGACCCAACCTCAGGCCCCGTCATGCGCCGCGGTATGGCTTCCCTGTGCATCGCCTGCGGCCATTGTGTGGCCGTATGCCCCCATGAGGCTCTGGATCATGCTAAAGCTTCCCGCAAAGACCAAAAAGAACTGCCTCGCTTTCCCGTTCTGGACCCGGAAACGACCCTGCTTTTCCTGCGCTCTCGACGCTCCATTCGCTGCTACCGCCCAGAACCCGTCCCACAGCCTCTTTTGGAAAAGCTTCTACAAGCGGCACGATACGCCCCCTCAGGCCATAATTCCCAAGGACTCTCCTTCACCGTCCTCTCCTCTTTCGACGCCATGAACACCGTGCGTCTTCTTGTGGCAGCCTGGATGCGCCGCTTGGTGGACCAGGGCTCTCCTCTTGCCGCCCAATGGCACATGAAAGGCATCCTGCGCGCTCTGGACCAAGGCCAAGACCCCATTCTTCGAAAGGCCCCACACCTCATCGTCGCCTCAGCCCCTCAGAGTCTCAAAGCCGCCCGTATCACCACCTATCTGGCTTTGGAATACGTGGAACTGTACGCCACCAGCCTGGGTCTGGGCACGTGCTGGGCTGGATACGTGCAGGCTTTTGCCATGGAATCTTCGGAATTGGCTGAAAGGTTGAAGCTTCCCAAAGATCACCTCATCACGGGCTGCCTTATGGCCGGCTTTCCCGACGTGACCTATCGGCGTCTTCCGGAACGCGATCCCCTGAAGGTCCAGTGGATCCAGTCCTTGGACTAAATTGTGCATTTTGTGCAAATTGTGCTTGCACAATCCACGCGCCCGGTGTAGGGTGCCTCACGCATCCTTGAAGGAAGGTCCAAGCTTGTCTTCCTAAGGATGCGTGCAGGACCGGTTCGGGCGCGAGTTTTTCCCCTCTCCTTCGGTTTTCCGCGCATCTTCTTGTGCGTTCTCGTGCCCCGGAGAAAGTTGTCCGACAATGAGAAAGGGTGATCGTTTTTCCGGACGTTGGGATCTTCGGCTCGCTCAGGAGGCGGACGGAGCGCCTGCGATTCCGGAGAAAGATCCATTCTCGGACAAGCTTCGTTGGGGCGTTTTCGTTTTTTCAGACGAACTTTTGACCCGTATCGGCCCACGAGACAAGGACCGTGAACTTTTTCCGGGATCTCTCAAAATTGAGGCAAACAGGGAGGACAACGCATGCAGGCACAGCCCGTGGGATCCGTCATGGTGGTGGGAGGCGGCATCGCCGGCATTCAAGCCACGCTGGATTTGGCCGATTCCGGCTTTAAGGTGATTTTGGTGGAAAAATCATCGGGCATCGGGGGTGTGATGGCTCAATTGGACAAGACCTTTCCTACCAACGACTGCGCCATGTGAATCCTGGCCCCGAAGCTGGTCGAGGTCGGCCGCCATCTGAATGTGGAACTCCTTACCCTTTCTGAAATCGTCGACGTCTCCGGATCTCTTGGACATTTTCGTGTCACTGTGCATCAAAAGCCCCGGTATGTGGACATGGACAAATGCATCGCCTGCGGGCTGTGTGCCGAAAAGTGTCCGAAGAAAGTGGACGATCCTTTCAACATGGGCCGAGGCAAGCGCAAAGCCGTGTATATCAAGTACGGCCAAGCGGTGCCTTTGAAATACGCCATTGACGCCGACCACTGTCTTTATCTGACTCGAGGAAAATGTCGAGCGTGTGAGAAATTCTGCCCTACGGGCGCCATCCATTTTCAAGACACCGGCAAGACCTTCACGCTGGATGTGGGGGCGGTCATTGTGGCCCCGGGATTTGAAGGTTTTGATCCCTCCCGCTTGGACATGTACGGCTACGGGCACATCCGCGATGTGGTCACCAGTTTGGAATACGAACGTCTCTTGGCTTCCAACGGACCGCACATGGGCCATCTGGTACGTCCATCCGACGAAACGGAACCTGGGCGCATCGCGTGGATTCAGTGTGTTGGGTCGCGCAACATTCATCAATGCAGCAACGCCTATTGCTCCAGTGTCTGCTGCATGTACGCCATCAAGCAGGCTTTGGTCACCGCCGAACACTGCCAGGGGTCCGATCCGCAGCAGGCCATCTTTTTCATGGACATGCGCACGCACGGCAAAGATTTCGAGCGCTACCTCATGAACGCTCAATCACGTGGCGTGCGTTTCGTGCGCGCTCGCCCGCACACCTTGGAACCCGGCCCGGACAACAAAGGTGCTTGGATTCAGTATGTGGACGATCAGGGAAGACCTGTTTCGGAATTCTTTGATCTTGTGGTGCTTTCCATCGGCCTGGAAGCCCCTCGGGACGCAGCCTCCCTGGCGAAAGCCTTAGGCATTGAACTGACGGAGCATCGTTTCGCGAAAACTTCCGGATTCCATCCCGTGACCACCACACGATCCGGCATTTACGCCACGGGTGCGTTTCAAGGCCCCAAAGCCATTCCTCATGCCGTCACGCAGGCTTCTACGGCGGCGGCCGAAGCCGCTCGCGCCCTTCAGGCGGCTCGCGGAAGCCTCACGCAATCCAAAACCTACCCGGCGGAACACAATGTTGTTTGTGAAGTTCCAAAGGTGGGGGTTTTTGTGTGTTCCTGCGGCATCAATATCGCCAACACGGTGGATGTCAAGGCTGTGGCGGAATACGCCAAAACCCTGCCTCATGTGGTCCATGTGGAAAACAACCTGTTCACCTGTTCTGCGGACACACAAGCCTTGATCGCTCAAAAAATCAAGGAACTCGGTCTGAACCGTATCGTGGTGGCCGCGTGCACGCCTCGGACCCATGAACCCCTCTTTCAGGACACGCTTCGGGAAGCGGGCCTTAATCCGTTCCTGGTGGAAATGGCCAACATCCGTAATCAAAACGCCTGGGTTCATCAGCAGGACGCTGAAAAAGCCACGGAAAAAGCCAAGGACCAGGTGCGCATGGCCGTCGCCAAAGCCGCTCTGAATGTTCCTTTGACGCGCCTCAAGGTGAACGTCATTCAAAAGGCTCTGGTGATCGGCGGCGGTGTTGCCGGCATGAACGCGGCTCTTTACCTGGCGGATCAGGGATTTGAAGTCATTTTGCTGGAAAGAGATAAGCGCCTTGGCGGCCATGCTTGGCATCTTTTGGAAAATGATCAGGGTGAGCCTGTGCGAGGCATGCTGAAAGAGCTTATCGAACGCGTGGAAAAACACCCAAAACTCCAGATTTTAAAGTCGGCTCGACTCAAGACCGTGGAAGGTTCCGTGGGAAGTTTTCGCAGCCTCGTGGAGGTGAACGGCCAAGAACAGGAGATCTTTTATGGTGCCGCCGTTCTCGCTTTGGGCGGTCGTCAGGCCGAACCGGACGAATACCTCTACGGCCAGGATCCTCGTGTGATGACCCACTTGCAGTGTGACGCTCTGCTGGATCAGGAGCCTGAAAAAATCCGTTCGGCTCGCACTGTGGTGTTCATTCAGTGTGTGGGGTCCAGGGAACCGCGTCGCCCCTATTGTTCCCGCATCTGCTGCACGCACACGGTCAAGAGCGCTTTACGCATGAAGGCGTTGCATCCGGATCTGGACGTGTACGTCTTGTATCGGGACATGCGCACCTATGGGCTGCGGGAGGAACTCTACCAAAAGGCTCGTTCTTTAGGCGTCCTTTTTGTGCGCTACTCCCTGGACACAAAGCCTCAGGTTTCGGCCGCACACGAAGCCCTGCAGGTCGAAGTGCTCGATCCCATTTTGGAAAGGAAACTTCGCATTGAGGCCGACTACGTGGTTCTGGCCACCGCGGTGGAACCCAACACCGACACGGACGTGGTGGAACTCTTCAAGTGCAGCCTCAATGCCGATGGTTTTCTGAGCGAGGCTCATCCCAAGTTGCGGCCGGTGGATCTTTCCGTGGACGGTCTTTTTGTGGCCGGTTTATGTCATTATCCCAAGCCGTTGGATGAAACCATCGCCCAGGCACGAGCCGCCGCGTCCCGAGCCGCCGTGGTGCTTTGCAAGGAAGAAATGGAGCTGGACGCCATCAAATCCTATGTGACGGATCGATGTGACGGCTGTGCTTTGTGCCTGGATGTGTGTCCTTACCGAGCCATTACGCTGGAGGAGTTTGTGGAGGAATCCACGAGACGCAAAAGAATCCGTACAGATCCCGCTTTGTGCAAGGGATGTGGGCTTTGTGAGGCCACCTGCCCTAAAGCTGGTGTCATGGTCCACGGATTCACCCTGGATCAACTGGAAGCCCAAATCGAGGCCCTGCTGGCCTAACCCAGCGGCAAAACCCGTAGGGGCGGCCCCATGCGCCCGCCCCTCAACCACCATTCTGTTGGGGCAAACCGATGTCTCGGCCCATGCATCATTGTTCTGTAGGGGCGGACCGATGTGTCCGCCCACAAACCAACATTCTGTCCAGGCGAACCATGTGCCCGCCCTTACATCAGCGTTCTGTAGGGGCGGACCCACGTGTCCGCCCAAATCAAGGGACGGTCAACACGCCGTCTCTGGTTCATGAGCCCGAAAGGAGTCCACCCATGAACGATTTTGAGCCTGTCATTGTTGGTTTTCTGTGCAATTGGTGCGCTTATGCAGGAGGGGATCTGGCCGGTGTGTCGCGTCTTCAGTACCCGGCCAACATGCGCCCCATCCGCGTCATGTGTTCCGGCATGGTCCATCCGGAACTCATCACCAAAGCCCTGCTCAAGGGAGCGGACGGCGTTCTTGTCATGGGCTGACACCTGGGCGAATGTCATTACCTGGATGGTAATCACAAAGCCCTGGCCCGTAGCCACGCCGTTCGCATCGCCTTGGAAAACCTGGGAATCGACCCCGAACGTTTCGCCATCGAATGGGTCTCATCGGCCGAAGCCCCGCGGTTCGCGCAGCTGGTCACGCAGTTTACGGAAAAGATTCGAGCTCTTGGCCCCAACCCATTAAAAGGCCACGCAGCCGTCTCTGCCCGGTCGGCCTGAAGGGAGGAACGAGCATGAAGACTTTTTTCCATTTGCTTCAGGAAGTCATTGAGCCGGGATTGTGTCATCGCTGCGGCGGCTGCGTTTCCGTGTGCACGTCTGTCAATTACGGTGCCTTGGAAATCGGCCAAGACGGCCGACCCCGCTACAAGGACGCCGACAAGTGTATTGAATGCGGCCTGTGCCATGCCGTTTGTCCGGAAATTTTGGAACTGGACCAGGAAACTCGACACCGTCTGAGCTGGAGTGCTCCCATGGGCCGTGTTCTCAGCGCCGGCGTCGCACGGGCCCTGGATCCGGAAGTAAGGAGGCATGCCACGGACGGCGGCTTGGTCACGGCTCTTTTGCTGCACTTGTTTCACACGGGCCATATCGACGGGGCCATTGTCACTCAAGCGGTCGGGCGTTTTCAACGAAAGCCTTTCTTGGCCACAACGCCGCAGGAAATTCTGGAAAGTGCCGGCTTTTTCTTTGACACCAGCCACGGAATCGTGGGTCTGGGCGACGCCTACATGGCCAGATCCAGCATGGAAGCTTTAAGGCCTCTTATGAGCAAGGGGCTTCGCCGAGTGGCGCTCGTAGGCACCCCATGCCAGATTCAGGCTTTTCGGCGCATGGAAACTCTAGGGGTGATGCCCTCGGAATCGGTCGCCATTTGTCTCGGGCTCTACTGTTCCGGAAATTTCCTCTTCGATGAAGTCCATCGCGAAGAACTGGCCCGCGCCGGTGGGTTTTCCTGGAACGATGTCATGAAAATCAATGTGAAGGACACTTTTCGAGTCCACTTGAAGGACGGTTCCTTACGCCGCTTGGATTTGCATGTCCTGGACCGCCTCAAACGCCATGCCTGTCGGTACTGTGAAGACTACAGCGCCGAACTGGCCGATATTTCCTTTGGAGGTCTGGGAGCTCCGGAAGGGTGGACATCCTACCTGGCGCGAACGCCCAAAGGGAGAGCGGCTGAGCTGGACGCGAGAGGTCGCACGGTGGAAGAAATGGATCGGCGTCACGACCCGGTCTTGCCCGAAAAGGTTCTGGAGGCGGTGATGCGGGCTTCATTGGAAAAGCGCACCCAGGCCAGAGAACACCGCCGGGAATTGGGCACGCGCCCTGGAATCTCCCAGTGAGATTCCGGATCTTGACCTTCAAGGAGGACTCTTCATGCCTGTAACTGTCGCCAGCGAATGGCTCAATGCCTGTTCAGGGTGTGAAATCGCCCTGGTGGATCTGGGAGAACGGCTTCTGGAGGTGCTCAATCTTGTGGAATTCGTTCACATTCCCGTGCTGTTGGACCACAAGTATTTCGGACAGACGGGAGAAAAAAAGCATGTGGACATTCCTGAAGCCCAAGTGGGAATCATCAGCGGGGGTATCCGTAACGAAGAACATAAAGAAATCGCTCTGCACATGCGATCTCGGTGTCAGATCATCATCGCCCTGGGCACCTGCGCCACCCACGGAGGTATTCCGGCTCTGGCCAACAGTTTTCCCGCCTCGGAACTGGTGGAAAGATGCTTTACGACGGAAACCACCGACGACAATCCTCGAACCTTTGAACCGCCGGTCCCACCACTTCTGGACGCCTGCTACGCTCTGGATGAACATATTCCGGTGGATGTGTACCTTCCGGGATGTCCCCCGCACCCGGACCAGCTCCATGATGCCTTGAGGGCTCTTTTGCAAGGAAAAACCCCGGAACTTCCCACAAAGAGCGTCTGTGACACCTGCCCGACGGTGCGCGAAGGCAAAGGAAAACTCACCAAGCTTCGACGTTTTCTTCATAATCCTCATTATCGAAGCCCTGATGAACCTTTGGACAAAATGCGTTGCCTGCTGGAACAGGGTTTCTTGTGCATGGGACCCGTGACGCGAGCCGGCTGTGGTGGAGATGCCAAGACTCCTCGGTGCCTGGCGGCTCGAGTGCCGTGTCGAGGCTGTTCCGGGCCTGTGCGCCATGATGGGAATCCCATGCTGGAAATGCTCAACGCTCTGGCATCCAACGGCATCGATGTGAAATCACTTCCGGAATTCACTTCTCTTTTGCGCTTTGCCGGAGCGCATCGCCTGCTGAGGCCTTCACGGCAACGAAAGGAGAGCTAGGTCATGAGTCGTGAAATTCATATTCAGCCCATCACGCGCATCGAAGGGCATGCTTCCATCCAGATTCAGTTGGATGAAGCGGGGGAAGTGCAAAACGCCCGTGTCAATATCATGTCCTTGCGCGGCTTTGAGAAGTTCATCGAAGGGAAACCTGCCGAGGAAGTCCCTCGAATTGTGAGTCGCATCTGCGGTATCTGCCCCTGGATGCATCACTTGGCGTCCAACAAGGCGGTAGACCGATGCTTTGGGGTCACTCCGCCCCCGGCAGCCCAAAAGCTGCGGGAACTCATGCAGACTATCGCCCATGCGGAAGATAAGCTCCTGCATTTTTTCTTTCTGGCGGCAGCCGATTTCGTCATCGGTCCCGATGCCGATTATTCGGTGCGAAACGTCATCGGCATCGCCAAAGCTCATCCGGAACTGGCACAGAAAGTGGTGCGCATGCGGCATCGAGCCAAAATGATTCTGGAAAAGTTCGCCGGTAAAGCCATTCATCCCATCGCCGGAGTGGTCGGTGGCTTTTCCAAACCCATGCTGGAAAAGGATCGCCAGGAAATTCTTTCGGAAATGCGCGAACTGTTGGACTTTGCCTTGTTCACCCTGGATTTTGCCAAAACCAAGGTTTTTCCGCCTTATCTGGAAACCATTCAGTCCCTGGGGGTCATTCGCACAGGGTTCATCGGGACCGTGGACGAAAGCGGCGCCTTGAATCTCTACGACGGCCGTATCCGCCTCATGAAACCCGACGGCGACTCCATGGACTTTGATGTTCAGGACTACGACAATTACCTAGGCGAACATGTGGAACCCTATTCTTACGCCAAGATGCCTTACGCCAAGATTTGGAACGAAGGGTTTTCCCTGGACGAAGCGAATCCTCGAGGCATCTATCGAGCCAATACGCTGGCCCGCCTCAATGTGGCGGATCGCATCACCACACCGCGCGCTCAAGCGGAATTGGAAGAATTTCGAGAAAAATTCGGCCGTCCCGCCCAAGCCACGCTGCTTTACCACTGGGCACGACTGATCGAGGAAGTTTACGCCTGTGAGCATGCCATTGAGTTGCTGGAAGATGAGAGCATCTGCGATCCGCATGTGCGGGCCGACGTGGAGCCTCGAGCCGGCCGCGGTGTGGGCAGTGTGGAGGCACCCCGCGGAACGCTTATTCACGATTATTCCACCGATGAAAACGGCAAGATCACTCGAGCGAACCTTATCGTCGGCACCACGCACAACATCGCGCCCATGAATCTCAGTGTCAAGCAGGCGGCCAGATCGCTTATTCACAAAGGCGTTGTGGATCAGGGACTTCTGAACCGAGTGGAGATGGCGGTGCGCGCCTATGACCCCTGAATTTCCTGCGCCACCCATCGCCTGGACGGCGATTCGGCACTCCAGATCACCATCGTCGATGCCGGCGGCAACCCCATCGTCCGCTGGCCTGAGACCATGGCTTCCTGAACCCCGAAAACGTAAGCCGCAGGGAAAACCATGCCTTCATGTTTCCCTGCGGCTCGTCTTTTCCAAGAAAAAGGATCATCAGCGGGGTGGGTCTTTTCGCTTGGGTTTCGGAAGAGCGATCCGAAAGATAAGAAAGGCCGGCAGCACAATAAGGCCCAAAAGACCGATGCGGCTTACCTGTTCCGGGCTCAGGATATCCCCCCAGGTGCGAAGCACCCCCAAAGTCGGATCCAAAGCGGACGCTTGCCGGAAAGCTTCCCGCGCCAACAGTTCATGACCTCGGTCGGCATAGATGTTCCCACGCACTGCAAAAACCCGAGCCATGGCCGTGGGATCGTCATGAAGGCTGAGCACCGCCGCCGCATCCTGCTCCGCCTCCGCCAGGCGTCCCAATTGGTAGAACACTTCCGCTCGAAGGCTGAGCACATCGCTTCGATTGGCCTCCCACGCAAGGGCCTGACTCAAATCGGCCAGAGCCTTTTCCCACTGCTGTCGCTTGATGGACACAAGAGCGCGAAAAAGCCATCCGCGAACATCGCGGCCTCCTTTTTCCAAATAGGCCGTGAGGTCGGCGTCCGCTTCGTCAAGCTTTCCCTGATAGTAGTAAATCGTTCCGCGTTCCCGGAGGGCTTCCACCAAGTCGGCATCCAAGGCCAAGGCTTCGGTGTACAAAGCCGCTCGACGGTACATGATGGAATCCTTGCGAGCTTTCTCGAAAAGATCCGTCGCGGTTTGCATGGCGTGGCCGGAACCCAAACCCATGCAAAGGATAAGGGTTGCTGTGGTGATCCAGGTGCCAAGGCGCATGATAAAGTCCTTTCCAGCATTTGATAGGCGAGCGTGCCTGTCCCGCTTCAACCTTGAGATCGGCATATCGCCCTCAAAACTTAAACCTTGTTGTCCCTGAAAGCAAGTTCCGTGCCTGACATTCCCCGTGTTCCTGTGGTTTCCAGAGCAAGCGCTCTGCCAAGGGACCGTTTCACGGCGCATTGAGAGCCACGGCTTGTGCAAGATGGGCATGCCCAAAAGGTTGGCCTTAGGAGCTTGCCCGAGAACTTGAAAGAGCGATTCCAGGCCAGACCGTAGGGGCGAGGCGGCGCCTCGCCCCTACCTTTTGAGTTCCCAGTCAGAGTCGCACACTCCGTTTTTCGCCAGTGAGAACGCCTTAACGGTGCTTTCTTCCCCATGGTCCATGTGTTATGAGGACGTGAAACCTCCATAAGACCTGCACCTGAATGGAAAGGAGCTCCCCATGACTGGATCTTTCGCCTTAGCTCGCGACACTTATTGGGTCGGGGTCAACGACCATGAAACCGATCTTTTTGAAGCCCTATGGCCGCTTCCTTACGGGGTTTCTTACAACGCCTACCTCATCGTGGATGAAAAGATCACCTTGATCGATGCGGTCAAAGGCCATTTTCTTGCCGAACACCTACGCAAGATTCGCAACCTTTTGCCTACGGGAAAGTCTCTGGACTACCTGGTCATCAACCACATGGAACCGGATCACACCGGGGCCATCGACATTCTTCGATCCGTTTTTCCCCAGATGACTGTTGTGGGAAACAAGAAAACCCTGGACATGCTCAACGCTTTTTACGGTACCGGAAGCACCTGCCTTCAAGTGGGCGACGGGGACATTTTGGACCTGGGAAGCCACAAGCTGCAGTTCCATTTAACCCCCATGGTGCATTGGCCTGAAACCATGATGACCTTTGACACGACCACGGGTGTGCTTTTTTCCGGGGACGCCTTCGGTGGTTTCGGCACCGTGGACCAGGGCCTTTTTGACGACGAAATCGACCTGGAGCTCATGAAAGGGGAAATGCTTCGCTATTTCACCAACATCGTCGCTCGATACGGCCAGATGGTGCTCAAGGCCATCGACAAACTGCAAGTTTTGCCACTGACCGTGGTGGCACCCACCCACGGCACCGTGTGGCGCCGTGACCCTTCCCTGCCCGTGAGTCTTTACGCACGCTGGAGCGCTCAGGAATGCGACCCGGCCGTGGTGGTGGCCTATGGATCCATGTACGGCAACACTTACCGACTTGTGCAAGCGGCGGCCCGGGCCTTGACCGAACGCGGTATCACTCCCACGGTGCATGATGTCGCTCGCTCCCACGCTTCTTATGTGGTGGCCGACATCTGGACCAGCAAGGGATTGATCCTGGCCTGCCCAACCTACAATACGGGCCTGTTTCCTCCCATGGAATCCCTTTTGGCGTTCTTGGAAAACAAGCTTCTGAAGGATCGTCTTGTGGGGTTCATCACCAGTTACGCCTGGGCGGGCGGGGCCAGAAAAGCCCTGGAAGCTTTCGCCCAGAGGTTGTCTTTGGAAGTGGTCCCCCCCGTCGTGGAGGTCAAAGGAGCGGGAACAGTTCAGGATCTGGAACAATGCGTCCTTTTGGCGTCCAACATGGCCCAGCGGCTGTAAAAGACAACAAGGCCGGAAGCTGTCCCAGAACGACAAAGACCGTTGTCTCGAACGCCCTTTCAAGGTAGGGGCGAGGCGGCCCCTCGCCCCTACAAGCCTGAAACAGGGCTACTTCCCGGCAGCGTATGCCTGCAGCCCGCCACTTATGCGCGCGAGACGCCCGCGCTTCCAGGGAAAAGGCTCGTTTCGATCTTGTAGGGGCGAGGCGGCCCCTCGCCCCTACGTTCTGGTCCGGACTGGCTCATTCCAAGTTCTCGGACAAACTCCTGGGCATGGGCCAAAACAAGTCGATGGAGACGGATGCGGTGCGGAAGCCCTTTTACCCGCCGCAAGGGCAGGTTTCTTGTGTAAAGCCGAAGCGCAGGCCCAGTTTCCAAGCCGTTTTGAAAGCAGCCTCGATTTCATGGGTTGTTGGTTTTCGATCCAAGGGAGGTTTGTGAAGAGCCTTATGGGCCGGAAAATACTGGTCCATGAGGCTCACCCAAACATTCTTTCCCAAGGCTCGCCTCAGAAAGGCCAAACATGGCCCCGTTCCCGAAAGATCTTCAGGCAACACCAAATGCCGCACCAAAAGCCCTCGCACCGCCACCCCTTCGTCATCACACTGCAAAGGCCCCACCTGACGCCACATGGCCAGAAGGGCTCTTCGGTTTTGCACCACATAGTCACCGCGACCGCAACACCATGCCGCCACATTCCTGGAAGCAAACTTGATATCCGGCAAATAAATATCCACGATGCCATCCAGTTCACGGATAAAAGAAACCCTTTCGTAACCGCTGGAATTATAAACCAAAGGAAGCCGCAACCCCTTCTCGACGGCAAGGATCAAAGCTTCCAGAAACTGAGGCACCTGATGGGTCGGGGTCACAAGATTGATGTTATGGACCCCTCTTTCTTGCAGCCGAAGCATTTTTTCAGCTAAGATTTCAGGCTCCATCACGCGACCGACACCCATTTGACTGATGGGATAATTTTGGCAAAAAAGACAATGCAGCGTGCAGCCGGAAAAAAAGATGGTGCCTGACCCTTTGGTGCCGGCAATGGGGGGTTCTTCCCAAGGATGCACGCTCACGGCGGCCACTTTGAGACGGGCATCGGTGCGGCAAAAACCCAATTCACCGGACAATCGGTCGACACCGCAACGACGTGGACACAAATCACAGGCTCGAAGCCGTTCCTTAAGAGCCGCCGTTTTTTTGTGCAGGGTGCCTGTGTGAAATGCTTGAAGATAAGCCGGAATGAAATGTGGCATTCTTTCACCTGACTAGGCGGGATTGTCGCCGTTTTTTCCAGTGAGGAAAGAGTTCATGGAAAGAAAAGAGACCACCGCCCTGGAAATGACCATTCGCCATTTTCAAAGGATCGCCCAAGAAAACCGATTCGCCGAAAACGCCGCCATCGCCCACGACACAGACCAATGCTTGGTGTGTCATCCGAACCGATGCGACGACGATCCGTTCAAAATCTATGTGGACATTATCGCCCACTGTATTCCGGTGCGGCGCCCTCGTGTGGATTCCGATCTTGTGGCCGCCATCGCTGAGGATTCGGAATGGAGCGGCGAAAAAATCTCGTGCACCGTTCAAGACCTTCTTGAACGTCGGCCGCAGGCTCTCAAAGCTTTTCGCCTGTGGATTCGAAACGCTTTGGAAACGGGTTTGGAACTGCTTTCCGTTCACAGCTCGACCAGTTTGTCATTTTCCTTGGATGATGCTGAGGGGGACCCGGACCGAGAAGCTTTTGTGGAAAACTGCATGGAACGTGTCATGAATCAAATCTTTAAAGGAAATCCATCTTGATGAATTTCGGTGCGGTTTCGGCCGTTTTCCTTGGCACGATAGAGAGCGGCATCGGCGGCGGCCACAAGAGCTTCAAGGCTCACGGTGTCCACCATGTCTCCCGGCACACCGGCCACACCGAAACTCGCCGTCATACGCACCGGGCCTTTGGAACTGTCCACGGAGCTATGCGCCGTCAACAGCCGCAACCGTTCGGCGACCACCGCCGCCGCCTCCGTGTCTGTTTCCGGAAGGACCACCACAAATTCTTCGCCACCAAAACGGGCGACCCAATCCAAACTCCGCAGAGACCCTTTGAGAAGAGCCGCAAAATGCTGGAGCACGTTATCGCCTGTTTGGTGTCCATAAGTGTCGTTGATTTTCTTGAAATGGTCAATATCCGTCATGATGAGCGATAGAGGGCGTCCATGACGGCGACCGGCCTGCAGAAGTTTTGGAAGCTGTTCGTTGAAATAGCGCCGGTTATACACCTGGGTCAAAGGATCGGTGATGGATAAGCGTTCCACTTCTTCCGTACGTTTCTTGAGCGTTGCTTCCAGGTCCAAGATGCGTTGGGCGGTTTTCAAGCGTGCCGCCAATTCCGAGGAATGCACGGGTTTGATGAGATAATCGTCGGCTCCTGCTTCCAAGCCCATCACAATGTCGTCCACGGCATCTTTCGCGGTAAGCAGAATCACATAGACATAGCCCGGATAGGAACGAGACCGCACCTTTTGACAAAAGGTCACTCCATCCATTTCGGGCATGACCCAATCGGTGATGACAACCGGGCAAAACTCTCGCTCCAGGGAATCCAGAGCCTTTTGCCCGTTGTCCGTATGACGCACCACGTACCCCAGGGATTCAAGCACCGCCTGAAGTCGCACGGCTTGTGTTACGCTGTCTTCCACGATCAGCACACGTCGTTCGCCGTCCATTTTCACTTCTCCCGACAGGATTCCGCCTTTCGGTCAAAGTATTCAGGGTAAAGCCTTTGGGCGCAATCGGGACAGAGGCCATGGCTGAACTTGGCGTTGGACCGATCCCCAATGTAGCGCTCCAGAGCCTGCCATTCCCCCGAGGCATCCCGAATCTTTTTGCACGAGGCACAAATGGGAAGAATCCCTTCCAGGGTTTTGATGGTTTCCAAGGCTTCCTGAAGCTTCTTGTTGGTCTGTTCCAATTCCCGAGCCTTTTGCAGGGCGCTTTCGTAGGTGGAAAAGAGCAGGTCGAGAATCTGCATGCGGTCGGAAGTGATGAAGTGCCGACGGTTGGCGAAATAGACTTCCAGGCCTACGTCCGTAGAGGACTGCCGGCGCAGGCGGCGGTTGATCAAGATGTATTGGAGTCGGGCCAGAAGAAAGTGTTCATCGTAAGGCTTGGTGATGAAGTTGTCTGCGCCGCATTCCAAACCCTTGAGAATATCTTCGGGCTCCGAAAGCTGGGTCACCAAGACAACCGGAATGTCCGCCGTATCCTTGTCGCTCTTGATTCGCCGACACAGTTCATAGCCGTCCATGTGCGGCATCACAATGTCGCTGATAATCAAGGTAGGTCGCATGGTCTCAAGGATTTTGAGGGCTTCGGCGCCGTCTTTCGCCAGGGTCACCTGACAGCCTTGATGCTCCAGAAAACTTTGCAGACGGACTGCTTGCGTGAAACTGTCTTCTACCACCAAAATATGAATCTGGTCTTCCACATCAGACCACACAGGGTTCATGAGAAGATCCTCCCCCTACAACCGAGGTTAGGGTTTGTTACAACCCCGAAACATCACGACATGTTAAAAGAAGACGTCCGATAGCCTCGGGATTCAAAACGCATCGGGCCGCGCCCAGCCGCAGGGCTTCCCCGGGCATGCCGAAAACCACGCATGAAGCTTCATCTTGCACAACGGTCAAAGCACCTTTTTGGTAGAGGGTGCGCAGTTCCTGGGCGCCGTCTTTGCCCATGCCTGTGAGGAGCACCGCCATGGCGGCGGATCCGTAGGACACGGCCACGGAACGAAACAGAACGGAAACCGACGGTTTCACGCCGTGTTCGGAACGTTCGTTGGTTAAACGAAGCACACCGGATGAGTCAATCGCCATGTGGGCGCCGTCCGGAGCAAAATACACCGTCCCCGGAACCACCCTTTCCCCATGCGTACCCACACGCAGGAGCACCGCGCATTCACGCTGCAGCCACTCCAGCATGCCATGCAGAAACCCTGGGCTGATATGTTGAACCACCACGATCGGGACGGGATAGTCGGCAGGCAGGACCTTGAGAATCTCTTTAAGGACCGGTGGTCCTCCCGTGGAGGCTCCAATGGCCACAAGCCGGATCGGGCTCTTGGGCTGCCATCGACGGAAACATTCTTCAAAGACTCCCACCCCGCTGACGTTCACGTTCTTCTTGGGTATGGCTAAAGTTCTTCGTCGAATAACAGGTAGTTCGGCCATGAGCTTCACCGTGCGCACCAGTCGCTGCGTAAACATTTGAGCGTCCGGATGGGTCGGCCCCGGCGGTTTCTGCACCCCACCCACCGCTCCGATCTCCATGGCTTCAAAAGCTTTTTGCACTTCGGCGCTCTGCCACACATCACTCACCATGACAATGGGAACATTCAATTGTTCCAAGATCCTGCGGGAGGCCTCAATGCCGTTCATTCCGGGCATATGAATGTCCATGGTGATCAGATCGGGTTTTAACGCGAGCGCTTTTCGAACGGCGTCCTCCCCGTCCACGGCCTCCCCCACCACCTGAACCCAGGGTTCCTTTTCCAAAATAAAGCGCAGGTACTGCCGGCAGGTCACAGAATCATCCACGATCAGCACACGTTTCGGCTCTGCCATGAGATCCCCCGGGCTTCAGGTTTTCCAAAAGCCGCTCACCTTCATCAAGCGGCAGCAGAAGGTTCCCGCCGCTTTCATTTTCCATCCGAAACTTACTACACTCATCACACCAATGAACGGGTTTCATGGGAGACCCGTGAAACGCTCGAGAACATCCAGCAACGTGCTCTGATCAAAAGCGCTCTTGACAATATAGGCGTCCGCTCCGGCTTCCAAGCCCTGTTCCCGATGTTCCCTGGAATCCAAACTGGTGACGAGCACCACCGGCACATGTTTGAGCTTCTCCTCTTGGCGTATGGTGCGTGTCAGTTCAAACCCGTTCATGCGCGGCATTTCCACGTCGGAAACCACCGCATCAAAGGTATGTTCCCGAAGGAGCGCCAAGGCCTCCTGGCCGTCCACAGCCGTTTGCACGGCATAGCCGGCGGCTTCGAGAATGTTCTTGAGGAGAGTTCTGGATGTCACGGAATCTTCGGCGATAAGAACCGAGCGCCTCCTTGCTGGAGACTTTCCGTGACGACCATCAGCCGACACCACGCTTCTGGAAACGGTTTTGGAAGCCCACTGCTGCACGGATCGAACCACATCCACGGCGTTCAGCACCGGCACCACCTGACCGGATCCCAAGACTGTGGCTCCCCAGATGTGGGGCACTTTCTGAAGTTGCGGTCCCAAACCCTTGATGAGCACTTCCTGTTCCCCCAGAACGGCCTCCACCTCCACCGCCGCGCTCACCTCTCCGGCTTTTAGAATCAAGGCCGTGCGTCGATGGTCGAAGTCCTTGGTCTCCTGGCCCTGTCCTTGAGAAAGACCAAGGACCAAACCCAATTTTTCCAATCGAATCACCCGCCCGCCATGGGTGATCGTCTGCCGGCCTTCCACACAGCCGCAGTCGTCGTTGCCGAACCGCACCACAGCTTCGACGGCATGGGTCGGCACCACGAACAACCGGCCGGCATCGCCGATGAGAATGCCACGAAAGGTGGCCAGAGAAACCGGCAGATCCACAATCACGCGGGTCCCTTGCCCTTTTTGGGTTTCCACACGAAGCCGGCCTCCCAGGCCTTCCACCTTTTCCTTGACGATGGGCATACCCAAGCCGCGTCCGGATAATTCGGTCACCATCGAGCTTGTGGACACGTCAGAACGAAAAATGAGCTGCAACGCCGCCTCATCACTCATCTGCTCGGCTTCCTCACGGCTCAAAAGCCCTCGGCGAACCGCCACCTCACGAACCGTCTGCACATCAATGCCTCGACCGTCGTCTTCAACGGTCAGCGTCACCGTGCGGGCTTCTTCCTGCACCACCCGCAACCAGAGGGTCCCTTGAGACGGTTTTCCATGACGCTGCCTTTCCTCAGGTTTTTCCAGGCCATGATCCAAGGCGTTTCGAAGAAGATGGACGAGCGGATCCTTGAGTTCTTCCAGGATTCTTCGGTCCACCTCCACATCGTCCCCCTCGATCACCAAGGTCGCCTCCTTGCCCAACTGTTCGGCGATTTCCCGAACCATGCGTGAAAAACCTCGAAGAACCAGCGAGAACGGCTGCAGCAACACTTCCTTGGCGCCTTCCATGAGCTCACCCACCAGAGTGGCCAGGGTGCGCGCCGTTTCTTCGGCCGATGCCACCGCACGACTCACGTCTTCACCCAAACCTTCCAGGGATGCTCCGGTCTCTTCCATAAACCGTCGAAGTCCCTCCAGACTTTTTCTGGAAACGGGAAGGGGTCCGGCACCCGTTTGGGCGGCTGTTTCCCTAAGCCACTTGAATTCCTTGGATCCCGAGGAGCACACCTTTTTCAAGTGTTCATAACGGCGTTTGAGGTCCTTGAGATGCTGGAGGTGCTCCACCATGGCCAGTTTTGCGGAAATCAACTCTTCGGCCCTTTTCAGAAAAACATCCAGCCGCCGCACATCCACGCGAACCATGGAACCTGCCGGCAACGGCGGTCGAAAAGGGCGATCCTTCGATTTCCCGTCCTGCATGCCGGGCAGGGAAGAGAGCGGTTCGAGAGCCTCAGCCGTCTCAAGGTTTGCGTCGGAATCCTTCACATGCCCAAGGGCATCTTCATCGCCCAGCGGGCTTCCCTGAGGCTTGGAAACCTCGGTCCCCGACATCGAACCCGGGGTTGGTTCGTCCACATCTGAACCTTTGGGGAAGGAAGCCGACGCCGATGCCGCCGTGGTATCCCGGGGCGGGACCTCGGTGACAGGCTCATGGATCAACGATTCCAGATACCGGCAAAGCCCTGCGACGGATTCTTCCTGGATTTCACCTTGCACCGCTCGTTCGACGAAGGAAAGCACTCGGTACAAGGCACCCGAAACATCCCGACTCAGGGGAATTGCGTCCCTTTTCAGCGCCGAGAGGACACTTTCCGCCGCTTGACAGACCGCTTCCACATCGGAAAACCCTACCGCCCGAGCGGCTCCTTTGAGGCTGTGGACCTCCCGGTAGGCTACCTCAAGGGAAGCTTTGCGATGCTGCGGATCTTCGTCTTTTTCCAAAGAATCCAGCTGCGACGTCAAGGAATCCAGCCGTTCCCTGGCTTCCCCCAGAAAAGCCTGTCGAAGCCTTTGCATGAGTTCTTCTTCGTTCATGCGAGCTCCTACCTCTCACACAGCCTCAAGGGTCGGGATCTCTCGCACCGCCATGATCGTTCCCCTACGGGCCGCCTGAAAGATCCAAACCCTCCTCACACAGGCCGCACCATGGTAGCCCGAGTCTTCGGACTTCCTTTTTCCTTGCCCCGTCGACGGCCTCATGGCTGCCTAAGCTTCAAAGGACATTGAGATTACACACGCATTTGGGACAACATCTGCGTCAAGGTGCGGCTTAGCTTTTCGAGACCCCGCACGGCGGATTCCAGCTGCCGGGCGGCATCGGTGTTTTGGCTGCTGGCTTCCCGAATGTTTTGCACCGCCAGCACCAGTTGTTCCATACCCACCAACTGTTCCTGGCTGGAGGAGGCGATCTGCAGGGCCGAATCCGACGCTTCTTCCACCCCTTGCGCCAAACGGGCAATGGATTTTTCGGTGCGCTGTCCCACCTCCAATCCCGCCGCCACAGCCTTCGTCCCCCGTTCAATGGCCATGACGGCCGAGCTGGTTGCTTTTTGAATCTCGGAGAGAATCTGTTTGACCTGTTCCGTGGCTTCCTTGGACTGGTCCGCCAAGGAGCGCATCTCCTGAGCCACCACGGCAAAGCCCTTGCCGTGATCCCCTGCCTTGGCCGCTTCAATGGCCGCGTTCACGGACAAAAGGTTCACCTGATCCGCCAAGTCTCTCACCACATCAATGATGTTTCCGATACTCTGCCCTTGCTCGCTCAAGCGCATGACACTTTCCGCCACAAAATCCATCTCTTCGCGAATGCGCTGCAAACCGTGGAGCGCATCTTCGGTCGAGCGGCGCCCTTCTTGCGCCGTATGGGCCAGGAGTTCGGACTGTTGGGCCACGTACTTGCCCTTTTCATGGGAGAGCCTCGCCGTTTGGCGCACTTCTTCTACCGTGGCCGTAATTTCACTGATGGACGTGGCCGTCTCGGCGGAACTGGCCGCCAATTGGGCCGCCGTCGCCGAAATCTGGCTGATGGAAGAGGCCAGATCGTTCACGCCACCTTGCATATGCTTCGTTTGCGTCTTCAACGCCTCTAACATGTTGGTAAAACCCTGAACCAGATCCCCCACTTCGTCAGCTCGAGCATGCTCCTCTATGGAAACACCCAGGTTCCCTTGCGCCACTTCCTGAATAACGCCGACAAGATTTCGAATAGGCCGAACCATACCACGAGCCGTGACATAACCTGCAAGAAGGGCAACGGCTACCAAGATCAGGGTCAGGAGAACGTAGCGAACTCCCAAGTGCGCGATGCCCGCAAAGGCTTCATCAGCATCCATTTCCACGAGCAAGGCCCACTCGATGTCCGTCTGAAACATCTCTTTGAGCCCCAGGGGCCCGTAGGTGCTCAGGACTTTCACGCTTCGGTAATCAACGATGATGCTTTCGCCTTCTTCGCCGGCCAGGGCACGGCGCACCGACTCCGTATCCACCTTTTTCTTCAGAACTTCCGTTTCCGCGAGAAACCGAGAAGGGGTGCGCAGCAAACCCTCGGTCCCGACCAGGTACGTGTCTCCGGAATCTCCCAATCCGGTCCGATCCTCCACGATGGACTTCAACTGATCCCCTCCGAGGACCGCCACAAAAACCGCCTGTACCATTGCCTGTTCATCGGAAACGGGAACCGCCATGAAAAAACACGGTTTCGCCGCCGGCTCGTAGTGGGCCATGTCCCCGAAAACAAAATCTTTCTTTTTAAGAGTGTTTTTCCAGAGGGACTCCAACACCTTGGCTCGCTTGGCAACGGCTTCGGTGGAAGGCATGGTCAAGCCTTCCCGAGACGCATAGAGCACCTTGAAAGAATCCGGTGCCAGCAGGAGTATTTCCTCGAAACCTTCAAAGATTTCTTCGGCACCCAGTTTCTTATGGGCCCTCTGGGCTAGATGGCCGTAACGGCGCTGGGAGATATCCTGAGCCGCCCCGCTTTCCACAGATCTTCCCTCAGAGGCATACGCCAAGATTTCCGAAATTTCCCGGGACGTGGCCAGCATACGGACAAGCCGGCCGCGTTCCGTAAGCAATTCTGCGAGACGCTCCTTTGCGATATGCCTAAAAGCTGCCTGTCTTTGAAAAACAAGGTCTTGTATGGTGGATTTCTGAGAGTGGAAACTCACCCATGCCGACAGCACCAGGGAGACGGTGACGATGGCTCCAAAGTACGCAGACATCCTCCAAGCCAAAGACTTCTTTAACTTTCCCACCATGGATCATCCCCCCACGACTCCACGATCCTTCACCCCTTCACGACTTCATCACTTCACCACTTTACCACTTCACGATTTACGACTTCACGACTTCACGACTTCACGATATCTCCACAATCAGGCTTTTCTCCGCCAAAAGGGCTCGGCCGTCCAGCACGATGAGACGATCCGGCCGCACGCCGCAAAGGAATTTCTTGGCCGGCCCATCACCCTGGATTGGGTCCTTCTGCAATCCTTCCAGGGACAAACGTTGCGTGCCGTGAAGTCCGTGGACGGCCACGCCAAAGGTCATTCTTCCATCACTCAACACCACCATCTGGGCTGCTTCGTCGTAAGGCTTTTCGGGCAGATGCAGAATCTTAGTCAAATCCAGCACGGAGAGGATTTCCCCCCGCACATTGGTGATCCCCATCACAAAGGGAGGAACGCCGGGAAGCGGTGTGATGCCGCCAAGCCTACGGATCTCGCGCACCACCGTGGCTTCCACGGCATAACGCTCATCGCCCAATGCGAACACAACCATATTCTCGCCTTCTTCATCCACCCTCTCATCCAAAGGCTTTGCCAACTGCCTGGCTCGTTCTTCAAGGATGTTTCGGTCCTCTTCCAGAACGTTTTTCACGGTGCCCACTCCTTGAGTCCGCTTTCAAGCGTCTTCATGAACTTTTCAATAAGATCCCGCAAATGCCCCACGGACATGCCATCACTGAAAGGCGCTTCCTCCTTGTCGTCTTTTCCTTCAAGAACCTTTCTGGCGCCGTCCAAGTAACGGAAAGCCGCCTCCCGGTGACCTTCACGCCAACTAAGCATGGCCAAAGAAAACAGGGCCGATGCGGACTCGGGGGCCACGTACACCATCTGTCTATAGGCCGCGATCGCCTCCTGCCATTCGCCACGGTCGGCATGGAACGCCCCTTTGAGGTGGTAGAGGGCAGGATCCCATCTGTGAAGGTTCAGAGCCAGATGGAGAAGGCTCATGGCCTTGTCCACTTGATGTCGAGCCGCAAGGACTCGAAAGAGGTTCAGGAGGGCTGGGGAGGTCCTTGGAGAAGCTGTCGAGCCGGTGCAGGTCTTGAGGTGGTGTTCTGCCAGGGCTGTGGCTTCCTCCAGCAGGTCGAGCGAAACCAGGCGGGCAAGTTCCGTTTCCACATCCTGAAGCTCTTTGTCGGCATGGCAGGTCGGTTGCCGGGAAGCGTAAAATCCTTGTGTCGTCGACGAAAGATCCCCAGAAGCCTGTCCGATCATGCTTGAAAAGTGCGGCACGTGGTGCCCGACTTTTGAAATGGGCGGCACTCCCGCAAGTACAGTTTTCCGGCCCGATCTTTGTGCAGGCGATACGCCCGCGCTTCCAAGGGAAAAACCCGGTTGCAGGTTCGTTCGGGCAAGGTGCGCCTCGTCCCTCCTCTGGGATCGCATTTGATCCAACGGTGATTGTGCGTTCCCACCCAAGCTTCGAGAGAGCGCTACGGCAGCAGGTTGGCCGAACTTTTCCCGGCTGAGATACAGCTCGGCTCTTTTACGGAACAGTGTCGCACGAGGTGTGCGCACCGCTTCCCACAAGCCGCAATCGGCCAGATGCACCTCAGAAGCACTTAGAAGAAGCCAGCCCCCCTCTCGAAGACTTTCATGCAACCGACGCAACACCTCCCGTCTTGTGTCAGACTGCAAGTACATGAGCACATTGCGGCACAGAACAACGTCCAGATTCCAGGTGCCGTTGACCGCAGACGGGTAGGCGGCACTTGCCAAATTGAGCACTTGAAATTGGATGTGGTCCTTTAACTCCTCTCGAACCCGGAACGTTCCCCCTGCCTCTCGCACCACATAGCGTTCGTAAGGTTCCGGCACGGAATGTCGAAACGAATAAGAACGATACCTTCCAAGACGTGCCGTTTCCAACGCCTTTTCATTGACGTCTGTCGCCAGAAGCGTAAAGGTCCGTGGACGATTTCCTCTCAGGGCTTCGGTGAGCATCATGGCCACCGTGTAGGCTTCTTCTCCCGTACTGCACCCGGCGCTCCAAAGGCGTATCGTTTTGTCCTTCCGAATCTCCCCGTCTCGAAGGATTTCCGGCAGGGCGTGGTGCAGAAGAGCTTCCAGAGCGTCGTACTCTCGAAAAAAGTAAGTTTCCCCAATGGTCAGCATCGAAGCCAAAAGACGCACGCGATCTTCACAACAAGCCTCTTCCAGGAGATACCTGGCAAAGGCCTGCGCATCGCCATGCCCCCTGTCTTTCGCTTCCATAGACAGTTTGCGATGCACTTCCGCATAGGCGGCATCGTCCCAGGAAAACCCAAAATGTTCCTGCGCCCAAAGAAGAACGCGACTCACAGCGTCCATACCTTCCGACCTTTGATCACACTCCCAAACCGAACACGGCATCCTCTCCCAAAAGCCCGGGATCAGCTCACCGATGGGATAGACTCACAGCTTCCGGCCACGCCTCGCCCTGACCTTCTATGGTCGGGCGAACATGGGAAAACCCAGCCCCTGGCGTCATATCTATGACGTTTCCATCACTTGTTTTGACGCCCCGGACAAGGGGTTCCGGTTTTCTGCTGAGACCATGAGGCTCGACCACGAGCACGGTCTTTTCGCCCCATTTGGCCACCTGACAAAAGGGCCCGGCGTGTTGCTGAAAAAGAGATTCGCAGGAACGGTTGCTTTGCAGATTCAGCGGGCCGATACGTTGCACCTCATCGGCACGAAGCCCCACAAGGCCTACGCCGTCATGGACGATGATGAAACGATCTGAGGCGCACAGTGCTTTGTCGGGATGCCCTAAAAAGCTTCTCAGGTCATAGACGGGAACCAGATCCCCGTGAAGGTCCAGGACACCCAAAAGACCCTCCGGGCTTTCCGGCACCGGGGTTACAGCCGCCGCTCGAAGAATGCGCTGCACCGAATGCAGGGGCACGGCACAACCCTGCCCGCCAATGTCAAAGACCACAAAGTCAGCCTTTTGATGCATGGGTTCTTTTCCCTTTCTTCAGAAGGTTCGAACCACAACCAAACCTTTTTTCCAATCTCCATTTTTCGGAAGCATACCCGCTGTCTCCATTCTGAGGCCCAGGGGCCTCAAAAAAACCGCCATACGACCCATCGGGGCGGGCCGACGTGTCCGCCCCTTAATGCCCACGGGAAACGGCCGGACACATGGGTCCGCCCACCCCGCACACAACCCGTAGGGGCGGACCGGTGTGTCCGCCCCCGCGTCCCCACATGCCCTGTAGGGGCGGACCGGTGTGTCCGCCCCACAATGCCCCCGGGAAACGGCCGGACACATGGGTCGGCCCCTACGCATCCCGGCGGCCAGGGGCGGACACATAGGTCCGCCCCTACAGGCTCGGGCTAGCAGGATCTGGACCATCCACGGCCTATATCGGCATCTCTCAAGCCCGACTTGAATCATGCCGATAAGAGAAACGCATGGACCCTTAAAAACGTTCTTGCCAATCTTCTTTTCACGGGAGGGCCAAGGTCATGGCACGTATTCTTTTCGTAGACGATGAGGCCGCCATTCGACACCTGGTTTCCTCGGCGCTCACAGGTTTCGGGCATGAATGCATCACGGCGGCTGATGCCGCCGAAGCACGTTCCCTATTAAGGGAACAGAATTTTGAACTGGTCATTTCCGATGTCAATATGCCGGGAGAAAACGGGCTGGATTTCATCGCTCACGTGGTTCAGATGTATCCGAATACAGGTACGCTTATCCTGTCCGTTCTGGACAATGCAAAAATGACGCAGAGAGCCTTGGAGATCGGCGTCTACGGATATATCGTGAAACCTTTTGATCTATCCGCCTTACGCATCGACGTAGAAAGTGCCCTGCGAAGACGGGAACTGGAAATCGCCAACCGCGAATACCTGGAGGATCTCGAACGGCTTGTCGAACAAAAAACTCGAGAACTCCGGCAGCAGCAGAAAGATTATGCCGCCTTGGTTCACAATCTGCCCTGCGTCGTCTATAAAGGTTTGAAAGACTGGTCGGTCGTATTTCTTTCCGATCAGATTCGTGACGTCACCGGGTATGACCCTGAAGTCTTCGTTTCTGGAAAGAAGCGCTGGAACGAGTGCGTTGTCAAGGAAGATCTTCCCCTTCTGTCCCAGGCCATGAAGGCAGCCATGGCGGGGGACGGAGCTTTCGTCAGAGAATACCGAATCGTGGATGCCTTTGGTCAAATCCGCTGGATTCAAGATCGAGGTCGCATTGTTTTTACTGAGGACCGAAAAGTGGACCACGTTTCCGGAGTTCTTTTTGATATCACGGAACGTAAGAAAGCTCGAGAAGCCCTTCTTCAAGCCAAAGAAGAATGGGAACGCACCTTTGACGCCGTCCCCGCCCTGATCGACGTGTCGGACAAGGATCTGCGCATTCTCAAGGTCAATGCGGCTTTCTCCCGCCGATTGGGAATGCCTCGGGAAGAAATCGTCGGTCGTCATTGTTACGAAATACTTTACGGACGGTCGGGAAAATGCCCTCGGTGCCCGTGGGAAAACACGGATTCTCTCCAGCTTCCTTTGGAACGCGAAGTCTACAATGAGTATCTGGAAGCCTATTTTCATGTGGTAAGCGCACCTTATTTCCACAGCGACGGTTCTTTGGCCGGCTGTATTTCCGTCTCCCACGACATTACTCCTCTCAAAAAAGCCGAACAGGAAGTCCGCAAAGCGCACCGGGAATTGGAACAATTCGTTTCGGCCATCACTTCCGTTCTCATTGGGCTGGATTCCCACGGGCGCATTACACGATGGAACACAACGGCGGAAGGTGTCTTCGGACTGACGACGGCCCAGGTGCTCGGCAAAAGGTTGCAGGAACTGCCCATCGAATGGCAATGGGAGCGTCTGGAAGCGGCCTTGGAAGTCAGTCGCCGAAAGAAGAAAACCCAGCGCGTGGATGACCTTCGATACACGCGCCCGGACGGGCAGCCGGGTTTCCTTGGCCTAAGCATCAACCCCATTCGTTTGGACGAATTGGAGGACCTTGGTCTGCTCATCATGGGAGCTGACATCACCCAGAGAAAACTTCTGGAAGCCCAACTGGCTCAGGCTCAAAAGCTGGAATCCATCGGTCAGCTTGCAGCGGGGATCGCTCACGAAATCAACACGCCCGTGCAATTTATCGGGGATAACACCCGTTTCCTCGGGGATGCCTTTAGAGACCTGCAAGAGCTGCTGGACAAGTATGGGGAACTGCTTGAAGGAGCCCGGAACACCGAACAGCTCGCCGAATCGGTTCAGGCCGTGGAAGCCACCATGGAAGCCGTTGATCTGGACTACCTTAAAGAGGAAATACCTCGAGCCCTGGAACAAACTCTGGAAGGGGTTCAAAGGGTCGCCAAGATCGTCCTGGCCATGAAAGAATTCTCACATCCCGGCCAAGAAGAAAAAACGCTGACAGATATCAATAAGGCGCTGGAAAACACCGTGACCGTGGCTCGAAACGAATGGAAGTATGTGGCCGATGTCATCACCGATCTGGACCCGAACCTTCCCCTGGTGCCGTGTATTCCCGGGGAAATGAACCAGGTTTTCCTGAACATTTTGGTCAATGCCGCGCACGCGGTCAAAGACGCCGTGCAGAATCGGCCGCAGAGCAAAGGAACCATCACCATCACAACCCGCGCCGTGGAAGACTGGTGCGAAGTTCGCATTTCGGACACCGGGACCGGTATTCCCGAAAAGATTCGGCACCGTATCTTCGATCCCTTTTTTACCACCAAGGAAGTGGGGCGCGGAACAGGCCAGGGCTTGGCCATCGCTCATCACGTGGTGGTGGAAAAACACAAGGGAGCATTGCTCTTTGAAACGGAGGAAGGCCGAGGCACCACCTTTATCGTTCGTCTGCCTCTGGACAATGAATAAGATTCTCTCGGACCTGAATGGCCGAAAGGGCTTCTTGAGCCATTTGGGCCACGGTCACGTCCTGAAAAGATTCCCGGCGATACAAGCGCACCCTTGCCGTATCTGAAGTCAAGGAGGTGATGACGGGAAGACAGGAGGCGTCCCCCACAGCACGCAAGCCCCACAAGGCCAAGGCTCGAAAAGAAGCCCGGTCATGGCGGGCATAACGGATCAGATCGCTCCGGCTTTCCTCAAGGAGTTTCGGCTGGGCTTGAAGAAGACGCGCCAAGGCCCATAAAGCCCCGGCCAGCAGGGGTTCATGTTCCAAGTAGTTTTCATCTTCCCGCACAAAGGACAACACCAGCCGACCGTATTCCTTGGCAAGAACAGGACTGCGAGCCAAGGCTTCTCCCATGGCTTCGGCAATTCCCCAGCCGATGCCTCCTGATTCATCGTTAAGCTGCCAAAGAAAACGGCGAAGAATCACCCGAGCCGATTCCATGTCCGTGTCCGCCAGGCTCGCCGTCACAATCCCGGCGGCCGTCACCGCATGCCATCGAAGCCGCTCGTCTGTGGAACACAAAAAACTCAAAAGCGGATTGATCACCTTTCGCGCGTCAAAGGATGGCCATCGATCCAGATTTTTTGCAAAATCAGGAGACGCCAAAAGGCTCTGCACTTCCTTCTTGCCTATCCGCTTCAAGCCCTCCTGCGCCATCACAATAAGCCTTCCTCACCTTCTTTTCAAAAGATAGATGACGATGGGCACATCCTCGTCGCCTCGTGCATCAACGGCTCAAAATACATAACACATTTTTGCACGGAATCGTCAAATCCGTAGGGCGCATGAAATGCTCCGACAAATTCCCCGACCGATACTCACGGCCCTTCCAAAAGACATGGATCTTTTGTCCACCTTCCATGACCGGATACCGTTTTCCTGTTCATCTTTTTCTTGATCTTCATCTGTGGTGGAATCTTAGGGTCACTTTGTTGCTTGTGAATCCTACGTTGCAGTTTTGGAATATCTAGGCCGTTTTCCTTGGCCTGCCCATGGCCCTTTTCTTGCTCATGTTGTCGAGAAGAAACCATTCCCTTCTTGAAAAAATCGCGCCATGACCGCCGTGAATCCTTTTGGCCGAAAACGGCTGGACCATCTTCGGTGTGAAATCGTTAACGGCGC
>FWPV01000994.1_pt1 | contig 82755 bp, 68 predicted proteins | sample 2228371 | NCBI WGS metagenome assembly FWPV01 (sample SAMEA103939776, study PRJEB20133) | metagenome
CAATTAATTTTTTCTCTCCTTAAGTGAGCAAGAGAAATCCTTATTTTAACTGTCTCCTGCCCTCTCCTGGCATCCAGTGAATTCTGAATAAATTCTCTAATAACAGCCTCGGAGGGGCTTCTGAGCCTGAAGAACTCGGTTTCCCTTGGATTTCTTTCGGGAATACCACGGTCTATAACTTTAAAATTCCACATCTCTTCCTCCATTCATAATTTAAATTTTTCTTCCCCGGGGAAGTAAAATTTTGTCTTTATTTCTTTAACCTTTCGTTCAATAGCATTGAAAATCGCCTCTATGTCTTCTTCGGTATATTCATAAATCTGTCTGTTAGCACAGTTTCCAAGAATTTTCAATCTTCTCAGAACTTCGTTTGTTCTCTGTGTTGCAAGTCTTTTGAATCTTTCCCTCGGTGTTTCAATTTTTCCTACTTTCCGCATAAAATTATCCTTTTAAAACTTTAGTAATATATTTTATATCATATATTTTAATAAATGTCAAGTATTTCCCATAATAATTTTTTTTAAGTATTTGTAGTAGTATATAAAGATCCAATTACTGGAAACTTCTTGCTGGCAAAATAAGTGAAGGCGAGACAATAATTTTTAAAGTAAATTACTCCTTTTCCAGGGTGAAGGTGGGAATAGATAGCATAAACTCTGCCGATGAAATTGGCAGAGGGAAACTGCCACGCTGAAGGTGTGGCAGGAAGTAAAAGGAGGAGTGCCATGACGCAAATAGTGTCCGAGCCTGTGACAATTACCTTATCTTGTTTGTATTGGGTGATAAATTTCATTTTTGAATTTCAAAGGTATGGTTTGAAAGTTGCCTAATAATGGCTCTACAACCTGGATCCGCCGGCGAGATAAAAAGGCGATGTATAGTTAAACATATACCGGCAATAATCAAGGGGGGTAACCCCGGGAATAACCCACCCACCAGCCCATTTTGAGAAATGTCCACCGGGCTCAATTTGCTAATATATTGCCAATGCGAAACTTATAAGAAGGTTTTCCGCAAATTAGCAACCATCGCGTGAAATTCTCCGAAAATCTGGCTCTAACTATATGGGGAGGGCCGGTCAAACTCCCGCGGCCGATGCGTTAGAGGAGAGGCGCCAGCATCGCCTTAACAACCGCGGTTTATTTAGTGCTGGCACCACCAGTGTTGCCCAGCACCCTCTCCACCTCTTTCACCGCACCATAGGCGTCATCCGCATAACCATCCGCACCAATCCGCTCGGCAAACATCCTGGTAACCGGCGCACCACCAACCAGAACCTTCACCCGCTGACGCAAACCCGCCCGTTCCAGGGCAGAAATCACCTTCGCCATATTGGGCATCGTTGTTGTCATCAAAGACGACAGCCCCAAGACATCCACGCCCTCGCGCACCGCCGCGACAAACCGGTCCACCGGCACATTCCTGCCCAGGTCAATCACCTCAAAACCCGCCGCCTCCACCATCACCCTGACAATGTTCTTGCCGATGTCATGGATATCACCCTGCACCACACCCAACGCCACCCGCCCGCGCCGGGTCTGGCTCCTGGGCAGATGCTCCTTCAGGATGTCAAAACCCGCATACATCGCCTTTGCCGCCAGAAGCACCTCCGGCACAAAATACTCCCGGGCAGCAAACTTCTCGCCCACCTGACGCATCCCCTTTGCCAGCCCCTGATTTAACGCGCTGTCCGGCGGTATCCCCTGAACCAGCGCCTGCTGACACAACGCCACCACCTGTGCGGGCTGCAAAGACACCACCGCCTGTGCCAGTTGCGCCAGCAACTCATCTTGCTTCATATATTATAATATTAAAATCTAACATCACGGGCAAATAAATTTATCCGCCGATCTTCCGACCGCACCGCAAGATAGAAAAACATCACCCCTTTCTATCCGCACCAGAACCAAGCTCATTCAACCCGCAACCTGCCCTGACCCCGCACCGCATATCCAATAACTCCTGCCCCGGTTACGCCCGTCTGTCTCAATCGGGACAACAGGGCATCCGTCTTTGCTGACGGCAGTGCGAGCAAAAGACCGCCCGATGTCTGGGCGTCGCAGAGAACCAGCCTTTGTGCCTCATTCAGACCAGAAGCGAAATCCGCTTTATCCTGAATAAAGGCATAATTATTTTTTGTGCCCAGCGGCACCAGTCCGGCTGCCGCCAGCTCCACCACACCCTCAATCACCGGCACCCGGTCGCTCTCAATAACAATATCAACCCCGCTCGCCTGTGCCATCTCCCAGGTGTGCCCGAGAAGACCGAAACCGGTAACATCGGTGGCAGCGTCCACGCCTATTTCCAGCATAACCCTTGCCGCCTCCCGGTTTAGTGTCCTCATTAACCGATACGCTTTATCTACCGGCTCCCTTTTCACCTGACTTTGCTTTAACCCGGTGGCAATCAACCCGGTCCCCAGCGGTTTGGTAAGAACCAGAACATCACCCGGCTGAACCCCGGCATTGGTAACCACCCTTTCCGGATGCACCATTCCGACCACCGCCAGCCCAAACTTTATCTCCATATCCTTCATCGTATGCCCGCCAGACGTAACCGCTCCCGCCTCTCTAACCTTGTCCCAGGCACCGGCAAGCATCTGGCGAATCGTATCCGCCGGCACCTCATCCACCGGAAACCCCAGAACCCCCAGTGCCGCAATCGGCTCGCCGCCCATCGCATAAACATCTGAAAGTGAATTGGCAGCTGCGATCTGTCCGAAGATATAAGGGTCATCTGCCACCGGCGCCATCACATCCACCGTCAAGACCAGCGCTCGCTCCTTATCTATCCGGTAAACACCCGCGTCATCGCAACCACTACTGCCGACGAGTAAGTCTGGATGGACAAAATCTGGCAAACCCTTCAAGACCGCAAACAGGTCCGCCTGGCACGCCTTGCCCGCACAACCCGCTGCCCGGGCGTAATCAAGTAATCTTATATTCACCAAGAAGCCAGCCGGCTAATTTATCCGCACCACCTTTTTAACACCTCCGCCACCCTCGGGCAAAAGGAAAAACACACCCCGGCGGTTGATGCTTTTAATCTGCCTGCCCAGCGGGTCAAAGAGCCGGTATCTGCCCCCGATGTTTTCTTCGGGCAAAACGCACCCACCACCCGCCTCCTCCACCGCACCACAAACCTCGGTATAGACCTGAACCGCCTTTGTCAGTGCCGGATTACCTAGAGAGACCACAAGCAAACGCACCACCTCCTCACCGGTGTTCTCGGTGGTAAAAACGGTCACATCTATTGTGCTGTCAACCTCACCCGGACCAAGGGTGTCAAACATCGGAACTCCCGGCTCAACACACCTGCCCCGCAGGCAGTAAATCACCGACCAGCCCGGCACCGCCTGCAACACCTGACAGTCAAACTGATACACATCCGGCTCGGTCCCGGTATTTACAAGAGTGAAATAAAAATATGCCGGAAAGCCCGCACCAACCTGCTGAAAGGTGTCGCTCCGGCAATAAAAGTCAAACCCATAATCCGCATAACCGGTATTGAAAAGAAAAATAACCGCGCCGGCTATCCCGAAAAACGACAACCCTTTTAAAACCCTCATCGTTACCTCCTGGTTGTCAAACCGCTCTGTGCGGTCTGGAATACCCGTCTGGTGGTGATATCCTGGACAAAGGCAACCGCGCGCAGGTTTTCCCGGTGCCAGTTGCGGTTTAAGGCAAAACGCTCCTCAATTAACACCGTATCACCCCGCGCCAGCCATACCCGCTGACCGTTCACATCCGGCAGCATCAAACGCATCACGCTGTTAAAGACCGAATCGGTTGCGCCCGGCAACCGCTCGCGAATACTGTCCTCAACAATCACGACAAACAGATTTAAACTCTCCGGCGGTGTGGAATCAACACCCCAGGCACGCACCACCACCCTGCCGTTTAACGAATCGGTCATCATCGCCACACTCAGTTGCGCCCGGGGTAGGTTTGCCTTTGCTCCAATGATGTAGTTACGGAATGTTTCATAGTTATACTCCGGACCCGGTGTCCGCACCACCTCGCCACCATCAAACACCGTTGCCGGCTCACCGCCGGACTCGTAGTAAAACGCCCGCCTCGTTTCAACATAGTCCGGCGAAAGGGTATCACCCGCCACCCGGCGATGATAGGCAATCACCACCACACTATCGGCAAACTCCTTTGTCAGACTCTCCAGGGTGTTTGCCGCATAGGGACAGTAAACGCACCGCTGCCAGGTAAAAAACTCCGCCAGCACCACCCGATTGGTCGGCAGCAGCGGCACCTCCGGTGCATCCGAGCAGGAAAAAACCAGGGGCAGGCTAATGAAAAGAATCAAAAGCCTGCCCCGGACCCTCACACCCATCCTATTTTACCACCACCACCGGCAAAGTCGTTACCCCGCGGGTTGACTCGAGCCGGACAAAATAACTGCCCGCACCCACTCGCCTGCCTTTACCATCCCGCAGGTTCCATTCCACCTCGCCGCTCCCGGAGATTTTCTCAGCCAGGGTTAACACCCGCCTGCCGCTCGCATCATAAACCGCCACCCGAGCACCAGCACCCGCCGGCAGGATATAGCGCAACCGCAACTCCCTTTGCACCGGATTGGCTGCACAACTCATCAGCACCTCATTTGCCACCACCTCCGGTTCGCTAACACCCACCCGGGTCCCGCCACCCAGGTCATCGATATACCAGCCCTCATCAGCCACACTGTAGTCGCTGATAAACCGGAAGCGCAACTGCACCGTCTGCCCCTGAAATGCACTCAAATCCAGCACCTCATCCTGCCAGCCACCGCTGTTACCGGAATAAAGTGCCAGTGGTCGCCAGAAGGGTGAGCCGTTGTTCAACTCCACAACACAGAAGTCATAGTTATCCTCGGTCGCATAGTAATGCTTGAAACGCACCCAGGCAGAATCACCCAGGGTAAAGAAAGGCGTTACCAGCCGGGCATCACTCTCATTCGGATACTGATGGTTTCCCTCCACCCCGCAATACCAGCTGTGGGTTGGCGAGGCGCTGCGATAGGTTGACAGGTGCCAGTAATCCCTGGTCCCGCTATGGGTCCAGCCACCCTCACCACCTTCCATATTATCGGCAAAACCCGGCGCAGTGGTAATATTTAACGGAAATGTTACCGTATCAGAGAGGTCATCACTTCCAGTAATTATCAGCCGCAGCGTTGCCAGATGCGGGTCCGGACAGTTACCTGCCACCGCAATCGTGAAGGGACTGCTGGCGTAAACATCCGCACCCACCGGAATTGGTGCAAAACTGGTGGTTGCACCGGTTACGGTAATATAAGGGTCAGCGGTACTTAACTGGGCGGTGACACCGCTCGCCACCGCACTGCCGATATTGCGCAGCCCCACGGTCAGGTTGTATGTCCCGCCCGGTGCGGGTAGCACCGATTGATAGCCAACAAACTCCAGCGCCGGCTCGGGTATTACCGCACACCTTGCGCCCTGATACATCCACTTTGTTGTATTATCCTGAACAAACACGATAAACTCGCAGTTGCGCGCCACCCAGCCAGAATTGATGGTGAAACTCCTTGTCCGCACCACCGAATCACCGGCTGGCACCGTAATCGCCTCACCACTGGCGTTAGGCAGCATCGTCCGCTCAACATCGTGCAGGCTATCCATCCCCTGCCAGGGGTAATAGATATGGCTCTCGGTTAATACCGTATGCAGCTGTCCGCTCACCGCCGAACCGCTGGTGTTGCGCACCACAATCGTCAGATTGCCGTTCCTCGTTACCGAGTCATAACTCACGCGCAAATCAATCGCCAGCGGACTGGGCACCGTCTTGCGGGTATCAAAATACTGCCGGTAGGTTGGGTACATCGTGCCGTAGTGCATCCCGCCGACCACCGAATCCCCGCCATCCAGCCGCATCGTCGGATAGCCGGTTACGCGGTAATAACTCATCCGGCTCGCCGCGGTGGCGGTATAGAACGGGTCGCTCGTCGAGGAGTGATAGGCGATCACCACCACCGAGTCAAACGCCCGAAACTTCAGCTCCTCCGCGCCTCGCGCCGCACCCGGACAATAGGTGCACCAGGTCGCGGTGAAGTCTTCCATCACCATCACCCGCTGGGTGGCAAATGCCACCGCCGGTAATAAGATGGCAATGATCATTTTTACTATGTTCTTTCCTTTCATCCTGCCTCCTTAAAACTAAACCAGCCCCATACAGGACAGACATATCTGGGTGCTGAAATAGTAAACCCGCACCCAGTTACCTAAAAAAGAGCCGATTATTAACGAAAGGAGACCCAGCAATAGAAATACAAGAAAGTAAACCCGGCGTTCCATTCTGGGACAGAAAAAGGAGAGATTACCGACCATCACTTTTATTCCCGAGACAATAGGCAAGGCAAGCGCCTTAATGTGCGCACCGTTTTCTCCGGCACCACAAACCTCTATGACTACGGCACCACCACCCAGAAATCAAGGCCGAGGGTGAAGTTGGGAATGGCACCGCCCTTCGAGACAAAGGCAAGGGGCACGCCAGCCTTCGGACGGATAAAAAGCATCGGTATCGGTTTTACCACCGCACCAAAAGAGACGACATGCCGGTCCTGTTCGGTTTTCTCCTTTGGTGTGCCCCGAATCTCGGTCCTTGCCTGCATTGTGCCGGCAACCGCCAACCACCACTCCAGCATCGGTAGCAGTTTGAGGTCAACCTTTGCCGAGTACTCCAGCATATTACCCGCCCTGGTTGTGTCATCGGTCTTGCCATTCAGCCAGTAGGCCCCGCGCAGATGCCCGATAATCATTCCTATCTGCCGGGTCTGGGCGATCAACCCCAGGGCACCGGCAAACTTGCCATCACCAATCTTCGGATTGGCGTTCTTATCCGCGGTCGGCAGAGCCACACCCGCGACACCGGTCAAAAACAACGGCGCCAGCCTGCCGGTAATCAGGGCATAACGGGTATGGAGTTCAACATCACCAATGCCAAATGAGTTTAAATCACCCTTTGTTTTCCTCGCCACCGGCACCATCGCCAGCAACTCCCAGCGCTTGATCGGCGCAAACCCTAAAAGAAAAGTTCCGCTCAAAGTTGTTGTCCGCTGATTCGCATCCAGCGCCCTCCAGGTATTGTCGGTCCAGTCGTAGCGCTTGGCGGTCTGGGTATAGCCCAGGTCCAGTTCACCAAGGAACTGTAACGGCTTCAGCGTGCCGGCGCCCCTGCCGATTAACGGCGTTGCCATTGCGGTGCTAACGAGCGCCGCAACCACAATCATACCGACGATGAGTCTTTTCATCTTTACCTCCTTTTCGGGTTTCGGTTAACTCGACTCTTTCCGCCATTGCCTGTCCCAGCAGTCCCCTCACCTCCAGGAGAGTTCTGCCGAACTCAACAGCAAGGCGGTCACGGGGGCGGCTGAGCTGCACCGGAACCGTGGCGATTACCCTGCCCGGCTGGTCAACCATCACCACCACCCGTTCTCCGAGATATATTGCCTCATCAATGTTATGGGTAACAAAAATTACCGTCTTCTTTGTCTTCTGCCAGATATTAAGCAACTCCTCCCCCAAGCGGTGTCGGGTGCGCTCATCCAGAGAGCCAAAAGGCTCATCCAGCAACAGGACCTGCGGGTTGGTCGCCAGTGCCCGGGCGATTGCCACCCGCTGCTGCATACCACCAGAAAGCTCATAAGGACGTAACCGGGCAAACTCCGTCAACCCAACCAGCTCCAGCAATGCCCGGACTCGCTCCCGCCGTCGTTGCGGCGGTGTTCCATCCAGTTCCAGCCCGAAGCCGATGTTATCCGCTGCGTTACGCCAGGGGAAAAGCGAATAGTGCTGAAAAACCATCCCCACATCTCGCCTTGGTCTTGTAACCACCTCTCCGCTGACAACCACCTCACCAGCGGTTGGCTTCTCCAGCCCGGCGATTATCCGCAAGAGCGTCGTCTTGCCGCAGCCAGTTGGTCCGATGATGGTTGTAAAACTGCCGGGCGCGAATTCCAGATTCACATCAGCAAGTGCCGCCACGCTCTCGCCGCCCTCACCGACAAAGACCTTTCTTAACCCCCTGACCTCAACCGCGCCCGGCATCATCAACGCACCTTTGCCTGCCAGGAAACCAGCGGCCGGGAAACCGCCTGCATAAACCAGGAAAGCAACGCCCCAACAAAACCAATCAGAATCATTCCGGTAATCAACACATCCATCTCCGCCAGCTGATAGGCGTAAACAATCAGGTACCCAATCCCGGCATGCGAACCGGGTAACATCTCCGCGGCAATAATCACCATCCAGGCGACACCCAGTCCCACCCGCAAACCGGTGAGAATTGCCGGCAGGGCAGCGGGAAATACCACCTTGCGAAACATCTGCCAGCGGCTGGCGCCGAGCACCTGTGCCGACTCAATATAAATCCGGGGAACATTCGCCACCCCGTCCACCGTATTCAGCAATATCGGGAAAAACGCACCGTAAAAAATGATAAAAAGCATCCCAACCTGAACCACATCAAAAATCGTGTTGGAATAACGCACCCCGAAGATATTGACCACGCTATAGGTCTTAAAAATCGCCATCGCAAAGGGAATCCAGGCAATCGGACAGAGCGGGCGAAACATCTCAATAAACGGGGCAACCAGCCGGTTGATAAAACGGCTGCCCCCCATTGCCAGTCCGAGGGGAATCGCCACCACCGCCGCCAGCAAAAAGCCCATCACCACCCGCAAACCCGACACCGCAATGTTGTACAGAAGCGAACCGGTTTCCAGCACACTGGCAAACGGATTGAGCAACCTCTTTAACACCATCTCTATTGTCGGCAGGAGCCAGGGGTTGTTCCAGCGGCGTGCGGTCACCTCCCAGAGGAGAAAAAACATCGCCGGTAACACCAGCCCCAGAAGAAACCAGCCCGCCTTCTTTTCCACCGCTTGATTAAAAAAACGCACCATCAATTTTTCCCGCCGAGCCTTTTTGCCGCTGTCTTCAGGGCGTCGTTAAGGGCGGAGAAATCGTAAAGCAAACCCTCCACCTCGGTCCGTGATTTATCTTTAAGAACACCGGAGATCTTTCCCAGTTTCACCATCTCCTGATACCACACCCACATTCCGTCGTAGAAAGCCTGGTCAGGTTCCATTGAATAACCGGATGTCGCCATTGATACCATTTCCACCTCGGGCGTTGTGCCAATCCACTGGGCAACCAATTTCGCTGCGTCCTCCCGGTGGTTATTGATGTAATGGGTTGAAACCGCCATCAATTCCAGAAACTTCCTGATTACCGCACCCTGCCTTTCCATTGCCGAGTTATTCGCGGCGATGCAGCAGCAGGGATGGTCCTTGAATATCCCGGGCGGGAGGTCGTGCAACTCAGCGACACATCTACCAATCCCCTTTGCCTCAGCGATGGCACACCAGGGGTTGTTGGACACATAGCCATCTATCTGCCCGCTGGAAAGACCGGAATTGAGATTCGCCTCATCCTTCATCAAAACAAGCATCACCTTCGCCTGAGTATTGGACGGGTCGGTAGTGTAACTGAGCCCTTCTTCTTCCAGCGCCCGCTTGAAAATAAGTTCGGCAACCGCCACCGGATTCTTAAAGCCGATCCGCACCGGCTTCGTCTGCGCCCGAACCCAGGCAATAAACTCCTGCCAGGATTGCAGATTCAGCTCATTTTTCATCACCAGCATATCGCCCTTGGAATGCAATGGTGAAATTATCTTCATCGGCGAGCCCCTATCCACAAAAAACGCCACCGCCGCCACGCCGCCAAAACCAACATCAAAACTCCCCTGACTCATCATCGTCGGCATTTCCGAACCGCCACCCGCCTTGTAAAGTTCAATCTCGGCAACCTTCTTCCTCCCGTCGTATAGTTCATACAGTTCCTTCGGTCTTATCGGCTTGAGCCATATCCCGTAAAGTTCGCGAAACTTCTCGCCGGCATTCGCCGCCACATAGAGCGCCGAGTGGTGGTCATGTCCGACATGCCCGACCCGCAGAATCGGCACCTTGCCTTTCTGGGCAAAAAGCACCCCGCAGGCAAGCAAAACCGCCCCCCATCTCCTCAGCCCCATAACGCCTCCTTTTTAATTTTTATCCACTCACTTCTGTCCAATATAAAACCCTCTGCCCACCTTATGGGCGTGCGCCGCATCCCGCCACATATTCACCAGATTTACCGCAAAGTCAAATAATTCCTTGCCGAAGTTTTCCAGGATGGTCGGCTTCAGTTTCTCCTCCACCATCACCTTGTACTCGTCAAAGCAGCGGGCAAACTCCTCAGTCTGGTCCTGGGCGTCAAGGATTTTGAACCCGGCACGCTTCAACACCTCCTGCCAGCCCTGGAATGTCTCCATATAGGGGAACGCCATTGACTCATACAGCTTCGCCAGCAACCCTTCCTCTATTTCACCGGTTATCACCCAGTCGGTAAAGCCAATCTTGCCACCCGGCCTCAAAACCCGGTAGCACTCCCTTGCCAGCAGGTCTTTATCGGTGACATAGCACCACGCCTCCTGACCCCAGACGACATCAAAGGTGTTTGCCTTGAACGGCATATCCAGGGCGTTACCCTCAACAAAGGTAATCAGATGCTCCAGCCCCGCTTCTTTTGTCCGCTGCCGCGCCTTTTCCAGCATCGTTTTTGTGAAGTCCAGTCCGGTAACCCTCACCCCGTACTTCTGCGCGATGTGCCGTGCCGGCGCGCCCAGGGCGCTGCACACATCCAGGACATGCATCCCTGGTTTTAACCCCAGCGCCTGCGCCAGCCGGTCGGTTGCCTCGGGTCCGCCGGAATGAATCTGCTCACCCATCACCGCTTCCCAAAGCAGTCCACCCGGACCATCATAAACATCCTGCACATCCTTACCGGTATAGTCGTATCTTTTGGGCATGTTTTACCTCCTTTTTATTTAAGGGGTTAACTGACCTTACCTTGCGGAGCGGCAGACCGCTGCCGGATAAGAAGGTGTTCACCCCTGCCTCCTTACCCGGACACGGTCAAAACCGCGCCTTAATCTGATATGTTTTGTGATTAAACAGGGATTGCCGGAGTTGGTGCGAAGGGCAACGCCCTCCATTCTGCCCGGATTCATATCCGCCACCTCCGGTTAAGGTAAAAATGGCGTCCGGACAAAACTCGCTCCGGCATAGTTATCTCAATTGTATTTGCCGTTTAATTCCCGTCAAGACAAAATTTCCTCTCATTTTATCAAAACCAGCCTGCCCGCGCACCCGCCTGACTCCTTGAGCAGGTAAACCCCGGACTGGAGATAACCCACATCATTCCAGCCCGGAGCAACCACGCCCACCGTCCTGCCTGTAACATCAACTAAAAGCGCTGGACCGCGCAGTGCGCCTAAATAAACCCTGCCCTTTGCCACCGTCACCCCGGCACCGCGCCCCTTTCCCATCTCCGGCATTTCACCGACAAACTGCGTCGGGCTGGCGCTGGCGTAGTAAATCTCGGCATTACCATCCCGGTAATCGGTCCACACCGCATAAAGGTTGTTGGGCAGACTGCCGTTACCGCCGGCGATTGACGGCCGCTCCCGGGTATTGCTGGTATCGGTAATGTTTACCGGCAATGACCAGGTGCCATTCACCGCCCGCTCACTGTAACGAACCTGGGTAACAACGGGTGAGCGCGCGCTCCTGCCTGCCCAGAGCGCATGCCCGAGCCCATCCCGGGTAAAAACAATCTGGCCGGTCTCCTGATTCAAGGTGTCATTGCGCTCGGAAACGGTATCGGTCGGCTGCCAGCCTGCCGCATCCCGCCAGCGATGGACCAGCCGGCGGATGTTGTCCACCGCACCATAGCACTGCCAGAGGATATGCGGGTTGCCGGTAACCGGATTGACCGCAATTGACGGATACATCTGATGCCTGGTCCCCTGAGAAACATTCTCGGTTGCGCCCCACACGGTATCGGTGCGCACCTTGTAAAAAACATCGTAATAACCGCTGCTGCCCTGCCTGCCATACCAGACAATATGCACCCGGTTGTCCGGTCCACCCGCGACCGCGGGATAAGCCTTGTAATTACTCCCGCCCTCAACGGTAACCGGCGCCCGCCACAGCGTATCAACCCTTTCCCGGTAAACAATTGCGGTTCCCTCCAGCCAGGTGATATGGATGTGCCCATCCGGTGTTACCGCGACAGTCGGACACTCCTTAACCACGTTCGGTGCGCTCACCGAAACCAGCCACGAATGCTCGTCCCAGCCATCATTACCACCAGCGCCCGGCACACAGGTCTTCAGATAGATAAACTGATTCGCATCATCGGTTGCCCCGCTTGCCCAGACCGCATAAACCCTGCCGGTGGAATCAACCGCCAGCGAAACATACTTGGAATTGAGATTCTGATTATATAGGTCAGCGGAAATCATCGTATCCGCACTCCAGCCCGCACCGGGATTGTAGCGCTTATAGTAAACCTGAAACCGATATGTGCCCAGCCCGGAGTTCATCACATACCAGGCAACATGCACCCTGCCCGCCTGGTCAACCACCACCCGGCGCTGGCTGCTCCAGTACGAGAAATCAGAGTAGTTATTATTGGTCAACCGCTCCTCCGGTTGCCACTCAGCCGCCACAATCAGGGCAAAAACGCAACAACTCAACAACACATACCGCACAAAATCCTCCTTTTAACATTTAACCGCTCCTGCCAGCCCGCCGCCTTCTCCACCCCACCCTTTCTCATTATAAAAACCCCATCCGTGCCGGTCAAGGACACAAACCGACGCCCTCCGGTTGCCCGATGCAAAGCCCGAACCGAAATTTCTTGACATCCCAGAACCAGCGGGCTAAACTTTTAGAAAAGGAGGATACTTTGCGCAAAAGAGTGCTTTTGTCCCTGTTACTAATTGGACTGGTGGCACTTGCCACCGCCCAGTGGAACATCACCGGCTATCTCACCAGCGAGATGGAACCGGTGCAGATTGACTCGGCGATGCTGAGCGGTGCCGGTAATGTCTGGGTCCCCACCCCGGGCTGGATGGTCAACCCCGGCGAAACCGACTCCTTTAACTTCCCGTCCTACCCCAGCTGGCCCGCCGCGATAAAACTGGCTGCTTTCATCAGCGGCGAGGAATTGATGATTGACATCATCCGTCCGGTACAGGACTCCTGGTACGAATTCCAGCCACCGCACGAGCAGATCAGGGTCAAATTCACCGGCTATGTCGGCATGGAAGAAATAAACGGTCCGAATCAGGTCTGGACAAAACTGCCCACGCTTCTTACCAACAACATTATCAGCCGGACAGGAATGCTTGCCTCAGGCGAGATTATCAACGCCTCCGGTCAGGTTGTTCGCTCCTTACCGCTTACCCCGGGTGTCTACTTCTACCGACCGCACAACAACCTCGCATCCGGACACCGCTTCACCTTAATCCGTTAAAAAACCGTTTTCCTTTTAACCAGATTGAGCGGGCACAACCCTGTGCCCGCTCCTTTTTCTCTTCGACCCGCACCACCCGACACCCACCCATAACCTAACCGCTACCGAAAACAAACATCCGGACCGAACCGCAAACCAGCACCCCAAAAACCTCAAGGACAACCACAACGGCTGACAGCACTATACCCCGTTCTCCGGCCCGGCTGGCAAAACCCGGGACCAGCCGACCACCAAAACCGCCTTCAGCCATTAACTCTTACCGGAAAACAGAAACCGGAGTTGACCCCGGGACTGCTGGGGGCTAGCCCCCTGAACAAACCGGAATTTCACCTAACACTCGCAATATCATGCAATTACATAAAATCACCTTAAAATAACTTATTGCCTTTAACATTAAATTTCCCTCCTGGAGTAAGATGTCCCGGAGGACGGGGTGTTAATTCCTCTATCAGAGAGGGGTGCCCGAAGGGCGGGGTGTTCTTCTACCCCCTTTTGCTAAAAAAAGAGCGGGCTCCCGCAGGAGCCCGCTCCAGTTTCTCGCTCGCGCTACCTTACCGCACGATGAGCTTCTGACTGGCGGTGTTGTCGCCACTGGTGAACTTCACCAGATAGACACCCGCGGCCAGGTCGCGCAGGTCAAGGTTGCGTGTGCCGGTGCCCGATGCAACAAAGCCGAGCTCTTTCACCGCCCGACCGGTCACATCAAACACCACCAGCCGCGCCTCGCCTGCCTGCGGCACGCTGTAGTTCAAGACACCGTAACCCCGGACCACCGGGTTCGGCGCAACACTGAACCCGAACCGCACCGCATTCACCTTCTCCGCCATCACACCCGAACGCTCGGGCCGGGAGGCAAACACCGGTGTCGAGTCGACATAGCGCCAGAACTCCCGGGTCTTGCCACCCTTGAGTGCGAAGAAGGCAAAGCCAGTGCCGTAATTGGTAAGCGCGCCACCAGCCTTGACCCGTTTCTTCTTGCCGGTGGAACCGATCTCCGGCATCGGGTCAAGTTCGATCCAGGAGCCACCCGCGACGCTGTAGCGCCACCACTCGCAGGTGTTGCCACCCTTGAGCGCGTAGATGAAGCCCTGGACATAGGCACCGTCCGAGCCATCCTTGGACTTCTTGTTCTTGCCGGTCTTGGAACTGGAGGTCGGAATTCCCGGTAGCGAAGCGGTTCCCCACTGATGCGTCGTCAGGTCAAATGTCCACATCTCGGAGTATTTCGCCTTGTGCGCGTACAGCGTGTTTTCACCGTCGTACACCAGCCAGGAGCCCTTGTCCCACTTCGGCTTGGCACCAGCCGGCGCTGCCGGCAGCGACTCCCAGGCACCGGACACGGTGTTGTAGCGGAAGAAGTCCTGCTTGTATCCCTTCAACAGGTACACATAGCCAACACCCTCCTCAACCACATACACCATATCGGTACCACCCTTGAGCGCCTTGCCACTGGCACCCGCCGGTACTGGCTGCAGCGGCTCCCAGTTCCCGCCTTCGATTGAGTAACGCTGGAACGCAAAGGTGTTGTTACCCGTGGTCGCATACACATAACCGCCACCATAGCAACCCGCTGCACCCTTGCGCGGCAGTTTGCCCTCAGCCGCCGGAATCGGCGCCAGGGTTGTCCAGGCACCAGCGGTGTCCGCATTCGGGTCATAGGAGTAGAAGTCACCGGACTTGTTGCCCCGTGCCGCATAGATTAAGCCATTCTCCTCGTTGTATGCGAGCCAGGCACCATCCTTTACCTCTCCGGGGATGGACTTCACCTCTACCCAGCCATAGGGCCATGGCGGCGCGGTGCTCACCCGGAACGAACCGGTCTTGATGTCGTTTGCCGGATTGACATCACCACCCGCAACCGTGGAGCACTTCACCGCCCAGTCACCCTCGGTATTGACCGTCAGGTTCGGGAAGGTGAGCTGAATCTCAGCGCCACCCGCCAGGCTGGCGCTCTGCGATTCGCTGTACACCCTGGTCCCGCTCGGGTCATCAATCAGGTAGTAGGCGGTAAAGTTCATTGCGGTTGAACCGTAATTCTTCCAGGTTGCCTTCGGTGTGACCACATCGCCCGGACGCGCGCTCCGCGGCGCATCAATTGACTTCACACCGACATCACCGGTCTGCTGGGTTAAGAGAACGAATGTGCCATACCAGTAGGGCAGAAGCCAGGAGTCAGACGGCATATCAACCGGCCACCAGCCAAAGAACCTGCCATTGTCCAGCCCGAACATCCACATTTTGGAGGTGTCGGCGCTGGGGTTCAGGTTCAACTGGTAGGGCAGCACACCAAACGGTGTCCTGGTCTCAAACACCAGAAAGCCGTTGAATACGCCGGTAACCGACTGTGCACCCGGTGCCACACCCGGTGTGCCCGGAATGCCCGGGGTAATCGGACGATAAATAACCTCATCCGCACCCGAGCCATTCACCCAGTACCAGTAGTTACCTTCGGAGTTGTCGCTCGCCCACTGACCATCACCGTTCTCATCCAGATAGAAACCAATCTGGTCACCGATGTCCCGGGTCAATGCCAGGGGCAGGGCATACGCCGCATACAGATAACTGCCATCATGCTTGAACCACGCCCGTGCCGCATTCCACGGATAGGGAGTGCCTTCCCAGCCATAGACATTCGGGAAACTGACAAAGTAGCCATCATCCCATTCACCGGGTGCGATGTAGCCATCGATTGATGGGGTACTGCTGGAGCGATAGGAGTAAATGGTGTCGGTGGTCCGGATGGTGTACATCATGCAGGTGTCATTACCCGGAATCGGGTCGCCATCGAGCACGGTGAAGCCGTACACGGTATACCCGTGCCACATAGCGCAGTTCGGGGTCCACTCCACCGCGAACTCCACCTCAACCTCTTCACCAACCGCCAGGGTGTCAATCAGCGCCGCATCCTCATAGATGATGGTGCCGGCAGAATCAACCCGGAAACTGACCGCGATGTCGTACTCCGGATTGAGCCCGTAGTTCTTCACCTTCACCTTCGGCAGAATCGGCACACCGACCTGAATCTTTGGTGAGGCGGGCTCAAGAATCTCTGAAACGCCGACATCGTGCGGTGGTGTGAACTGATTGCGATAGTAGGTGTTGTTCGGTGTGCTCCAGTTACCTTCGTCATCACCGGCAATCTTGAACAACTCGTTTGTCGCCTCACAGCGGGACAGGAAGTTGCAACGGGCAACACCGGTGTTCGGTGGACTGGGCAGCCAGGGCAGGGTCTCATACGCACCGGTCGCGATATTGTAGCGCCAGCCGCGCTTGTGTGCGCTCCCGGTTAGCGATGTAAAGCCACCGAGACGGTAAACCCAGCCGCCAACCCGGGTTGTGCCACCATTGAACCCCAGTGTGGGAACATCGGTCCAGTTTGACCAGGTAATCTGGGTGGGATTGGACGGGTTAATCGCACCCTTGCGGGCATTTGCCCAGAGGACGCCGCTTTGCCGGTTGTAGGCGTTGGTGATGTAGATGGTGTCACCAACGATTGTGCCCGAACCCATATCACCCGCCTCAGGCAGTTGGGTGCCGGTCGCCCAGGTGTTCTGGTTCACATTGTAAATCTGAACGACATTGGTTCCGGAAAGTGATGGTCCAGCACCGCCCATAATGTAGATGAGCGAGTCGTTCCAGATGCCGCTCATATAGGCAAGGGTCGCGGTCGGCATTGACGCCCTGCTCGTCCAGGTGTTGGTCGCGATGTCGTACTCCCACATATTGTTGTTGGCGCTGCCGGTATAGCCACCCGCGATATAGATTTTACCCAGGTGCCGGCAATAGGAGCCTTCACCATCCAGCCAGGTCCGGGCACCCGGCATACTCGCCAGGTCGGTCCAGGTGTTGGTCAAGGGGTCAAACCGCTGGCAGTTGGCAACACCGTAGTAACCAGCCGGGTCACCGCCAATCATATACACCTTGACATTCACATCGTCGTAGGGGTTGGCAGAGCACATCCGGTTCGGCTCGGTTGTCGGTGCCGGCATCGCCATCCATTCGCCGTCGGTTCCGCCGCCGATTTTCTGCGGGTTAGCCTTACCAGTTGGACGCCAGATTGTCGCCTCATCACAGTCCGCCCTGGTGCAGGGCTCGGCGTGAAAGGCGGTTGGCGCCCAGTGGTAATGCACCTTGTTCGCAGATATAACCGGGGAGGCGGCAAACACTGCTGGGGTTATGACCGCCAGTAGCAGCCATAACACCTTATACCTGTTGGTCATCTGTGCCTCCTTTTTGGTTCTTTCTGCTTTTTCCCGGGTTCCACCCTCTCTTGCTAAAATTCAACACCCACGCCCGCGTCTTCGGGCTGGTGCAGCGTAACCCGCGCTGCCGGTTTCCGGTTCATCCAGGGGGCAGAACCCGCAATTTAATTATAGCCAGCCAGTAGCCATTTGTCAAGCAAATTTTTTTCGGCGCTCCAGTTGCCATCCTGAGCGGCACATCCGAGAAACGGGCTACTCAATCACCAGTTTTCCCTTTTCACATCTTGCGCCACTGCGCAGTTCCACGATGTAAACTCCGGGAGTTAACCGGTTCAGGGGCAAACGCCACTCCCTGCTGCCCGCAGGCACACCAAACTCCTGACACAGGCCGCCGGACGCATTCCAAACCCTTATTATCCCGGGCTGAACCAGTGCCAGTCCGAGTTTCACCTGACCGCGTGCCGGGTTAGGAGAAATATTAAGCCCGGCAACCCGCTTCGGGAAGGAAACGCCCTCACTCACACCCGGGGCTGCCGAGTCGTATTTCACCGTCACGATATCGTAACTCATTATACTTGTCCCGCCAAAACTCACGCCGGTAATCACCACCTCATTATTCGCATCCACCGCAATGGCAACGCCCTTGTCGTCGTTGTTAAAAGTCCCGTTATAGAGTCCGCTACCCTCCAGCACCCCGCTGGCAGAATAGCGCAAACGGCAGCAGTCCGACCGGGAGTTGGCATCCTGACTGGAGCCGATAACATGAATCCTGCCCAGTGCATCAACTAAAAGCCGGGCACCTTCATCATTCTTATTCGCCGCCCCGTTAAACCGCCGGACCCACAGGGTATCACCGGTGTTCAGGTTATAAGCCATCGTCAAAATGTCGGTGTTTGCCGTGCCGGTAACTGTGCCGGTAAGATACAGACCATTGGCACCAATCGCAAGCTCTGATGGGTCAACACCCCGGTTAGAACCGGTATAAACCTTCTGCCACACCTCACCACCGGTCGGGCTGTATTTTAAGGTAATCAGGTTCCACTGCCCGCCCGGTGGCGGTGCGGTCGCGGTCTTGCCGGTTACATAGCAGTTACCAGCCCCATCAACCGCAATCGCCTTACCATTGTCCGGCGCATTCCTGCCACCATCAAACAGCACCGCCCATTCCTGGCCGCCACTGCTATTATATTTTATCGTAATAATATCATCGTTGCTCTGCAGACTGGTGCCGGTTACATAAACCGCGCCATCAGAAGCAACCGCGATGCCTGCCGGCGCATCCGCAGCACCGCCATCGTAATAGGCAACCCAGCCCCGGCTGCCATCAGCGTTGTACTTTATTGTAACAATATCATTAACACTGTTGTTATCCTGCTCGGAACCGGTAACATACACATTGCCGGACCCATCAAGCACCAGCGCCATCGGCTCATCCGCCTTGCCCGCCGAACCCTGATAAACATCCCGCCACGCCTCCGAACCGTCAGGATTGAGTTTTAAGGTCAGGATGTTGTAATTGGGATAGGTTCCGGTGGTGGCGGTAAGGTATATTGCACCGCTGGCATCAACCGCTGCCGCCTTGGCATAGTCGTTGGAAAGTCCGGAGCCGGCAATCCGCTTGAACCAGAGCGAATCACCGTTGGGTGAATACTTTAATACCACGATATCGTAGGCGGTACCTGAACCCGGGCTGGAACCAACAGCAATTACATTCCGCTCTGCATCGGTTAAAACCGCACAGACGACCTCATCACCGTTGATCGGTCCGTTGTATAACCGGACCCAGCGTGGACCATCCACCGCCCGGGCAAAGGTGCTGACCAGTAGAAACGCACCTACGACCAGGGACAACCTTTTATTATTCATCTTTTCCTCCTTTGGGGATTTGGTTTAGCTGATTTATTCACCGCTTCTTTTTATTATATTACCATTCTCTTTCTCAGTCAAGGAAATTATAAGATTATTTCCCGGGTAGTAATCAGGAAAGGGGAAATGTCACTGATTTGACAGAAACTTCTTTCATTTTTATAATATTACATGAAGCGCAGCACCGTCTTTATCCTGATACTCATTTTCACAATTGGCTATCTAACCTGTGCCAAGCCCAAAAAGCCGGAGATTAAAAAACCGGAAGGAGAAAAGGCAAAGCAGTTTAACAGTGTGCTCGGTGAGGTGTTTCTAGACACCATTGCCGGTGTCGATTTAACCGGCTTGCCCAGGAAACTCCTTTATCCCGGGGCAAAACCGGTTGCCCGCTACGGTACCTACCGGGTCGCCCGCTGGGGTTGTTCCTACAATATGGAAACCACTGACCCACCAGAAAAGGTGTGGAATTACTATGACAACCTGTTAAAAAACTGGACACTGGTCCAGGAAACCGAAACCCCGGAATGGAACTCCAGATTCAAAAACTATGTCGCCCCTCAGGATAAAGAGGTGGTCCAGATTACCGTAACCAAACGGGATAAGACAATAATTGTTATTTCCCATGTGTATAATGAACTTTAACCAGAAGGATGGAGGTAGAATATGAAAAAAAACATCAAAAACATCATCTCGGGGGTGTGCCTGGTATTTGTCGCCAGCGCCAGTGCGGTAGATGTTGCCGGTATTCTGGAAACCGGTAACGCCGAAGTGGTCGTGGATAGCGTTAACTGGTTTATCAACATCAACCCGGCACCAATCACCGAATCCACACCGGGCTGGGGCGGCGCAGCCGGACTTACCGACACAATTCAGTTTGAAGCCAAGGCTGCCTGGCCTGACTGGGCGAGGCTTTTTTATCGGGTTAACGGCATCCCGGGTAACCATATCATTAACCCGCTTTTGCCTGACACCTGGTACGACCTGCCCGCCTACGACTTTCAAGGAACCAAAGTCCGGTTTGAGGACACCGTCCTGGTGGGCTTAAGCGCGCCCAACCCTGAATTCACACCGGAACGGGTACAGATTACACCTAATCCTGTTACCGGTCTTAGATTAAACATCACCGGTCTACCCACCAACACACCACTCACCATCAATTTCTACAATATCGCTGGCGGTATCGCCGGCTCCTTCTCCGTTACCACCGGGAAAAATCAAACCGCCATTGACTTGAACCGTATGGCGAGGGGTGTCTATCTTGTCCGTATCCACGGCAGGGAAATCTCCTATCAGGAAAAGGTGCTACTTTTACACTGAGTGATAAAAGCCGGAAAAAGTCCGGGGCGGTCATGTTGACCGCCCCGGTTCTTTTTCGCGCGGTTTAGTTAGCCGACAAAGGCGAATGGCGTCTGCAGTTCTGGTCGGCGATATTCGGGCAAGAGTATCGGCGCGCGCCGGCTCTTCGGCACCTTCGCCGCCTTTAACTCCTGTTCAAAAGCAACAACATGCTTGAAGCCGCAACTGACAGCGCCGATGGTCTTTGCCTTCTCCGCTGCTGACCTGCCCGCCCTTCTGCCAAACACCAGGATGTCCAGCAGTGAGTTGCCCATCAGCCGGTTTCTGCCATGAATACCACCCGCCACCTCACCCGCGGCATAAAGGTTCTTCACACCGGTCTCACCCCATTCGTTAATCAGGATACCACCGTTCTGATAGTGCTGGGTCGGATAGGTGAGAATCGGCTCTTTGTCCATATAGATGCCGAACCGGGCGAACTGGTGATACATCGCCGGCAGGTTCGCCTTCACCGCACCCGCTCCTTTTAACACCTCAATCAACGGTGTATCAAGCCACACACCCACCCTGCCGGTCGGTGTCACCACGCCGTTATTCCTCTCGGTGCACTCCCGGATGATTGCCGAGGCGGTGATGTCCCGGCTCTCCAGTTCGTAGATAAACCGGTTGCCCTGCGCATTCACCAGATGGGCACCCAGCCCGCGCACCTTCTCGGTAATCAACAATCCGACAATCTGCTCGGGATAGGCGACACCGGTCGGGTGATACTGAATTGTATCAATAAACACCAGTTTCGCACCCGCCCGGTAAGCCAGCACCAGCCCGTCCGCGGTAGCGCCATAGTGATTGGTGCAGGGAAAGCCCTGGATGTGTAACCTGCCACAACCACCGGTCGCCAGAATCACCGTCTTCGCCCGCACCGTGAAAAGTTCATCTGTATCCAGATTGACAAATGCCGCACCGGTGCAGGCGCCCTTGTCATCGGTTAACAATTCCAGTGCCGCACAGAATTCTAACACCTCCAATCCGCGATTGCGAAACTCATCGCGCAGGGTGCGCATAATCTCGGCACCGGTGTAGTCCCGGCAGGCATGCATCCGTTTGCGCGATGTCCCGCCACCGTGAATGGTAATCATCGTGCCGTCCGGTTTTTTATCAAACATTACCCCCAGGCTCTCCAGCCAGGCGATCACTCCCGGGGCATCGGTTACCAGCGCCCGCGCCAGTTCTGGAATGTTCTTAAAGTGGCCGCCACCCAGGACATCCAGATAGTGCCTTTCCGGTGAGTCGTTCTCCTTGTCCGCCGCCTGAATGCCACCCTGGGCCATCATCGTATTGGCATCACCCAGCCGCAGTTTCGTGGTCAAAAGTACCTTTGCGCCGTGTTCTGCTGCGGTCAGCGCCGCCGACACACCCGCACCACCACCACCGATAATCAAAACATCAACATCAAACTTGGGGTTGTCCGGGTCAAACCTTTTCGGCTCAACCAGGGGCCACGCCTCCAGACAATCGGCAAGCTCATGGGGCGTGCGGTCGCCCTTGTTCGGACCAACGGTCAGGGCGCGCATACTCGTCTCAATGTAGTCCGGGTGAAACGACCTCAACAGCGCCTTCTTCTCCTCCGCATTCAGCAAGGGAATCCTTCCCTGTTTTATCCTTTCCTCCCGGGTCGCCTCCAGTCTTCTTATTGACTCCTGCATTGATTCTGGATACATAGTCTACTCCGGTTCAATATCCCGCTCCTGATAGTAGAGGCGGGAAAGTTCCTCTTCACTCATTTTGGTCAACCGGTCTAAACCCGGCTCAAACTTGCCCTCGGCAATCTCCTTTAACCGTGTCTGCAGATGACCGGCACGAGGCGCAATCTTCGCTCCGTAGAGCCGCCGCGCCAGCAGCGCCACATTGTAATGCACAATCTCGGCCGGACAGCGGCTGGCACACAGCCCGCACATAATACAGTCAAATGACATATCCGCCACCCGGGCGATGTCACCGCGGATTGCCGCCTGAATATAGCCCATCACATCAATGTCCTGGGGACAGATTTTTGTGCAGGAGTTACAGGCAATGCAGCGCATAATCTCCGGATAGTAGCGCACCAGCACCTGGGTATCGGGATTCAGTTCCTCAATGTTGTAAACCTTTTTATTTGCCGGATAGAAGGGTATCTGGGTCAGATACATCCCGTCTTCCACCATCGTCTGGCAGGCAAGACCGACCTTCAGCTTGTAGGAATCCTTTGTCCGGTAAACCGTGCCGCAGGCACCGCAGAAACCACCCCGGCACCCGCAACCCCGGATAAACCGGTAACCGGCATACTCCATCGCCTTCATAATCGTCAAACCCTTCGGCACCGGATACGCCTCACCCATCACATAAATGGTAACAAACTCGCCCGGTGCCTTTGCTGGTTCACTTTCTGCCCGGGGCTTCGCCTTTCTTGCCATTACCAAAACCTCCTTTCTCTACTTAACTGACCAGGTCCTGACACTGACACCAGCGCCTGACTCCTTCCTGATAGAGGTCCGCACCATAGCAGTCATTCACAACTATTGCCGGAAAATCCTCCACCAGCAACTCCTGCAGCGCCTCCGGACCCAGGTCCTCATACGCAATCACCTTTGCCCCTTTCACCCGCTGGGCAAGCAGCGCCGCTGCGCCACCCACTGCGGCAAAGTAGACACCACAGAAACGCTTCAGCGCCTCAATCACCGCCGGACTGCGATTCCCCTTACCAATCATCCCTTTCAACCCCGCCTCCATTAAAGTTGGCGTGTAACTGTCCATCCGGTAGGATGTGGTTGGTCCGCAGGCGCCGATCACGCGACCGGGCTTTGCCGGACTTGGACCAACATAGTAGATAACCGCACCCTTGATTTCAAACGGCAGCGCCTCGCCCTTTGCCAGCGCCTCCACCAGCCTCTTATGCGCCAGGTCCCGGGCGGTGTAAATCTTACCGGACAAAAGCACCGTATCACCCGCCTTTAACCCGCGCACCACATCATCGGTCAGAGGTGTGGTGATTTTCTTCACAACCGATTTACCATCACCCATAACCTTCTCCTACAAAACCGCAGTCTTATGCCTTGCCGCATGGCAGTTGATATTCACCGCACAGGGCATCGTCGCAATGTGACAGGGGAACGCCTCAATAAAAACCGCCAGTGCGGTCACCCTGCCGCCCAGACCCTGCGGACCGATCCCCAGGCGGTTAACCGCGGCGAGCAAATCCTTCTCCATCTCCGCATAAAACGGGTCGGGATGCACCGAACCAACCTCCCTTAACAGCGCCCTCTTCGCCAGCATCGCACACTTCTCAAATGTCCCGCCAATGCCCACACCCACAATCACCGGTGGGCAGGGGTTTGCCTGCGAGCGCCACACCCGGTCAATCACAAACCGCTTAATCCCCTCGGCACCATCCGCTGCCGAGAGCATCTTCACCTCACTCATATTCTCACTGCCACCACCTTTGGGCTGGACGGTAATCTTCAACCGGTCACCCGGGACAATGTCATAATAGATTATCGCCGGCGTGTTGTTGCCGGTGTTCTTGCGCCGTAACGGGTCTGCCACAATTGACTTGCGCAGATAGCCTTCGGTATAACCCTTTGCCACCCCCTCCTGAATCGCATCACCAATCTCGCCACCTTCAATCTGCACCTGCGAACCCATCTCCACCCAGACCACCGCCCAGCCGGTATCCTGACAGATGGGCATCAACTCCTGCCGGGCGATTTTCTCGTTCTCCAGCAGTTGTTTTATAATCGCCCTGCCGGTGTCCGACTCTTCGGTATTCAGCGCCGCCTCCAGTGCGCGCACCACATCATCACCCAGGATGCAGTTCGCCTCAATACACAGCCGGGCAACTGTGTCCCGCACCGCACCGAAAGGAATCTTTTTTGTGGACATATTACTATAATGCTGGCTCTAAAACCCAGGTCTCGGTCTGGTCGGGCAGTGTTGCCGGTTTTACTTCAACCGCGGACCTGCCGGTCTTTTTCACCCCGGGCGCCAGTTTAGCAAACTCGTCCACCCGGGCAATCGCAAAACCCAGTTTTGCGGTCTTGTAATGCATCGGAATTACCACCCGCGGGCTCACCTTGCCCACCAGTTCAGCCGCCTGTTTCGCATCGATGGTAAAAACCCCGCCCACCGGCACCAGCAGCAAATCCACCCCGGCCAGCGCCTTAACTGTCCTCTCATCCGGAATGTGTCCCAGGTCGCCAAGATGTGCCACCCGCAACCCCCCGGTCTCAAACACATAAACGGTGTTCCTGCCCCGTTCTCTGCCCTGACTGGGGTCGTGAAATGTGTCCAGACCGGAAATCTTTACACCTTTAACCGTCCATTCACCCGCACCTTTTATCACCTGCGGACTGCCCGGCAGGTTCCGCACCCCGTTATGGTCAGCATGGTCATGGCTTACGGTAACGATGTCGGCAAACTCCTTTATCGGTGCATAACCCACCGCACCATCGTATGCACCCGGCACATAGGGGTCGGTGATTATCCTGGTGCCATCAGCGGTTGTCAAAAGAAATGCCGCATGCCCCAGCCACTTAATCTCCATCATCAACCTCCTGCAAGTAGCGCCTCACCCGCTAATTTACCGGCTCAATTGCAACCCGCTTCTTGGTCCGGCTCGCCCACTCAAACCGCACCCTACCATCGGTAAGCGCAAAAAGCGTATCGTCCCGACCACGGCCAACATTCTTCCCCGGTAAAAACTTTGTGCCCCGCTGCCGGACAATCACCTCACCGGTGCGCACAAACTCGCCACCGTACGCCTTGATACCTAAACGCTGACCCGCACTATCCCGACCGTTCTTGGCTGTACCGCCGCCTTTTTTATGTGCCATAATCTACTCCTTTCCGAAAAGAGTTCAAGAAAGAATTATAATCACCAGATTTTATTAAGTCAAATGATAGAAATCATCACCGCAACCGGTAACAGTTTGACAGCGGCACCGGAAAATGGCACCATCTATCGGTGCGGAACATTACTATTGCCGGGGTGATTATCGCAGGCTTTATCCTGCGCCTTTTCACCGCCCGGGGCACCTGGCTCAACCCGGATGAGGCGATTATCTATCTCATCGCCAACCAGCCCAACCTGATTGCGGTCTATCAGGCAGGGCTGACCAACCCCCACCCGCCGCTCCTTTACATCTTAATCCACCTCTGGCGCCTCCTGGGCACCTCCGAACTTTTCCTGCGGCTATTCTCGGTTCTCAGTGGCACCGCCGCCATCTGGTTCTTCTTTCGCTTTCTCGCAACCCGGCTTGATAGCGCCGCTGCCCTCAGCGGTGCCATCCTCTTCGCCTTTCTCCCGCCCGCGGTCGCCCTGAGCGCAGAACTGCGCCAGTATGCCCCGGCTCTACTCTTCTTCGCCCTTGCCCTTTACTGCACCGAAGCGGGAATAAAAAAGACCCGACCCGGGTTTATCATCCTTGCCTGCCTCTTCTCTATCCTGTCCGGCTTCACCCTCTACTCCACCCTCTGGCTCGCCATCGCCTTCGGCATCTACCTCCTCCTCCAGACCGGAAAGAAGAAAAACCTCCTGATTGCCGCGCTTGTCGGTCTGGCGGCTGTTATGGGAAGCTATCTCTTTCACTACATTACCCACATCAGAAGGATTCAGCACAGCCCGATGCAGGAGTTTGCCGTCACCGGCTGGCTCGCCCGTTCCTATTATCAGCCCGGTGCCGAACACCCCGGACAATTTATCATCCGCGCCACCTTTGACCTTTTCAAATACATCTTCGGCACACCGGTGACCGGCATTATCGGCATCATCCTCGTCATTGTCGGAATCATCTTCACCATCCGGGAAAATAAGCATCGTAGCCTGCTCATATTAATTATTATCCCCTTTGTCCTGGGTATCAGCGGCGCCCTCCTGCGGCTTCTGCCCTACGGCGGCACCAGACACACCTTCTTTCTCTTGCCCTCAATTGTCATTGCGGTCTCCACCATTGTCCGGGCGATTCCTAAAAAACTATCCTTTGTTGCTCCGGCGCTTGCCGGACTGCTCGTTCTTCTCGGTAACCTGTTTCTCATCCCGCCCCGGCAGTTCATTCCCCGCCCAGATGCCCGGCAGGAACTGATGCACCGGGCGATTACCACCCTGAAGACAAATACAGTTGCCGGTGACACCATCTTCACCGACTACCAGAGCGCACTCCTGTTAAGTTACTATCTGGCTAACCCGAAAAGACCGGTCCCATTCTTTGGCAAACCGCACGGACCATTCTGGGAGTTCAACTACGGCGACTACCTGATTGTCTCATCCCAGGAATGGGACTTCAACCGCAACAACTTTCCCCTGCTCACCGAAAGCCTTGTCCATTACTACCACTTCGCACCCGGCCGCATCGTGTGGATATTTGACGGTGGCTGGGGCAGACCACCGGTGCTGGACGAATCTCTCTGGGGCAGAAACCTTTCGGTGTTCCCGATAAAACTCCTGCCCCCGCTCAGCCCGCACCAGATTGAAAGCCTGCTCATTGCCGCCGGGGAAAAAATCAAAGAGTTAAAACCCGCCGGCGTCCGCTCGGTCATTCTGCCGGTCCCTGCCCTCTCACCAGCATTAAAAACCCTCTTTCAGTCAATCGCGCCCGAGGTTACCACCTACCCGGCGCTGTATAAATCAGTTGAAGAAAAGGGCACGGAATATTTCTCATCTCTCTTGCCCTGCCTGGCATTCTGGCGTTTTGGTGACCCCAGCCCCCATCCGCAGTTTATCCGTTATATGAACGACGGCGAACATTACCTCGCCGCCGGTTACCGGTTCACCCTCTTGCTCACCGATGTCAACCGCCAGGTGGCGGTGTATCGGATTGAGCAGGATAAAAAATAAAAATGTCGAAAGCACCTTCCGGGATGCGCTCCTTGACGGCTCCCTGCGTCTCGGCGGCGCCGAAGGCAGCCAGAAGCAACCGGAAAACCCGGGCGATGGTTACACCAGCAACTGGCTCGGTGCGGTCACCTTCTCCATCGGCTTAACCGCGCACTGATGATTTTCTCCATCTTCCAGCTCGTCGCCCTGGCGCTCTTTCTGATTCTTACCATCACCCGCTCCATTCAGGTTACCCGGCGCACGCGGATTAACCCCATCGCCTTTCTCCGGGCGCGCGACATCAAACACGGTATCCTGGAGGCGGGCTTCTTCCTGATTGTCAACCTCTGGGCGCTAACCATTGTCTTCGCCGCGCTCGGCTGGCAACCACCACTCATCCCGGCGGTTTTGAACACCGTCGTCATTAACAACCTCTGGACAAAACTGCTCGGCGTCGTTGCGGTTGTCACCGGGCTGGCGCTCAACATCCGGGCACACCGCTCCCTGGGTGACGCCTGGCGTCTGGGCATTGACGAACTCCACCCGGGCAAACTGGTAACCACCGGCATTTACGCCTTTTCCCGCAACCCGATATTTCTTTTCTTCATCCTCTACTTTCTGGGCACATTTCTTATCAACGGCACGCTTCTCTTCCTTGTCTTCGCCATCATCGTCCTGCTGATTATCGGGCTTAACATAAAAGAAGAAGAAAGGTTTCTTGCCCGGGTGTTCGGGCAGGACTACCTTGACTACCGGCAGCGGGTGGGCAGATTCTGGACAATCCCTCCTGGCGTCAAAAAGAAAATCGCTGCCCCGGAGCGCAGCCGCCAGCCCGCACCAAAATAAACAAGCGAAAAAGAAACCGCGGGGGCACCGCCCTGAGTGCCCCCGCAGTCAAGCGCCTGACCGATTAATGTCTAAGGTCGACGAACATTACCCGAGGCGTTGTCCTCAAATGTGTTGTTCGCCTCCAGTTCATCCGGGTCCGGATACTCACTACCCTCAAGATAAATTCCCCAGCCCGCGGAATGGGCGATATAACAACCGGTAATCGTCGGCACCGCATCTTCAATCCAGATGTTACCGTAGCCATCACCACCACCATACTCCACCCGGCAGCTGGTCAACCGGCACTCGGCATCGGTCGCGCGGTCATAAAACCAGAGCCCGTGCCAGTCTCCGCGCTGGGGTGTTGTTGCCGCACTGGTAAAGGTAACGCTATCCGCCTTGAAACCGCCCGGTTTGGTGTGTCCAATCGCAATATGGCGGTCAGTGGTAAACTGCACCACCGTGCCCGGCGCAACTGTCAGATACGCACCCGCATCACTCCCCACCGTAACATTGTCGCCAATAATATAAGGCACGCCCTGGTTCTGCCAGGTCCCGGTCTCGCTCACATCGCCACCTGCGACATAAATCCCGTCCTTCGCATTACCGGTAAGCGTATTACCACCCTGCCACAGATGCAGTTTATTCGCCGGCGTATAAATCGGATAACTACCGCAACTGGTAATGGTGTTGCCGGTGAACCCATCGACATACCCGTTATCACCGCCAATCCAGATACCCCATTTAGAAGAGTTCTTAATCGTCGTGTGGTCAATCTTGAGCGACTGGTCTCCCTCGATATTCACCGCCGCATAGTTGGGCCAGCAGGCATAATTTATCTCGCAATAACTCAACCGGCTGCCGGTCCGCGCGTCCGGATAGAAGTCCAGCCCCCGCCAGTCACCGGGATTCGGTGTTGCGGCATTAGAAGTAAAGTAAATCATTGAGTCGGCTGTGCCCACCGCCTGCAACTCACCCGGGCTGTCATGCCCGATAACCAGCGCGGCATCCGGCTCAAACTTCACCACACAGCCGGGCTTGATAATCAGTTTACCGTTCTGGTAGATGTTAATTCTTCCGCTAACAATGTGGGGATTACCGCCCGGATACCAGATTGAATCACCACCAACAATGTCTTCACTGTGATAGGTCGGACCAGCGCCACCCCCGGCGGTCACCGTCACATTTATTGAATGTTCGGCGGTATTTTCCGCCTCGTCCACCGCCACCGCCTTGAGCGTATGCGCGCCCGCGGTTGCGGTCCAGCTGACATCAAAGGTGTCTGCGGTCGGGGTGCCATCCTCGCCAATCTTCGCTGCGCCATCGTAGAACTCAACCCTTGCCACCTTCTTATTATCATTAGCCACCGCCTTTATCGTCACCCGTCCGGTGTCCAGCAGCGCATTATTTGCGGGATAGACAATTGTCACGGTCGGGTTGGTGGTATCGGTCCCGGGACAGCCAACCAGTATCACCAGCGCCATCACCGCGACTGCAAACCTTATTTTACCTTTCATCCTGTCTCCTTTTTTACTGACTAAACTGACCTCCCCACAAAGTGGGTAAGACAGTCTATCCCTTTCCTTCCACCTGTCAACAAAAACCTGCCGATATCAAACCCGACAACCCCTGTCAGGGGTTCAGTTTGACGATGGCGGCGTTAAGGATGGTGGCAAATGTTACCCAGCCGATATAGGGTAAAAGCAGCACCCCTGCCGCCGGCCGCACCCGGAAGTAAAGGACAACCGTCAACAGTATCGCCAGCCAGAGGACAACAATCTCCACCAGTCCGGCAACCGGTGCCCGCGCGCCAAAGAAAAGAAACGACCATATGACATTCAGCAACAACTGAATAACAAACACCAGCAGCGCCACCTTCACCCCGGGCGTCTGCAACCCCTTCTGCCACACCAGAAATGTCGCCACCCCCATCAGGATATAAAGCACGGTCCACGCCGGTCCAAACAGCCAGTTCGGTGGACTGAACGCCGGCTTGTTCAATGTCCCGTACCAGTCCGGAATCGCCGGGCTGGTGGCAATCCCGCCCAGCACACCGGCAAGCAACGGCACCGCAACACTGACAACCAACCGCACAAGCACACCCGCCTTCATCTCAACTCCTTTCTATAATTATTAACCATCAGCCAGATGCTACTCACCAGAGCCACTGCTGTCAAACATAATTTGACCCGCGGTTAACCTCGGGTATTATGGAACCGATGCCTTTATTTTTTTATCCCGGTAATCAAAGAAAGCCATCCCTGCCCCTGACAAAGACAGCGTCTACCCGACTGCGTTCCGGCATATCGGTTTTACTACCCCTGATGGCGCTCATTATGTTCTGCCACCAGCCGGTCAGATGGGATGAAATGAACCAGCGCACCGTTGAAGAAAACCTGCTTGCCCTGACCACCGCTGAACACATTTACCTGCAACACCTCAACACCGGCGACCTTGCCACCGCTGCCCGGGAAGCAGCGATAACCCTGCAAAACAGCCCGGGCGTGGACACGGTAATTATCTCGCCGGACAGCAGCGTCTGGGCATACTTTACCAACGGACTAATCGCCGGCATCTGCGAACAGACGCTGGGCACCACCGCCCGCAACCACCGGCCAGCACCGCTGCCGGTGTTAACCACCAGCGGCGGCGCGGTCGGACCGGAACCGGAAATCCTTGTCCCGTTTGCCGATGAACTCCCCGGCACCGCGCTCGCCGCCACCGCGGTATTAACAACCTGCCAGAACACCTACACCCTGCGCACCGCCCGGCTCTGGCAGAACAGCGATGTCACCGTCCTGCGGGTAAAAAACCTCTTACAGGACGCCCACTCCCTGTTATACTGGACCGGTCATGGCACACTCATCTCACCTGTCCCTGGTGAACTACCGGCTGCCGCGCTGGTAACCGGCAGACCCTACAACCGCCAGGAGATGGCAGCCGCCGTCGCCGGTGAACTAAACGAATACGCCCGCGCCGGTGCCGGCGGACCATTAATCGCCCTCACCGCCCATCAGGGGCAGTTCTATCCGGTAATCCTGCCGGCGTTCATCACCCGTTACGCCCGCTTTGACAAATCCGAACCGATGTGGAAGGCTATGGTTTACATCTCTGCCTGCTTCAGTGCCTACCAGCCCAACCCGCTCCTGGAACAAGCCTTCCGCAACGCCGGTGCCGACCTTTTCTGCGGCTACGACTGGGCAGTAAGCGACGACTTCTCCTGCGACCTGGACACCACCTTCATCAAAGCCCTTGCCGACACCTGCCTGCCACTGGAGGCGCTAACCGGCATTGCTCAGGTCACCGACCCAAACCCCTACTTCGGGCGCAACGCCAGTTTTCGCATCCGCGGGGACACCCTGGTGATGCTGCGCCATATCCTTGATGTCCGCTGTCAGGGCACACCCCTCCGCTCCTGCCTTGTCACCGCCACCCTCGGCAACCATCCCAACCTCCAGGCACCGCTTGCTGCTCCGGGTGATACCGGAATATCCCGCCAGATAACCATTGGGTTCCCGGCCGCACCCGGCGAATACAACATCCAGCAAACCGACGACGCCTTCTTATGCTTTATGGATACCGAGCAGGGTCGTATTTACTGGATAGCACCTGGCTATGTTGGGGTTGGTGGCAACATCACCATCCACCGCATCACCGATGACCTGATTACCGGACACTTCTCCGGTGTGGCTGGCTACTGGGCACCGGGCTCAAACCCGCAGACCGACCCGCCCGCCGCCACCATTAACCTCACCGCCGGCACCATCAAACACACCGGCTTACGCTTCTGACTCCCCTGACACCAACTCCCACCCCTACCTCCGGAACCGCCGGCGCACCGCCAGCAGGAAAAGGGTGAGGACACCGATGCCGAACAGGGCATGAACCACCATCAACAGGCTGACATACCAGCATTCCAGCCCTCCCTTTTGAAACCGAAAATACCCGGGAATCATATTAACCACACCAGCAATAAGCGCCATCCCACCGCGCTCCAGAATCTCCAGCGGACTTTTATCAAGCCACTCCTTCCACAACAGCGGGAACTTTTCTTCAAAACCCAACCAGAAGTAGAGATTGGCGAATATAAGCCATAATTCACCAAGCCTTTTAAGTGCGAGCGCAGGCGACTCCCCATAATTGCTTATAAACCGGTAGATGTCAAGCGCAAACTTGATAAACCCGCTCGCCTGCTCCCGGCGATAATCCATCTCCGCCACATAGTAGTCACCCGCATCCGGATAGTTCCCATATTTCTCATAATAAAGCCTTATCTCCCGGGCGATGCGCTCAACATCCTGCTTAACCAAAGGTTCGCATTCTTCAAGTTGCTTCTGCTCCCGCTCCTGTTTCTCCTTGTCAGTCTCTTTCTCTTCAGCAAAAAAGAGTTCTGGTATCAGGTTGATTAACTCCGCATCAAGTCCGGTGGCGGATGCCCATTGTTCTGGCTTGTTAAATACAAATTTAGCGTCAAAGATAAACTCCTTCGGGGCGGTCTGCCATTTAACATTGGAAAAGCGGACACAAACCCGGTCAGTAAGGATGTCGGTATGCAGAAATGACACCCGATTCATCCCCTGGTATATGTCCTGAAAAACCACCTGTCCGGCTGGTTCAATAATCTCGCCTTTCTTGTGCCCGTCTTCCATCTTGATATCTGATGTGCCATAAACAAAGTCCAGACTCCAGAGCAGCACCCGGGCATTACCATTAAATTTAGTGCCGGCAAACAACAACCGGTTACGCAGTGTCGCCGCGGTAAAATCAAGCACATTATTCACAACCGCCCGGTTAAAATAGACCGGGCTGTTAAACCGGCTGAACCGGAAACTGGCTGCGCCATGAAATTCGGCTATCCGGAAACTGGCTGCGCCCTGGAATCTGGCTCCCGAGAAACTGGCTTCGCCATGGAATCTGGCTCCCGAGAAACTGGCTGCGCCATGGAATCTGGCTTCTGAGAAACTGGCTTCGCCATGGAATCTGGCTCCCGAGAAACTGGCTTCGCCATGGAATTCGGCTCTCCAGAAACTGGCTTCGCCATGGAATCTGGCTTCTGAGAAATTTACCGCTGGAAAAACGAAATCAATAAAGTTGTGCTGATAATCGTCCACGGGAGAAAAGATGAACCCGGTAAAATCCCAGGGCATCTTTTCTTTGACAAAACTGGCATAATAGTTAACCAGTTCATCTTCCGCTTCCATAAATATCGGGTGCTCAGGATGTTTTTTTGCCCATTTATCTGTCTCTTCTGTGCCGGACTTGTCCAGCAGGGCTTTGATATAACTTGCCAGATGGCGCCAGAAATCTTCTGGCTTCTTTTTCTCTGCGGGCAGATGAAAGATACAGTAGTCTTCACCTTCAACCGCAGTAAATGGACATTCACATTTAATTTCAGGTGTGGGTGGTCTATCTGCTATGATATCTAATAGTAGTAGTTCTATAGCTTTGTAGTACCCGCACCGCTTTTTCTTATTGACCGGCTCGGCTGACATTGTGTGGAGTATAATGGGGGTGAAAAGTGGTGTCAAGGAATTTATGTTACATAAAAGGCAACAGGTTTTATCGGGTGAATCCGGGGTAATTGCGCGATTTTGCGTGTGTTAGGTGGATTATCACTTTTGTCAGGGGGCTGGCCCGGGGCTAGCCCCCCGGCTGCCCGGTGGCTTGCCCTGATGTTAGCCGCTGATATAACACCGGAGTTAACATCCGTGCCCGCCGGATAATAAAAAGCCCTGCTGGTTGTCGTTATCGCCCGAAAGTTTGCCGGGTTATCTTTTGCCTTTGCTGTTACGCCAATAACCCGGTTTTTTGCCCGGTATTTTGTCCGGTGCGATGCCCGGTGAATGGCTGTCAGTTAAGCGTTCCCGTCCACTAACTTGACCATTTTGCTATCAGCAGGTAGAATTTATACTTAATGAGCGTTTCCCATCCCGCAGGCGATAAGAGGCGGGTGCGCGCGGTGTGTCTGCTTTCCGGCGGGCTGGACTCCATCCTTGCCTGTAAGTTGATGCTGGAGCAGGGCGTGGAGGTTTTTGCCCTGAACTTTGTTAGCCCGTTCTGCACCTGCACAAAAAAGGGCTGTCGCCACGAGGCAAGAAAGGCGGCAGAGACCCTGAATGTCCCTTTGAAGGTCATCGCCAAGGGTGAGGAGTACATCCGGTTAATCAAAAAACCCCGGCACGGCTATGGCAGTGGCATGAACCCCTGTATTGACTGCCGGATCTTCACCTTTACCCATGCCCGGTGCTATATGGAGGAGATTGGCGCGGACTTTGTCTTCACCGGTGAGGTGCTGGGCGAAAGACCGATGTCCCAGCATCTGCAGGCAATGAAGTTGATTGAGCGGGAGTCCGGGCTCACCGGCAGGGTGCTGCGCCCGCTTTCGGCAAAACTCCTTGAACCGACCATACCCGAAACCCTGGGGCTGGTTGACCGCGAGAAACTGCTGGCGATTCAGGGCAGGTCAAGGAAGCCGCAGATTGCCCTTGCCGCACAGCTCGGGATTAACGATTACCCCTGTCCCGCGGGTGGCTGTCTTTTAACCGATAAAAACTTCGCCTTCCGGCTGCGCGACGCCTTTGCCCACGGCGAGGACAGTTTAAGGGACATCCAGTTTTTGAAGGTGGGCAGGCATTTTCGGCTGGCATCGGGCAAAAGGGTGGTGGTGGGCAGGGATGAGACCGAAAACCGGATACTGCACAACATCGCCACCAGTCAGGACACCATTTTAGAGCCGGCGGAAGTGCCTGGACCCACGGTAGTTATTGTCCGGGGTGGCACCGATGAGGACATCGCCACCGCTGCCGGTCTGTGCGCCCGCTACTCTGATGGTAAAAACCTGCCCTTTATCCAGGTGCGCTGTGGTAACCGTACCATCACCGCGGCGCCATTACCGGAAAGCATCCTGGAGACCATCCGCATCGGCAAATAAATCTATATCTTTTTATATTGCAAATAGTTACAATTTTGAGTATAATTAATTGACAATGAGCGGGGTGCGTTTTAGCGTTATCACCTTCCCGAAACTGGAGCGGGACAGGGAGATTGTCGCCATCTGTGAGCAGTTTGCCCCGGAAAATAGCCTGTTAGAGCCGTATATTCCGCTTGTGCCCGCCTGGACACCGCAACAGCCCGCAGACCTGATTACCACGGTCAACTCCATCAGCGCCATCAGACGCCACCTTTCCGCCTTTGCCATCACCTGCGGCAACTGGCAGCAAAGTGGCGAACTCCTGACCGGCGAACTCATCCAGGGAAAAGAAGAGGTAAAAAATCTCGCCCGAACACTGCTGGGTGCTGAACCCCTGCTACTTTCCGCCACCGCTCGCACCGCCATCGATGAGTATAAACTGATTGTCTGCCGGCTATCAGAAAAAAACAACTGGCAACCCGCCCTGGACGCCCTGCGCCAGTCCGGCACCACCCTGGGTGTAATTGATGCGGTTTTCCTTGTCCGGCTCCTGCCTGATGGCACAACGCAAAAGGTCGCCCGTTTTCCTTTTGGCGTGGGTTCAGTTGACCTCTATGAAAAACTGCCCGACTGAACAATAAAAGCCATTTCTGTCCGATTCGGTTCAACCCCGGACAAGGCCTGAATAACTAACCATAAGAAAATAATATAGTTAGCGAATTGGCACCACACTTGCTAATGTGAGGTTGTGAACTGTGGTAAAGGAGTTAAAACAGGAGGAATAAAATGAAGAAACTCGCCACACTGCTTGCTGTCATCGCCGGCATAACCATTGCTGGCACCGGTGGTATCGCGGGTCAGATAACCGACATCGCCACCGGACAGCCAATCGCTAATGCGATTGTTGTCGCCTGCTCGGACAGCACCGTTGCCGGTCGGGCGCAGACCAATGAGCGGGGGTTATACCTGATTGAGGGGCTGGAACCGGGTCTTTACCGGGTTATTGCCCGGGCACGGGGTTACATTCCGGCGCACACATCCGCACCGGTTGCGGTCCGGGAGGGTGAGGTTACCGAAGGTGTTGACCTGCGCCTGCGTCCCATCCCGCCCCGGCGCGGTGCTATCAGCGGCAGGGTTACCGACCGCCTCACCGGTGAACCGCTGCGCGGCGCGGTGGTCATCGTCCGGGGCGAAGGCGAAACCCGGCGCAGCCGCACCGACCGGCAGGGATACTACATCATTCGCGGGCTCAAACCCGGCACCTATCATGCGGTGGCAAAGGCAAGGCGCTACTTAATTCAGGAGTTCCCGCAACCGATTGTTGTCCGGCCTGGTGTTGTTACCGAAGAGATCAACTTCGCACTCCAGCCCAAACCCCGTGGTGGTGGCATCAGCGGTCAGGTGGTTGACGACAAGACCGGCCGCCCCATCCCCGGTGCCCTGGTCGTCGCCCGTGGAGAAAACATCAACCGGCACGCCCGAACCAACGGTCACGGCTTCTATCTGATTACCGGACTGCGCGCTGGTGAATACGAAGTCTCGGCAATGAAACCGGGTTATCAGCCGGCAACCTATCCCCGCCCGGTGCCGGTTAACCCCGGTGAAATCATCCGGGACATTAACTTCCGGCTGGAGCGACTGGAAAACAAACTCAGCGAATAGCCAGCCACAACCCACCCGCACCCCGGCAGAAGCATAAATCCGCCCGGGGTGCGGGCGATTTCACAGCGGTGCGGTTGACTTTTCCCGTCGGTCTGGTTAAATTTCTCCAGCGGTGTCACGTCTTACATATTATCTAATCACCCTGGCGGTGCTGGTGGTCGTCATCTTTAACATCCACAGCTGGCTGGTGCTCTCACGCACCCGGCAGATGATGGAAGAAGAACTGGGTGAACGCCTGGAACTGCTGGCAAAGACCCTGGCAAGCCAGTTTTCCGAAACCGACACGACCGCGGTAAAAAACTTTGCCCCGATTATGAGCGAATCCGGCCTGTTTAACATCTTTGTCGTGGATGAAAGCCTGCGCTTTATCGCCAACCTCCAGGAGCCCGAACTGGTCGGCAACACCGACCCGACCCTGGAACTGGAGGCGCCGGAAATCCTTGCCGCATTCAGCGGTATCGCCACCAGTTCGCCGTTGCTCCGGGCAGGAAGGTATTACCTCAAATCCGCCTACGCGCCGGTGTATGACTCCACCGGCATAATCACCGGTGTGCTCGGCGTTGCCGCTGATGCCCGCTTCTTTAAGAATATCAACAGTTATCGCAACACCCTGCTTTTTATCAATGCCCTGAGCCTGGTTGCGCTTCTGGTGATTGTCATCACCTCAATCAGCATCACCCGCTACGCCCTGAAACTGGAAAGGACCGCTGCCCGCGCCGGCACCTTTGCCCTGCTCGGAGAAATGGCTGCCGCACTGGCGCACGACATCCGTAACCCGCTGGCAACCATCCTCGCTGCCACCGAACAACTCCAGCTCCGCTACCATGCCGGCGACGACCGGACATTCGCCTGTATCCGGGAAGAGATTGACCGGCTCAACCGCACCCTGACCAACTACCTGGGCATCGGCACCGGCAGAACCGCACCCGGCACCGAAACCGTTGACCTCGCCGAACTGATTGACCACATCCTCGAGCGCCTGCGTGATGAGATTAACCAGCGCAACATCCAGATTGAAAAGCAAATCGCGCCGCTGCCACCGGTGCCGGGGGTCCGGCTGCAACTGCATCAGATGTTTCTGAATATCATCCTGAATGCGATTCAGGCGCAACCGGACGGCGGGTTGATCTGTATCACCGGCAGGGAAGAAACCCGTGCCAGTCAGCGCTGGGTGGTCATCACAATTACCGACCGCGGACCGGGAATACCGAAGGAAAACCTTAAAAAGGTGTTTGAGCCATTTTTTACCACCAGGGAGAAGGGCAGTGGACTGGGTCTCTTTGTCGTGCAGCGGATTGTTGAATTACACCGGGGACGGGTTAAAATAACCAGTGCCGAAAGGAGCGGAACCACGGTGGAGGTGCAACTGCCGGTATGAAAATATTACTGGTTGATGACGAAACCCGATTTTGCGAAATAACCGCGGAAAACCTTCGCACCGCCGGTCATGAGGTGGTCGCTCTGACCAGCGGCACCGCCGCGCTCGCTGCGCTGAAGGAGGAGAACTACGATGTTGTCATTACCGACCTGAAAATGGTGCCAGTTGACGGTATGGCGGTGCTGGAAATGGCAAAGCAGACCAGCCCGGAAACCGAGGTTGTCATCCTCACCGGTTACGGCACCATCGCCCTGGCGGTGGAGGCGATGCGCCAGGGTGCATTTGACTTTATCACCAAGCCGGTTACCCGCGAACACCTGCTCACTATCCTGGACAAAATCGCCCGGCTCCGTCAGACCCGGCAGGAAAACCGCCTCTTAAAAGAAGAACTCCGGCGCACCAGCCGTTTTGGTGAACTGATTGGCGAAAGCCCTGCCCTGCGCCAGGTGCGGGAGATGGTCGCCCGGGTTGCGCCGAGCAACGCCACGGTTCTGATTACCGGAGAAAGCGGCACCGGTAAGGAACTGGTCGCCCGGCTCCTGCACCGCTTGAGCCCGCGCGCTGATAAACCGTTTGTTGTCCTGCACGCCGCCGCCCTGCCCGAGTCCCTCCTGGAGTCCGAACTCTTTGGCTATGAGAAGGGCGCCTTTACCGGCGCCACCGCCCGCAAGCCCGGCCGGCTGGAACAGGCAGCCGGTGGCACCCTGTTCCTTGATGAGATTGGCGAACTCCCGGCTCAATTCCAGATAAAACTCCTCCGTTTCCTTCAGGACCGCACCTTTGTCCGGCTGGGTGGACAGGACACCATCACCGTTGACACAAGAATCGTCGCCGCCACCAACCGCAACCTGGCTGAAGAGGTAAAGGCGGGGCATTTTCGGGAAGACCTCTACTACCGGCTGGCGGTGTTTCCGATTCACCTGCCGGCACTGCGCGAACACAAATCCGACATCCCGGCTTTATGCCAGCACATCCTCAACCGCCTGGGCTATAACCGGGAAATCAGCCCGGCGGTGCTGGATAAACTCAAAAACCACGACTGGCCCGGCAATGTCCGGGAACTGGAAAATGTCCTGGAAAGGGCGCTCATCCTTGCCCGGGATAGAGAAATAGCACCAGAAGACATCCAGTTTCCCGAGGTCAGCAGAAACTCACCCGCCGGAGAAAAAGATGGCAAAACCATACCCACGGGTTCGCTCTGGGAACTGGAACGCCGGTTGATTGAAAACGCCCTGCAGGAGGCGGGTGGCAACAAGTCCCGCGCCGCCCAGTTACTCGGAATCACCCGGCGCCAGCTCTATACCAAACTTGCCAAATTCAACATCAATCTTAAAGAACAGGGCGAACATCCTTGAACAATATGGATAAATATGCACACCCCGCCCGCGGGCATATTATGGTAAGGCATTATTTATCAATATGTTATCAATGGCACATTAATTGCTTGGGTAAGTGATATGATGAAAAGAATTTGTCTATTACTTATCGTGATTGCCGGACTGGTGCTGGCTCAGAGTCCGGAACGAGTGCGCGCGGAACTGGAAAGAACCGATGCGGTGATTGCTGAGGTTCGGGCGGTGGTTGAACCATCCAATAACCAGGACGCCCGTCTACTGCTGGAGCAGGCGGTTGAAATGCAAAACGCCGCCTGGAACGGATACCATGGAAAACGGTACCGCTGGGCATATAGCCGGACCCTTGCCGCGCGTCTGCGCGCCCGGGAGGCGCAGGAACTGGTCGTCGCCGGTCCGGAACGGGTGGAGGCAGAAATCCAGCGCACCGCCGATTTGATGAAAGATGCAGAACCGGTGCTCAAGCGCTCGGAAGACCCAAGGGTGCAGGAGTTGTGGCGAATGGCGCAGACGGAGCAGAACCAGTCCCGGGAAAACCTGCGCGCCCGGCGATTCCGGCTCGCACTCCGCCTCACCCTTGCCGCCCGCAGCCATATCCGCACCGCACTCCGGCTCCTCGGACCATTCATTATTCCCGAACGGGTGGCAATGGAGATTGAACGCACCGACCAGCTTCTCCCGCGCATCACTGAACCGCTCCGGGCAACTCACAATGTCCGCGCCCAGGAGATGCTGACCCGTGCCGGTGAATGGCAGGTGCGGGCAAAAAATGCCTTCCGGGAAAAGCGTCCGGCTGAGGCGCTGCGCTTCACCCTTGCCAGCCGGGACCTGCTCCTGCGTGCCTGGGCGCTGGGCACCAGAACGATAACCCCGGAAATGGCGCTTGCCGGTATTGAGGAAACTGAAAATCTGCTCCAAGAATGGACGCCGGTAATCAGCCAATCTGATAACCCGGCGGCGCAAAAGTATTTAAATCAGGCAAAGGATTTACAGCAACGCGCCCGGGAACTCCAGAAAACTGGTAATCCGGCAGCTGCGTTCCGGCAGACCAGCCGGGCACGCCAGCTCCTCACCCGGGCACTGGAACTGCTCCAGTCAGGCAGCGCCCCGGCGGACAGAAAATAACCCGCACTAATGCCCCTGCTCCTGCTGCTCTTTTCCTTTACCACGGAAAACAATCTCGGCTTGAGCGCCTACCATATCAACCAGCGCTACACCATTGCCGACACCACAACCCGTGACACCCAGGACACCGACACCGAGATTCAGACATTCTGGAACTTCCGCCTCACCCAGCCGCGCCAGGAGCAAATCCTCAGCAGTGCCGAGCCACATCACGGGCTGGAACTGAACAACAGCCTCTACCTCACCACCACTTCCCTGCGCAATCGCCTCAACATCAACTTCACCACCCGGCCCTGGTCTATCCTGCAATTGCGCACCGGCTACGATGGCGAAATCCGCTACTATCATCAACTCTTTCCCTCGTTACGGGACACCTTTCACCTTAACCCTTATCTCAATAACAACCTCAACCTTGACCTGAACCTCACCCCTCTGTCCCGGGTTACCATCAACCCCGGTGCCACCGTTGAACTCCAGCACTACCTGCCGCCCGATAGCACCGCCGCCAACTACCAGCTTTACCGCAGCCGGCTGGGGCTGAAACTGGCGACCGCCGGGCTTTCTCTTATCCAGTTCAACACCGGTTACAACCTGCTGCACACCGCCAATGACAGCCAGCAATACAGCGAATGGACCGCCACCGCCGGCTTTGATGGCTATGCCGACTGGGGCGGCCGTCTCACCATTGACAATAACTTCGCCCGCCGACTTTACCGCACCCGGACCAGAAGTTATCGGGAACTCCAGCCCGCGGTCACTGTCGGCTGGGATGGAACCAGCAACTTCGGCGTCACCGTTGAAGACCAGCTGCGCCTCACCTGGTACGATGAGACCACCGCCGTCTATCAGAACCTGGTGGAAAATCGGGTAACGATGGAACTGGAGTTCCGGCCGAATAACACCGTCACCCTGCGCACCGGACCCCACTGGGAGACCAGTCGTTCCCTGCCCGCCGCCACCAGCCAGGACTATCAGGAACCGGCGCTCAACCTGGGTGTTGACCTGTTCCTGCCAGAAAAACTGTGGCTCACAATTGAAGATCGGCTGGGCAAAAGGTCATATCTTTCGCTCGACTCCGGGTTCGGGTCCAGTTACCGGTTTAACGAAATCAACCTCCTCCTCAACTGGCAGGTGCTTAAGGGTATCACCCTTACCGGCACGGTCAACATCGCCCCGGAGTGGCACACCGAATCGATTGACAACCTCGCCGCCCTCACCTACTTCCTGGAGTTAAGATACACCTTCTAAAACTCCAGCGTTAAATCAATCCGCTACCGCGGTGCGTCGCATTGTTGACAGACAAAACCTTTAACGCTACATTTTTGAGTAATGGCACGGCGCATCGCCATCTGCAACCAGAAAGGCGGAGTCGGCAAGACCACCACCGCGGTCAACCTTGCCGCTGCCCTGGCGTTGCGCGCCCCCCGGGTACTGCTCGTGGATATGGACCCGCAGGCGCACGCCACCCTGGGACTGGGCGTCGACCGCACCACCCTGAATGTGTCGGTTTACGAGGCGCTGATTGAGGCGCAGCGGGTGGACGAGGCGCTCATCCGCAACCCCTTTGCCGGCATTGACCTCCTGCCGGCAACCATCAACCTGGCGGGCGCCGAGGTGGAACTGGTGGATGCCCAGCAGCGGGAGTTCCGCCTCAGCCGGGCGTTGAGCCTGATCGAACCCAACTATTCCTTTATCATCATTGACTGCCCGCCCTCCTTATTGCTCTTAACCATCAACAGCCTGGTCGCCGCCCGCGGGGTCATCATCCCGGTTCAGGCAGAATACTACGCCCTGGAAGGGATGTCCCGTCTCCTGGAAACGATCAATCTGGTGCGCACCAGCCTGAATCCGCTGCTGGAGATTGACGGCGTGCTGATTACGATGTTTTCCGCCCGGCTGAACCTGTGTCAGCAGGTGGAAAGGGAGGTGCGCGACTACTTCAAGGAAACTGTGTTTGACACCGTCATCCCGCGCAGCGTCCGGCTTGCCGAGGCGCCCAGTTTTGGCAAGCCCATCTTCGCCTATGACGGTCACTCCGCCGGCGCCCAGGCGTACCTCGCCCTGGCTGATGAACTGCTCGCCCGCTATAACCGTCCGGGGGCAAAGGAATGAGCGACTATTCCCCTGAGAAGCGCCGCGCCCTGGGCAAAGGTATCAGGTCAATCATCCCGGAAAAGACCCACGAACTCCTTGCCGGCGAATCCCGTCTCATACCGGTGGATGAGATTCGTCCCAACCCTTATCAGCCCCGTCAAACAAAAGCCGATGACAATGACCCGCGCTTTCAGGAACTGGTCGCCTCAGTTAGAGAAAAGGGTATCCTGCAGCCGGTGGTGGTCCGGCGCCGCCGTGATGGCTACGAACTGGTGATGGGTGAACGGCGCTGGCGTGCCGCCCGTGCCGCCGGTCTTACCGCCATTCCCGCAATTGTCCGCACCGCCGATGACCGCGAGATGCTGGAACTGGCGTTAATTGAAAATATCCAGCGCAACGACCTCAACCCGATTGAAGAGGCGCTCGCCTATAAAGACCTCGCCGAGCGGTTCGGACTCACCCACGAGGAAATCGCCCGCCGGGTGGGTAAAGACCGCTCCACCATCACCAACGCCCTGCGCCTCCTTACCCTGCCCTTTAAGGTCCGCGAGGCGCTCGCCCAGGGGCAAATCTCACCCGGACACGCCCGCGCCCTTTTGAGCCTCAACAGCCGCCGCACCCAGGTGGAGTTATGCGAACGGGTCATCCAGGAAGGGCTCTCGGTCCGCACCCTGGAAAAACTGTGCGGTGAACACAAGGCTGGCAGGACACCGGCCACGCCCCGGGAAAAAGACCCGCACCTTGCCCAGCTGGAGGAGAGGCTCCAGGAGGTGCTGGGCACCAGGGTGGCAATCACGCCACCTGCCGGTGAGAAGCGCCCGGGCAAAATTGTCGTTGAGTTCTTTTCTCTTGAAGACCTTGACCGCATCTGCCGGCTGATCCGTCGGGCGGACTAACACCCGATGTCCCGCAAACAGATTACCGTGTTCATCTCCGGCAACTACACCACCAACTCCATCCGCTTCTCTTTGCCCCTGCCCCTGGCACGGCTTATTTTTGCGGGCATCATCATCGCCACAATAGTTGTCCTGGTCGCCTTCGGTCTGGTCGTCTCCGGCGCCTACCGCTTCTCCCGCCTCGTCTATCTCAACCAGCGCAACCGCCAGCTCGAGGCGGAGTTCAAAAAGGTGACGCTCCTGAAGGAGCGGCTGGAGTTCCTGGAAAAGGAAAGAGAAAAACTCGCCCGGATGCTTGGGGTTGACCTCACCCCACCGCCAGTGGACTGGAACATCACCAGCGCCGAATCGCTTGTCCTGCCCGACTGGGTAAAAAGTCAACCCTGGGGCAGTCAACCGGTCCCAGTCCTTGTCCCGGTTACCCGCTACGCCATCTCCCGCACCGCCACACCTGACCATATGGCGGTTGACCTTGCCTGCCAGAAAAACAGCCCGGTCCTGGCGGTTGCCGACGGCATCGTTATTGACCGCGGGGTCCATTCCCAGTTCGGTCGCTACATCCTTATCCAGCACCCAGCGGGCTACGAAAGTTTTTATGGCCACCTTGCCACCTGGCTGGTGCAGAAAGGCGATACGGTGCGGGTCGGACAAAAGATTGGCACCGTCGGTATGACCGGTCAAGCAAGCGCACCCCACCTGCACCTGGAAATCAGAAAAGACGGCAAACCGATTGACCCGGCAATACTGCTCAATCTTTAGCCCGCCCTTCCTGCCCGGTGAGAAACGCACCGGCAACTATCACCACCACCCCGCGCTAAAACGGGAATAACACCAAAGCGGTGCACACCGGTAACACACCCCGGACCACGGACACAACTACCCGTAAGGGAAATAACTCATTCGCCCGCAACCCTGCCCATTAAACCAGCCCAAAGGCTAGCCCCGGGGCAGCCCCGGGGCTAGCCCCCGGAAAAGATGGCTATCGAGAATAACTTACGCAACAGCGAAAGATAACGAAGATCGCCTGGCCCGGTGTGGTGGCTTTTATGTATATGAAGATAAAAATTCACCCCACAATTAAAAAGATGCCGAAACAGCACACCGGGCAACGCCTGCACCGAACGCTCGGCACAACCTTCCTCAGAAAACATTTGACAACATTTTTAATTAACTTATAATCTTCTACCTTAAACAGGAGGCTTTTTGTTGCGCAGTCTCGTTCGTATCGGTGCTTTGGGCTTGCTCCTGGCACCAGCGCTTCTCTGGGCCTGGCCCCAGCCTGGTGACCCGGCGCCCAATGTGTCCATTGTGGACACCGCCTGGGTATCTCATACCATCCCCGCGGAGTACCGGGGACATGTGGTTCAACTTTTCTTCTGGCAATCCACCTGACCATCCTGTCTCGCGGAGTTACCGCGATTACAAGTAATGTTTGATGAGTACGGTGAGCGGGGTTACATTCCGCTTGCTGTCAACCTCTGGCAGGATATGAACTCGGTGGTGAAGGTCTATGCCCGCTACTACTCCTACCCGTTTTTCCGGGATGCGGGTGCCGCCTGGAACGCCTACCGGATGAACGGGTACATCCCGCTCAACTATGTGATTGACACCGCCGGGGTTGTCGTCGGCTCAATGGAAGGCTTCAACGAATCGGTGATTCGGAGCTGGATTGAGCCCTACCTTACCGGCGTGAGTGAGCAACCGGCTTCCCCGCAACCGGAATTGACCCGGGTCCTGCCCAATACCGCGCACAATGCCCAGAAGGTGCTCTTCCAGTTACCTGCGGCTGGTCCGACCACAGTCCGGGTCTATGCCGCATCCGGTGAACTGGTGCGCACCCTGTTCCAGGGCACGCTTGCCGCGGGCAATCACACCCTCACCTGGAACCTCAACGACGACCGCGGCCACCTGGTCCCCAACGGTCTCTACTTCTACGAACTCACCACACCGCACGCCACCACCCGGCTGAAGACCACGGTCCTGCGCTGAGGTCAGTTTCAAAGTCAGGCCAGGATTTTAAGGCGGGGGCAAATGCCCCCGCCTTGCGCATTACTTCCAGTTGCACCCTTGACAACGCCGGTGGCAACACTAAACTAAAACAAACGGCTGCTACCTTTATGAAACGACCGCTTTTCATCCTGCTCTCTTTCCTCTTATTGACATTCTGCCCTGCCCCGCGCAAAAAGGTTACGGTTCGTTTCTGGCATGCGATGGGGGGCGAGGCGCAGAAGACCTTAAAGGAGATGGTGACAAGGTTTGAAAAGGAAAACCCGGACATCCACATTGAACTGGTCGGGATGGGCAACTACGACGCCCTTGCCCAGAAACTCCTCGGTGCGGTCGCGGTGAAAAACCCGCCCACCATCGCCCAGATGTACGAAAACTGGACCACCCAGTTACTCGCCGCCGGTGAACTGGAGTTTCTGGAAGACTACATTACCGGTCCGGACAGCATCCCCGCAAACGAACTGGCGGACATCTACCCTGGACTTCTGGAAAACAACCGCTGGGACGGCAAACTCCTTACCCTGCCCTTCAACAAAAGTGTGCCGGTTTACTACTACAACGTTGCGCTTCTAAAATCAGCCGGCTACGACTCCTTTCCCAGAACCTGGCAGGAGTTCCGCGAGATGTGCCTACAACTGATGCGCCAGCACGGCCGTGGCGAAAACGAATTCTGGGCAACCGCCAACGGCACCGACATCTGGATATTCGGCTCAATGCTCTTTCAGCGCGGGGGCAGGTTTCTTGACCGGGAAGACGGCAACCCGGAGTTCAACTCGCCGGCGGGTGTGGAAGTGCTTAAGTTTCAGGTTGACCTGATCCGAAAGGACCGGGTCCAGACCACCACCAGCGGCCGCAACCCGATGGACGACTTCCTGGTTGGCAAAATCGCCACCCTGACCGGCAGTTCCACCTGGCGGGCACCGGTCGTTGACCGGGAAAACTTTTTGGTCGGTATGGCGCCCATCCCCATCTGGGACACCATCCCGGCAGCCATCATCTACGGCACCAACATCGGTATGTTCAAAAGGGCAACACCCGAGGAAAAGCGTGCCGCCTGGCGATTCATAAAATGGTTTATTGCACCAGAGCAACAGGTGGAATGGTCGCTCGGCACCTGGTATGTGCCGATTCACCGCCGCTGTCTTGACGACCCCCGGATTCAGGAAAGGCTACAGAAAACCCCGGGCTTGCGCGCCGCCTACCAGCAGATGGAACATGCGGTGTTCGAGCCCAGGGGATTAAAGTGGCTGGCGGGCAGAAAGGCGCTGGTCGAGGAACTGGAATCCGCCACCCTGGGATTTAAAACCCCGCAGCAGGCGCTGGATGACGCCGCCCGGCGCTACCAGAATCAGTAATAAACCTTTTCTAAAATTAGCCCCTTCGCCGGTGCAACCGCAAATGGCTTGGTCTTTTTTCCCGCCAGGGCATTTTTAATATCATCCCGGGTCAGCCGGTAACTCGCATAGGCAACCATCGCGCCGACAATCCGGCGTACCATCTTATAAAGAAACCGGTTTCCCCGCACCGTTATTATCAGCTCATCAGCCCGCGCCCGTACCCCGACCGCAAATATTTTACAAACCCCGTCCGGCTCTGTGGTGTAACAGAAAGGGTTAAAGTCCCGTTCCCCAACAAAAAACCCGCCCGCCGCCCGCAACCGCTCCACATTTAGGGGATAGATAAACTCCCAGGCGTGCCTTGCCCGCAGGGGCGAGCGGTTGCGCACAATATAATATGAATACCTTTTCCCCCGGGCAGAGTAGCGGGCATGAAACTCCGGCGCTACCTCATCAGCCGATTTCACAAATATATCGTCCGGCAGATAAAAGTTAATTGCCGCCCGCAGCCTCTCGGGGGTAAGCCGCGACTCGGTCCAGAAGTTTGCCACATAGGCACGCGCCGACACACCGGCATCGGTCCGGCTACAACCATAAACATCAACCGCCTCTCCCAGCACCTGCTGCAGCGCCCGCGCCAGCACGCCCTGCACCGTCGGCTGATCGGGCTGAACCTGCCAGCCCGCATAACCCGTGCCATCAAACTCAATTGTCAACCGGATATTGCGCCTGCCCGCCCGCGCTCTCATCTTCCTTAAACAAGGGCAAAAACCAGCCCGAACCCCAGCGCCGGTCCAACCAAAAGCAGGTCCTCAACCCGCAGCAGTGGCGCCCGCACCGCCACCGCCGGCGCATCCTTCTGCGCCTCGGCGCTGCGGTATCTTGCCTCCTCCTCTTCCGCCAGCGCCAGCCGCTCGGCAATCAAATCGGGCAACCGTCTTAAATCTGCCGGCCGGATATCACTAAAATAGGGCACTAACCGGAAAACGCTCGCCACCACACCGGAAAACCGCCTGCCCAGCACCCGGCTCAAACCCTGGACCAGTTCATCCCGCGGGCAGGTGTTGACGCATATAAACGCCACCGCACCTGCCCAGAACAACCGGCAGGCGATCATCGCCCCGTCCCGCGCACCCGTCAAACTGAAAAACCCGAGCACCTTTGGTGCCGGACCGAAAACCGCATTCCCGAAAATCAACACCGGCGCCAGGAAAACAAACACCCGCAAACCCCGGAGCGTGCGCCCCGGGGCCCCTGATGATAGCAGTAGGAAAAAAAGATAAAAAAGAAATATCGTTGCCAGCCCGACTTCAAACCCGCGGTTAATTGTCCACACCCCGGGCAGACTTAACAGAAGGGCGCCGCTGCGCCCCGCCACGGTAAATCGGCACGGGGCAAACAACCCGCCGCATTGACAACCAACCTCGGTGCCCCTGGCGCCGTGGCTGGTTGCTAATCTCTCTTTTTCTGGACACACTTCATGCAAAAACGGGTGTAAGGCACCACCTCCAGCCGTGCCAGGGGAATTGGCTCACCGCAACTTTCGCAGATGCCATAGGTGCCGCTGGCAAGCCGATTGAGCGCCTCATCAATCTCCCTTAGCGTCTGTGACTCAATTGAGCGCAACTGGGAGGCGAACTCGCGCTGAAAGTTCTCGGTCCCCTGGTCCGCGATGTGGGTCCGGTGACTGGAAAGGTCACCGGTTGCGTTCGGTGTGTCCATCACCTGCCGGGTGAAATTCCCCTGCCGGAGGATTTTCTCCTTCTCCTTCAAAAGCGCCTGTTCCAGCCGGAGCAGGTCCTTCTGCGTCAGCCCGCACCTGGTGCCGCTCTTTTTCTTTTTAGCGCTCACTCCTTTACCCTCCTTAATGCCAGCCTTACCGGCTCGCGATTAATATTAACCTCACTCTCAATGTCCGCCCCGGCGAGTGGAATAAAAGAAATCTCCTTTGCCAGGGTTTCCTGACGGATATAATCGGCAAACATCTTTACCGCATCAACCACCTTCGCTGAACCGGAGCAGAAAAGGACGATGCGGTCCGCCACCTCATAGCCCGCTGACTTGCGCAGCACCTGAATCCGCCGCACCAGTTCCCGGACCAGCCCCTCCGCCTCCAGTTCCGGCGTAATATTAGTATCCAGCCCGACCGTCCAACCCTCACCCTCCTCCACAACACAGCCCGCAGGCATCCCATCCCGGCTGAACACCACCTCCCGGACATTCAACTCATCTTTGATCACATCCAGATAGGGCTCAAAAATCTTCTCCTCCAGTGGTGGCTTCACCTGAACAAACATCCTTGCCAGCGGTTGCCGGACCTTAATCTTTGCCTTCTCCCGCGCCGCATGCCCGGACGAGACCACCTCGCGCACCGCCTTCATCTCCTTTTCCAGTTCCGCATCAATAAACTCTGCCTCTACTTCAGGGTAGGAACAGAGATGAACGCTATCCGGTGCCTCCGGGTCACAGCTGCGCACCAGATTCTGATACATCTCCTCGGTGATGAAGGGCATAAACGGCGCCAAAAGTTGCACCAGCCGCACCAGCACGGTCCAGAGCGTCCAGTAGGCGGCTGCCTTGTCCTGGTCATCTCCTGATTTCCAGAACCGGCGCCGGCTCCGCCGCACATACCAGGTGGAAAGGTCGTCAACAAATGTCTCCACCGCCAGGGCAGCGGTCGCGGCATCGTAGTCGTCAAGCCTTTCCCGTACCAGCTTCACCAGGGAGTTCAACCGCGATAAAATCCAGCGGTCCAGCCGGTTCAAATCCCCCTTCTTCACCTGCAACTTGAGCGGATTGACCCCATCGATATTGGCATAGGTAACAAAGAAACTGTATACATTCCAGAGGGTCAGCAGTTTGCGCTTAACCTCCTCGCCAATCTTAAACCCGAAAAGCAGGTTCTGGGTTGGGTTGTGCCGGGCAAAGACCCAGCGCATCGTATCCGCGCCCATCTTCTGCACCGCCTCTTCCACCTCAATCGCATTGCCCCAGGACTTGTGCATCTCCCGGCCGTCCTCCGCCTTCATTGTCGCATAACCCAGCACCGTGCGGAACGGCGCACACTTCTCCAAGACGGTGCTCATCGCCAGAATCGCATAAAACCAGTTACGAAACTGCCCCGGAAACGACTCGGTGATAAAATCAAATGGAAACCACTCCCGCCAGTAATCCCGGTTGGTCAGATAATGTGTGGTCGAGAAAGGCACAATCCCGGCATCAAGCCAGGGATTGCCCACATCCTTAATCCGCGACACCGCACTACCGCATTGCGGGCAGGCAATCTTCACCTCATCCACCCAGGGACGATGCGGCGTATGCCCTTCAAACTTCTCCCAGCCCGCCACCGCCCTGGCCCGCAACTCCTCCTTTGAACCAATCACATCAAACCAGCCACACCCGCACTTAAAAATCGGCAGCGCCAGGCCCCAGTAGCGCTTCTTCGAGATACACCAGTCGCCCATATTCCGCAACCAGTCCAGTTCCCGCTCCAGCCCAAACTCCGGTATCCAGCGCACCTGCCGGGCTGACGCCATTATCTCCTCACGCAACGGGTCCATCGCAATAAACCACTCATCCACCAGCCGGAACACCAGCTCCTCCCCGCAGCGCCAGCAAACCGGATAGCGATGGGTATAGTCCTCCACCCGGTAAAGCAGCCCCTTCTCCTTGAGGTTGTCGAAAATCGCCGCACTCACCTCCAGCGCATACTTCCCCTTCAACCAGCCGAACTCCGGCTTGAATGTCCCATCCTCATTCAGCGGCGCAATCACCGCCAGCCCCTCCTCCTTGCCCAAAAGGAAGTCCTCCTTACCGCAACCCGGCGCAATGTGCACAATCCCGGTTCCCTCGGTTGCGCTCACATCCTTCCACAAAACCACCCGGTGCTCAACACCCGCCTGCGGCGGCAAATCATCAAACGGCCCCCGATACTTCAGCCCCGCCAGTTTACTTCCCGGAAACTCCTCCAGCACCACCGCGCCTTCGCCCAGCACCCGCAACAACTCCTTCGCCAGAATGTACACCTCGCCATCCTTCCTTGCCCGGACATAAACCAGGTCCGGATGCACCGCGGCTGCGGTATTGGAAGTCAAGGTCCAGGGTGTGGTTGTCCAGACAAGAAGGTATTCCCTTTCCCTGCCGATAACCGGAAAGCGCAGAAAAACCGACGGATGCGTCAGCTCCCGATAACCCTCGGTGGCAATCTCCATATCCGAAATCGCGGTACCACACCGCGCACACCACGGCATCACATCGGTCCCCTCATAAATCAGCCCCCGGCGGTGACACTCCTTCAAGAAAAACCAGATGGAGTAGTTGTTCTCCTCAGACATCGTGTAATAGGAGTTTTCCCAGTCCATCCACTGCCCGATAATGATTGACTGCCGGGTTTGAATCCGGGAAAACCGCAACACCCTCTCCTTACACTTCTCGACAAAACGGGCAATTCCGAACTCCTCAATATCCTTTTTGGACTTAAAACCCAGTTCCTTCTCCACCTCCACCTCAACCCAGAGCCCCTGACAGTCAAACCCATTTTGAAACCGCTGGTCAAATCCGAGCATCGCCTTGTAGCGCTGGAAAAGGTCTTTATAGGTCCTGCCCCAGGCATGGTGCACCCCCATCGGACCGTTGGCGGTAATCGGACCATCGAGAAACCGGAACTTCTCCCTGCCTCGATTCTTCTCCATCAACCGGTAGAAATGCCTGCCCTCCTCCCAGAAACGCAGAATCCGCGGCTCAATCTCCTGATGATTCGGCTGCGTCGGCACCGGTTTAAAAACGCCCATCCCTACCTCGCGCGACCGGAATTGCGAATATCACCACCAAACATCGGCCAAGAAGACTGCGCCGGTCCGCCCCGACCGACGATACACCAGGCACGGGTGCCGTTACCCACATACACATAACCCACATCGTCAATCTTCGGTGCCGAGATAAAATCGCCCGGCAGCCCGACGCCCAGCCCGACCGCCCAGCGCCGGGAGCCATCCCGGTTAACCGCATAAAGCGAATCCACCTGCCCCTGATCAAACAGCCCGATCACCAGAAAATAAATCACACCCTCCGCCGAAACCGCCGGCACCGAGGCATCACCACTCAACGGCGGAACAAACTGCCACTCAATATTACCCTGCTCGGGATTAACCGCAATCAGGGTCCCGTTGGTTGTCAGATAAACCGTCCCATCCTCATCAATTACCCCGGCCGAAACCTCATTCCCGACCTGCACACTCCAGCGCTGCGCACCATCCGACAGATTCACGCACGCCAGCCAGCCATCATCATCAACCACATATAACACACCCCGGGCAACATCAATCGCAGGTGAACCGACAATCGCCTGCCGCATCCCGTAAGCCCATTTCACCGAACCGTCTGCCGGGTCAAGCGCATAGAGGCTATCATCCTGAGAGACAAAAACGGTGCCATCCGTGCCCACCACCGGACATCGCTCGCCGCCACCCCTATAAAAACTCCACTTGCGCGCGCCATTCTGCGGGTCCAGGGCAAAAAAGGTATCATTTTCGGTCTGGATATAAATTGTCCCGTCCAGCCCCAGGGCGGGCAGGGCAAAGATTCCGGAACGGAATGTCGCCGACCACTTGGTCGTCCCGGATGGCGTCAGGGCAAAAAGCGCGCCGGTTTCGGTCCCGATATAAACTGTGCCATCGTCCGCAATCGTGGCACCAAACCCGAAATCATCCTCCTCGGGCGAGAAAAACTCCCAGCGCCGCGCACCCTGCTGATTCCGACACAACAGCGCCGGCACATCTGCCGCCGGGATATAAATCTGCCCCTCCGGACCGATACTGAAGATGGCAGCGGAAAAGTCCGCCGAATCCTCCGGACTCTCCGGGTCCGGCAAACCAAACCGCCAGCGCACCTCGCCCTCACCCGGACTCACCTCAATCACCAGCGGCTCGGACCAGCCCGAAACCCTGCCCCGGGTATTCTTCGCCCGGGCACGCACCTCCATTGTCCCGCTCGTCGTATAGGTATGGGTATCAGCGAACGCCACCCCACCATCAACCCAGCCCGACCACTCCGACCGTGTCCCGTCGCCCCAGTCAAACTGATAGGCAACCTGCCCGCCCGCCGGGTCGGTGGTCTGCGTGGTGCAGGCAAGCACAACATTTTTATACCCGATTGCGGGTCCGGCTGGCTTCTCCGGTGTCAAAGGCGGTTTCGGACACCCGGAAAACAACCCGACAAACAAAATAGCAAAAAACCCTGTTACAAACCAGCGTCGCGGATTATCTGCCATACTTCCTCCTTTAATTGGCGCCTACTGGCACTCCTACGCATCAGCACTAAGTATATAGATTACCCGAAAAAATAGACCTGTCAAGGGTAACCGCAGCACCGGCACCTTTTGCCCGCCTGTCCCTGCGCCGGCGAAATGCCCGCCGGACCGGGTATTCCTCCACCGCCACCCCTCCTATTCCACCTGCCGACCAACCGCCACCGGAAACAAACACCCGCATCAAACACCGAACTAACCCGCATACAACCAGCCGATTAACCGCACAGGTTACTGACTACCCATTTAACAGATTAACCCGCACCAGCGCCCGCAAAACAGCAAACCCAACCGCAACGCCTACTTATCCCGGGACAAGCCCCCAGCAGCCCCGGGGGGCTAGCCCCCTGACCAAACTTGAACTTTACTTAACAATCGCAATATCAGGCGATTACAGAAAATTAGCCACCATAACTTGTTGCCTTTTGTGGTAATAACAAATCCCCCTCTCTGAGAGTCTGAGAGGGGTGACGGCTTTTGAGGACAGGGTGTTCATTTCCCTCCTCTACCCTCATTTTCACTATTACTACCGGTGCAGGTATGTCCGCATAAAAAAAGGCGGGCACGGTTAAGTGCCCGCCGGTGTTCTATGCTTCCTCTCTATTTCTTGCCGGTGTTGTACTCGTCCTTCTGCCACTTGGGCCAGGGCGCGACCATCAATGTGCCCTCAGCATACCCCAGGACGCAGTAGACATAGTCACTACCAACCACGATGATGTCGCCGGTTGGGCCAATCGCCAGGCTGGCATATTCCGCCTCGACCAGCTTGTGCGGACGACCGGTCCGGCTCCTGCCAGTTGCCTGGGCATAGCAGTCCGCCATCCAGTTCAGGCTACCGTCTGACTGGTTGACCGCATAGAGTTTGTCCTCATCATCAAAGAAGTAGATGTAGCCATTAGCGGCCAGAAGCGGGGTACCGATAAGTTCGTTGGTGGTGTGCTGAACATTCCACACCTCGTTGCCACTCGCGGCATTCAGGGCAATCATCTTGCCGCTGGCGCCGGCGATAAACAGATTGCTTGGTCCCAGCGCCATACCCGCGATACCCGCCGGGTCAACGAGTTTGGGCCAGCCCGCCTTGATTTGGCCGTTCTCCTGGACCGCATAGACATAGCCGGAGTCGTCCGCGACATAGATGACGCCATCATCACCGATAATCGGCGAACCCAGTGCCGAGCCTAACCGCAGGGTGCACACCCATGCCGGGCTCTGGATGTCCGGCTCCATCTTGTAAAGCAGTCCATTATCCAGCGCCAGCAGCACATAGCCCGACCGGTCAATTACCGGTGCGCCGTCAACGCCGCTTGGCAGTTTGTAGGCGCCCAGGCGGTTGCAGGCGCTGCCCGCGTCCTCAAGGTAATAGAGCGTATCATTGGCATCAGAGACGATGTATATCTTGTTGCCGTTGATTGCCGGTGTGCCCCAGCCATGCTCGGTGGTATCCGGCTGCCAGTACCACGCCGTGTTGAGGTCGGAGGCGTTAAAGGCGTAGAGATAGCCGTCGTCGCTACCGACAATGATGTGCATCAGGTTGGCACAGTAGGCTGGATTTCCCTGGAAGAGATAGTCCTCCGGGTCCGGCTTTCTGCTGTTTGCATGTGAGCCCTTTCTGCCATTGCTGTATTTTATGGCATAGAAATAGCCGTCATCGCAATAGGTATAGACCAGGGTATCGGTCCCCAGGTTGACCACAACCGCGGAGGCAATCCCGGGTGCGGAGTCTTCGGTGACTGTGCCCCGGAAACTCCAGCGCACCCGGCCCGCCGGGACAACCGTTATCTGTAAAGAGTCCATTGGACTCTCCGACCGCTTCTTGTCCCGTGCCTTGTAGCGGACCTTATAGGTGCCTTCACTATTATATTTGTGGGTTGTTGTTAGTGTTTCGCCCGGTGCAATCCAGGTTTCCACCCAGCCCTTGGAGCCATCGCCAAAGTCAAAGTAGAACTGGATGGAGTCGCCTTCCGGGTCCTCACCACCAGCCATAAACTCCTGGTCAACACCTTTGGGCACCATTGCCGGCACCCGGACCCACAGGTTGGTCGGCGGGTTGTTCGGAAGGACGCGGATACTCCTGGCAGCGGAAAATTCGGAAACCTTGGTCGGGTCCTCCTCCAGGAATGCCGCGACCCGGAAGTTGAAGGTGCCGACCTCGGTCCACTTCGGATAAATCTCCACTGTATCACCGCTGGATGTCACCTCGGATGTGTCCATCCTGCCATCCGGTTGCCCCAGGTCAACGATAAACCGCACCTCTTTATTGCCGGAAACCGAGGTGAACACCTTGATCGGCGTCGCGGCGTTAACCCAGGTGGATTCCGGTGCCGAGGCGATAACCGGGGTGGATGGGCCCTTGGACTTGGGACAGCCGGTTGTCAAAAACAGGACAACCAGTCCCAGGAATAAAAACAGACCCAAAGACTTCTTCATAGCTATTCCTCCTATATTTTCATTTGTCTGTCCAGCTTATTATCTTGTTACCACCGGTCCGTGGAAATAACCGATTTCCGGATACCGGCAGACACCACCCTTACCATCGTCAAAATAGTAATAGTAATTGTGATAAACCCCTTCGTAGAGCCGGGTGCGGAAACGGTAGACTCCGGTGTGCGGTTTTCCCTGGACCAGTTTCATCGTATAGGGTTTGCCGTTGATGTAAACTTCAGCCCGTGCTGGCGGGTCGTTGTCCGGGTCTCGGTATTCCACATAGTAGGTGAACACCTCGCCGGGTCCACCCGCAGCGGGCCAGACCTTTTCACCATAGAGCCGGGGTGATGAGTTGACACCCTCTACTACCTTCGGTCCGTAGATGACACCGTACTTCGGATGGATGACACAGGAACCACACTCGTCCGCCGCGGCGAAATAGTACACATGGTTGCCAGGAGTAAGTTTGGTTTTGTAATAATAAATGCCATCGTTGGGTGAACCCTGCAACAGTTCCATATCATAAGGGATGCCATCAATCACCACCCGCACCATCTTGGGCTTTACACCGTCCTTGTCCTGGTAGCGCACGGTAAAAGTATAAACACCTTCTCCGGTAATCAGGTCTTCGTGGACTCCGCCCTCGGTGAGCATCGGGACATTGTTGTAAACCCCTTTCCCCTTGCCCACATAAGGACCGGGCTTTGCGCCATAGCGAGGGAAGCGCTCGGACATCCCGCGAATGTCCTCAGTATAAAAGTAGTAGTTGTGTTCACCCGGGGGCAGGGTTAGCCGCGCCTGATAGATACCGGCGGCTGCTTTCCCTTTGACCAGGCGCATTGGATAGGCGATACCGTCAATATACACTTCAACCTTTGCTGGCGGGTCGTTGTCCGGGTCGGAATAACGGACCTGGGCGATATACACATTTCTGGCACCGCCCTGCATCGGCGTGATTCTGGCACCGCAGAGGCAGGGTTTGTGATTAACCTCAGCGGCGAAAGCCGGCAGGACAAGCGCCAGAAAGAGAACCGCTGCTGCCGCAAAAGCCATATGCTCTTTGCGCATTCTTCCTCCTTTTAAAATAGCAGCTTGTCAAAATCGTTAAAATTATAAACCGCAGAATATCCCTGTCAAGTAAAGAATGCAACTGCCGTGCCGGGATTGCCAACGCATAACCATCAGGTTTGACAACCGGTTAAGGGGCGACTATCATCTTCTGTGCGGGTTTTTGTCGGCACCTCGGGCTGGTTTTACGACTGGAACCCGGAAAGAAGCCTGGACTGGTTCGTTGCCCGCGCCGGGCTCAATGCGATTGAACTTAACGCCTCGTTTTACCGGTTTCCTTTCCCCGCTCAGATAAAGTCCTGGGCAAAAAAGGGTGCCGGGCTGCGCTGGGCGGTGAAGGTGTCCCGGTTGATTACCCACACCCATTGCTTTAACCCGCCGGCGCCAGAACTCTGGAAAAGGTTTTCCGAACTTTTCGCACCGCTGGATGGGATAATTGAGTTTTACCTGTTTCAACTGCCACCCCGGCTCACCCCGGCAACAAGGGACACAATCGCGCAATTTGCGGAAAAGACCAACCTCGGGCAACGCTTTGCCCTGGAATGCCGGCACGCTGGATGGTTCGAGCCCGCACTTCAGGGGTGGGCGGACCGGGTCGGCATCACCCTGGTGTCGGTTGATGCCCCAAAACTGCCCCGGCTTTTGTTTAACAACCGCGGTGTCATCTACCTGCGCCTGCACGGCCGGGAAAACTGGTATCAGCACAACTACACCCTGAAGGAGTTAAAGGAGATTGTGGCGGAGATAAAAAAGGAGAAACCGGAAAGGGTGTTTGCCTTCTTTAATAATGACCAGGATATGCTGAAAAACGCCCGGCAGTTATTAAAACTCCTGTCCGGCACCGGGAAGGCATAAGCACGATGCGGGAGCTGGTGGTTCTGGATGGTAGTATCGGGACCGGTGGCGGCCAGATTCTGCGCACCAGCCTTGCCCTGTCCGCAATATTGGGTGTGCCATTTAAGATAAATAACATCCGGCGCCGGCGCCCCAGACCCGGGTTGATGCCCCAGCACCTGGCGGGTGTGCGCGCGGTTGCCCGGCTCACCGGCGCCCGGGTGGATGGCGACCGGCTCGGCGCAACCGAACTTATGTTTATTCCCGAAGGGATAAAAGCGGACAATCTGGTAATTGATGTCGCCGCGGAAAAGGGAAGCGCGGGTGCGGTCACTTTGGTTGTCCAGACGATTCTGCCGGTGATGCTCTTTGCCCCGCAGCCGGTTGAGGCAACAATCCGGGGTGGCACCCATGTGCCATTCAGTCCGGTGTTTGAATTTCTCCAGGCGGTGTTTTTGCCCTTTATCCGGCGAATTGGCTACCGGGCAGAAGCGGAGATAAAAAAAGCGGGGTTTTATCCGGCGGGCGGGGGCGAGATAACGGTTCGCACCCTGCCGGTGCGGCAGGAGGCGCTCAATCCGGTCAACATCACCGGTGCCGGCAAACTCCTGCGGTTGCGCGCCCGTGCCGCGGTGAGCCGGTTGCCCCTATCCATTGCCGAGCGCCAGGTCAAACGGTTAAAACAGCTCCTCACCGAAAAGGGCTACCGGATGGAGGGCGAGGCGATTGAGAGCGATGCACCAGCTCCGGGCACCTATCTATTTCTTCACGCCGAATACGAAAATGCGCCTGCCGGCTTCTCCGGTCTGGGAAAAAGGGGTAAACCCGCAGAAACGATTGCCGTTGAGGTTTTTGAGCAGTTCCAGCGCCACCACCAAACCGGCGCGGCTATTGAGCCCCATCTCAGCGACCAGATTCTTATCTTTCTTGCCCTCACCGGAAAGGACTTCTCCTTCACCACCAGCGACCGCACCGAGCACCTCCAGACCAACATCCAGACCATCACCAGATTTATCCCGGAACTTGAGATTAAAACTGCCACCTCTCCGAATAACATAACGCTTGTAGAAGGAAGATACCGCCAGATTTGACCCATCGCCCTATCTATTTAGAGCCGGATTAAAGGGATTTTTTAACCGGGAGTTTTGGGGTAATAGGGTTAAGTTGCTTAATTTTAATGTGTTGGGGTTATGGGACGCTGAAAAAGGGGCTGGTGGGTGGGTTGTTCCGGGGCTAACCCCAGGGCTTACCCCAAATCCAGCGGTCCGGTGTAGCACCGCGGTTATCCCGGTAAAAATCAGCGCTCCTGGCAGGTGGATTATCGGCTGGCAAGCAACGGCGTCAATCGTAGTAGTTATTCGCTTGATAACCATTGGTTTTGCCAAGACTTCAGCCCGGGGTTTTGCCCGGTCCGGAACCGCTGGAAAAAGGTAAAAAGGTAACCCGCTGACACCCCGCATGGGGGTTATCTATAAGGGACATCCGCGCGGCCGTAATATCTTTCGGAGGCAACCGGAGATAACTCTTGACAACTTAATTAATTTTAATTATACTTTATCAACTCTGGCTCGGGTTACATCTGATAAGATTGAAAAGTTGTGTTAATTTTTATCCGGATGAAAAGGAGGAAGAAATGGGAGTGCTGGATGTGTTGCCCCCGCCGGGCAGGTTTTCTCAGAAGGTGTGGCTGTCGGGTCCAAAATCTTCCGTAATTTTATTCGTCCTTGCCGCAATTTTTGTTTTGACCGCCTCAGCCCAGGTTGACACCGGCTGGGTCCGGCGCTATGCGACCCAGGGGACCGATATTATCAACGCCCTCTGCCTGGACCGTGACGGCAATATTTATTGTGCGGGCTATACCACCCCTTCCGGAAATACCAATATGCTCGTGCTTAAATATCGGCCGGATGGCACGCTGGTCTGGGCAAGGGAGTATGACGGACCAGCAGCCGGGATCGACATCGCCACCAGCATTGTCGTTAATAACAGTGGCAATGTGTTCATTACCGGTTACGCTACAACCACAACCGGTCCTGACTACTGCACCATTAGATATGATTCACTTGGTAATCAGGAGTGGGTCAGGTTTTACGATGGGCCGGTGAGCGGTTCAGAGTATGCCACCGCGATTACGCTGGATAATCAGGGCAATGTTATTGTAACCGGTTACAGTCCTGGTTCGGGCACCGCCGATGACTACTGCACCATCAAATACAGTCCGGATGGCACCCAGCGCTGGGTTGCCCGTTATAACAACCCCGCAGCCAATAGTAACGACCGGGCAGTGGGTGTGGCAACCGACCCGCAGGGCAATGTTTATGTCACCGGACAGAGTATTGCCAGCAACTGGGACTACCTGACTGTGAAGTATAATGCGAATGGAAGCCAGCAGTGGGCCGCACGGTATAATGGCGATGGTAACGGTGTTGACTATGCGGCTGCAATTGTCGTTGACGAGAGTGGCAACTGTTATATCACCGGCTCAAGTATGGGGAGCGGCACCGCGGATATGGATTATGTGACAATAAAGTATTCTACCTCCGGCACCCGGGAGTGGGTGGCAAGGTACAACGGAAGCGGTAATGATTATGACTACGGTTACGGCATTGCCCTGGACCAGTCACGGAATGTCCTTGTTATCGGTAACAGTATCGGGCTGGGCACAGCGCTGTACGACTATGTGACATTAAAATATGACAATGATGGGAATCTGCGCTGGGAGCGACGCTTTGACGGCGGCAGTTACGACTACGGACGGGGCATCGCAGTTGATAGCGCGGGCAACTGTTATGTCACCGGCAATTCCTATCGAACCAATAACTATGATTTTCTCGTCGTGTCGTATGACCCGGCGGGTAACACCCGCTGGTTCACCTATTACAATGATGTGGGCAATGGCACCGATTACCCCACGAGCGTTCGGGTTGACCGGACCGGCAATGTGTATTGCGCCGGTTATAGATCCGGCGGGAGTGGCACCGGCAGTGATGCGCTGCTGGTTAAGTACATTCAGCCGGATGTTGCCAGCCGCCGCATCCTCAGCCCGGATGTTCGGGTTGATACCGCCAGCACGGTCACGCCCGGTGCGGTAGTGGCAAACCTCGGTAGCAGTCCCGCTAACATTAAATCCTACTTTATTATCCGGCGCAGCACCGGTCCGTATGAGTTTTATGATAGCGTGCTGGTAAGTGGTGTGCAGCCCGGTGACTCGGTTACCATTACCTTCTCCAGCTGGCCCAAGCCTTATTTCATCGGTCCGCATATCGCGGTCTGCTCGACCGTGGTTGCCCGTGACCGGGACCTGAGTAACAATGTCATCAGAAAGGAGTTCCAGGTTGTTGCCGGACCGTTTGGCTGGCTCGAGATTGCCTCGGTGCCCCTGACACCGTCGGGCCGGGCGGTGAAGGATGGTGGCTGTCTGGCGTACAGTTATCCCCACAATCGTATTTACTGTGTGAAGGGCAATCGCACCGGCGACTTTTACTATTATCAGCCAGGCAGTTACAACTGGGTGACCCTGCCGTTAATTCCGAACGGACCGTCAGGAAAAACACCGGGGAAGGGCGCCTGCCTTGCCGCTGATAACAACGGCTTCCTTTATCTGGTCCGGGGTGAGAAGACACTGGAGTTCTGGCGGTTTAACCCGGACTCAACCACCTGGACTCAGATGGAGGATATTCCACCCGGTCCTTACGGCAGACCGGTTAAAGGCGGGTCGGATATCGCATTTGTTCCCCAGGACAACTCGCTTTATCTTTTGAAGGGCTATCGGAATGAGTTTTATCGCTACTCAATTGCTGATGGGCACTGGTATAGTCTACCCGAGGCACCGCTGCCGGATAAGCCCAAATGGGACAAGGGTTCTTTTCTGGTTTATGACGGGGACCACAGCCTTTACGCCGGGAAGGCGAAACTGAACGAGCTGTGGCGCTTTGACATCTACGCCAACGAATGGGATACCATCCACCGGCTGACACCGCTGCCCTTTTATGGCCGGAACGGTCGGAGTGCAAAACTGAAGGATGGCGGTTGTGCGGTCTATTATGAGGGTAACATCTATGTCCTTAAAGGCTCAAACACCTGTGAGTTCTGGTGCTACTATATTGATGGTGACTCCTGGCAGGAGCTGGAGCCGATGCCCGAATACGGTTCAACCGGCAAGCGCAAGCGGATAAAGGCGGGCGCGGATATGGTGTTTGGCGGTGATGCGCTCTATGCGCTCAAGGGCAACAAGACGGTTGAGTTCTGGCGCTATGCCTTTCCGCCGAGCGGGCAGATTTGCACCGGAGGGCCGCAGGAGAGCAGAAAAGCGGTCCTGAAGCGCGGGGGTGGGGTTTCCGCTCTCGTTTTGAGTCCACAGGCTGCCGGGTCCAGAAGGATGGTGCGGTGGATTCAGGCTCAGGACGGGACCGAGGTGGCTATCAGGGTGTTTGATAGCGCGGGCCGACTCCGGCAGAGAGAAAAACAGCTGGTGCGAAATGGTGCCATTACGGTGGAGTTTAACGGATTAGCACCGGGCGTTTACCTTTTGTTAATCGAAGGCGATAACTTTAAAGGCACCTGCCGGGTGGTGTTGGGCCAGTAAGATAAACCGAAGCCAGTTAACCCGAAAAAACCCGCTTCTTCTGATAGGCGGGATTTGACTTTTACCCTTAAAAGGGTTATCCTTTTTTTGTAGAGGAGGGAACGGGGATAAGGTTTTTAGCAGGTGAATTAAGGCTAATTTGGTAAAAAACTATTAGTCAGGAGGAAAGATGTTACCAAAGTTTGCCAATGAACCGTATCTTAATTTCTCGGTGCCGGAGAATGCCGAAAAGATGCGGGTGGCAATCAAGGCGCTTGAGGAAAAAGCGGATAAGGAGTATGACCTGATTATCGGCGGTAAAAGAGTAAAGACCAAGGAAAAGTTTCAATCCTTTAACCCGTCAAATAAGCAGCCGGTCGGCACCTTCCAGAAGGCAACAATCAAGGAGGCGGAGGCGGCGCTGAAAGCCGCCTGGAATGCGTTTGAGGAGTGGCGGTTTGTGCCGGCAATTGAGCGCGCCTCCATATTTTTGCGCGCGGCACGGATAATGCGCCAGCGCCGGTTTGAGTTTGATGCTGCGATGGTTCTGGAGGTGGGCAAAAACTGGCTGGAGGCGGATGCGGATTTTGCTGAGGCGGTGGACTTTCTTGAATTCTACAGCCGGGAGGCGATTCGCTACGAACAGCCCTGTGGTGTGACACCCTATCCGGGTGAGATTCAGGAGGTGCGCTATATCCCGCTGGGCGTCGGGCTGGTGATTCCGCCCTGGAACTTCCCCTGCGCAATTATGGCGGGGATGACCACCGCGGCGGCGGTGAGCGGCAATACCGTGATATTAAAGCCGGCGACCGATTCGCCACTGATTGCGGCGCTGTTTATGGAGTGTCTGGAAGAGGCAGGACTGCCGGCGGGTGTGGTTAATTTCCTCACCGGTCCGGGTGGCAGTGTTGGTAATTATCTGGTGGAGCACCCGCGCACCCGGTTTATCTCTTTTACCGGCTCGCGCGATGTCGGGCTAAAGATTGTTGAAGCCGCGGGCAAGACCGCGCCGGGTCAAATCTGGATTAAACGGGTGGTGGCGGAGATGGGCGGCAAGGACTGTATCATCGTTGATTCCGAGGCGGACCTGGCCAGTGCGGTTGAAGGCGTGGTTGTCTCTGCCTTTGGCTTTCAGGGGCAGAAGTGCTCTGCCTGCTCCCGGCTGGTGCTGGACGCCAAGATTCACGACGAGTTCCTCGATATGCTTATCCCCCGCATCAAACAAATCAAGATGGGCCCGGTAACCGAGCAGGAAAACTGGTTAGGACCGGTAATCAATCAGGGTGCGTTCAACAAGATTATGGACTACATCCAGGTTGGTAAAAAGGAGGGGAAACTGGTGTGCGGGGGCAAGGGCGATGATAAGGAAGGCTATTTTATCCAGCCGACGGTGTTTGTTGATGTGAAGCGCTCGGCGCGCATCGCCCAGGAGGAGATTTTTGGCCCGGTGCTGGCGGTGATCCGGGCGCGCAACTTCTCGGATGCGCTGGATATCGCCAACTCGACCGAATACGGACTGACCGGCGCACTGTATACCCGCAACCGGGAAAAGATTATGCGCGCGAAAAGAGAGTTCCATGTCGGTAACCTCTACTTTAATCGCAAGTGCACCGGCGCGCTGGTTGATGTCCAGCCGTTTGGCGGTTTCAATATGTCGGGCACCGATTCCAAGGCGGGTGGCAGAGACTACCTCTTGCTTTTCCTGCAGGCGAAGTCGATGACCGAGCGGTTTTAAGACCTAAAAAGAAAGGGGCGTTAGATGCAAGAGCGGAAAAGGGTTATTATTATGGGTGCGGCTGGGATGGACTATCACCTGTTTAATATGGTATTCCGGGACCGGGAGGAGTATGAGGTGGTCGGCTTTACAATGGCGGCAGAGCAGAACCTGGGCACAGTCGGCACATTGCGCACCTATCCGCCGGTGCTTGCCGGCAAACTTTACCCCAAGGGCATACCCACCTATTATGAACACCAGTTGCCAGAGTTAATCAAGGAACTTCGGGTGGATATGGTGGTTTTTGCCTATTCGGATGTGAAGTATAACTTCGTTATGAGTCGCGCCGCTGAGGCGCTGGCCGCGGGTGCCCAGTTCGCGCTCTTTCCACCCCGACTTTTGCAGCTGAAGGCGAAGAAGCCGGTGATTGCGGTATGTGCGGTGCGGACTGGTTGCGGTAAGTCACAGACCTCCCGCCGGGTGTATGAAATTCTAAATTCTTTAGGGTTGAAGCCGGTGGCGGTGCGCGAGCCAATGCCCTATGGGGACCTGGAGAAGCAGGTTTGGCAGCGGTTTGCCAGTTTTGAAGACCTCGACCGTTCTGGAGCGACGATTGAGGAGCGGGAAGAGTATGAGCCCTATATTGAGCAGGGGATGGTGATTTATGCTGGTTGTGATTATGCGGAAATTCTTGCCCGGGCGGAGTCTGAAGGTGATGTTATCGTCTGGGATGGCGGCAATAATGAGATATCCTTTTTTGCCCCGGATTTACTCATCGTCCTCACCGACCCGTTGCGCGCTGACCACACCGCCAACTATCATCCGGGCGGAGTGAATCTCATTATGGCTGATGTGGTGGTGATTAATAAAGAAGACTCTGCTCAGCCTGAAGTGGTCGCCCGGCTGAAGGAGTTTATCAAAGGGACTAACCCTCGTGCGGTTATTGTTGATGCGGATTCGCCATTGAGTGTTGATAACCCGGAGCGAATTCGGGGGCGCCGGGTGCTGGTGATTGAAGATGGACCAACGGTTACGCATGGTGAGATGCCTTATGGTGCGGGAAGGATTGCGGCGGAGCGGTTTGGCGCTAAAGAGATTGTTGACCCGCGACCCTATGCCCGGGGCAGTCTGGCTGAGGAGTTAAAGCGCAGCCGGCACCTGGACCGGGTGCTGCCGGCGATGGGTTATTCAAAGGAGCAGCTAAGGGAGCTGGAGGAGGCGGTAAACCGGGCGGATTGCGATGTGGTTGTCAGCGGGACACCAATTGACCTGAGCCGGCTGTTAAAGACCAACAAGGAGATTGTCCGGGTGCGCTATTATCTGCAGGAAAAGTCCAGACCGGACCTGAAGGAGATTATTACCCGGCGGCTCCAGGAACTCGGTCTGCGGGTCTAGAGCGGGACGATGGCTGAGCCAGTGCTTCGTCCGGAGGAGGTCGTCCTTTTAAGGGCGCTGTCCAGTAAGCCCGGGCATTCTGCCCTGATTGCCGAACTCACCCGGGAGTTGAATATCGACCAATCACTTTTGACCGCGGGCGCACAGAACCTTGCCCGGTCAGGCTGGGTAACGATTGATGAAAGGCAGGAGCCTGAAATCACCCGGGGCCCGCAGTGGCAGGAGAAACTGCCCGAACGGGTTGCCCTGGAAAAACTCGCAGAACACCCATCTATACCATTAAGCCAGTTGCCGCTGCTTTTGAACAAGCCGGATGTGCGCTCGGAGATTAAATACCTCCTGCGCAAGGGTTGGTGCGTCCGTGATGCCGATACCATAACTGTCGCGCCGCAGGGAAAGGAGGCGCTTGCCGGCGAACTCCTTCCAGATGAAAAGATTGTCCTCTTATTAAAGGAACAGCCCGCTGTCGCCCTGCCAGAGATAAAGGAAACACTGTCAGAAGAAGAATTCAGTCGCGGGCTAAGCCTGTTAAAGGGTCGGGATGAGATTGTTAAGGTGAAGATGCGCACCAGAAGGACTGTAACCCTGACACCTGCGGGCGAAGAAGCGGTTAAGCGGTTGCCCCGGGAGGCGATCAAGCCGGAGATAACCCAGTTAACACCTGAGTTGCTGGTGAGCGGCAGGTGGCGAGAAGTGTCATTCCGGCGTTACGATGTGACCCTGCCGGCAAGACCGCTTTATCCGGGTAAACGGCATCCGCTGATGCGCATCATCCAGGAGGCGCGCCGGGCGTTCCTGGAGATGGGGTTTGAAGAGGTTTCCTCACCGGTGGTTGAAACCGCCTTCTGGGACTTTGATGCCCTTTTTCAGCCTCAGGATCATCCGGCGCGCGAGATGCAGGACACCTTTTACCTCGCCAAGCCGGAAAAGGGCAAGTTACCGGACGAAGAAATTGTAAAAAGGGTAGCCGCGACCCACGAATACGGTGGTGATACCGGTTCAAAGGGCTGGCGCTATCAATGGGACCGCACCCGAGCCGAGAAACCGCTTTTGCGCACCCACACCACCGCGGCAACCATCCGGGCACTGGCGGAAAACCCGCAAGCACCGCGCAAGGTGTTCTGTATCGGTAAGGTGTACCGCCGGGAAAATATCGATGCCACCCATTTGCCGGAGTTCGTCCAGATTGACGGGATTATTATTGATGACCAGGCATCGCTGGTGACCCTGTTCGGCACCCTGGCAGAATTTTACCGCAAGATGGGTGCCGCCGAGGTCCGGTTCCGCCCGTCCTACTTCCCTTATACCGAACCGAGCGTGGAGGTCTTCGCCCATTTAGGTGCGCTGGGCTGGGTGGAGATGGGAGGTGCGGGTATCTTCCGCCCGGAGGTGGTCCGTCCGCTTGGCTGCCGGTCAAAGGTGCTTGCCTGGGGTCTGGGGCTGGAAAGGCTGGCGATGATGCGCTTTGGCATCTCGGACATCCGCCGGCTGTATTTCTCTGATATCGCCTGGCTACGTGCGGCAAAAGAGGAGAAACGATGCCGGTAGTTTCAATTCCATTAAACCTCCTTAACCGGCTTGTCGGCAGAGAGCACCCGGGCGAGACGCTCTCCAGCCTTTTAGGAGAACTGGGTTGCGATGTTGAGGGGTTTGACCCGGTTGCCGGCGCCTTAAAGGTGAATCTTCTGCCCGCCAGACCGGATATGTTTGACGCCTGCGGTCTAGCACGGTGTCTGCGCGGCTATCTCGGAATAGATACCGGACTGGCAGAATACCGGTTTGCCGACTCCGGCATCACGGTTCAGGTGGCGCCCGGCCTGGAAAAAATCCGACCCTTCATTGTTGCCGCGGTTGCCCGGGGTGTCCGGCTGGATGAGGGACTTCTCGTCCTGCTGATGGAGATGCAGGAGAGCCTGCACTGGGGACTGGGGCGGGACCGGCGCCGGGCATCAATCGGGATTTATGACTTAAATACCGTGCAGCCTGACTTTATCTATCGCCCGGTGGAACCGCAGGGGGTAAAATTTGTTCCGCTGGCCGGGATTGAAGGCAGGGGTCCGGTGGCGCTCACACCCGCAGAGATTCTTCAGTTGCATCCGAAAGGTCAGGCATACCGTTATCTTCTGGAACATCTACCCGCCTATCCCCTGCTCACCGACAGCCAGGGCGTGGTGCTTTCCCTGCCACCGATAATCAACAGTGACGACACCAGGGTTACCGAAAAGACCACCGACCTGTTTATTGATGTTACCGGGCCGGACCTGTGGGCGGTAAACAAGACATTAGCCATTATCGCCACCGCCTTAACTGACCTGGGCGCGGAGGTGGCGCGGGTGAAGATTACCTACCCGGATGGCAGGACCTTCAACACCCCGGACATGACACCGGAGGAGATGACAGTTGTGCTGAACGATGTGGTTGATTTAATCGGCATCTCCCTCACCCGGGAGGAGGTTGCCGGGCTGTTGCACCGCATGCGTTTCGGTGCCGAGGTCACGGGGGATGATGTGGTGATCCGGGTGCTTGTTCCGGCGTATCGGGCGGACATCCTGCACCCCTGTGACATTATTGAGGACATCGCCATCGCCTATGGCTACCATCGGTTGCCCCGGCGGTTAATCCCGACCGCGACGGTCAGCCAGCCGCTGGGGATGGAAGAGTTCAGTTCCAGTTGTGCCCGGGTCCTTACCGGAATGGGTTTTATTGAAATAACCTCTTTGACCCTGACCAACCCCCGCGACCAGTTCACCAGCCTCGGGATTGAGGACAACGGGCAATCGGTGGTGCTTGAGAATCCGGTTACCGTAGAAGGCACAATCCTGCGCCAGCACCTCCTGGAAGGTATTCTCAAATCCTTTGCCCGCAACTCGACCCAGCCCCTGCCCCAGAAGATATTTGAAATTGGCGATGTGTTCCGGCTCGAGCCGGCGGTGGAGAATGGTGTTGCGGCGGCGCGGCATATCGCTATCGGTATTGCAGATTCCTCGGCGGGTTTTGCCGATATCAAGGCGGTCGTTGATGCCTTTTTCTTTGAACTTGACCTGGCGGTGCAGTGGAGCGCGCAGGACCAGCCCTTTTTGATTCCGGGCAGGTCGGCGCTCATTTCCACCGGCGCGGGCAAACCCCTGGGCATCGCCGGCGAAGTCCATCCGGAGGTGTTAACGCGGCTGGAGATTCCTTTTCCGGTGGTGGTGGCGGAAATCAACCTGCAGGGGCTGGTGACAGGAGGGGTTTGATTTTCCTATGCGCTGTCCGCATTGCGGCGAGCCGGTTCAAGCTGGCCAGAAGACCTGCTTTGCCTGTGGCGAGAAACTGCGGGTCCGGCGCCTCGGGCAGACAACCTTTGACTACCGGATAGTTATCGCGGGCGGGGTTCTGGTGCTGGTGGGGGTGCTCGGGGTTATATTTACGCTCAGTGGCACAAGAAAGGCAGCAGGTGCGAAAGCCAGCCGGCGGGTGGCGGCGAAGGTGGCTACCAGCCAGCCAGCACCGCGCCCGGCAGAACCCCGGACCGAGAGCCTGACCGCGGCAAAAGACGGTGATGTCCTCCGGGCGCAGGAGCAACTTTTGAAACTGAAAAGGCGTTACGAGGTGGTTAAGGGACAGGTGCTCGGTGAAACCCCGACACAGGAACAGCGGACGCTGATGAGTCAGATTGAGCGGGAACTCGGGCTGCTCGGAAGTGCGATTAACCGGCTGACCTCACCCCTCGCCGCGGGCGAGCGCAAAAAGGTTGAGCAGGAAATCGCCCGCCGGGTGCGGGAGGTCAACACTCTAATATCGCAGTTTTCCCGCGCGCCGAAGAACCGTTAAAAGGGCGCAAAGTGCGCCTGTTCCCAGTAGGACTGTTTTAGCCTTTCGTACTCCGCCTCGAGCGCCCGGGCATGGGTCTGCTCCCAGCGCACCAGCACGAGAAAGAATTCCCGTGCCGATTCGCTGCTCGCCTTGCCTGCCAGTTCCTGATAGCGCCTGATTGCGGACTGCTCCAGCGCCATACCAACCGCCAGCGCGGTCATCTCCCAGTGGGCGTTATTCAGCCGGGCGGTGATTTCCGCGGAGAAGATCGGACCGGGTTTATCCAGGAAGTGCGGTGTCTCCGGCAGGGGTTCAAATTCCATTCCTTTCAAGAGGTGGCCGAACTGCCGCTGGAGATATTCCAGATGCCTTTCCTCCTCACCGGCAAGCAGGGTAAAAACCTCCCTGCCCCTTTCGTCCACAGTGCGCTCCGCCGCGGTGCGGTAAAACTCAATCCCCGCCCTTTCTGCCAGCATCGCCTCTTTTAATCCGGCAACTATTTCGTTGTCCATACCAAATCATAGCCAGGCTTTTTTAGAAATCAACAGCTTGACCTTCTGGCTGCGGGTGCCGGAGCTGGCAGGACGCCCAGAATAAAACACCATAACAGGCCAGCGGCTAATAGTAGCGGTTAAGGTGCGTGTCCCGCCTGATATCGGGGATGGCGCAATCACGAGGTTTTCTTCTGGAATTGGACCGGCTATTAACTTCCGGGTTGATTTAGCGGTTGCGGCGAGGGCAAGCCCCCCGGCAGTCCGGGGGCTAGCCCCGGGCATACCCCCTCTGCCTCCCCATTTTTATAAATTTTCCCGGGGTCATTTTTCTGTAACTATCATAACTTAAATGTGGTAACACGGATTTTTCTTTGTCGGTTAATGCCCTTTCGGCGTGAAAATCGGCTGGTGGCGGAGATGTGCGTTTGCCCGGGTATAAAAATCCGGGGGCAGGTGTTCTTTCACCCGCCCCCGGAAGGGTTTATTTTGTGGTGTTTATTTTAGATAAACCGCTTTCAGGTTCCCCGACTCGTTCTCGCTCTCCAGCCGGATGATGTAGATGCCCTGTGACAGTTTCCTGCCGGCATCGTCGCGGCCATCCCAGACAATCTGGTAGTTGTCCGGTTTCAGGTGGTTGTTGAGCAGGGTGCGTACCTTTCTGCCGGTGCGGTCGAACACGCTCAGGGTGATGCGGGTTGCGGTGCGGACCGTGAAGTGAATCTGGAGCCGGTTGCGGAAGGTGGTGGGCAGTGCCCGGAATCCGGTCAGCCGGGTGTTGCCGGCATCAGCGTCTTCGGTGAGCGCGACCACCGGTTCGTTGGTGGTGAACTTGATCGCCCGACCCGCGGTGAGCGGCGCAGCGCCGCGATGGTATTCGTCGTTGTAGACGACCTGGATGAAGATGGACAGGCTCGGGTCCTGTTCACCGATGGTGGCGCTACTGTTGTGCCGGGCGGTGAGGTACTGGAAGAGGACGACGGTGTTGCCGTCGTTTGCCGCCAGGGTGGTGTCGTAGAAGACGATTTCCATCTTGTCCCAGGAGTCGCGCGGGTTGTAGTAATGGACCGAGTCCCATTCGATGATGAAGCGATGGTTGGCAGCGTCATGGTAGTACCAGACACCGCCACCGGTGGGCGGATAGAGGTCGTCCCATTTCAGGCAGAACATCGGCGGCATATCGGTGTTGGGTAGCGTGGTGTTTAAGTAGGTGGTCTGGGTGGCATAGCCCGGCGCCACCCAGCCGTTGGAGCAGACCGAAATCTGGGTGTAGCGCTGACCGTAGAACTTTATCGGACCGAATGCCGGGGGCAGGTTTATCTGGACCGTCTGGTCATCAGTCAGGGTCAGCCGGCTGCCCAGCCCGCGCAACTCCACCCAGGAGAAGGTGGGGTGCTCGGAGTACTCGGTGTCAATGTCTTCGTAGGCATAATAGAGCGCGGGGCGACGGGGTCCATCCGGAATCGGGTCAATCATTGTCACCCTGCCGACCTCAATGCCGAACGGGACATTTTTCTCCGGATAGCCGGTCTGGCGGATGCGCAGGGTGCAGGGGATGACAAACTCGCGCGGGATGGTGGCGCTGGCGCGGACCCGGAAGTGGTCGGTTTCATTCATCAGCCAGCTGTCCGCGGGAACAAAGCCGTAATCGGCGAGGGAGTCCAGCACCTCCAGCCGGGGGTCAGCGGAAACCAGAATAACCGAGACATCGTAGCCGTGACCGAGGCCGGCGTTGATTAACTGGATGGCGATGTCACACTCCTCACCCGGTTCAAGTTTGCCATTGCCGCCGTCATAGGCGTAGACCGAATCACCAAAAAGGACCGGTGTGCCGACCTTCAGGATAATCGGTGAGGTCCAGAGCGAGTCGTTGGCGTCGCGGATGAGCAGTTCAAACTTCAGGGCATAGGCGTTGGTGCAGGACGGGGCAACGGTGAACTGGTAGCCCGGGGTACCGCTGTAGGCGGTCTCGCCCGCGGGAATGGTGCCGAAGTTTTTAACCGAGTCCAGGATGGTGATGTGAGCGGTGTCAAGGGTTGTCAGGGTGCCAACCACATTACTGGCGGTGTAGTCGCACTGGTTCTTTACCCAGACCGGCAGGTTGATTGTCTCACCGGGGTTGATGATGCGGTCGTTGTTGCCGCCCAGGGAGTCGTCAATCGCTGCCCGGTAGAACCGGACGCCAAAGGGCAGGGGTGTGTTCTCGATGCAGAGCATCGCGTCAATCCGGCCCGTGCCATAGGTGTTGTTTTTCGGCGGGGTGCCGCGCGGGACAACCGACATCTGCATGATGGAGTCAATCTCCTCCGGTAACAGAAGCGGGTTTTTCTCCAGCATCAGGGCGGCGATGCCCGCGGCGCAGGGTGTTGCCATTGAGGTGCCGGACATACTGACATAGCCACCACCTAGCCGGCAGGACACAACATCCACGCCCGGTGCCGAGAAGTCCGGTTTAATCAACCCTGGCGGATAGGGATAGTCGTTATAGGGCGGGACATTTGACCAGGAGACCGGACCCCAGGAGGTGAAATAGGCGTAGTTGTCCAGGGAGTCGGTGGCGCCGATGGAGATGGCACCGCCCAGACCACCCGCCATCTCCGCCGGGTGCTTCCACGGACCGGGCACATCGCCCGGGGTGCGGACATTGTCCGGCGGGCTGCTCGAGCCCTCGTTGCCCGCGGCGATAAAGTAGGCAAGACCCGCCGCTGCAACATTGGTGACCGCCTGGCGCCAGAGCGCGCGGCGCGGATTCCAGGAATGCATCCAGCCCAGACTCATTGACAGGACATGGGCGTGGTTTTCCGGTGAAAGCGGCGGGGCAACGCAGAACTGCATCGCGCTGAACACGGTGTTTTCGGCAATGGTGTCGGGTAGCGGCTGGTTGAGGCGGGTCTTGGTCCGGCAGGTCATTATCCTCGCCTTCGGCGCCATCCCGGTGGTGTCACCGCCGGTGCCGTCACCGGCGTTAATCCCGCAGGTGTGGGTGCCGTGGCCATTACTGTCCATCGGGTCGTTGTCGTTGTTCTCAAAGTCCCAGCCGTGATAGGGGTAGTTGGGGTCGGTCCACATATGACCGGCAAGGTCGCTGTGGGTGTAGTCGCAACCGGTGTCAATGTTGCCGATGACCACGCCATCGCCGGTGTAGCCGTAAACGAGCCAGACGCTGTCCGCCTTGACCTTGCGCACATGCCACTCCCGGCTGAAGGTGCCACCGGTAACATCGGCGCTTGCCGGCTTCGGGGCAACACCAAGCGCATTTTCGGTCGGGATTAGATCCCACTGGACAAACCATACCTCCGGGCGCTCGGCAACCTTCTGGACAACCTCACTCACCGCCTCGCAATACACCGCATTGACAATCCACAGCGGAATAACATTCCTTACCTTACCGGCGCGTTCATAGGCGGCCAGTTCTGCCAGGATGCCCGCCTGGGTCCTTTGCGACAGTTCCTTGAGGCCGTTGACCGTTATCCGCCAGCGTGCCTCTTTGTTTTTAACCGTGGCGATTACCTGTTCTGCTGGAAACTGCTCCTTAAGCGCGATGACCACCGGCAGGAACTCGTCGGTTTTCGCCTGGGTCATTTTCTCCAGCAGCAGCGGCTCAATCGGTGCGGCGGTCAATGTGCTGATAACCACCGCCACCAGTACCAAAGACTTCACTAACTGCACTGTGCCTCCTTTTTATTATATTTTATCGTTTTGATTTAGCCGGTCAAATCTCATATTAGCGAGAAGCATCCTGCCGGGAAGGGTTCTCCGGGCAGGCGCGGTTGTGTTCAGCGAATTAACACCGCCTTTCTGGTAATCACGCCATCCTGGAAAATAAAGTACACACCCGGTCCGGTTACCTGTGACACCCTTCTGCCCAGCGCATCGTAGTGCCGGATATTGGCTCGGTCCGTTGCCGGCAGACGAACACTAACCGGAGTAGTTGTTCCGGGGTTAGTTTCGGCACTGCCCGCCGGGGTTGCGGCGTAGATGTAAACCCGACCCGCATTTGTGCCGGGCAGGTCAACCCCGGGCGCACCCACCGCAAAGTCCACCCTGCCATCACCGTTGATGTCACCGATAAACGCCACCGCCGCGCCAAACATGTCACCTTCGCCTTCGCCCGCAAGCACCGCGGCGGGTGTGGTGTCCATCGGGTTCCCCCCGGAAAACAGATAGGCGTAGCCGGGTCCGGTGGGAACGCCGTAGTCGTCGCCATCCGCCCCAACCAGCAGGTCAAAGAAGCCGTCACCGTTGCAGTCAGCACCGCCCGCGAGCGCGGAGCCGAACCTGCGGGCACCGTGCAGGACCAGGTCGGGTAACTGATTTATCTCCTCCGCGCCAAACCGAACCTCCACCAGGGCGTTAAAAGAACTGGCAAATGCCACATCCAGCGCGCCGTCACCATTTAAGTCCCCGGGTCCGCAAACCCGAACGCCGAGGTTGTAATTACCCTCACCGCCCTCCCAGAGCCGGTCGAGCACCGAGTCCGGTGGTGCGCCACCGTAGTAGAGGAAACAGCCACCACCGTGCAGGACCCCGCCGGTGTGCCGGTAATCACCGACCAGGATGTCGCCAAAGGAGTCGCGGTTGACATCACCGGTGAGTGCCACCGCACCACCAAAGTAGTCGCCGTTGCCCGCGCGCAGGGTCAGTGCCGGAATAGTATCAAACGGCTCGCCGCCGAGATAGAGATAGGCGCGCTGTGCCCCGGGTGCACCAACCAGCAGGTCCGGGGTGCCATCACCATTGACATCACCGCCAGCAAGCGCATAGCCAAACCTGCCACCGGGATTGCGGCCGGTAAGCGTGATTGCCGGTGTGCTGGGCGGCAGGGTGTCGCCGAAGAAGACAAACACCCTGCCCGCACTCGCACCACCGCTGTTATCCCGGGGCGCACCTATCGCCAGGTCGTCAAACCCGTCACCGTTAATGTCACCGAGCGCAACGACACTGGTGCCAAAGTCGCTGCCGGCAACACCGGTTAACACCAGGTCCGGCACGGTGTCAACCCCCGGACCGCCAAAGAAAACCCAGACCCGGTTCCAGCCCGGCTCACCCACAATCAGGTCATAGTAACCGTCACCGTTAAAGTCGAGCGCGGTGATGGCACTGCCCAACCTGCCCTGCGCCATCCTGCCGGAAATGACCGCCCACAACTCTACCGCCGGGCTGACGCCCGCAAGTGCGCCCAGAAGAAAGAAGAAAACCCGCATCGGCTATTCGGCTAATACCACCGCAAAGCGCTCACCGTTCACCACCGCAAAATAAACCCCGGGGCTCAGGCGCCGTCCAGCCGCATCGGTGCCGTGCCATTCCGCCTGACCGTTAACGAGCGGGATGGTCCGGACCACTCGGCCGGTGCGGTCATAGATGGTCAAATCACCCGAGCGCTGGTTGGCAACATTGAAGAAAATCCGCCGGGAGAACGGGTTGGGTGTTACCCGCAACTTTGCCCCGATGCTCTGCCCGGCGTTGTTTTCTGTAATGCCCACCTGCCACTCGGCCACCGCACACCAGGTCCCTTCGTTATTGCCCGGTTCGTTGTGCATCGTCAAACTGATGAGCCCGCCCTGGATATTCACATCATAGGCGAGCCAGTCACCGGGGAACGGAGTCCCCTGCCAGATGCGATACCCATCCGACCAGGTGGCGCCGTTGTCATCCGACATCCGGTAGTAAGGTGTCCAGTTGTTGGCGTCATTCCAGCAGGCAAACACCCGGTTGCCATCAATACCAAAGCCACAGGAGAAGTTGTCGTTGACAATAACCAGGGGTGTTGACCAGGTGTAGCCATTGTCATCAGAATAAGAGTAGCAAAGTGAGTCGCCATAGGTTTCATAGAGCAGATGGAGTCTCCCCCACCTACCCCGACCCAGCCGGGCAACCGCACCGGGCACACCCAGGCTCCTTAAATGCAGGGTGTCCCAGGTGGCGCCGTTGTCGGTGGAGCGGTAAAGCAGGAGATGGCTGGGTGAAGGATAATAGCGCCGGGTGAGTAAAAGCATGGTGCCGTCGGCAAGGATGGTCAGGTTACCCACCTCGGTGCCGGTGTTGACGGTATCGGTTCCAATTGCGGCGGGCGGAGAAAAGGTAACGCCGCCGTCAGTGGAACGGCAGTAGTAGATGCGGTAAAGTCCGGGAACACCCTGGGCGGTGGAGAAGACAAAGTGAATAACGCCACCGGGTAGGGCGATGAGGTCGCTGGCGCCGAGCTGATAGGAACGGTCGGCCGAGATGGAGGTGGTAAATATGTTCCAGGTGGCGCCCCGGTCGTCCGAGCGGGAGCAGTAGTAATGGTATTCAAGATAGGCGTGCTCCGGACGGACCGCGTAGATGCAGTAAACCGTGTCACCGACGGTGGCGAGGTGGGGCGACCAGTAGTCGGCGTGAATCCAGCTCGGGTGCCAGTAGTGGATGGTGATGTCACTTGACCAGGTGCGGTTGGTGTCAAGGGAGCGGGCAAAGTAGATGCCGCCCGCTTCACTGCCGAGACCGGTGTGACGCCAGGCGGCATAGAGTTCGCCGTTCTGCCCGATGGTGCCCGCCTGACCGGCCCACCATTCCGAGGTGGAGTTGCAGCAGAGCGCCGGGTCAGAGAAATTGAGCGCGGCAACCGCTACCGCAAACAGGGCAGCAATGATAATAGATATCCTCATAACTCCTCCTTTGGTTTTATTTGTTGCCGGTTCATACCCTTCCTATTTTATTCAGTTAAGCAATTGAGCAGGCGCTGTCAATAATGGCAAACCGTGCCACAGGGCTTGACAGTGTCGTTTTACCGCATAATTTATTGATGATGTTGCGCAGGTGTGCCCGGCTCATCGGGTTCGTATTTTTCTTTATCAGCATCGCCCCGGGTCTGGAGTTACGGTTTGCCCGGGTCGGCGATGAGGACATATCCGGTAACCACCAGGTGGTTGAGGCGGGGCGGCAGACCGCCCGACCGCTAAAGGTGCAGGTGCTGGAAAGGGGCAGACCGGTAGCCGGGGTGCCGGTGCGTTTCTCGGTTTTAAGTGAGCCGGTGGCAAACAGTGTGGAACCCGGGGGGCGCGCCACTATTACCGATTCGGTCGTTTTAACCGACCGCACTGGTTTTGCGAGCACCACGGTGCGGCTGGGCAGTTCGGCAGGCGATTACCGGATAAAGGCAGCAGCCGGAGATGCGGAACTGGTTTTTTCCCTGCGGGGGTTGCCGCGGGGCTGGTATGTGATTACCGCGGTGGAGATGGTGGGCGGGCTGGCGCTTTTTCTCTTCGGGCTTTATTACGGCGCCAAGGGGTTACGCCGGCTGGCAGGCGGCAGGCTGCGCGAGGCGATATTTTCCTTTACCCGGAACCGTTATCTCGGGCTGGTGGTGGGCGTGGTGGTAACCGCAATTTTCCAGTCGTCGGGTGCGGTGATCAGCCTGCTGGTGTCTTTGGCGTCAAGCGGGCTGGTGACACTGGGGCAGTCGCTGGGCGTGATTCTGGGCGCGGACATCGGCACGACGATTACGGTGCAGCTATTGTCGTTAAGGATTTTTGATTATGCCCTTTTGATTGTGTTTGTCGGATTTATTTTGATGAACTGGGGCAGGCGGTTGCGGGACATTGGCCAGGCGGTCTTCGGGTTCGGGCTGGTGTTCTATTCACTGCAGGTGGTGTTAATGGCGGCGGAGCCGTTGCAGTCTGTCCCGCAGATTCAGCAACTGGTGGCAGACGCGGCACGGGCACCGGCAAGCGCCTTTATCTTTGCCCTGATTTTTACCGCCCTGGTGCGCTCCTCTGCGGCGACAATCGGTATGCTGGTCGGGCTTTCGTTTGCCGGACTGGTGGAACTGCCCGCCGCGGTGCCGTTCATCCTGGGTGCAAATGTCGGCAGTGCGGTGAACGGTGTCCTCGCCGCCTGGCGCGGGACAACCGAGGCGAAGCGAATCGCCGCCGCCCAGGTGATTTTTAAGGTGGTGATCGCCCTGCTCGGTCTGGTCTTCCTGCGCCCGCTGACCGGGTTGTTTTTCCGAACCGGTGCGACCGTTACCCGGCAGATTGCCAACGCCCACACCCTGATCAACCTCATCGCGGCGATACTGTTTTTGCCCTTTTTAGGCGTTTACGAGCGGCTGATTACCGCGCTGTTTCCCGAAGGGGAGGACAGGAAAAAAGGCGCGAGGTATCTTGACCCCGGCGCGCTTGCCGCACCAGAACTGGCGCTGGCGCAGGTGACCCGGGAGATACTGCGGATGGCAGAGATGGTGCAGGAGATGTTTGAGGAGGTGATTGAGGTGTTTCGGCGGGGCGATAAGGAAGGGTGTCGCCGGCTGGTGGTTGCCGATGACCAGGTTGACCGGCTGGATGAGGAAATTACCGGCTATCTTGCCCGGCTTACCCAGGAGGAACTCAACCCGGAACTGTTCCGCCGGGCGAGGACGCTCTTTTATATCACCGATGAACTTGAGCATATTGCGGACATCATCTCCAAGAATCTGGTTGGCTATACGAGAAAAAAGATTAACGAAAACCTCTCCTTTTCCGAGGAAGGTATTTCCGACATCCGCCAGTTTCATCAGGAGGTCCGGGAAAACCTCAAACTGGCGATTGCGGTAATCACCACCGGTGAGCGCGGGCTGGCTGAGGAACTCACCCGGCGGCGCAACTGGGGCGTGGCGAGAAAACAGGAACTGCACAACCGGCATCTGGTCCGGTTAAGTCAGGGCTGGAAGGAGAGCCTGGACACCTCAACCATCCATCTCGATCTGATTGCCGACCTGGAGCGGGTGAACTTTCACCTTTCCCAGATTGGCGTGGCGGTGATTGGCACCAGGTTTGCCAGCGCTTCTGATGCGTCCGGCCCGGAGCAAACCGACTCCGGGGTTCAGGATTGAGCTCTGGCCAGCCGATAATACAAAAAAGGACCGCCCGGTTAAGGGCGGTCAGGCGCAGAGCCGCGACGCATCTCACCTCCCCCCAAAAAGCCTTCCCGAAAATCTTATTTCCCCTATACTTGTTTTATTAAGCAAGAACCGTTCCAAATTGTCGCAATTGGGATAAACTTGTAACTAATTTATTATCAGGATGTTATTATACCAGAATAACAACACGCGATAGCCTCATATTTTATCAATGCCGTAAAAATCTACAGTATGATGATATTTTTTTCTCATTTTCAAAGAGAGCAAGCCTGTTTATTCCGGGCAGGTTTTTCTGGGGTCGTTGTGTATATATTTAAACTATACATATTTTTGCGGGTGTTTTACGGTAACTGCTTTATTTTCTTATTGTTAACCCGCTTGCCCCTGATCTTCCCGGCCTGACCGGGGGGCTGCTCCGGGGGTGGTATGGGATATTGCCCTGAGATGAATTAACCGGGCTGGTTAAGGTTAAGGTTATTCCGTAGTGCTCCGGGCTATTTTCTTGGTGAAGGCTATCTCTCGCCTGCTGGTTGCCGGGGTTTCTCAGGGGTGTTGAGAACGGGAAATAAGTCATATAGGACTTATAAGACCTATAAAGCGGGCAGGCCCGGCTCTTGACCTGGGAGTTTTTTGGGGTAAATTTAAATAATAGGACATAGGGATGGATGAGAAGTTTAAAAGAAAGGAGTAAACAATGAAAAAGATTACTGGCGGAGTTGTAATTCTCCTGTTTTTTGCCGGAGCGGTGTGGCCGCAGTCGGCTGAGAAGGGACAGGAGAAGCTCGCGGTTGTTCCTTATGATGACTGGATGGATGTCCGGGTGAGTGTTGATGGATTTGTTGACCTGGAAGAGGAGGAGCCAGAATATCCGGGCAAATTTGTTGACCCGGCAACCGGGATTACGCTATACTGGGGCTATGACGACAGTTTGCTTTATGTGGCGCTGGAGGCAAAGGGTACGGGCTGGATGGCGCTGGGCCTGGGTTCAGCGGTGATGGATGGTGCGAATATCTTTATTGGTTACTATACCGACGACTCGACGCTGGTTGCCAATCACATCGGCAAGGGGCATAAACACCAGCCGGTAACGGGCGTGGATTTGCTTGAAGACTGGGAGATTGATTATGACGAAGAGACGAATACGATGACGATGGAGTTTGTGTATCCGCTGGATTGGACCGGACTGAAAGGGACAAAGGTCTCCGGCCTGGCACCGGGCGACACCTTTGACTTTATCCTGGCGCGCAACCCCAAGAGCGCTTCATTTATGGCAAAGCACGCCCGCATCTCGGCTGGCAAGTTGATGTTAGCGCCAAAACCCGAAGAGGTTGAGGGCGAGGGTGCACCGGCACAGCCGCCAGCAGAAGGAAAAGAACAGAAGTAGCCTTCTACCCGGGACGGCTGTTAACAGGAAAAAGGTTGTGAAGGGGCAGGCGGTCTGAGCGGGCGGTTGTTTATCTTGTTGTCCATCTTTGCGGTGGCGCGGCGAGCCTGTGCCGCACCAGAGGAAAAGAGTTTCACCTATCTCAGGCTGGATGAAGCGAGTGGCTGGGAGGCGGTGGATGTGGCTTTGATTGTGAACTGTGGCGGCTGGGGTAATGTCCCGCTGGAACGCTCCCGAGACATATTCCCGACCGTTAAAGGGATTGTGGATTATCTTGATAGTTGCGGGTTAAAGACCGGCGTGGTTATTTATCAGCGGGCGCCGGCACCACAGCCGGATGCCCGGCGTCCGGGTCTTCAGGTGCAGGTGAGCGCTCTAACTGAGATGCTTGGTTTCCATCGCAGCCGGGCAAGGCAACTGGCAGAGGCGATTGAAAATGTTGCGAGAAACCATCCCGGGCTTAAGTTTATCATTCTGGGTCTGTCCAATGGCGCAACATTTACCAACCAGACGATGGAGTTGATAGCACCGGCAATCCAGCACCGGGTATTCAGCATTGAGATGGGAATGCCTTTCTGGCGCGCGGTGCTGGTAACCGAAAACAACCTCATCCTGACAAATGAAGGTGCTGACCCATTATGGAACGGTGAAGTTGAAGAGCTGTTCGCCTCGCTCCTGCGGGGTTTGAAAGACTTTATCTGCTGGCAGGTTGCGGGTAAGGGTGGAGTTTTTGAAGAGGCGTGGCACATACCCGGGCACGACTACCGCTGGGAGCGGATCAAGCCGGTGGTGTCCGACTTCCTGCGGCGCCGGGTGGTGCCGATGCGCGGAGCGAACTCCAGGCACAACAGCCGGTGGAGCGGAAATCATTAGCTATGCGCTGCTGGCTAACATTAATTTCCACCGCGCTGTCCCTGTTGCCGGGCTTGTCCATTAGTAGTGCCGGTGCTGGCACAACCTTCAGCCCGGATTTGCATATCGGGTATCAGGGCGAAAAGGGCACCCTGGCGCGCGGGGTGATTGGTGGCGGTGCCAGTGTGGGGTTAAACCCCTGGTTACAGGTTGCCGGTGGATTGAGCCTTTCCCTTTTCCAGCATAATGGAGTCAGCGCCTATGGACTGCACGCCGGGATAACACCGCCAGCTCTGGAGCGGTTAAATGTGAAAATCGGGCTCCAGCATGAACAGTGGCAGGACTGGCGGGCTGGCGAGAACCGCCTCTTCTCCACCGTCCTTTTTCTACCTGCACCAGCACTGCAACTGGGTATCGGCATCTGCCGGCGCTATCCGATTTATGACTCAATTCGTTTTCGCCAGCCCTGGCTATGGCGCAGCCCGGTGCCGGAGTGGAACCTTATCTATCATCTGGAATGGAAATTTTTCGCCAGCGCCGGTTTCTCTGCTAGCCTGGGGATGAACAACCTGCCCGGTTTAACCTTTTACAACCCCCAGCAGTTTCCCGCTTATTTGAATGCCAGTTATCAGACCGGCCCGGGCTGGCGGGTTTTTGTCCGGGGATTGACCGCAATCAACGGCTTCTCCACCGGTCTTATCTCCCTGAGCGGTGTTGAGGCGATAATCGGGGTGCGTTATGAAAAGTAGATTGGCGGTTGCCCTTCTGGTCTTTGTCTTTGCCGGCTGTGAACTGGACTTAAGAGAGACCCTGTGCCACCCATCGGTTGAGCGCCGCACCCGGGAGAGCCTTTTAATGCCACCACCTGCCGGTGTCAATCCAGGCGACTCCTTTGCCTTTGCGGTGTTCGGTGATGTCCATATCGGCAAAGCCGTCGGCGGTTACCTAACCGAGTTCCAGCGCGCGGTAGATTCGCTGGGAATAGCCTTCTTCTGTGTCGCCGGTGATATCACCGACCACGGCACCGGAGCGGAATACGACTCGGCAAAGGCGGTTCTGACCGGGATTGCGCCGTTTTTTGTGACCATCGGCAATCACGACCTGTATCGGGCAGAAGGCTGGGAGGAGTTTAAAAACACCTTTGGACCCGCCACCTATGCGGTAAATATCGGCGACCGGCTGAAACTTATCTTTTTTGACACTGCGGATGGCCGCCTCGGAGCGCCGCAGTTTGACTGGCTGGAAGCGAAACTGGCGGACAGCACCAGGACAAAAATCGTCATCACGCACTTCCCGCTTTACGATGGCGAGGCGCCGGGGATCTTCCGGCTCGCCTCAACTGCGGAACGGGCAAAACTGCAAACTATCTGCCAGCGCTATCAGGTGTTCGCCTACTGCGCCGGCCACATCCACGGCTGGCGCCACCAGACGGTCAACGGTGTTAACCACTTCACCGTTGGCACAATGAACCGGGTGCTGGACTTTGGCAAACCTGGGTTTCTGCTGTTCCGGGTGTCTCCGGACACCATCACCTATCAGTTTATCCCCTTCCCTTCTTAATTCCGGGCTCCGGATAGCGCCCTCCTCTCGCAGTCAGATTACTCTCCTTGACTTATCAGGAGTTGCGGGTATTGTTAGAAGATGCAAATTTTAAGATGCTGGTTTTTTCTGCTGGGTCTGGGGCTGATTTTCTGTAACAGCAGTTCGAAAAACCCGGTGGTGATTCGGGTTAATAACGCTGCGATAACCCGAGAGGAAATTCTAAAAACCCTGCCCCAGGCAATCCCGCCCGGTGGCGAGTCAATCGCCCTGCAGGAATGTATTGATGGACTGGTTAACAGAGAACTCTTTGTCCAGGAGGCGATAATGCTGGGGCTGGATTC
>FWPV01000995.1_pt1 | contig 82738 bp, 61 predicted proteins | sample 2228371 | NCBI WGS metagenome assembly FWPV01 (sample SAMEA103939776, study PRJEB20133) | metagenome
GTGAGCACGTGGCTGCAACAAAAATAGAACACATGATGCAAGAGGCAATTCTAAAGTTCACATTTTATAATATGATAATAAATTAAAATCCGGTGTAAGAAACCAGACAGACGATTACATGAGGAACTCAAAGGAATTATTCAACACAGCACCAGATGGTTAACTATACACTCTGGTCCAACATCAAGAGTTTCTCTGCTCTGAAGAAGAATGGCAGAAAGGTGGGGCGTCTTAGATTCAAGGGTAAAGGGTGGTACAATACTCTGAACTATAATCAGTCGGGGTTCAAGCTCGATCATGAGCATGGTATACTCAAGCTCTCTAAGATTGGAGAGATAAGGATCAAGCTCCATCGGAAGATTGAAGGTAATATCAAAGGGGTCATCATCAAACGCGCTGGCGATAAATGGTTTGCTTTGTTTCAGGCAGAGCAAGAACCAAAGCAATTACCTGAAACAGGCAACGCTGTGGGTCTTGATGTTGGTTTGACATCCTTTGTCGTGGATAGCGATGGAAATTCGGTGGAGAATCCGAGGTTCGCAGAGAAGGCTGCTACAAAGGTCAAGAATATCCAGAGAAAGCTTTCCAGAGCTCAAAAAGGCTCCAATAACCACCGAAAACTCGTGGATAAGCTGAACAAGGTTCATGAACGGATCAATAACCAGAGGTCCGATTTCCTCCATAAGCTCTCTAGGATGTATGTAAACAAATATGATATCATCTGTGTCGAGGATCTGGATGTCAAGGGCTTGAAGGAAGAGGGCAACAACAAAGGCATCCATAGAAACATCCACGACGCCTCTTGGTCAAGGTTCATGTTCATGCTTTCGTACAAGGCTCAAAGTGCTGGTCGAAAGCTGATACTGGTAGACCCACGCAACACTTCACAGAGGTGTTCCTTTTGCGGCTGCATTGTGAGAAAGGAACTGTCTGATAGAGTCCACGAATGTCCGTATTGTGGTTTCACATCCGACCGCGATTACAATGCAGCAGTAAACATCCTCTCCGCAGGGATGGAACAGCCCGTAGTGCCCATAGAGTCAAAACCTCTACATCACGTTTCTGTGATGCAAGTTTTGGCGATGAAGTGGGAAGCTCTACCCTTTAGGGTGGGGTAGTTCACGCTCTTGGCGAGCCGTTGGTCTGACGCAGATGAGTCGATCTCACCTTATAAGAACAGGGTGGCGTACTCAGATTACTGAATAGCGCTAACCGATGGAATGATGGCTCTTTAGCAGGAAATAAATCCCTTGCATTCGATTCTAGTGAAGATTTTCAGTAGAGCGAGTACACGACCAAGAACACTTTAGTGGAAGAATGCGGTCGATTTCTTCCGACCTCAAAGCGCTCCCATATTGGCTCTGATTGATTGTTACAGTTTTCCATGACAGCACACGTTAGAGAAAGACTATCCGATGCCGGATCTGTCCGGATAAGCGCTGAGGCCAGAGATTTGGATCTTTACAGCTTCTGCATGTCAGAAGCACTTAATCCTTATTCAGACAGGCCCACGATGACGATATAAGGTTTAATATATGCGATCTCGATAACTATTAATTAAAAACGCTCATGACCGAATGTCACCATGTGAAATGACTCTTGGTTCGGAGGCATTTTCATACCAATAGGCTGAGATGTATGCAGATTCTCTCTGAATAGCGTGCTGCACCACACGCGATTCTACAGCAGAGGAATCGTTATGAAGATCAGGCTGAGATCGTTTGGAACACTCAGAAGGGATTTCGGCAAGGAGGCCCAGCTGGAGATCGGGGAGGGTTCTTCGCTGAGGGATCTCATCTCATCCCTGCCAAAACACGAGCGTCTGCTGGACGGCCAGAAGGTAAAAGATGATGTATACTTACTTCTTAATGGCAGGAACGTCGATCGCTTGGATCTTGCTCTGAAGGATGGCGACGAGATCTCGCTGGTGCCCGCTATAATCGGCGGGTGAATTGCCGGGCCGCGGCCCTTGCATCACCGGGATTCTGAGATCATTTGATGAAGGATAGGGAGATGGCAAACCCACGAGTCTTCTGGGAATTTAGATTCGTTTTAAAGTTCGCATTTTCTGTACATCATCGCCTGAATCGTGCTGATGCCGAAGATTTTTGAGATCCTGCGGAGATCACCGGAATCCGGCTGGATGCATCTCACAGGAGGCAAGGGCCTGCACTCTCTCGCAAACAAGCGCCCTCCTCGCATCTTAGCGCATGCAAAACCTCCTGCACTTCCCTTTATGAATATCTCCCCTCCTCTCATCTCGGTGGCTGTGAAATCCTCTGTGTTACCATGCACCACTAGAGTACCTCCGCTCATAAGAACGCCAGTATTCCTGCCGCAGCTGCCGTGAATCTCAAGGATGCCGGCGCTGAGAAGAATACCAGCGCTCATGCCGGAATCGCCGAACACCTCTATCCTCTTTGGCGATCTATTTCTGGCGCCAATCGTCTCCCGCAGGTGGCCATCTGATATCTTAAGAACACCATTCGAAAGTGAATTAGGATGAAGTGGCGACAATTCCTTTTCCAGAAGCTCCGTTATCGATACAAACTTACGATAACCTGTTATATCGCTCTCCACCTCTATGACGTTACCCAGGGGCTCTTCGATCCTGCCGCTCACATAGATGGAGCCGCGGATCATTGATATGCCCATCCTCGCCCCGACATCACCATCGACGAAGACGCTTCCAACATCAAGCGCTCCACCGCTTCCGCCCAGCCGCCGGAGATCGACCCCCATGCTGGAGCAGAGTCTGCTCCCAGCGTCCCCTTCGATCTTGATGTTTTCACCGCGCTTCAAAGACTCCACAAGCGCTCGATAGCTTCAGCCATCGACAGTCGCATCAGGATTGAAGCGCGTGCCTTTATGCTGCCAGTAAAAATCAAAGGTGAAATCGCAGAGACATCCCTCTCCAGACGTCCTGATGACTATCACAGAGACGACCTCCAGGATACACGAACGCATTCCGCCAATCGATCAACATTTGGCCTTTATTTTGCCCTTAACAAGATCCCTCTCAAGCCCGTTCTTCTTGGCTATATAGCTCTTGAGCTTGATCCCGAGAAGGGCGGTTGCGATGGCAGCCATCGCACATATAGCGAAGTACTGTATCGATCTCAGCGGGGACATGCCGAAGTCGGGTGTGAAGTTTGCGAGTATAACTATGCTCGCGCCCCAGAAGATGAGGCCTGTTGCGAAGAGGAAGAAAGGATATGAATATGTCCTGGGATCTCTTATGCCTTCCAGATGCATATCTACGATCTTCCCCACGTTGGCACATATACCAGCTGCGATATACCACCAGACGCTTGCGTTTACGAACAGCATCACGAGGGTTAGGTAGCCATACCAGATGGGCCCTTTGTAGGAGTACCAGACATTCGCTATACCCTGTATTGTGGCTATTATTATCAGCATGCCGGCCAGTATGTACGTGACGAAGGATATCTTACCGGCATATAGCGATCCTCTCAGGGTCTTCTTGGTCTCGTCGAGGAAGTCGTCCAAACCCAGTCCCCTGAAGAGGAGGTAAAGACCTACTGAGCCGGTTATGGCTATGATCGCTCCGTTCGGGTAATTGAGGAGGTAGAATATAGAGAACATCAGGAGAGCAAGTCCAGGAGGAATGAATATCGTGTGGCTGATCTTCGGGTCGGTGAAGACCTGCTTCAGGAGATAATACGTGCTCTCGATGCTGGGGTTCTGCTTGACCAGTATACGCCTCACGCCATCCACTTTTATCCTGGACTGTATTATTGGAAGTATCGCCTCATCCTCTGCGCCATCTGATACCACTATGACCGAATTGGGCTTCAGTCTCTCTATAAGCTCTTCAAGCTGCTCCGCTAGCTTTCTATCAGCGGTGAGCCCAACCTTCTCATCGCCGGTGATGGTCGCGATTTCGACCGTCTTTCCTGTAGCTGCGATCTCGTCGTATATCTTGAGCCCGCCGAAGATGGTGTTCGTGTCGGACTCCTCTGGGTCGGAGAGGCCCAATGCCATAGCAGCATTTAGATTCTCTTCCCTTCCGATCACGGGGCTGCTCAGGCCGGCCTTACGACCCAGATCGTCGTCGCGATCGATGCAGAGCACCAGCAGGTCCATGCCTTTCTTTTGGGTAGAAATCTACTTAAATCATTCTGTCTGTTGCGCTGTGAGATTCTGATCTGCATCCTCTCTGAATATCGGCCTCTCCGGCACGAGATATATCGTCCAGAAGGATAGAAGCGTCACGATAGCCTTCACTATTATATTCGTCTGAAACATCTGGAGCATGACATCGAATCCGATTATGCCCGTGAATGCTATTAGCGGGAACAATGTGCTGTCCACGGGGATGGATATCGCATTGGAGACAGCAACTCTGGCCCACTGAGGCTTGTTCCGGCCCAATCCTGTGACCCACAGATGATATACGTAGGTATCGATGAGCTCTGCTATGATCATGGTTATTATGGATCCCAGAACTATTCTGAGCTGTAGCGAGAATATCGATTGCCACCAAGGCCCGCCGCCTGCAGCAAATATGCCGAAAAGGAACTCCCAGGCGACCTGTCCGCCTTTTGAGGCCCAGTCGGCCTCCGCGGGCATCAAGACAACGATCTGAAAGTAAATAGCTGCCAGGAGGTTTATAAGAGCGCTAAGCCAGATAGTGGTGATGGCCGCGCCCTTGCCGAGCTGTTTGTGTATCAGATCCCTCCATGTGAATGTCATTGCGTATATGAAGCCGGCATCCATCACAAGGCTCCCGAAATACGTCACCTTCGTTGCCGCTATGTTGCCGGCTAATGAGAAGAATACGTATAGTCCGCAGAGAAGTATGGTCGCCTGAGTTCTATCCAGCTGAGGTCTCCAATATAAGATCGATCTATCCGAGTTTGTGCGTGCAGCTCTTTCCACAGAAGGGACAGGCATATCTTTATGGCTGATCCTCTTCACGCTTCATCCACCTTCTCTTGAGAGCATTAAATTTGCCCTCTCTTATCGATCTCCTTATCAGTTCCATCAGCCTGAGCATGAAATAGATATTATGAATAGTAGCAGCCCTGAAATACGAGAGCTCGTTTGAGATGTAAAGATGTCTGAGATAGGCTCTGCTGTACATCTTACATGTTGGGCATTCGCATCTAGGATCAATAGGGCGTCTGTCCTCCTTGAACTTCGGTGATTTTATATTTATCCTGAACTTATTATTCAGAGAACCTCCTGATGCAGATGATATGTACAGGTTGCCTCTTCGTGCAATTCTTGTTGGATGGACACAGTCGAAGGTATCGATCCCCCTCTCGACGCACTCGAAGATATCCGGGATCTCGCCGATGCCAAGGAGGTGTCTAGGACGATCATCCAGTCTCGGAATCACCCATTCGAGTATCTGATGCATATCCTCCTTGCAGTTTCCAAGAGATCCACCGATTGCGATTCCATCGAATGGCAGCGACTTTATGAAATCGGTGCTCTCCCGCCGTAGATCCTCAAACCATCCACCCTGGATTATGCCGTATATCGCCTGCCTTTTATCGCGATACCTCAATGATTGGAGAGCCCAGCGATGGGTTCGCTCCATCGCCTCTCTTGTGTACCCATAATCGGATAAAGGCGATGTGCATTCGTCGAATGCCATGATTATATCAGAGCCGAGCTTGCTCTGGATCCTCATAGCGCCTTTCGGATCGAGGAAATGCCAGGTTCCGTCGATCAGGGATTTGAAGGCAACTCCCCTATCTGAGATTCTTGTGAGGTTCTCCCTCTGCTCTGCAGAGCGCCTACCCTCTGGAAAGATGTTTCCTATCTTGCTGATGTTGTGCTCCCTTCCCAGGCCGAGGGAGAATGCCTGGAATCCACCCGAATCCGAGAAGATGGGGCCCTCAAACGACATGAACCTGTGGAGACCGCCCATTCTATGGATCGTATCCTCGCCCGTTCTCAGGTGGAGATGGTATGTGTTTGCAAATATCGCCTGCACACCCAGGGATTTCAGATCATCCGAGCCGAGGGCCCTGACCGATGCCACCGTGGCCACTGGGATGAACTGAGGCGTCTCTATAATGCCCCGGCGTGTCCTGATTATGCCGAGCCGCGCACGTGTATTTCTTGACTTCTTCAGAATCTCGAAGGAGAACTGCTCTGTCATCCTGTTCAAACAAATACGCAATGCGCATAAGCTTTATGTCTACTGGTTAGTAGAACTGCTTTTGCTCATAGAGATGGGGTAGTGGGGGCAAAGACTCCGGTCTTCAGGCCGGAGAGGAGGTCACTCTGAAGGCTTGTGGTTTTCGCCACTGCACTAGGTATGGTACACAGCTATTTATCCATCTTTCTCAGATTCATATCATGCATGATCCGCTTGTCTTCGCGCTGGGAAGGATCGAGAATCTGGTTCATCAGGTAGACCTCAGTCCAGCCACTGGTAGGGTTATCACAAACAGATCTCTTGTGGCCAAAGAAGATCTGCAAGAGGCTCTTGAGGTCTTCAAAGCAGCGATAGATAGCGATCTTGCAGTATCCCCTTTGGTCAAGCTCGAGGATGCCGGAGAGAGGTACAGGATATACACAGTATGCAGCATGACGATAGATGGGTTTCTTATAAAACATGGAATACCAGTTCGTCCGAAAGGCGGCGGGATCATAGAGGTGATCGACAAAGAGACCGTACGCTTCACAGATATGATAATGTACTGGGCGACGACGATAGACCCGCTCGATCTTCTTGTAGCCCAGGATCTGACGGGAATATGTGAGATGATGCAGACAGGAACAGGCCGGATATTGGGAAATCTGCATGAGGCTCATATGATCTCGCGAGATATGGTCGAGGATCTGCTTGATGAGCTGAGAGATCTCGATATCATGGGGGTCGTGGAGCTCGGCGAGCCGAATATGGAGGTCCTCGGGATGCCGGTCGAGCGCGACCACTTTGGCATAGCGCTTGTCGGTGGTACAAATCCAGCCGCAGCAGCTGTAGAGATGGGGCTAAATATCGAGACAGAGTCGATATCTGGGCTCACAGATATATCAGAGATGTGCCATATCGATGAGCTGATAGATAGCTTGGAATCCTGAAGTCAAAATTCTGGCTTACGAATCTATCCTCGTTGAGGATTCAAAAATTATTCAACACGGCAGCTGAATCTATAAAACCACCTGAGCCAACCCCATAGCTACAAGGGCCAACCCCATCGCTAGAAAGAGCAGACCGGCTGCCAATGTAATAGATCTCCTGCTGACGCTCCTCAAGATGAGACTTCCGAAGTAAATGGCGCTCAGCGACAGGATGGAGAGCGCGAGCATCGTGCCTAAAAGCACAAGCCAGGGGTTATACTGCGTGGCAAAGACCGCAGATGCGATCTGGGTCTTGTCACCCCATTCCGCAAGGAAGATCACAAGAAAGCCTGATAGAAATGGATTGCTGTCAAATGACTTGTTTTCTATCTCATCCCCATTCAGATCTCTTAGCGTGGCGATTCCAAAGAGCACGAACACAGCTCCAGAGACGATCTTCAATAGTTCAGTCGGAACGATCTCGGTTATCCAGGCGCCGATGAGTATGGCAAATCCATCCACAACAAGAAACGCCGACATCACACCGATAAGCAGAGCAAGATGCCTTTTCGTCTTTGTGGATAGCAGCAGAACCGAAAGCTGCGTCTTATCGCCGAACTCTGCTATAGAGATCGTTATGAAAGGAATAATGATATCTGCAATCATTCTCGCCCAAATTCATCTCCCATTTATATCTGCATTGTGTTCGATTCCCCGGACCTGTCCAATAGAGATTAAGTGTTTCTGACATGCAGAAGCGGTAAAGGTCCAAATTTATTGCCCAAGCGCTTATCCGGACAGGTCCGATTCCCCGACGTCTCCGATAATTCAGCCGGATCCCCTCCGGTTGTGTTAAATATACAGAACACCTCTAAAACAGTGATGGATCTTGCCACAAAAGCATATCTCATCTCTGTGGGAACTGTGGAGATTGATGAGCCAGTTTACCACGGGCAGAGATCTACGGCGGGGCCCAGCGCTGGAGAGGGGTCTATCTTCTTCAGATCGGGCAGCAGGATCGTTAGGCTCACGATAGCTCCGAGCAGATTGAAGCTCTTGCATGATGGGGATGAGGCTATCATAGAGGAGAACGGTAGGATCGTAGAGCGTGGCCATCTCGTTAAGCCGCTTCTGCACTGCCCGGACCAGGCGTATGTAACGGTCTCGGAGCGCTGCATCTACGACTGCAAATTCTGCGCGGTCCCAAAGCTGATGGGGCCCACCAAGTCGAAGGAGCAGGTCACCGAGATGGTCCGGAACGCTGCAAGAGGCGGCAGACTTAAAGCTATTGCTCTGACGAGCGGTGTTGAGGTCTCGCCGGAGCATGAGGTCGCAAGGATCGCGGATATTGCACGTGATCTTTTGGCCTTCAATGTCCCCATCGGCATCTCCGTATGTCCTACAAGGCGTTCGAACGAGATACTGAAGAATGCGGGCGCTCTAGAGGTCAAGTACAACCTCGAGAGCTTGGACCCCGATATATTTCAGAGGGTCTGCCCCGGGCTGTCGTTTGAGGAGATAAAGAGCTCTTTGTCAGATGCCGTCAAGGTATTTGGTCGGAATAGAGTCTTCACCAACGTGATAGTGGGCCTGGGGGAGACCGACAAAGTTCTTCTAGAGGGCATAAGCGAGCTCACAGAGATGGGCGTTCTGCCTGTTCTTCGCGCTGTCTATCCCCACCCCCTTAGACAGGCTGATTTGGAGATGCGCCGCCCATCTGCGGCTCGATTAATCAGATTAGCAGAGCATCTCAGAAGAGAGCTAGACAAAAACGGCCTGAGAGGAGACGCGCCCAAAACTATGTGTTATCCCTGTACAGGTTGCGACCTTATACCGCACAGAGATCTCTGAATGGCGCTCAGAACTCAAAATCCTCATCACTTGGATCAGGCCAGGCCAATATCATCATCGCGCCCAGAGATGCGGTTTTTAAGATGGACTGCATCAACTGTGGAGCGTTCATATGTAAGCTTACTGATGCCAGTGCTGTGTTGAATAATGTTCGGAAATCCAATAGCATGGGGCCTATTCATACGAATCAAATTTTTGATGGAAATCGATAGGCAGCGACCATATTGACTCGAATTATTCAACACAGCAGATGCCAGCGATCTGGTCCATTGCGTATCAACCGTGTGGCATTCAGCATCTATATGTAGGGGCAGCATGCGGAGTTATCGCTGCTTTTGTATTCACTGCTCCCCACGAGCTGTGCATGTTTGTGTGTAATTGTATCAACAAAATTTTATATCAAAAACGTGGTTTTTTAGTAACTTTCATGTTTTTAAAATGTAATCCTCACTGAATCAACGATTATAACATTAAATATTATAATCATGCAATTCTCTTTTTGATGGAAAACTATATATCCTTATTACTGAAGTAAATTTATTCGTGGAAGCAAAAGATGCACTTGAGGATGTAGCGAACGAGGACCTGGGCCGTGCTCTTACAAGACTGAGACATATGTTACAGGCTGCACATCGAAGTTCGATAGATGTGAAGAACAGCTACGACTTCTATGTCTTGGCCTTCAAGGAGCTCAGCAAAGATAACCGTACCGATGCTTTTCTGTATTACGACAGAGCAAAATATGAGCTAACAAGTGCGATCAACGATGCGAAGCATAACCTACGTGGCTTGAGGATTCACAGCTCGAGAACGCTCTCGTTCTTCTTCAAGCTCTACGGGCTGTATGCTGTTATCTACGGGATACTCGCGGCAATAATATTCGGTATGCTCATCTATAGATACTCAAATTTAGAGATCCTCGGCGTTCCGCTCTGGAGTTCGTTCTTCGCGGGCCTCGGCTCATCCGCTCAGATCCTGACCGGCGTCGTGGACGATCTGAGAAGAGAGGGGATCGTGGTCAGATACAAACGGATCTGGTACACAACGATACCGCTGCTCAGCATGATCTTCGGCTACATGGCATATCTGCTATTCAGCAGCGGCCTCATCGCATTCAATGTCAGATCCGACGAGACTGTCTTCTCGACGATGTTGGTGTGCTTCCTCACAGGATTTATGACCAACTGGCTTATAGATAGACTCTCAAGCATGTCGAAGAACATGTGATATCTGTAGATATTTGAGAGATGAGCTTTAGGTCTGCTGGTTGTGACCCCTTACGGCATGCTACTCTAAAAAGAGCTAGTTGCACTAAAACGCAACCATCTTTGAATCGATCCATGGTGCGAGGTCTAAATTTGCACGAACTCGATCTCGCAGCAGCTTGCGCCTTCGCATATCCTTTTCTTCCTCTTAGGAACGATCCCCTCACCGAACTCTCTTGCCCACACTTCCAGCTCGCTCCAGCATATTCTGGCTCCAACGCGCTCGTTCAGCTCAGCCCTGCCAGCCCGGATCATGATATCATGCCAGGGGCATCTGCTGACAACGAATCTTACACACCCCTCCTCCCTACAGCTCCTGAACTCAAACTCCTCGATTGCGAGCTTCGCGGCAAAGCATTTTATAAGCGCATCAAGCCCGTTCGAGTCGCAGATCATCGATTTGAGGGTTCGCGCCTGTATCTTCGGCATTACCCGCCACACACCATCATCAATATCTAGAGCTGTATCAAATCCGTAGCGCTCCTCGACCTTCATGAACCAGAGTCCATCAACCGCCCTGTAGCTGCGCTTAAAGTACTCCACCATCTTCCGTTCGTCAAGCTGCAAGCCTTCCTCCATGGAACCACCCCAAAGATCTTAAACCAGGATATGCTCAGGGCTGATTTAAATCATTTGGACCAAAATATTTACTGATGTTATCAAAATTATCGCGCCGCTCCAGTAGAGTGGGTTGTCATGCCGCAGCTCTCCTTTCATCTTCGCGATGAGATACACTATGTATACGAGTAGAGGAGCTACTGATGCCATGATCCCAGGATTTACATGGAGGATCTCCGAGAATATGTAGCCTTGAATTACAAGAGATGCTGCAGTGACAAGAGCTATCACGGTCTGACTTTTCATGCGACTTCCCCGCTGGTCATCTTCACAGATCATCATTACACGTACAAATATATCGCTTATTTGGGAGATGTGAGGAGTCCTATTTACTTGCTTCTACGTTTTCATCTTCAACTGCCTATTTAGCTCATTTACGTTCAAATTTTCATAATTCGCCATGATTTTATCGTGTTTTGTCATGTTTTTATGTGGTCTGGTACGAAAATGCCTGAGAGCTATTTCCATCATTCATCAACGGCCCAGCATCGGGACTCAGAGGCTTCGAGTTGTTATGCCTTAAAATGTCGATTCTGAAGCGCTGTTAGATGATAGAACCATGTGAGACCACGCATTAGGTCTTGTGCCATTGGCTATTCTTTAGAAACGGTTCGCCGAATCGGCTCAAAAACCGCCGCTGCGCTGTAAGATGTTTGATGAAATCCAATAGATCCTCTTTCGGTGCGGAAAGGTTAATTAACTGTGCTCGTAATTCATCTTCAACGCTGCCTCAAAGGAGGATACTCCTTTGGATAGATTCGATAAGATACTCGAGAAGGATATAGAGGGGTACGAGGGCGCAAACAGCGATCTCATAAGATACGCGCCGGCGTTTTACAGATTGATGAGCAGGATGCTTAGCGATTCTCGCCTCCCAAAGAGCATGTGGAAGCTGGTCATAGCGGCTATCGCATATTTCATCCTTCCATCAGACATAATTCCTGAGGAGTCTCATGGTGCGATGGGATACGTGGATGACATATTCCTCTGCGCCATAGTCGCGGATGAGGTGCGCAGGGCTACAGGTTCGGATGAGATACTCCTAAATAACTGGGACGGAAGTAGGCCAATCGTTCCACTCATCGAAGAGATACTCAGCAGGGAGAGGGAGCTTATAGGCGATAAGAGGAAGACGCTTCTCGATTACATCGGCTACCAGGAGCTTGTAAGCTAGATTCACAGCCATTCGTAGTGCGCCATGACCTCGGGGACCATATCGTAAAGAAGGCTGTTCTCGACATAGCCGAAGAACATACATCCTTTGCAGTCTCTGGCCACGCGTCTCCTCGCATCTCGAGATGCGCTCCAGATGTTTGCTATACCCTGCGATACATGGCCCAGTGGCTCTTCATGCAAACGACATGTATAGATAGAACCATCTGATGATACGTGCAGTATCAGGTCAGTTGCGTGGCATCTGAACTCCGCTCTCCTCTGTTGGATCATTTTAAGATATGTGATCGAGTTGATTATCGGCGAGCCTCTTGATTTCAGATCGATCAATCTCTGGACAGAGGATCTGTAGCTATCCAGATCAGATATTCTCAAATCTAAAATCGAGCCCTTGGTCTCATCGAACTCGTGAAGAGGCTCGAATGATATCCACACATCCATATCTTCAGCAAGCTTGACTAGAGACTCGAGATCTTCAAGGTTCTTCTCATTGATAACACAGTTCATCAGAACCCTGATGCCCCGGCGCCTTGCCTCGATGATGCCATCCAGAATATCATCAAGAGCTATGCCCCTTATTTCCTTGAGGCTCTCAACACCATCCACGGATATGGTTATGTAATCCAGACTCTCTAGATCATCGATCCTATCCCTCAATAGAACGCCGTTCGTCACAAGCGATGTGGTCATTCCAATAGATCTCGCATGCCTCAACACCTCAGGAATATCGTCCCTGAGAAGTGGCTCTGTGGCCCATGCGTTGTAAAATGCAATGCCAAAATGTGACGCTTCATCGAGCATCTTGATGATGTCATCAAAGGCCATCTCAGAGTTTCTCTTACGCCAGTGCGGGCAGAAGCTGCACCTCAGGTTGCAACGTGCATTGACCGTATGTGATAAAACAAAAGGTCTTCGTCGCACTCTAAGCTGCCATAAAGCCCTGACCATAACACCCGGTGCGAATCGTCTCATGCTAAGTTCCTGTGTTCCGCGACTTCATCTCCGGCCTGAAGACCAGAACCTGCAGCCTTTTATTCTCTATCAGGATTCCAAGATTACTTGAACGTTTCGGAGTGACAATTTCAGGTCGCCTGGTTGGAGCTATCTGATGTCCCTATCGAAAATGTCCGAATAAGGATTAAGCGTTTCTTAGCTGCAGAAGCGGTAAAGGTTCAAATTTCCGGCCTCAGCGCTTATCCGGACACGTCCTTCATATCAATGGGATCAGCAAAAAGCTATCTTAACAAAGATATCCTATCCCAAACCGCAATGCTAGGCTAAAATTAATTTGGAGCGGGTAGGGGAGTGGGGGTTAATAAGATAACAATATACCCGCTCGTTACTGTTACGAGCTATCTATCGTATAAATAGATTTTCCTCAGATCGCGGGAGTGGGTAATCTAGAGCAGATGAGTTAATCTCACCATCTCAAATCACGGTGACGCACTCAGATTACTGAATAGCGCTAACCGGTGAACTGATGCTCTTTTGCAGGAAATAAATCCCTTGCATTTGATTCTAGTGACGATTTTCAGTAGAGCGAGTACACGACCCAAATCACTTTAGTGGAAGAACGCTGTCGATTGTTTCGTATCAACCTCAAAGCGCCACCGCCATTGGCGGGAGTAGTCACGGCTTTTCATTGCAACAACATGTTATAGAAGACTACTTGAATTCAAGAGAGGAGGAGAATTGGAGGTATGAGGAGGCTACAGGATTGCTGAAAAATGGTCGTCTCCTCTTCGGCATTCTGGGCTCCGGGTTTGGCTCAGGCCGCTCCCAATCGCAGACGGAATGCCAATCAATCTGCGTAAAGCCATACATTTCATTATAGTGCATGTATTCATCGAACATATCGGTCATACTCTTTTCGACATTTGACGAATATATACTTTTGGGTGGTATCGCGGGTGCTGTCCAAATAAGGACTAAGTGTCTCTGATATGCAGAAGCGTAACAAACTGGCCTCAGCGTTAGCCGGACCGTATCGCGGAGCTGCCCAAATAGCAACCTCCTCTCCGGCCTGAAGACCGGATTCTTTGCGCCCTGCTGCCCCATTATAACAGATCTCCAAAAGCTCGTAATCTTGGCCTCGCCGGATTATAGAGATACGCGCCACAGCAAAGGGACGTGTGGGCTAATGATCTTAGTATCAGATACATACCTTGGACTGTTGCTTATCAGATCTGCTTTATGCTTCTTCGAGGATACCTCAGCAACGGCCCGTAATGTTTAAAACCTAAAAGGTAATGCACACTTTATGCAAGCGCGCCGATAGTGTAGCGGTTATCACTAGGCGTTGCCAACGCCTAAACTCGGGTTCGAATCCCGATCGGCGCATAAAATATCCTGCTTGAGCTGCGAGGGAACGAACAGTAGTTGATGTTCGCCGGTTCTTTCTTGATTTTGATGCGCTGCTTGTTTAAGATGATTCCTAAAATACACCATTTTGATTAAAATTATATGTTGCTACCAGATACCATTTCACATTGCGGCATCCCTTTTTATGTTGTTCTTTAGTGGAGGGTGTGCGTTTGAACCCATATCTCAGGCCGGAGAGGACGTCAGGAGAGGTTTACAGGTAAGCTGGATTAGATCTTAATAGTTTGTTGTTCATACGGAGCACAAATGTTGCGCCAGAGGTTCGTTTTCGATACTACAGCTCTTACAGACTCACAGGCCTGGGAGAGCGAGGGCTGTACCACGATCTGCGAGGGCATGTCTGCCATACTCCATCGCGTCGCACAGGCGAGGCTCCATCTCGGGATAAGCTGCTATGTGCCATATCCCTCGGTGTACAATGAGATCAGAGATTTTGTCAGAAACAACAACTGCGATATCGCCATACTCGGCAAAGTCGATACCTGGCTCGTCAAGAAGACCCCAGACAGATACCGTGTCAAGATACCATCTAAGATCTTCTATGAGTATGTGGATTACATGAGGAGCAGAATTAACAAGGGCATGAACGTCTCGGAGGAGGCGATCTGGGAGGCTGTCTCCAGGTGTCTATCAATAGATGCCAGCGGACAGAGCCCCGATCAGCTGAGAGAGGAGATTGAGAGAGAGGTGGTCGGCAGCATAATAAGAAAGTTCCGCGAGAAGTACAGGGCTGCTTTGAGATACGGCATACTGGACAGCGCTCCTGATATCGATGTCCTCCTTCTAGCAAAAGATCTCGATGCTGCGGTCGTATCCCAGGATCTCGGCATCCAGAGGTGGGCCGAGCAGCTCGGTCTCAGATTCATGGAGGCGAGAGCATTCCCTCAGATGGTACGAGAGTACATGAGCTTTGTACCCCTCCAGACAACTGAGGAGATAGAAGATCGGATGGTCTGAGGGGCCGCTAGCCCCCATAAAGTCCGATCCGCCGCAGCAGCTGTATCAGCAGCTGTATCTCATCTGGGAGGAACTACATAGTTCCATCGCCATACCTTGAAGCCAGCTGCTAATATCATTATGAATACAGCCAATACTATCAGAGACTGCAGATATTCCAAGACTGTAGCAGTGTCCATAAATCCTCCCTCGCTGTAGTACAAACCTATCGCCGATGACCCCCTCTTCAACCTGAAGGTCGGAGCTTACTGCGCTCTACACTCGAGCCCTTCGACGCTCTTCAACGAAGTCGGGAGCATTCGAAGGCTTCACAGATCCGATTAGCCGGCATCTCTTGCAGGCCCTACCCCTCGGTCTTAGGGAGAGTATGTTACGCTTATCGGTTTAAGCCACCAGCATTTTCAGCTAAGCAGCGGAGCGGTGATCGACTTGCGAGAATATATAGATTTCGACACTCTTGCTGTGTTGGATAATTCAATGCAACACGGTCGATAGATATTGATTCTTATCAAAAATTTGATTCGTATGGATTGGCCCTATGCTATTGGATTTCCGAACATTATTCAACACAGCAGATGCTCTCTGAGGAGATCCCTCTCCGCCTGTGATGTAAGTTACGAAAAGCGATTTCATGCATCTTTTTTCTTCTTCAGCTCCGTTAGGTTGTGCATGTATAGCCTGACAAGGGCGCTGTCGAAGTATATGGGCAGCAGGTATTCGAATAATTTCTCGCTTAGAATCTGCGCCTTCTCAGCTGCGCTGTCGATCTTGTAAATATCGTTAAGCGTCTCCTCATCGACCTTATCACGGAGCTTGTCCTTTAATCGGTTGTTGATCTCCTTTATGTTATTTAGAGACTCTTCGAGGTCCTGAGATATCTTGTCAAGAAACTCGTCGAGCTTCCATTTATCCGCCTCGAGATCGGCAACGCATTTACCGAGCTCCATCTCGGTCCTCTTCCTCTCCATAAAGACATTCCACTCGTTCAGAATCCTGTTAGCGACCGTGGGCAACTGTCTGAGCTCCTCCGGACCTTTTACAACATAATCCATCGCACCCGACTTCATGGTACGAACTGCCAGCTTTTCAGAGCCAACGCCTGTGAGTATTATGAGAGGAAAACCAACATCCTCTGGAGTGGTGGCATCCTTTGTCAGGTCAAGACCTGTGCCATCCGGAAGCTTGTAGTCTGCTATGACTAGATCTGGTGGGGAGTTTATGTTATCATCGAGCCATCGCAGTGCATCTGAGAGGTTGGAAACACGTGATATCTGCCAAGATGAGCCGTTCTCCTCGAATATCCTCTCGATAAGCACCGCATGCGCATCGTTATCCTCTACCAAAAGGATATGCCTGGTTTTTCTCATAAACCCACCAAGTTTTTTAATAAACTCACTCTTTGATAAGAATATTCTTTGATAAAAAGCTTTTGATCAAATGTCGAGCTGTGTCCGAATAACGAAAAGCGAATGAGATCACACGCTGAATCGATACTCAGGCATTTCTCAGCCACTAGGAGTCATACGGATGATATGTTCTGTGCATTAATGTTTATATTTGTATTACTATTTGGCGGAAGTATATTCCAAGCGAGCCAGTAAATACAGGTATGCCTCATCAGCTCCTGGAACTTGTTGAATCCAAGCGGCTTGATGAGATAGCTGTTTGCGTAATTAATATATGCATTTTGTATGTCGTATCTATTTTTGGATGTGGTCAGAATGACGACGGGTATGCTTCTGAGATCCTCTGATCTCTTAATCTCCTTGAGCACATCCATACCATCCATCTTGGGAAGTCTGAGATCGAGAAAGATCAGATCCGGCCTTGGACTTTTGCTTATATCCACATACATGCCGCGATGGAGAAGATAATCGAGGGCCTGCTCCCCATCGCTCACCCAGTAGATCCTCTCCATGTTCAAATCCTCGAAAGATCTTATTACCAAAGAGGCGTGGGTTTCGTCATCCTCTACAAGCAAGACCGTCGCCATACACCATTTAGCTCCTCTACATCCCAAATCGCAGAATTTTGTTTGGCTAATTCATCTCTTCCAAGATAGTTGCTCTCTCACCTTTACAATCTTAAGAATCTATCGGTGCTGGTGCTGTATCGAATAATTCGAGGTAACATAGTCGATAGATATCTGTTCTTACCAAATTTTTAATTCATGTGAATTGCCAACGCTATTGGATCTCTGAACGTCATTCACCACAGCGCGAAACGTTACAAATTTTCATCCTACAGAGGGAGAGAGCCTCTAAGATTTACCGGATAATTGGATCACTCGATCCTTCGACTTTGACACGAAAATGCCTCTGAACCATCGACCATGTACCTTCAAGCATGAAGGTTTTCGATCGATTCGAGCCGCTCTCGACTCCCTCGAAGCTTATTTCTTCTTAGTTAGATATGAGGTCACCGCTCTCTTGAAGCGATCGAATATCTCCTCTCCGATATCCTCGTCTGGATGGAAACGCTCCCTCGCGTGGGCCATCTCCCTCGATGCCTCTGATATGCTCCGATATTCGCCCGAACCGTAGGCGGCCACCATCGCAGCGCCCAGCATCTCGCCCTCCGGTACTACCTGAGAGACCACCGGCAGAGATGTTACATCAGCCTTTATCTGATTCCAGAGCTTCGAGAGCGATTGGGTCCCGGTCGTTCTTATCTCTCTGGGTTCTGCCCCATTTTCTTTGAAGTTCTCTATGACAAGGCGCATCGCGCATGCGCAGCCCTCCATGACGGCTCTGGCCAGCTCAGATGTTGCATGTTCCAGCGTGAGATTGAGGAACGCGCCTTTCGCGGATACGACATGCCTTTCATATGCAAGATACGGGAGGAATATCAGCCCCCTCGACCCCGGAGGCGCGAGCTCGGCCTCCAACGCGAGCTCACCAGCGTCTTTAGATGTGATAGAGGCGAGCCACTCGAGGCTCAGGCCGGTCGTCGAGAGGGTGGCGCCCGTATGCCACATATCTCTCGCTACCGGATGCGGCGCTGTGTAGAAACCCCGAATCGGAGAGCTCCAGCAGAGCTCTATACCTTCGGCGGTTCCGGCCTTATCGCATATCAAACCCTTCTCGAATGCTGCTGTTGCAAGGATTGCCTCCACGAAGTCCGGTGCGCCGGCGTATACCGGTACGCCTTCTCTCAGTCCGGTCTGGCGCGAGGCATCTGGTGTCACATACCCTATGAGCTCTCCCATAACCCGATGCTCCGGAAATAGCTCGGGATTCAAACCCGCCGCCTCTACCTCCTCGCTGCTCCACGGCAGTATCTCCCGAGATGCGACAGAGGAATACAGAGAGCCAGTAAGCCTCCATGAGATATAATCCATCGGCTGAAGCACCTTTTTAATGCGCATGAACAGATCCGGTCTGTGATTTCTGATCCACATCGTCTGTGGGATATACCATGCAGGGTGAACATCTCGACCGATGCTCTCAGACAACTCGCGCGCCTCTCCTGCAGCCCTCCTGTCTAGCCACAGGAGCGATGGCGCCACGGGTTTCATCGAGGCGTCCAGAAAGACAGGCGAAGGGCCGTGGCCCCCCACAGAGATGCCCTGGACATCAAGAGGCCGCAGCTCTCGCATCACCTTGCAGAGCGAGAGCCAGAAAAGATTTGGGTCTATCTCCAGAAAGCTATCAGCGCATTTAAGAGATCTGTATCGGTTGACGACACCTCTTACCAACTCGCCATCCTGAGTGAAGAGCCCTGCTTTGATGGAAACCGTGCCTATATCTATTCCAAGATACATATAAATCACACAAAATCCGCGAGACCGGTCTGTTTCACCTTATCCGATTTGAAGAGGGAATCGATCTCCATTTTGATCAGCTCGAGCCGCTGGCGGGTGTAGCTAGAGACGCCGTATTCCTCTGCGACCTTGAGCGATACCTCGAGATACTTTCTCACGCTGCCCTCGTGGACCGTGAGCAATAGCCTCCCCCCGCATCTCGGGCAGAGCTCGCTGAGCGGTGGCCTTCTGTATTTTGTATTGCACTTGACGCACCTGACGCTCTGGCGCGAGAACGCCCTCAGGTTGCCCATGAGATCCGGCAGGAAATGCGAGTTTATAACACGCTCGGCGACATCCTTCGCATCGACGGCTCTTATCAACCTCGCCAGCTCGAGCTGCGAGTTCATCTTGTCTATCATGGTCTCGAGTGTCTTGTAGGAGCTGTTCTTCGGACCTCCCGCGATATCAGCTGTATCATGGGTGAAGCCGAAACCACAGTACTGCGACTCGCTCCCGAGCCGCTTTGAGACGAGATCTATCAGCCCCTCGAGATCCTTTGGGTTGGCGTTTCTCAATGAGGCCTCGTAGAGCTCCAGAGGATAGCGGAATGAGAGATCTAAATTATGAGCCTCTTTGTCGACCTCCGCGGGATTTATTCTGGTTGTGAGCACGAGGGGTGCGTCCATCTTCCCGCCCCTCTTCTCCGGCAGGTACGACCTCGAGAAGTTGAGCAGCGCATCCATGAGAAGCATGACGCAATCCTCATCTCCATCGCAGTTTCTTCTTTTAGCTGCATGGAAATAGGGATGCGCGTAACCGGCGCTGGCCCTTGTGAAACCTATCAGCCTGCAGAGCACGCCGGCGGATGTGTGCGGCGCCAGTCCGACCATCAGTCTTCCTATCAGATCCTCTGGACGTTCCGCCTTGTAGTAGGGCTCGAGACCGTAGAATTTCACAAGAAGGTCATCAATGAATCGCGAGACCCTCAAAAGCCAGTCTCCTGCGTCCCTGCATAAAACGACATCCTGAACCCTGAGCTCCAGAATCTGATCATCACTCTCAAGCTGCCTCCCGTAGATGTCATGCGTATATCCAAGATTCCTGAGAACAGCTATATCCGTCCCGATCTCCTTCGGCCGGAAGTGCGTAAGGGGAAGATCCGTCAGATCGTATCTAGAGGTACCGTCTTTGAAGACAAATACGCCATGTTTTGCTCTGAGAATACCTTTCTCGAGCGGCTCGGGCGTTGAATCTCTGGATGTAAGGCCCATCACACCCCTGATCTCCCCCTCGCGCTCGCCCAGCTTCTCGAGCGCGCTGCTGAGAGCGCTTCTTACGTCTATTCTCATCTGAGCAGCAGCGCTCGTCTCGCAGCCGCACCTCGGACATCTCTCCTCGGCCTGTATCCTGCAAGACGGGCAGGATCTAACGCGCTCTGTGCGCGCTCCGCACTCGCATTTGAATGCAAAACCCTCTTTGCCGCAGGAGGGGCATCTCCTTCTCTCCACCACAGCCTCTATGAATCCATGCTGAGCAGCCTCATTCACCAGACGGCTCTTCCCGCCCTCAGAGCCGGTCGGAAAAAGCACGTGTGGAGGCGGGCGCATCTCCCTCCTGTCCGATTTCTCCGGTCGACCCATTCTGCAGCCGATTCTCGTCGGTGCCCTCGCCCTGACCGTGATACCAGAGATCTTGTTCACCGCGTCCAGCGCATCAGCTGCATTTAAGTCTTTAAGGCACCAATGCCTTCCTGACTCGTCGACGCCCAGGCAGATCAGGAGCGGTCGGGCATCCTCCACGATTATCTTACTATCTCTGACCTTATGCCTTACCAGCAGCGACTCGAGAATGTTTTTTGTAGCATCCGTCAGAGGAATTATGAGCGTATCCCCATCGATAATACCTCCGGAGGCAGCCTCTGCAAGCAGATCCAGCTCCTCTAGACGTATATCGTGCCAGAGATATGTGAAATCCGGATGGAGGGGCACATTGAACCTCTTCGAGATCTCTATCGCAGAGCGTCCATCTATATGCTCCATCTTCGCTGGGTCGCAGCCCGCTTCCGCCACTTCTTGAGCCCACCACTCAAATGTGTAGGAGGCAGGCGCAAGCGGTCGATTGTTCTCCAGGAAATCGCCGAAGCTTATCAGTATCTCGCCCAGATCTATGATCTTGGAGATATTTCTTCTGAGCCCATCCAGGGTTGATAGCCAGGAATGCTCCGCGGGATCATCGATTCTTATGACATCTCCATTCACAAGCCTGACCGTCGGCCCCTCGATAGAGCTCACAGGCGCTACGGCCGCGGCCTTCCCCGGCTGCTCGACCTTTATCTGAGTGCCGGGCGCGAGAAAGTGGTTCAGTATCATCATCGTGGCCGGGTTTATGCCTGCGGCTGCAAGGCCCGTGTTTCTGGACCGGCCGTATCGGAGCCTGAAGCCGCCGGGCCTTGAGGGATGAGAGAATACAGGCCTGCCGGCTATCAGATCCCTGAGAAACTTCTCGCTGGAGTCGCCGCCGTCTTTCTTATCGCTGCCAACCGCATCGAGCCATTCCCAGCCATCTATTCCAAGTTTCGATACATGCTTCTTTATCTTAGGGCGTTTCAGCGCGATACCCTCTGCAGAGACAAGGGCGATTCCACCACGAACCCTGTTCGTCTCAACCCGGGGGAGATCGCGGTAGCCGGAGACCTCCTCCTCCTCGGTCGGCTCGCCATCTATGCATATCGGGCAGTTTCTTATGATCGTCCTTATCTCATCATCCGATGGAGCGTACTGAAGATGCTGGAGTCGCTTGTAGAGGCCGATCTCCTCCACATACCGCTCCACCTCCTCCTCTCTGGGTTTGTACGGCGCTATGCCCATGCTTCTTCTCACATAATCTGCCACGAGAACCGAGAGCGCCTGGGCGGTTCCGCCTGCTGATCTTATGGGGCCCGCATAGTAGATCTTGAGATACTCGCTTCCGTCATCGTTCTTGCCCAGGCCCACTCTGGCTATCCCCTCGATCGGCGCAGCCACCACGCCCTCTGTCAAGAGTGCGACCGAGGTTCGTATGGCCATATCTATTGCATCGAGCCTGCTTGCCCCCTTCCCAAGCCGACCATTTGCGAAGTCCAAGCCTATAGCGAGCGCGGCCTCCTCCCTGCTGAGCCCCTCTGCTTCCAGCTCTCTTATCCGCTCCGCGACTCCGCTGATACCGACGAGCTTCTCAACGCGCTCGGCGAGATCGACAGCGATCGGCACCTCGACATCGAGCTCAGGATCTAGCCCCTTTGATCTCGCCCTCTTGGCGATCTCCATCTCGTCTCTCAGAGACGCTTCCAAGCTCTCAAAATAACCATCCACGCTCAACTTCTCCTCCAGAGAAAGAGATCTGTTACAGGATCGTGCTCTCTGACAACGGCCCCATCCAGGTCTATGAGATGCAGCTCAGCCGCGAAGACCCTGCCGCCAAGCAGATGCCCTCCGATGAGCTTGTATTCATCATCTGCGAGCGAGATATGCGCATGGACGAATCTCTCGCCATCTTTTATAGAGATGTTGCCTGTGCATGATGTTATCTCGAAAGCCCCCTCGAAGCTGCGCTGTTTGTATCTATGCTCCTTCTGATCGTAGTAGCCGAGATCGACCGATGACAAAGCACCAATAAGGGTGAAGACTCCGGTATTTACAGATGATGCGGATCTTTTTATAGACTCCATTATATCAGAACCGTGTTCCAGTCGAGAGAGTATGACCCTCTTCGGCAGTAGCTCCCAGACCAGTTCCCCCATACAGATCCCGCTCCATGATGAGATAGCATCATACTTATATCATAATGGCCCATCGACTGTGTGTCAATTCGATGAGATAGCTAAGATGTATGGTTTATCTGATGTCTAGCATAATAAGCATCTTGCGATGGTGTGCATGTATGCCGCGATTGGCATCGCATCTGATTGACACTTCAGGAAGGCATTAAAATGCGTGATATAGCGACAGAAAAAGAGATCAAGAGGGCTGTAAGAGCTGGATATGCGGAGATAGCAAGGCATGCGTCCTGCTGCTCATCATCCTGCTGCGGGGGCGGGTCTGCTGCTGATATAAGCAGAAAGCTGGGATACACTGAGGAGGAGATCCTCTCCGCGCCACCCGAGTCGAACATGGGCCTGGGATGCGGGAACCCGCTTGCTATGGCATCTCTGAAAAAGGGTGAACATGTGCTGGATATGGGTTCTGGTGCCGGATTCGACTGCTTCCTTGCAGCAAAAGCCGTTGGCCCGGAGGGAATGGTAATTGGAGTGGACATGACCACAGAGATGGTTGAGAAGGCGAGAGCGCATGCGAAGAAATACGGTTACAAAAATGTGGACTTCAGGCAGGGCGAGCTGGAGAACATGCCTGTTGCAGATAACTCCGTCGACGTGGTCATATCGAACTGCGTCATAAATCTGGTACCTGACAAAGAGAGGGCGTTCAAAGAGGCCTTTAGGGTTCTGAAGCCCGGCGGCCGGCTGATCGTATCGGATATCGTGCTTCGGAGAGAGCTGCCTGAGCACATAAGAAGATCGAGAGATGCTTATGTAGGGTGCCTGGCGGGTGCCGTGCTCAAGGAAGATTATATAAAGGCCATAAGATCCGCGGGCTTCGAGGATATCGCCGTTATGGATGAAACGCCATTCCAGGTCGACTGTGTACCGCCTAGCATCTCGCAAACCGATGGCGAGCATCTGGCGGGCGAAGAGGATATCGGAGAGTCTGCCTCGCCGGCGTATAGCATAAAAATATCTGCTAGAAGGCCGGATCTGTGATTTTTCGCGCGGAAGAACGGATCTCGCGACCTGTGGATATCCATCACTCCCCCCAGAACCGCTTCGTTCTCGCGTACTCTCTTTCAGCCTTCAGTATGTCCCTGTAGAACTCCAGCTCATCGGAATGCATCTTCTTTATGACCCTTGCAGCTGTCTCGGGCCCCAAACCTCTGCTGGCGAGAGCGATCGCTGCTATCTTTCCGTGGCTCAGGACGAGGTTTGCGTTTCTGTAGACTCTCTTCGTGCGCCTCTTATCCTCCGCGCTCTTCTTATCCTCAGGCATCTTCACGATCTTTATCTCATCCTCTTCCCAGGGCTTCAGCGCTGCGATCATCCTAGATCCGCACAGCGGGCACTCTGGTCTGTCCGGAACCCTCGCAACCTCTCTGAGCGACTTCCATTTTTTACAGCTGACGCAGAAGAGCATCACACGGTCGTGAAGTATTCTATTCTTCAGAAGCTCTATAATGGCTGAATCAGCATGCTCAGGAGCGATCAGATCCTGCCCGCCACCTCTTCCAGACGAGCCTATCGGGCTTATCTCGCCCGACAGCAGTTGTATCTCACCGGCTCTTATCCGATCGAGGACCATCCCAGCTGTTTCGACGTCTAAGCGTTCATGGTATATCTCGCGCATCGCCTCGGTGTACATGGGTGTGTTCTCGAATATCCCAAGAACCCTCACGAGCGAGACCCTCTCGTAATCTATATCCTTTGATAGAGAGCCGAACTTCCTCGCGACGTGGACCATCTTCCATCTGAAGAGAATCGTGTTCTTCAGGCTCAACTCCAGAATAACCTTCAGCTGGAGCGAATTAAGATCGCATATTAGATTCTGGATCTCCTCTGCAATCGTTCTTTTGGGAAGAGTCAGCTGTATTCTGTACGGGTCGATCTCCATCGCAACGCTGGAACCAAAGCGTGTTGATAGCATCGCTGTTATGACCCTGCCGAGCGCATCGTTCGCCTTATGCCCTATACAGGCATTTATAACAACAAAAGAGCCATCAGACTCGACTGTTATCGTCCGATCATCCGGAACAGGGCATTTGGCATCGATCTGGCGTTTTATCTGATCCAAGAGCTGTGATGCTGCCTCGTAATCGATCGGGTATCGCGTTAAGATCCAATCTAGAGCTTCCTCGTCTCTATGCGCTTCGAGCATACTGGCGATGAAAGATCTGATCTCTCCGACCTCCTGCGCCACCTCGTATGGGACCGGAATCTCCTCTCCACTCCAGCTGGGTATCTCTCCGCTCCTCTGAATGGGCACCACCTTTATGGTATCATCCTCGATCTCGGTGATCTCCCATATCTCTCCCCTAGTTACAAATGTGGCCCCCGGCTGGGCGAAGTTCACCACAAACGCCTCGTCGAGCGTGCCTATCTGGCGTCTCGATACCATATCGTAGACATCATACCGCTTCTCATCCGGTATCATCGAGAGGTTCTCGAAGTAGTACTCCCAGCCTCTGCGCCTTCTTTTTATGAGTCCGTTCTCCAAACGGCAGAGCCTGTTATCCCTGAGTATCTCGAGGACCTTCTGCATCTCATCTATGCTCAGGTCCCTGAATGGATACGATCTTTTTATTATGCCGAATGCCCTCTCCAGCTGAATCTCCGGGAAGTCCAGTGAGAGTCCTACCAGCTGATTCGCCAGGACATCCAATGGCTTCTCATGGATCCTGACGCTCTCGAGCTCGCCAGAAGCGGCTCTCCTGGCTATAGCGCAAGCCTCGGCGATATCATCCGGACAGGTTGCTATTATAGTACCGGACGGTATTCTTCCTATGCTGTGTCCCGATCTCCCCACCCTCTGGAGGAGACGGGAGACCTCTCTGGGCGAGCTGTACTGGATGACATGCTCCACGTCGCCTATGTCTATGCCGAGCTCCATCGAGGATGTGCATATCAGAGCGCGCAGATCTCCGCGCTTGAAGGCCTCTTCAGCCTCCATTCTGGTCTCTCTCGACAAGCTGCCGTGATGCACCCCTACAGGCTCGCCCAGCATCTTCAGCCTGGAGCCCAGCATCTCGGCAGCCTGTCTGGTGTTAACAAATATCAAGCTCTTTTTCGATCTGATCATCTCCCTTATGAGAGATATGTGCGCTGCTAAGAGCGGCTCGCAGCCAAGCTGGCCTGCCAAGACGTAATCGCTGCGCTTTGGCTCTGGCGCCACAACCCTGAACTCGATCGTACGCTCGATATCGGCTCTCAGGATCTTGCCATCTCTTGAGACACCCTGGAGAAGCCTTGCCACATCCTCCGGTGATCCAACTGTTGCAGAGAGGCCTATCCTCTGGAACTCGCCAGCAACCTCGACCAGCCTCTCGAGCAGAACGGCCAGCTGAGATCCTCTCTTCGATGATGCGAGCTCGTGTATCTCGTCGACGATAACAGCCCTCACGCTCTTCAGGTTGGCTCGAAGCCTCTTTCCCGTGAGCATGACCTGGAGCGTCTCGGGGGTTGTTATCATGAAATCCGGCGGCCTTCTGCTCTGACTTAAGCGCTCCCCCTTTGTGGTGTCGCCATGTCTTACTGCGATTCTTATCCCCAGCAGTTTGCTCCACTCCTCCAGACGTCTCAGCATGTCCCTGTTAAGGGCGCGCAGCGGTGTGATGTACAGAGCCTTTATGCCAGGCTCATCTTGGGCCATTATCTTATGAAAGACGGGGAGAACCGCAGCCTCGGTCTTTCCGGAGCCGGTTGGAGCTATAAGAAGTACGTTATTCCCAGCTAGAATCTCGGGTATCGCGATATTCTGCGGCAGGGTTGGTTCCGAAAACCCCATTTGCTGTAGTGCTTTTCCGATCTCAGGGTTCAGAAGATCGAAGACATTCACGATTCAAGCTCTCTGAGTCTCGGATAAATTCATTGCGTTTCCGAACCTGCAAGAATAGAGCCGTGGCCAGGAGGAGAGTCCCTGCGGCCCATCGCTATCTCAGTCGCGTTGTACCTTAGACAGATGGGCCGCGTTTCTTCTTAGTCCTTTACGATTTAGAGCCGAGAATTCATCGAGAAGTGGCTGGCACAGAGGTTCGCGTTTCTTATTTAAAGGGTGTCACACCCAGCCGCGCGTCTTCATGGCCTCAACCACCCTGGCCACAGCTACGGTATAGGCTGCCTGACGCATATTTATTCCATAATGCTCAGATGCTGCAAGGACGCCATGATAAGCGGCGGTCATCCTCTCATCAAGCTTCCGATAGACCTCATCGAATGGCCAGCAGTAGAGCATGCTGTTCTGCACCATCTCAAAGTAGGATACAGTCACCCCTCCAGCATTCGCCAGGATATCGGGTATGACGTGCACGTTGTTCTCGTACAATATCGCATCGGCTTCCGGAGTGGTGGGGCCGTTGGCAAGCTCTACTACGATCTTAGCCTTGATATCTCCAGCGTTCTCCTTTGTGATGACATTCTCCAGAGCGGCTGCGATGAGAATGTCCACATCCAGCTCCAAGAGCTCTTCATTGCTGATCTTCTTGACATCAGGAATATCAGCGACGCTTGCTGTCTTTGCCTTCACCTTTGCAGCCGTATCGAAATCAATGCCACTGTCATTGAATGCACCACCCTTCGAGTCGCTGAGGGCAACTACCTTGCTGCCGAATAGCTCTCTGACCAGCCTGTGCGCGTTGCTTCCCGCATTGCCGTATCCCTGGATGGCGATAGTGGCTTTCTTAAGGTCTATGTTGAGCTCTTTGGCCGCCTCTCGGAGGGTGTACATGCCTCCACGAGCTGTGGCATCGTTTCTGCCGCACGATCCTCCAACACAGAGCGGCTTTCCTGTGATGCATCCGAAGTTATTGTAGCCTGTGAGCTTTGAATACTCATCCATCATCCAGGCCATCATCTGGGGAGTTGTGTAAACATCTGGCGCAGGGATATCCTTCGCTGGGCCGATATTCTGCCAGATCGCGTCGACGTATCCTCTGCAGAGCCGCTCCAGCTCGCCAACCGAGAGCTCCTTGGGATCGCATACTACTCCGCCCTTGCCACCCCCAAGTGGCAGGCCGAGGAGAGATGTCTTCCAAGTCATCCATGCCGCTAGCGCTCTTAGCGTGTCGATGGTTTCTGCAGGATGAAATCTGATTCCGCCCTTACACGGTCCGAGAGCGTCGTTATACTGTACTCTGAAACCCTTGAAGATCTTGATGCTTCCGTTGTCCATACGTACTGGAATTGAGAAGTGAAACTCCCGCATGGGATGCCTGAGAAACTCATGCACACCTGCATCGAGGTTCAGTATCTTAGCGCAGTCATCCAGTTGTTTTTGAGCTATATCGAAGCAATTTAGTTCGGCCATTATTGCATCACCACGTCCTTGTGTATTCCGAATCCGACCTTTTCTGGCCATATTTTCTGGAGGGAAATCATATCTTCTGGGCCACTAGATTCCTATTTCGCAGCATACCCTCTGGATATCGAGCTGCCCGCTTTATCGCTATGCTCACTCGTAAATATGCTTCGCCTCAAGATGGCCGAATCTGTTCACCAACACATCTTTTTCAAGTTTTGATGCTCTGCAGCACTCATAACCTAACGGCCACCCATGAGGGTGAAAATGGTTTCAGAGGCGTTATCATATCAATTCGGCGCATCTGGTTGTAGCCATCGATTTTCAGAGTTCGAACGAGGGCGATGTCTAAGTATGGTGGAAGTCTCGCTAAGGCTCGATTCGCTGAACAGCTTCTCAGGAATAGCCATTCCACGGCAGAATGTCAGATGAACCCTCCACAATCCACGTGCTTCTGATTTCAATAGCGATGTGGAACCGAGTTATCTGTACTCGCTCGATGAGCATCCAACCGATCGCTATGTTGGACCTGTCCGGAATAGGCGCGGAGGCCAGAAATCTGGTCCTTTACCGCTTCTGCATGTCAGAAAACCTAATCCTTATTCGGACACGTCCGCTATGTTTGTAGGACTGCTTTTATATCCGGAGTCAATCTCTCGAAGGGTGAATTCGCGTTGATTCTCAGAACACATTATTCCGGCGAGATCGGTCCTGAGATGGACGGATCTGAGGTGAAGCTAGCAGGTCATGTGCACGAGATTCGCGACCTGGGTGGGATATGTTTTTTGATACTCAGAGACCGTGAAGGCCTTGCGCAGATCACGGTTCTGACAAAAAAAGCGGATCGAAAGCTTGTGGAGACCGTGCGCGGCGTGAGCAGAGAGAGCGTGGTTCTGGTTCAGGGTATGGTCAAGGCAGAACCTAAGGCACCGAACGGCTTTGAGATCATTCCATCATCTGTAGAAGTATTATCGAAAGCCGATTCGCCCCTTCCCCTGGATCCAACCGGTAAGGTGGATGCTGAGCTCGACACGCGGCTTGACGCCAGATTCCTGGATCTGAGAAGACCCGCATCGCTGGCCGTCTTCAAGATAGAATCCGCGGTTCTCAGGAGTCTGAGGGAGACATTTTACGAGAACGGCTTCATAGAGGTCTGCACTCCGAAGATCGTTGCCACCGCTACAGAGGGGGGCACAGCTCTCTTCCCCATAAGCTATTTTGAGAGGGAGGCATTCCTGAATCAGAGCCCGCAGCTGTATAAGCAGATGCTGATGGCAACAGGTCTGGACAGGGTCTTCGAGATAGGGCCGATATTCAGAGCTGAGGAACACGACACACGGAGACACCTTAACGAGGCGATATCCGTGGATATAGAGATGAGTTACGCAGATCACGATGACGCCATGAAGCTTCTCGAAAATGCTGTCGTCGCTGCTTACAGATACGTCGCGGAGAACTGCGAGAAGGAGCTGAAGATTCTTAATATAGAGTTGGTGGTTCCAAAGACGCCGTTCCGCAGGATCACATACACCGAGGCCCTGGAGATGGCGAGCGAGAGGGGAAGAAGGAGCATGGAATGGGGAGATGATATAGACACCGAGACCGAGCACTACCTGGGCTCTATCATAGGGGAGCATTACTTCCTCACCGACTGGCCCAGCTCTGTCAAGCCATACTATACACAGCCTTATGAGGACAGGCCTGAGATATGCAAGGGCTTCGATCTGATGCATCCGTCGATGGAGCTTGCGAGCGGCGCGCAGCGCGTGCACGACTATGAGCTTCTGGTCTCGAGGATCAAAGAGAAGGGGCTGAGTCCGGATAGCTTCGAGTTCTACCTGAAGCCGTTCAGGTATGGAATGCCCCCGCATGCTGGCTGGGGTCTCGGCCTGGCGCGTTTGGTCCAGACGATGCTGGGGCTGGAGAACATAAGAGACGCGGTGCTATTCCCGAGGGACAGGAGAAGACTCGTCCCCTGATATTCAAGCACTAAGGCCAGAGGAGAATACGCCCAGAGGCTCTTCGAAAAACCTCATTAGAAGCAGCTAACCCCTGGGAATGGTTCGGGGACATTTTCGTACAAATGTATTTCGGTGTACTCGGCCTCGCGGTGACGCTGAAGCTCGAGAGGATTCGAAGGCCCTCCGGATCTTTTTAAAGTGAGTTTGCTGGAAGCAGCGAGATCTGTTGCAACTGATGCAGGCCTTCGATATACCCACAGATCTCAAGGACCTGTCCGGATAAGCGCTGATGCCGGAAATTTGGACCTTTACGCTTCTGCATCTAAGAAACACTTAATCATTATTAGGACAGGTCCGATCTCAATCTGGAAAAGATATTTAAGTGATGCTACTGATAGTGACATTAATAGTGGTATTCGTGTTACTTATGAGGTGATTGATTTGCCAAAACGCGTTACTTTGCTGATATTAGTAGCACTTATATTGGCACATGTATCTCTCGCATATGAGCCCCTTTGGCTCGGCCGTGGTAGCCATGATGTCTTAAATCTTGAATCTGGCGCGCGATCCCCGGGCTATATCCCCTCATTTGGGCCGAATGGATTCGCTGCGCCTAGATCACCCCAAGTGATGGCCCTCTCTCCCGGAGCCATGGTCAACCAGGCCAGAAACCTCCTTTCAGAAGCGGAAAAGGCCAGAGATGAGACGTTTGAGGCATATAATTTAACCATGCAAATGATGCTCTATGCATCAGAGAACGCGAGCATCGCGAGATCGATGGCTGAGGCTGCTGAGAGGAGCGCAGCTCAGGGAAGAGCAACGCTCAACGAGACTTTGAGGATGAGATCCGAGATTGATGCCATCTACAACATGACGAGGCTCATGATGCTCTATGCATCGGAGAACGCGAGCATCGCGAGATCGATGGCTGAAGCCGCTGAGAGGAGCGCAGCTCAGGGAAGAGCAACGCTCAACGAGACTTTGAGGATGAGATCCGAGATTGATGCCATCTACAACATGACGAGGCTCATGATGCTCTATGCATCGGAGAACGCGAGCATCGCGAGATCGATGGCTGAGGCCGCTGAGAGGAGCGCAGCTCAGGGAAGAGCAACACTCAACGAGACTTTGAGGATAAGAGACAGCATCCAGAGGAGCAGCGCATCAAGAGCAACCGCTGTGATCTCTAGTGAAGAGCTCATGGCAGAGGATGAAGGAGCATAGCAGACTCAATGTCAGACCATAAGCATACAGCTGCTTCGATCCTTCCAGGATTAGCTATATATTCATGATTTGCTTCATACTGCGTTGCCTTATGCGGGACAGTAGGGTAGCCTGGTCCATCCTCGAGCGTTTGGGACGCTTGGACCGCGGTTCGAATCCGCGCTGTCCCATCATATTATGACGATCTCCTCACAAGACCTGCATGCTTTTTTTATATCGTCAAGCTTCGCCCCTGGAAAGTGATCCAAGATACAGACGTCTGCTGCATCCACAGCTGAGAAAAGCTCTCTTATGTCTCCGTGATATACATCTATCTCGCATGCGCCTCTTGCTCTTCCCAGCAGCTTCGCTTCATATCCTACAGGCGCTCCGTCGATATCGAAGGTCTCCAGGCTTTCTATTCCAAGCAGAGACCTGTTCACCTCGAGGTTCAGGAGGACATTCTCAACCGCAGGAAGCCAGATATCGTTCATCACAACCCTCCTCGCGCCGGCCAGCACACAAACAAGTCCGAGGGTTCCAGGGCCACAGAGGCCATCGATCACGCTTCTTCCATGAAGCTTTAGGCCCTCAAGAACCCGTATCTTCGGATAGTTCTCCCTGGGGAATTCTATGTGTATCTTCGACTGGCTCTTGTATATCACAAGATCTCCGTAGATGCTCTGCACCACATCGCAGCGCATATCACAGCCTGCAAGCAGCTCCCAGGTATGTCCACCCTTCATGGAGTCCACAACACCAGGTCTGTTTCTATCGCGCCTGATCACCCCCTTCACCTCTGGGATCTCGAGCAGCTTGGTGGCGGCTTTTCTGCTCACCTTCTCCATGAGGAGCAGAAGCTGAGATTCGCCGAGGCTGGGAGGGTACGGATAGGGGTATCCGATCTCCACCATCGGCGAACCAACGCTTCGAAGAGGCTCGCGATCGTCGCGAATGCCCTCATCCACAAGCACGTCCATCGCCTCGATCATGACGAGATCGAGGGGGGCCTTTCCACAGAATTCGCACCTCTCCAGGCCCTTCGTCGACAGAGACCTTCTCGGAGCTTTCTTGTCGATATATGGTGTGGGTTTGCACTTTTGGCAGGCCATGTAAATTTTATCGAGAGATTCCAGAACAGATGTGGCGGACTTTACGCATTGCTTTCCACATGACGGGCAGTCCATGGTGACAATTGGCCGTTGCAGATATGTAACATTTTCTTATGCCATGCGCGCAAGGACCAGAGGAGCTCTTTGAGATTCTGATTTCGCAGCCACTTCGTCCTCATTTCGGATACGATCCATCTGCTATACCAGAAGATTTGTAAACAATAAGTGATTAGGCACGGAGAAGGTGGTCTTAAGATGGCACAGAGAGGCATTAGGGAGTTTGATGCCAAGAGGTTGTTGGCCAGATTCCTTCCCGAATACCTCGATGATTTCGCATACAAAGGAGAGGTCGCTCTGATCGGGCCTGAGACGGATCCGGATCATCTCGTCTCTGAGAATCCATGGCTTCTCGAGAAGAGGCTTGTGGTTAAGCCAGATCAGCTGTTCGGTAAAAGAGGAGTCCACGGCCTTGTGATGTTAAACGCTTCTTGGGAAGAGGTTAAGGAATATCTCAAGAAGAACATGAATCGAGAGGTGACAATCGGCGGAGTAAAAGGCATTCTAACCCATTTCCTGGTGGAGCCCTACGTGCCTCATGATAAAGAGTTCTATGTGGCTATAAGCTCGGATCGTGATGGTGATACGATATACTTCTCCACCGAGGGGGGCGTTTGCGTAGAGGAGAACTGGGACAAGGTCGTTCAGATACATGTCGATATCCTGGATGGCATCGATTCTGTTGATATAAAATCAAAACTCCCGGCCTCTACTGAGAGGGAGCGAATAGCCAGATTTCTGGAGGCTCTCTTCAAGTTCTACGTCGATCTGGGGTTCGCCTATCTCGAGATCAATCCATTCGTGATTTCCAATGGTGGAATAATCCCATTGGACATGGTAGCAAAGCTTGATGATGCCGAGGAGTTCTGGTGCAGGAAGAAGTGGGGTGATATAGTATTCCCGGAGCCATTTGGCAGAAGCCTCACGCCGGAGGAGCTCTTCATAAAGGAGATCGATGCGAAGACGGGAGCATCCCTGAAGCTAACGATATTGAATCCAAAGGGAAGGGTCTGGACGATGGTGGCCGGCGGTGGCGCGAGCGTCATATACACAGACACGATATGCGACCTGGGATTCGCCGGAGAGCTGGCAAATTATGGTGAGTACAGCGGAGATCCGAGCACAGAGGACACCTACCATTATACCAGAACGATTCTCGATCTTATGACCAGAGAGAAGGATCCTCGAGGGAAGGTGCTGCTCATCGGTGGGGCCATAGCGAACTTCACAGATGTTGCGAGCACGTTCAAGGGCGTGGTTATGGCCCTGAGAGAGTATCAGGATAAGCTCAGAGAGAATGATGTCAAGATATACGTTCGCAGAGGCGGCCCGAACTACGAGGAGGGGCTCAGGATGATGCGCGAGCTGGGCAAAGAGCTTGGCATACCCATAGAGGTCTACGGTCCAGAGACGCATATGACGAGAATAGTGCCTCTGGCGCTGAAGGGGGTGTGAGCTGTGAGCAGAAGGCCCGAGTATATTCTATTCGACAGAAATACGACATCTTTTGTCTATGGCTATCAGGTGAACGCCATCCAGCGAATGCTCGATTTCGATTACATATGTCAGAGGGAGAAGCCCAGCATTGCTGCGATAATAAACCCCAGCAGATCTGGGATCCACAAGGCGTTCTGGGGCACAAAGGAGATCCTCCTCCCCATGTACAGAACAATAGCAGATGCCGCTGAGAATCATCCGGATGCGGATGTGATGGTGAATTTCGCCTCCCACAGATCCGCGCTCGACACAACCCTGGATGCTCTGAGAGAGGATACGATAAGAACTGTGGCGATAATAGCAGAGGGCGTCCCTGAGAGGCATGCCAGGATTATAGGTGCGACCGCGAGAAGGGCGAAGAAGACTATAATCGGACCCGCCACAGTTGGCGGCCTGACAGCGGGTGCATTCAGGATAGGAAATACCGCAGGGACCATCGAGAACATTGTCGCGTGCAAGCTATACAGACCCGGATGCGTTGGCTTTGTATCCAAATCAGGTGGCATGCTCAATGAGGCGTTCAATATAATCTCCAGGAACTCGAATGGTGTGTACGAGGGCATCGCGATAGGTGGCGATAGATATCCCGGCTCGAGCATGCTCGATCACATACTCAGGTATGAGGCCAACCCGGAGATAGCGATGATTGCCTGCCTGGGAGAGCTCGGTGGTGAAGATGAGTACCTGATCGTGGATGCTTTAGAGGATGGCAGGATTACGAAGCCGCTCGTCGCCTGGGTGACGGGAACATGCGCGCCCTATCTGCCTGCTAGCGTTCAGTTCGGGCATGCCGGTGCGAAGGCTGATACTGAGAAGGAGACGGCTCAGGCGAAGAACAGGGCCTTGAGGGAGGCCGGAGCACATGTGCCGGAGTCGTTTGATGGCTACGGCGATGAGATAAGAAAGGTCTATGAGGGTCTCAGAGCGGAGGGAAAGGTCAGAGAGGTTATAGAGCCTCAGGTTCCGACGATACCTGTGGATTACAGCAAAGCCCTATCCACGGGAATGATAAGGAGGCCAACGACGTTCATCTGCACGATCTCGGACGATCGGGGCGAGGAGGTGCTTTACGCCGGCATACCTCTGAGCGAGGTTCTGGAGAAGAACATGGGGATCGGAGGGGTCATAGGCCTCCTCTGGTTCAAGAAGGTGCTTCCCGATTATGCGGCAAAATTCATAGAGCTCGTTCTTCAGATCGTCGCGGATCACGGGCCTTCGGTCTCCGCAGCTCACAACGCGATTGTTGCATCATGCGCCGGCAAGGATCTCATATCCTCGCTTGCAAGCGGCCTGCTCACCATAGGTCCGAGGTTTGGTGGCGCAATCGATGATGCGGCAAGGGAATTCAAGCGTGCTTACGATGCAGGCCTCACACCAGAGCAGTTCGTGAATGAGATGAAGCGAAAGGGTGTGAACATCCCCGGCATCGGCCACAGGATCAAGAGCGTCAAGAACCCAGACAAAAGGGTCCAGCTGCTCATCGATTACGCGAGGAGAAACTTCGCTAGAACGGATCTGCTCAACTATGCCCTCCAGGTCGAGGCCATCACAACCGCGAAGAAAGGAAACCTGATACTGAATGTCGACGGATGCATAGGCATACTCTTCCTGGATCTGATGGCATCTTGTCCGGTCTTCACGCAACAGGACATCGACGACGTCCTCAAATACGGCTATCTCAATGGCCTCTTCGCTCTGGGCAGGACGATAGGCATCATAGGCCACATACTCGATCAGAAACGTCTGGGAGCGAGGCTTTACCGGCATCCGTCAGAGGATATCGCCTTCATGCTGCCGGATATGCAGAAATAAGGCCAAATCTTTTTTTGCGGTGTTGAACAAGTCGAGATGTTGATAGCGATCGATTCTTATCAAATCTCGGATCTGTGTGAATTTGCTATCTCAAGACCTGTCCGGATAAGCGCTGAGGCCAGAAATCTTGACCTTTACCGCTTCTGCATGTCAGAATCACATAATCCTTATTCGGACACGTCCCTATCTCACATCGAAAAACGCTCAGAGACTAACGATGGGGACGAAAATGGTTCTGAGGCATTTTCATACCAGACGCTCATGAGCAGCAGCTCATCCATGGAATGAAGAAGGTTCTGGGACATTTTCGTACCAATTCAAAAGTTGTTCAACACAGCAGGCACTGCGAATACTTTATAATTAAGCTGGGCCACAATTAACAATTAATGCGCTTCCAGATTCTGGATGCAAACTACGTCTACGACGGGAATGGCTACCCCGTAGTCCAGCTCTTCGGCATCAATGAAAATGGGGATAGCGTAACCTGTCGTGTATCAGGGTTCAGACCCTATTTTTATGCGAGCGTTCACGATCTGAGCAGCGCTGCAGAGGCCGTTAGATCTATGGGTCTTGACGTCGAGATCGTCGAACGCTTTGAGCCCATCGGTTACCAATCCAGACCAAGCAAGATGCTGAGGATAATCGCCAAGGATCCGAAGTCCGTGAGGGATATCAGAGAGAGGGTCCGGGATATTCCATCTGTAAAAGACGTCTACGAGACGGATATACTCTTTAAAAACCGATTTCTCATAGACACTGGTCTGGGCGGGATGGCATGGGTCAGGGTTCCAGATGTAAATGAGAGATATGAGACTCATGACAGGCGAAGGTATATTCTCGATATATCTCTGGGAGACCTCGTGCCGGAGGATATCGAGATCACGGCACCTCTGAGGTACATGGCGTTTGATATCGAATGCCTCCCGGAGAATGGCGAGATGCCACAGGCCGAGAGATCGCCTGTTATACTCATAAGCATGGCATTTGATCCACCGTACCGGGGGCTCAGCGATCTGGTTCTTGTGGGAAAGCCGTTGAAGTGCGATAGAGCGGATGTGATGGACTGCGCTGATGAGGGTGAGATGCTCGCCAGATTCGCGTTCATCATAAAAGACTATGACCCAGACATAATCGCCGGCTACAACTCGAATGAGTTCGACATTCCCTATCTGAGGGAGAGGGCATCAAGGCTCGGCATCGAGCTAGATATCGGTCGGGACGGAAGCACGTGGCTCGTCAGGAGGATTATAAGCCAGAATAATGTAGCCGTAACAGGGCGGGTCGTTGTGGATCTGCTCCCGATAATCAGATCGACATTCAGCCTGAAGCAGTACACGCTGAGAAATGCCGCAATGGAGCTGATCGGAGAGGAGAAGCGTGATGTCGACCCCAAAAGCATGGAATCGATATGGCTGGAGGATGGGGCTCGTCTCAGAGAGCTCATTAGCTACTCGAGACGGGACGCGGTACTTGTTATGCAGCTTCTCCAGAGGCTCAGACTGATGGACAAGTACATAGCGCTGGCCAAGGCGAGCGGCTCCCTTCTTCAGGATATCGTCAACGGCGGCCAGAGCGGAATGGTGGAGAGCCTGCTGCTGAGAAGATTCCGGGAGCATGGAAGGGTCTTGCCGCCAAAGCCGGACTCTGAGGAGTCCGACGAAAGGTTCATGGATGCAGAAGAGCTGAAAGGCGGCGCAGTCCTTCCGCCCGTCAAAGGTCTCATCGAGGATGTGGTTATTCTAGATTATAAGTCTCTTTATCCGACGATAATGATGGCCCACAACCTCTGCTACACAACGGTTGTGACCGAGGAGCGTCCTGATGAGGTGATTCGATCCCCCTCAGGCGGTGTGTTCGCTGCCCCATCCGTCTACGAGGGTATAGTCCCGAAGATACTCAGAGAGCTTCTGGAGAAGAGAACCGAGGCTAAGAGGCTCATGAGGCAGGCGGGTGATGACGAGAGGAGGGTGCTTGACGCGAAACAATACGCTCTCAAGATACTGCTGAACAGCTTCTACGGATACTCGGGATATGCCAGGGCTAGACTGTACAGTCTCGTTCTTGCGAATGCGGTGACAAGCTTCGGCAGGCATAACATATTGAGGACGAAGGAGATGATCGAGGAGATCGGCTCGATCTATGTGGTAGACGGCAAGGCTGTGCTCGCCGGAGAGATGGCTGTAGAAAATGCGAAGCGCTACGATCTCTCCGTAGTTTATGGCGACACGGACAGCGTCTTTGTGAAGATATCATCCGATCTGCCAGTCTCGATAGAGGATGCGGAGCTTGTCGGCAGGAAGATAGCGGAGACCATCACATCCAGACTGCCGGATCCGATGGAGCTCGTCTTCGAGGCATTCGCGAGAAGGGCGATATTTCTGGCCAAGAAGCGTTACGCCTTATGGCTCTTCGAGAGGAACGACAACGGGTGGCGCGACAGGATAAAGGTCAGAGGGATGGAGACCGTGCGCAGGGATTGGTGCGATCTCACATCCAACACGCTCAAGAGATGCCTGGAGCTGATACTCAAGGAGGGCAGGGTCGATGACGCCGTGGAGTATGTAAGGGATGTGATCGAGAGGCTCAAGGGGATGGACATCAGGAGGGACAGGGAGCTGCTGGATGATCTCATACTGACAAGACGTCTGACAAAGGAGACCTCCTCGTATAAGAACAAGCAGCCGCACATTCAGCTAGTCGAGAAGATGCGCAGGCGCGGGGGAAGGGTGCCCGGCATAGGCGATAGAGTCGCGTTCGTAATAGTAAAAGGCAACAGAAAGTCGCTGTTCGTCGACAGAGCCGAGGATCCGGAGTACGCCGTCGAAAACAACCTGCCAATAGATACAGACTACTACATAGAGAAACAGCTCCTTCCGCCTGTCCTGCGGCTGTTTACGCCATTTGATATAGGCAGGGAGAGCTTGCTGCAGTGCAGACAGCAAAAGAACCTATTGCACTTCGATCAGAAACCCCAAAGGCAGCGATCCCTCCTGGACTTTTAGTTGTTTTGCGAGATCCGCTGAATCTCTGGAAAGGTTAATAACAAAGAGAGCCGCAGGAGATCACATGGGCTCGTAGGGTAGAGGACATCCTAGCGGGCTTCGGAGATCAGATCGAGGATACCCGCTGACCTGGGTTCGATTCCCAGCGAGTCCGTCTTTCTTTTTGATGCATCATCAAGCGTGCGTGTTAAAAAATATGCCATCATTGGAATTTTTGCGCTCAGCATCTCTATACCGCAGTGTACGCGGCGATATACGTCATAGATTTTACGTAACCTCTTAGAGCCTCGCCGGGCCGCGAAAAGCATCCTGGCTCTATCACTGTTCCCGGGTATATGCTCGTGTGGATGCCTGTCTTCACATCATCCCCCATGATGACTCCGAGCTTTCTTCTCCCCGTATCCACAAGCGTGCCCTTAACGTAAGATCTTATGTTCTTGTTGTCGTGTCTGAGATTCGAGACGATCGTGCCTGCACCAAGGTTGCAGTTGTAGCCGATAACGCTGTCCCCCACATAGGAGAGATGGCCTATCTTGGTTCCATCCATGATAGTCGAGTTCTTTATCTCAACAGCGTTTCCCACTCTGACGCTGTTGCCTATACATGTGCCAGCTCTGATGTAGCAGTTCGGTCCTATATCGCAATGCTCTCCAATCCATACAGGACCCTCGATATAGGCACCGGCCCTTATCAGTGTGCCGCTGCCCACATGCACATCTCCCTTCAGAGTGGCGCCTTTTTCCACCTCACCTTCTATCAACGGAACCCTTCTGGCCAGAACAGCGTTCGATGCTGTGAGCAGATCCCAGGGCACTCCAACCTCGATCCACTCGCTGAGCTCGACCGCCCATATCCTTCTCCCAGCTGCAACAAGAGCATTTATTCCATCTGTCAGTTCGTACTCTCCACGGATCGATATCGGGACCTCAGCCAGTACATCAAATATACCCCGATCCATGAGATATATTCCCGCATTAGCGAGATCGGACGGCGGGGATGGGCTCTTCTCGATCACGCCCTTGACGAGGCCATCTTTGATCAGGAAGACGCCGTAGCGATTCGCCTCGACTACCCTGTGGGTTGCAACGCTCAGATCCTCCAAGGACATCATATGTCTGAGAGCAGATACGTCCGGAAGCACATCTCCATTTATGACGAAGAATCTATCCTCGGTATGATCTCTTGCGGTCATCAACGCATGGCCAGTGCCGAGCTGCTCCTCCTGTATCGCGTAGTCGATATGCACGCCGAAATCGCTGCCGTCCTTGAAGTAGGATGTTATGGATTCCCGGCGGTAACCTACTACGATAACGAATCTATATATCCCAGCCTCTTTACACCTTTCTATTATCTCCCGCAGCAGCGGCATTCCTGCCACAGGAAGCATGACCTTAGGCCTGTTCGTGGTGAGCGGTCTCATCCGTGTGCCTTCACCGGCCGCGAGGATCACAGCTTGCATCTCATACACCTTCAGACCCACCCACGCTTCTCCCTATAAAGCGCGAGCATCTTCTCCACAGTCTCAGGATCTACGCGCCCGAGCGTGCTTACGGTCTCAAAGAACCTCTTCGGTATTCTGATCTTTGACAGCTCAAACCCCTCACGCATCTTGAACCGGTACTTCTCCATGAATATCTTTCTTCCTAGCTCGGTGAGATCCTCCCTGCTTTTAGTTATACCAACCGAGCCGAGTGCGTCTATTATGTTCTCCTCTGTATAAACCCCCCTGGCGAAGAGGCATCCGACAAGGGAGTTGAACACGCTCCTGGAGTCATCCTCTTTTATTATCTGATCCACCATCGCGGATATATCGAGTTGCTTCTTGGCCGCAGTCTGATCTATGCTGTATCCAGCGTTATCGAGATGCGAATGTCTGACCCCCACAATCTGCCCCACTATCGATGCAGGACCTGTATGGTAACCTGCGACCTCATTGCCGCCGAGAGCCATGGCAAAATCGCTCCCGCCGTACTTCGCAGAGGCGAAATCGACGCCTTTCGCGAGTGCTGCATAGAACTCATTCGGCATAGTGACGATGTTCTCGATCGCCTTTAGGTAACCCTTGACGTTGTTCCAGCCCAGAGGCACGCCGAGAGTATCTTGCGGAGTTATCAGATCCCTCTCGTATGCCTCGGTCGCCCAGCCAAGAACGACACCTGTGCTTATCGCATCGAGACCCAGACGCTCACATGCATCTATCAGCTCCAAAAGACCCTCGGCGGTAGACACTCCGAGATTGCTTCCGAGGGAGTATATCAGCTCGTAATCATAGCTTATCCTGCGTACCTCAAACTCATGATGTGGCGTGAATGCGGTTTTCAGCATTGCTACATGTATGCATCCTATCGGACAGTGAGCGCATGATACGCGCCTGAACAGCAACTCCTCTGCGAGCCGCTCCCCGCTGATGTTCTCGGCCTCTGCAAATGAGGATGCTTGGAAGTTGCGTGTTGGAAGCCCTTTAAGCTGATTTAGGACGTTTATGTTTATGGCAGTCCCGAGATCGTGATACTTGTCCATGGCATCGGTCTGGACCACCATTCTGAAGATGCGGTTGTACACCTCGCGGTATCTCTTTGAGTCGGGGATCGGTACGTCTTCAGTTCCCGATATAACAATGGCTTTCAGGTTCTTTGAGCCGAAGACCGCGCCAAGGCCTAGCCTGCCGAAATGCCTGTAGGTATCGACCACCACCGAGGCGTAGCGGACCATCCTCTCTCCAGCAGGCCCTATCCGAATTATGCTCCTTCTTCCGACGCCCTTCTCGACGTCTCTCAGAATAACTCCAACACGCCCGGCACTTATTCCCCATATCGATGTTGCATCCCTTACCTTTACTTTATCATTCTCTATCGATATGTAGCAGGGGCGTTCTGCTCTGCCTCTTATTACAATCGACTCGTGACCGGCAAACCTCATCGCCATTGCAAGCCTTCCGCCTGCGTAACATTCACCAAGCTCTCCGGTCAGCGGAGACTTGAACTGCGCCACGGTCTTGGTCATCGCAGGAAACATCGTGGATAGAGGGCCTATGCTGAAGATGATCGGCGCCTCTGGCGAGAGAGGATCGACACCTGCTGGCGCCTCCTCGAGCAGAAGCTGTGTTGCAACTCCGGTCCCTCCAAGCCATTCCTCGAAGAGATCCTGCCGCTCCTCGATCCAGCTCTCCCCTCTGGTCAGATCTATGTAGAGAACCCTTCTCAGCATCGAACCACCTCAATCCACCTCAATCAGCTTGAGAACATCATGCGGGCAGAAGGCAACGCATGCGCCGCAGTGCTTGCACTTCACGGCCTTGGAGTCGCTGTCCAGGGAGATCGCCCCTACAAGGCATGCATCCGCGCATTTTCCGCACCCAGTGCATAGATCTCTATCAAAGGATACGCTGCCATCATCCCTCCTCGATAATGCACCAGTCGGGCATGATCTCACGCATGCTGGATCATCGCATGCATGGCAGACCACTATGATGGGATCGCCCTCGATGCCACCCTGTGTCTTGATCCTTATCGCCGAGCGCTCCAGGGAGGCGCGCCCCGTGTTTATCCTGCTGCATGCGAACATACAGCTCAAGCAGCCGATACATCTCTCCGGATGTGCGACCTTCAACTTCCTGCGCTTTTTGGGTTTCTTCGGCGCGATCTCTTGGGCCTTATCAACAACAGCTCCTGCCATCTCAATCATACCTCTTCACAGGATTACGCTTTAGCTTCCAGAAGTAAATATGATCTCAATGGATATATAGCGAACTCCTCTCTCGGAGATGTCCGAATGCGTAATGAGAATAGACAGGTGTTGATAGCCAGCGATCAGAGATCCTTTTCCATATAAGGCTCATTCAGCCTGTAGCCCAAAGAGGCATAGTAGCCCCTGACACCTATGCCGCTTGTCACGTAGATCTTATCATAGCCGGCATCTTTTGCTAGCTCCTCAGCCCTCTCGAGGAGCTTGGAGCCTATGCCGCGGTGCTGCCATCCCCCTTTCTTTCCAATAGGCACCATCGGCCCGTAGACATGCAGCTCCCTGATCCTCGCCTCCCTTCCGAGCCTGAGCCTGAGAAACGCTACAAGCGTATCATCGACCGTCTCGAATGATATGAAATGCTCTGTGGAGCCGCATGCTTCATACCTCTCGATGTTTAGGGATAGATCGCCCTCGGATATGCCGCGAAGACCAGCCTCTCTGCATCTTATGCATCTGCACCTACCACCGCGGTCCTCGAGATGGCGCCTGGCAAGCTGTCTGAGGTTGCTCTTTCTGACACCCGCAGCTATGAGATGGGCTGGTATGTCCCTCTGAACACGTTGAAGTCGTGTGTACCTCGGCAGCATACCTTTGATGCGGGAGATGAGATCTGCGGCCTCTTCAGAATCCAGCGGCTCGTATTCGCCGCGTTTCCACATGTTATAAAGCTCCGTTCCCTCTATCACCAAGGTGGGATATATCTTCAGGTAATCCGGACGGAAGTTGGGATTCTCGAATAGATCATTGAACATCTTTAGATCCATCTCAGGGGTTGAACCGGGCAGGCCAGGCATCATATGAAATCCAACCTTCAGGCCGGCCTCTCTTAAAAGGCGATTTGCTTTTATGGTCTCCTCTACAGTATGACCCCTTCTAATTTTTATGAGAACATCATCATAGAGACTCTGCACCCCCAGCTCGACCTTCGTGGCGCCCAAGTATAGCATCCTCTTGATGTGTTCAGACTTACACCAATCAGGCCTCGTCTCGAAGGTTATGCCGACGTTTCTCACAGATGCTCTGTTGTTATCAGCTGCCACCTCTCTGAACGATCTCCAGACTGTATCTTTGTTTGCATAGGGATGATCATTCATAGCCTCCAGGCATCTCTTCACGAACCAGCACTGATATCCCAAGGGCATGGAGGTGATAGTCCCACCCATTAATATCAGCTCTACTTTATCCACGGGGTGCCCGATATCGGAGAGCTGTTTGAGCCTTGCTGCCACCTGCTCATACGGATCGAAGTCGTGCTGTATTGCCCTCAGCGCAGCAGGCTCTCTTCCGGTATAGCTCTGAGGAGAGCAGCGCCCATCCAAAACACCGCCAGGGCATGGAACGCAGACACCATGCGGACAACGCGCGGGCCTGGTCATCACTGCGACCACGGCCACACCTGAGAGCGTGCGTGTGGGCTTTTTTATGAGCAGTTTAAGAGAATCGCGCTCGTCCTCTCTCGCCGCATTAAGTATCTCCGAGTTGCTCGGTATCGATGGTAGCTTCAGCTGAACTGCAAGCGACTTCTTCGCCCTCTCCAGATCCTCTTCGCTCTTTATCGCCCCTGAGTATATCGCCTCTATGATCTCACGGAACCCGCTATACATGAGCCCTCTTCATACCTCCCAGCGGACATTAGGCGGTCGCCTGCCAGGTGATTCCGGAGATTCGGCAGGCCATCCGATGGATATTATGGCAACTGGTATGACACCATCCTCTATGCTCAAGATCTCCCTGACCATCGCATCATCGAATGCGCCATTCCAGCAACAGCCCAGACCCATCGCGTGCGCCGCCAGCAACATACACATTATCGCCGCATCGGCATCCTGGATTGAATAAAGGTTTCCTCTCTCCCCGTATCTTCGGCTGGACCTCCTTACATCAGCGCATACAACCACATCAAGAGGGGCCGAGGCTATATGCATCTGTCCGTAAGCCGCAATGGCCAACGCATTCTTCAGATCCTCTCGCATTACCACGATGTACCTCCTCGCCTGTAGGTTACCCGCAGATGGCGCCAGCTCTGCAAACTTGAGAAGCTTCTCCACGGTATCTCTCGGTATCTCCATCTTCTGATAGGCCCTGATAGACCTCCTTCCTTCGAGAGCATCGAATATATTCATGATTGTATGTAGAACACAGCTGGATTTAGATTTAACCTGCCTCGGCGAGGCCGTCCGAACAAGGAAATATGACCGAGAGAAGCAAATGCCTTAAAGCTCTTCTTTATGGCAGTGCTTTTTATACAAAATATTACTGAATTATCTTATATTCTTACCAATATGGCATCATGAATGAATAGCGAAACGACATGAATGTAGCGGCAGTTATAAAATCATGTGGCGTCGTTCATATGAACTGCTCTGTCAAAGAAGATTGGAAACAATGTTCGTCAGATAAACTCTTATAAAAATTCTTTTTAGTAAAATCGATAGCTTACAATCACATTCACGTAAGCAAAATACAGGAGAGAGATAGAAATATAATTATTATTTATTATATTTTTCTAGGAATGGTTTGCAAAAGGTCACCAGAACCAATAGCTTTATTAATAATGAGAATAATTATTCGTCAACATCTGTCGCTGCTATCCTTCAGACCATGCGGCAGATGGAGATGAAAGGAGGTTTATAAAAAATGGCCGAGGAAACCGCAAAGACCGCAGTCCTTCTCGAGGAGAAGAGGCTATTCCATCCTCCAAAGGATCTTGTGGAGAACTCAAATGTCATGCAGTGGATGAAGAAGAAGGGCTTCAAGACCGAGAAGGAGATGCGAGAGTGGTGCTCCAAGAACTACGTGGAGTTCTGGGATGAGATGGCTAAAACGTATGCGGACTGGTTCGAGCCATACAAGCAGGTCCTCGACTGGAAGCCCCCCTATGCCAAGTGGTTCGTAGGTGGAAAGTGCAACATGGCCTATAACGCTGTGGACAGACATGCGAAGTCCTGGAGGAGGAATAAAGTAGCATATATCGCAGTCGGAGAGCCGCTGGGCGATGTGAGGAAGTTCACATACGGAGATCTCTACAGAGAGGTCAACAAGCTGGCTAATGGCCTGAAGAGTCTTGGAGTTAAGAAGGGCGACAGGGTAAGCATTTACATGCCCATGATTCCCGAGTTGCCCATAGCGATGCTCGCATGCGCTAAGATAGGCGCGATACACAGCGTCGTATTCTCAGGATTCAGCTCAAAGGCCTATGCTGACAGGGTGATAGATGCGGAGTCCAAGATATCCATTACCACAGATGGCTTCTGGAGGCGCGGAAAGATCGTGGAGCTGAAGAAGCAAGCAGATGAGGGAATTCAGGATGCCCCAAAGATAGAGCATCAGATCGTCTACAAGAGAACCGGCCAGGAGATACCCTGGAATAAAGACAGGGATATCTGGTGGCATGATCTCGTGAAGGATCAGCCTGCGGAGTGCGAGACAGAGCAGCTGGACCCGGAGCACAGGCTTTACATACTGTACACGTCGGGTACGACAGGAAAGCCAAAGGGCATTGAGCATGCGCATGGCGGTTATTGTGTTGCAGTTCCGCAGACGCTGCACTGGGTCTTCGATCTGAAGGAAGAGGACGTCTGGTGGTGCACCGCCGATATCGGATGGGTCACAGGCCACTCATACATCGTGTATGGCCCGCTGAGCCTCGGCGCGACCAGCATAATCTACGAGGGCTCGCCTGATTATCCAGACTTCGGAAGATGGTGGTCTATAATAGAGGAGTTCGGTGTGAACGTGCTCTACACAGCCCCCACAGCCATAAGAATGTTCATGAGGGCCGGTGAGCAGTGGCCTGCTAAGTACAACCTGAAGAGCTTGAGGTTGCTGGGAACTGTCGGCGAGCCGATCAATCCAGAGGCCTGGATATGGTACAGAAAGAACATAGGAAGAGATGAGCTGCAGATCATGGATACCTGGTGGCAGACCGAGACCGGCACTTTCATAGGCTCCCCATTGCCGATCACCCCGCTCAAACCAGGAAGCTGCACATTCGCGCTGCCCGGCTACAGCATGGATGTATGGGATGAGGCTGGAAAGCCCGTGCCTCCGGGCGAGGGCGGCAACATCGTCATACTTGAGCCATACCCATCGATGCTCAGAGACTTCTACAAGGATCCGCAGAGGTACATGAAGACGTACTGGGAGCACTACTGGAATGTCAGGCCCGGAACATACCTGGCGGGCGATAAGGGCAGAAGAGATGAAGATGGATACTTCTGGATCCAGGGCAGGATCGACGACGTGATAAAGGTCGCTGGCCACAGGATCGGCAACTCAGAGGTCGAATCAGCTGCGGTCGCGCATCCAAAGGTCGCTGAGGCAGCTGTCATCGGCAAGCCCGATCCGGTCAAGGGCGAGGTTATAATAGTATTCGCCATACTCAGAGAGGGCGTCCAAGAGAGTGAGGATCTCAAGAAGGATATCGCGAGGCATATCAGAGAGACCCTGGGACCAGTGGCAACACCCGAGGCGATCTACTTCGTCAAGGATGTGCCAAAGACCAGATCCGGAAAGATCATGCGCAGGGTCATAAGGGCAAAGGCAATGGGCCAGCCGGTTGGAGACATCTCCACCCTCGCAAATCCAGAAGCTGTGGACGCTATACCCAAGATCGTGTAGAGCGTCCCATTCATTTTTTTAATCGCTTTGTGGCGATGATCTTGGTGTAGATGATTCTTTATTCGATAGGACAGGTTATCTCACAAGTTCATCGAATAGCATACATCACGATTGGACCTGCCTGAATGTGCTTAAAGTAACTTGATGACACGCTCTATAAGCTACCAAAAAGTTAACATACCATTTCAATAGATAAAGCAATTCATCATTTTGTAATAAATGAATCAGAATGGTTTACTTAAATATCAATAGCATGATTAATTATGATCATAATCAATCATTTTGTAAATTTGAACGTTAACTTTATAAATGAAAGAGATAATTATCAATCGTAATAATGCCGTGAAGCCACTCCATCCTGATTTGTCCGCGTGGAGGGCGGACGTGTATTGTTCGGAGGAGAGTGGCCGAAGGCAGAAATGATTGTTAAGGAGTGTCAGAATGGCTGAGCAAAAGGCTGCTACAACTGCGGTTCTTCTTGAGGAGACAAGAGTATTCAATCCCCCGAAGGAGCTTGCTGAGAACTCAAATGTCATGCAGTGGATGAAGAAGAAGGGCTTCTCCAGCGAGAGGGAGATGCGTGCTTGGACCGGCCAGCACTACATCGAGTTCTGGGATGAGATGGCTAAAACGTATGCGGACTGGTTCGAGCCGTACGCACAGATCCTCGAGTGGAAGCCGCCGTACGCCAAGTGGTTCGTGGGCGGAAAGTGCAACGTCGCCTATAACGCTGTGGATAGACACGCAAAGGGAGCGAAGAAGGACAAGGTGGCATACATATTCGTGCCTGAGCCGACGGATCAGAAGGTGCAGAAGATAACCTATCTGGATCTGTACAAGGCCGTGAACAAGCTTGCTAATGGCCTGAAGAGTCTTGGTGTTCAGAAGGGCGACAGGGTAAGCATTTACATGCCCATGATTCCAGAGACTCCAATAGCGATGCTCGCATGCGCTAAGATAGGCGCGATACACAGCGTCGTATTCTCAGGATTCAGCGCCGGCGGCTTGCAGAGCAGGGTTCTGGATGCGGAGTCCAAGGTCGTCATAACAACAGATGGATTCTACAGGCGCGGAAAGCCATTGCCCCTCAAACCAAACGTCGATGAGGCTGTGCAGAGCGCACCGAGCGTCCAGCATGTCGTTGTAGTAAAGAGAGCTGGCATCGATGTTCCCATGAAAGAGGGACGCGACGTCTGGTATCACGATCTCATCGCCAAACAGTCGGATGAGTGCGAGACGGAGAAGATGGACTCCGAGGAGAGGCTCTTCATACTGTACACATCCGGCACAACCGGCAAGCCAAAGGGTATCGAGCATGTCCACGGCGGTTACTGTGTAACGCCAGCACAGACGCTCCACTGGGTCTTCGATTTGAAGGATGATGACGTCTGGTGGTGCACAGCTGATGTCGGATGGATCACAGGGCACTCCTATGTGGTATACGGCCCGCTCTGTCTGGGCGTTACAAGCATACTCTACGAGGGCGCTCCTGACTACCCGGACTTCGGAAGATGGTTCAGCATAATTCAGGAGAACAAGGTATCTGTGCTATACACAGCTCCTACCGCTATAAGAATGTTCATGAAGGCGGGCGAGCAGTGGCCGCAGAAATACGACCTATCCAGCCTAAGACTCCTCGGCTCGGTCGGTGAGCCCATCAACCCCGAGGCCTGGATCTGGTACAGGAAGTACTTTGGCGGCGACAGATGCCCGATAATGGATACCTGGTGGCAGACCGAGACCGGATGCTTCGTGGTATCCCCGCTCCCGATCACCCCGCTCAAGCCTGGTTCGCCAACATTCCCGCTGCCCGGCTTCAACACAGATATCTACGATGAGGATGCGAACCCGGTGCCCGCGGGCATGGGTGGAAACATAGTCAATACAACGCCATGGCCTTCGATGCTCCGCGCGTTCTTCAGGGACCCGGAGAGGTACGTGAAGGAGTACTGGCAGATGTACTGGGACATCAGGCCCGGTGTGTATCTCGCCGGCGATAAGGCAACAAGGGACAAGGACGGCTACTTCTTCATACAGGGCAGGATCGATGATGTCTTGAAGGTGGCAGGCCACAGAATCAGCAACGCCGAGGTAGAATCAGCTCTGGTCTCCCATCCAGCGGTCGCTGAGGCAGCGGTCATCGGCAAGCCCGACGAGGTCAAGGGCGAGGTTATAGTGGCCTTTGTCATACTGAGAGAGGGCGTAAAGGAGAGCGAGGATCTCAAGAAGGAGCTCGCAAAGCACGTCAGGGGCGTGCTCGGCCCTGTCGCATATCCGGAGATCGTCTACTTCGTCAAGGATGTGCCGAAGACCAGATCCGGAAAGATCATGCGCAGGGTCATAAAGGCCAAGGCCCTGGGCAATCCGGTCGGAGACATCTCCGCTCTTGCGAATCCGGATGCAGTCGATGCAATCCCGCTCATCAAGTGAGCGGGCTCACATATTTTATTTGATCTTTTATTATGCTTTATCTAGACCTGACTTCTGAGCTATTTCTCTCTCGATCTATGCCAAAGGATATCGAAATCTGTCTCGAACTTTGTGTATTTATCAGATGTATCACGAAAAATAATTAATACAAATTTTTAGTAATAATTATATCTCGATACCTTTATAAATAAGAACATACTTGTGGAATTATCGTGTTTCCAGAGTCTCCAACAGGTCATAGGTGATCGAGGCATGTCATGCTATAGATGGGCCGGAGGACTTCTTGATGCGCTTCTTCTCAGGAGGAGTTCTCGAGTGCTCTTCATGCCTTCGACATCTAGAGACGGGAACACATTAACAATACGGAGGTATGAAAATGGCTGAGACTGCAAAGACTGCTGTTCTGCAGGAGGAGACCAGGATATTCAATACCCCGCAGTGGATTATAGAGTACTCGAACTCCTACCAGTGGATGAAGAAGAAGGGCTTCAAGACAGAGAAGGAAATGCGTGAGTGGTGCTCTCAGAACTACCTAGACTTCTGGGACGAGATGGCTCAGACGTATGCGGATTGGTTCAAGCCCTACACCCAGATCCTCGAGTGGAATCCGCCATATGCGAAGTGGTTCCTGGGTGGAAAGTGCAATGTAGCGTACAATGCCGTAGACAGACACGCGAAATCCTGGCGCAAGAACAAGGTAGCTTATTACTTCGTTGGTGAGCCCGTTGGCGACAACAGAACGATAACATACTACCAGCTCTACCAGGCTGTTAACAAGATGGCGAATGGCCTGAAGAGTCTGGGAGTTAAGAAGGGCGACAGGGTCAGCATCTACCTGCCCATGATCCCTGAGCTTCCGATCACGATGCTCGCATGCGCCAAGATAGGCGCGATACACAGCGTCGTCTTCTCGGGATTCAGCGCCGGTGGCTTGCAGAGCAGGGTCACCGATGCTGAGGCCAAGGTCGTCGTAACATCCGATGGGTTCTACAGGCGCGGAAAGCCACTGCCTCTCAAACCAAACGTCGATGAGGCTCTGCAGAATGCACCGAGCGTCGAGAAGGTCGTCGTGGTTAAGAGAGCCGGTCTCGATGTTCAGATGAAAGAGGGGCGCGACATATGGTACCACGATCTCGTTAAAGATCAGCCTGGCGAGTGCCACACTGAGGAGCTCGATCCAGAGGACAGGCTCTTCATACTGTACACATCCGGTACAACCGGCAAGCCAAAGGGTATCGAGCATGCGCACGGTGGCTTCTGCGTTGGTCCGGCTTACACAACCGCGTGGGCTCTCGATGTCCATGAGGAGGATGTCTACTGGTGTACAGCAGACTGCGGCTGGATCACAGGGCACTCCTATGTGGTATACGGCCCGCTCTGTCTGGGCGCCACAAGCATACTCTATGAGGGCGCACCCGACTATCCGGATATCGGCAGATGGTGGTCCATCATCGAGGAGTACGGCGTCTCCGTCTTCTACACAGCACCCACCGCGATCAGGATGTTCATGAAGGCCGGCGATGAGTGGCCGAAGAAGTACAACCTGAAGTCGATCAGGATCCTGGCATCTGTCGGCGAGCCGCTCAATCCGGAGGCGTATGTTTGGTTCAGGAACAACATCGGCGGTGGGCAGGCTCCGATTATAGATACCTGGTGGCAGACCGAGACCGGATGCCATGTGATCGCGCCGCTCCCGATGACACCCGAGAAGCCCGGATCTGTTGCATTCCCGCTGCCCGGATTCAACACAGACATATACGATGAGGACGGCAACTCTGTGCCTCTCGGCTACGGTGGCAACATCGTGCAGAAGACACCCTGGCCCTCGATGCTCCGCGCGTTCTTCAGGGATCCGGAGAGGTACATGAAGGAGTACTGGCAGATGTACTGGGACATCAAGCCCGGCACGTACCTTGCAGGCGATAAGGCAACGAGGGACAAGGACGGCTACTGGTGGATCCAGGGCAGGATCGATGATGTCTTGAAGGTGGCGGGTCACAGAATCAGCAATGCTGAGGTCGAGTCCGCCGCGGTCTCCCATCCAGCGGTTGCTGAGGCAGCAGTCATCGGCAAGCCCGACGAGGTCAAGGGCGAGGTAATAGTTGCCTTCATAATACTCAAAGAAGGCGTGCAGGAGAGCGAGGATCTCAAGAAGGATATCGCAAAGCACGTCAGGAGCGTGCTCGGTCCTGTCGCGTATCCGGAGATCGTCTACTTCGTCAAGGATGTGCCGAAGACCAGATCCGGAAAGATCATGCGCAGGGTCATAAAGGCCAAGGCCCTGGGCAAGCCGGTCGGAGACATATCCGCTCTTGCGAATCCGGAGTCTGTAGAGAACATCCCGCTCATAGTCTGAGCGCGGATTATTACTTTTTTGCTGAATGATTGTGGTTTTAGACAACGGATATCTGCTGTCTAGAATTCAAAGTTATTCGATAAGGCATCATGAGATACGACCTAGAATCGATGGGGCTTTTCAGATCCTTAGATCACGACGGTCGCCCTCTCGCTCGTGAAGTCGTCAGGCCCGAGAATACCGCTCGACCACGCTACATCCCTCTGATCGATGATCTCTTCCTTGAAGATCAGCTTCAGATCTGTAAGATGAAGGCGTGAGCGTTCTCCTAGTAACACGAACCTCGTTGGATTGAATTTCAGCACAACCGTGTTGTTTCCCCTGCTCAGTGGAAGTGTTTTAACGGCCTCTCCTATTGCATCGCCGTCGTCATTCCTGAGCTTCGCACCGATCGTATAAGTTCCGGGAACATTAACTGTAACGCCAACCGCGATCGCCAAGCTGCTGATCCTTCCGCCACTTCTCTCGCTCGCATCCGAAAAGCTGCCGTTGAAGTATGCCTGTAGTGGCTGGAAGTCCGAGGGGTTCTTTGCGATTCCGGCTGTGATGTTGTACTCATCAATCACGCTCCCATCCTCGCCGTAGAGCAGGAGCTCTCCGAGGGTGAGAGGACCACAACCACCACTCCGCCAGATGTCCCTGCCATCAGCTTTAAGCTCCACGCTTCCGTTTCCTTTCAGATAGGCTGATCCGCTCATCCATTTTATCATGCGGCCCGAGCAGTCAAAGAGACCTCCCTCCACTTTATACAACCCCGGGACCATGGCATCGACCGCGACTTTAATTGATATGTTATCTATAAAACCATCTTGATCTTTATCGGTGAAGGATATGCCGTCTATCCCCCTCACAAACGCGCTCGCGACTGTGACAGCTACCGGTATCTCTAATGAGCTGTTCTCCCCTCTTACCTCCACGTATCCTCGAACCAATCCTCCCGGCGCGTCCTGGGGTATGCGAAGGGTGATGTTTGCTGTGGCATTCGAGCCCGCAGGAATCTCATCCGGCCCCTGGATCTCAAGCCAGCTCCATGGCTCTCTGTAGCGTATTGTGGTGACAAGATCAAAATCCTGTTTTCCCGCTGGAACATCATAACCGATCACAACAACGGTCCAACTTCCGGGAGGCGGATCGTAGATCTCAATCTCCTCTCTGTTCTCATATCCCTCAGATCTGGCGACAAGTCTTCCTTTGGAAGAGTAGAGCCTGAGATCCAGATCGCTCTCCGGCTTCTCCCACATCAGCTTCAAGGATAAACGCCTTACATCTTCAGGCACATCGAACTTTGCGGTCCAGGAGAGGCCCTCAGTGACGTAACCCTTTATGCTATAAGAGCTGCTGTTCTCCACAATACCGCTGTAAGTCATGTTCTTTAGAGGAAGGCCGTCATTGTGAATGCTCGCGCTCAAAGAGGCTGAGGCTCCGGGTGCGATCGCGCCGGCATTCCATATGCTTGGCTTGCTGTAGAGGTGTGAGATCTCCAATCTCAGGAGATATCTCTCAGCATTGCTTGCGTTCTTCTGGTGTATTGCCAGGATCCACCTGCCAGATGCAGGATTTGCGAGAGCCGTCTCCTCCATACCCTCTGATGAGTCCTCGTGATAGTATTCGCTCGTCGGAGCGAGGTGGAAGAGGTCCATATCCGAGCTTCCATTCCATACAAGACGGCTCTTCATCGATCTCGCTCCCACCGGCACATCGACGTAATAGTAATGCCATGATCTTGGGGAGATCTCGGCCGCCACAGAGGCGCTGCCCATCACCACGGCCAATGGCGATGCTACCTCGATGCTTATTGGCACGGATTCTACAGATCTGCCGTTCTCCAGGATCTCCATCGAACCATTATACATCCCGGGTGCTGTGTTGTTTGGAACGACTATGTTCGCGCCAAAGACGACCTGGCTGTTTCTAGGCAGCGATCGCGGCAGATCCATGACAGTTATCCATTCGGCGACATCCCCTAGGATGCGTATGCTCAAGTTCTCTCGTTCTCGATCTGTGAAGAACACGAATCTACTGGTCCAGTCCTCGTCGCCCGGAGCGAGCGCGTATATCTTCTTCTGTGGTTTGTCTGCGCCTGAGTCAAGGCCGGCCGATACAGCCTTTCCGCCGCTGCGAAACGCCCATCTTCCTGCTATCCATCGCGCCGGCATGACGCCACAGAGATCCTCGCCGAGAACCCTGTATGAGTTATAGGCGTTTACAAGCCCGGCTCCTTGGTAATAGGGCTCGTACTCCTCGCCGAGGGTGTTGTTCAGGCTCACCGCGCCCTTCAAAAGAGCTGCTTTCACGCCTGCGGGGCTCAAAGAGGGGTCTTTCTGGAGAAGCAGAGCTGCTACACCTGCTGCTACCGGCGTGGAGAGGGATGTTCCCGATGATTTGGCATAGTAGGTATCGACATAGCTGAGATCATCGAGGCCGGGTGGTGCGGATGCGATGACATTGACTCCAGGTGCTACGAGATCCGGCTTTGTTCTGCCGTCCCTTGTCGGGCCGGATCCGCTGAAGTCTGCTATATGCCCCAGGCAATCGCACGCTCCCACGGTGATCACCTTCACACCATCCCCTGGAGAGTCGATGCAGCCGCTGAAGGCAAGCAGCAGAGCTAGGAGAGCTGCAACAAGAAGATACCTAACCGTTGTTCCCAGCTGCAACACAGACCACCACTCCGGCGTCCATCGCTTTATCCGCAGCCATCGTCACCGGCGGATTCGTTTCGCCCAGATTCAAGCCTGCCAGGCTCAGACTTAGTACATTTGCACCCTGATCTATGGACCACTCGATCCCTGCGATTATATCTGAGACCTTGCCGTTGCCGTCGCTTCCTATAACTCTGACGTTCAGAAGCTTTGCACCAGGTGCAATGCCCTTGTACCTGCCACCAGAAGCTCTTCCGGATCCGGCGATTATGCCGGCGCAGAGCGTTCCGTGCCCGACCAGATCATCGGTCGTATCCTCTCCCTCGACAAAGTTCTTCTCGCCGATGACCTTGCCCACAAGATCTGGATGGTTCGTATCTATCCCGGAATCTATCACAGCAATGACTATCCCTGAGCCATCTATTCCATCGGCCCACACCTTCTCCGCATCGACCATCTCGTATGGGCATACGGCGTTCTCATCTGAAGAGTATCGCGGTGTACTTACTCGTACATCACCATCTGGATATATGCCAATGACATCTTTGTTATTCGCAAGTTCTGTTATAGCATCCCTGTCGCATCTAGCAGCCATTCCGTTTATGAGATGATATCTGTAGCGCACCTCTATGCCATCGAGATCGGGGGAGCTGCCCTCCTTGAATAAGACTATCACGGGTATACGATCCGCGGTGCTCATGCTGCTTTTTATAGCGGGATATATCTTGCTGCTCTCAGTATGTCCCAGTTGTGTAGCCGCTGCCACGAGAAAGATGAATACAAGAGGAATCAGACGTCTCATCGAGAACCATCCCCGTATGTGGACGTGTAAGAGATAATGCTAAATAAACCTGTGCTAGAAGATAATAACAATGATCGGTGGCATTCTATGGCTTAGCTTGATACTGCTTTTGGTTGCATCAATCACCAAACGCGCATCCTTCTCCGGAGCGGGGTGGATGCTGCTGGCTGTATACTGGCTCACCAAAGCATTCTCATACATCTCTCTAGGCGACTACTTCAATGTGATAGTGGTTTTGGCCGCTGGGGCATTCTCACTTTACTTCAGCCTTATGATATCAACCGGAAGAGCCTCGAGCGCGTACGATTGGCTCACCACGACCGCGGCGATCTGCGGCCTACTCTACTTCCCATTCGCAGAGGTTCACAGCCTCTCCGAGTTTCTCATAGGACGGACAACGCTTCTCACATTCTGGCTTTTGAGCTTGATGAACGTCCCCGTCTCCATGGAGGGCTGGAACCTCCTCGTATTGAACGGCAGGTCGGTGGAGATTGTGCTCGCTTGCACAGCCATAGAGAGCATCGCATTGTTCGCAGGATTGATACTCTCGGTTAAAGCTCCAACAGCGAGGAGGCTTGCAGCCCTGATCCTATCGACCGCGACCATATACATCCTGAATATTGGAAGGAACGCGTTTGTGCTCCTCGCCTACGGAGAAGGTTGGTTCGGCCAGGACAGCTTTTACATTGCGCATAACGTGATCGCCAAGGCCGGAGCTACCCTGGCGCTGCTCGCCGTCGCATATTTGGTATTTGCGATACTTCCAGAGCTCATCGTCCTGCTGGACGAGCTTCTACTCGCGATCATGCCCAGGAGGTCAGAGACGTGAACACAAAGCTGGCCCCTGGCTCACTCCCCTGGGTGATTACGCCAATGGCAGCTGCGGTTCTTTCTTATCTGGTCTATCCTCTCTTCTCGCTCTTATTCGTAGTCACGGCATTATTCATGATATATTTCCATCGAGATCCAGAGAGGTTTCCTGAGGGTGAGGGCATGCTCTCTCCTGCAGATGGGAAGATCGTTGAGGCGGATGAAAGAGAGGTATACATATTCCTGGGTCCGATGGATGTTCATGTCAATCGATCTCCTCTTGATGGAATCGTGAGAAGCATAGAGTTTCGGCATGGAGAACATTCGCCCGCTTTTTTGCATCCTCTGAAGAACGCACACAGCATCATAGTGATAGAATCCGACTCCGGCACGTTCACCCTGAAACAGATCTCAGGAATGGCGGCGAGGAGGGTGGTCTGCTGGGTCTCTCCCGGGGATAGGCTCAGGCGCGGTCAGAGAATAGGCATGATAAGGTTCGGTTCTGGGGTCATAGTCACAGCGCCGCCTGGCTATAGAATGGTCGTGCGAAAGGGCGCGCGTCTTCGTGCCGGCGAAAGCGTGATAGCGGAGCAGGTAAAATGCAACTGAAGCTGCAGGATGCGCTCTCGCTGATGAATGCCATCGCTGGTTTTTGCGCGATCATTCTTGCGCATCTGGAGATGTTCGAGCTAGCTGTGATGATGCTGATATTGGCTGTGCTTCTCGACGGTGCCGATGGCATGATCGCCAGGCGATCCAAAACGAGCGATCTCGGTCTCAACCTGGACTCGCTGGCTGATATGATCTCATTCGGCCTCGCTCCAGCTGCGATGGCGTTCTTCCTCCTGAACACATCTCATATACTTGTGCTTGGGGCCATCTACATACTCTGCGGGATGATAAGACTGGCTAGATACAATATCTCCCCACAGGAATGGCCGTATTTCGAGGGGCTCCCCATCACAGCGGCTGGACTGATGCTGGGCGTGGGCATGCTCTTGAACTCTCTTCTCTTTACATCCATGCTCTTCATTGTGCTCTCAGCTCTAATGATCAGCACTATACCCTATCCCAAATTGAGGGATACGAGAATTGTTCCGGTCAGTTTAATTATAGGGCTGGCGGCATTGTATGCGTTTAGCATGGCAGGTATAAGGGCTTCTGCAGTTATTATATTATTATCATCTATACCGTATCTGATTCTGCCGGTGGTGAGAGCGTGTATACAGCAAGAGAGATAGCGGCATTCGAGGCTGGCATAAAGCTCGGAGCTTTGTATCACCAGTTTGTAGGAACGCCCGTGAGCGAGGAGACTGCTGACTCACTGGAGCGGGCGATGGAGAAAGCGATCGGACTGCAGCCGTACGTAGTTTCTGCTAAAATCAAGATAGATCGCGATATGCTCAAGAGGAACATCTTCGGCTACTCGGAGCTGTCTGGAAAGATGATCCGGGCCGAGATCGAGATAGTCTACAAAGGCGAGCGGGTAAGAGCCGTTCTAAAGCACGATATCGAGAAGGACTACCCGATGATGCAACTGGAGTGACTTCCTCTCCGGCTGAAGACCGAAGTCTTCGCTACACCAGCTCTATAAAATGCGCGGTAGAACCAAAAGGTCGGGCTGATTTTCGCCCCCTGCTCTTCTTGTATGGAATCACCGCAAAAATTTGGAGATGGCCCTGGACTTCATCCCTCCAGGACTTTTGAGGCCGCTGCTACGCCTTCGCCGGGGCTTTTTATCACACCCTCCTTTGCGAGAACCAGCTCCAGCGCCTGTATGGTTCGCAGCACATCTCCAGCTGAGCAGACGCCCATCGTGCCGATCCTGAATATCTTCCCTTTGAGGCGCTCCTGGCCGCCTGAGACCACGACGCCCTGCTTCTTCATACCGCCACGGAGCTTATCATCATTGATCGCTGATGGTATCTTCATAGCAGTAACCGTATTCGAGTACTTGGAGTATTCATTCAATACCGGAAAGAGATCTATGTTCAGCGCAGATGCAGCCGCCCTGACTGCCTCGGCCAGTCTAGCTATCCGGGCCCTCCTGGCCTCAAAGCCCTCTTCGTCGGCCATATGGAGCGCCTCCTGTAGCGCGTAGAAGAGCGGTACTGCCGGTGTGAAGGGAGTCTGGGTGGGCTTCTTTCTCACGCTCTTCAGATGCGCCTTCAGGTCTGCATAGTAGCTTCCGGAGTCCTTCAGCATCTCCTCGGCGCGCTCGCTAACCGACACTATGGCCAGACCGGGCGGGACAGCAAGACATTTCTGTGAGCCGGTTATGGCTATATCGATCCCCCACTCGTCCGTCTTGAACTCATTGCCGCCGATGGAGGAGATGCCATCCACTATGAATATCGCGTCGTATTTCCTTGCAATCCTGCCTACTTCCCTGGCTGGATTGATTATGCCAACGGATGTCTCATTGTGAACCATCGCCACCGCCTTTACGCCCTCATCCATCGCAGCCTCAATCCGATCGAGATCGAATGGCATGCCCCACTCAAAATCGACCGGTATCGCCTTGCCGTATCTGTTGCCTATCTCTGTGAATCTCTCGCCGAACTTGCCGTTTGTTATCGTCAGTATCTTATCATCTCTGCCGATTATTCCGCCAACTGCTGCATCCATGCCGCATGTGCCGGACCCGCTCATGACCACTATCTCGTTCTTCGTCTCGAAGAACTCCTTGAGAAGCTCTCTGCAATCATCATATATCCTGCCGAACTCCGGGCTCCTGTGGCTTATCATCGGCTTCGACATCGCGCGAAGCACCCTCGGAGCCACCTTGACGGGGCCTGGTATCATCAGAAGCGTATCCTCTATATCCAAATGGGATCACTCTCTCAAAAGGGCTTACACGGAGCTTGCTTTTAAACGTTGTGCAGTTCTCCAGCTCTTCCTCGCGAACGGCGGCAGATCTCCGTGTTCCTCGATCCAACCTCTGAGGAAGCTGATGGTCTCAGGGTCCGAGGGATAGCCGCTGCCGAGACTGCATCCAAGCATCTTCTCTAGATCTCTTATGGACCTGTCCCTTGCGACCTTGGCGATAATCGATGCGGCTGCTACAACTATATGCCTTCTGTCCGCATTGTGCTCCGCCTCGATCCGCATAGAGACGCCGGAGTGCGCTCTGACCCTCTCTGCGAACCTGGCAGCATTTACATCTGCCGCATCGAGAATCGCGCGGTCAGCCTCGAGGCTGGCTACGACCTTTGAGTGAGATCTCACCATTATCTCGTTCATGGTCATGAGAGAGCGGAGCTCGTCTATCTGTTGCGGCGTAACTTCGAGGATGAAATGCTCTCTGGCGGTGGCCAAAATGCGCTGCCACAGCATCTCCCGCCTGGCCGGGCTGAGCTGCTTCGAGTCCTTTACGCCAGCTGCCGCGAGATCGAATATATCATCCTCGCTGAAAACAACCCCGGCAACGAACATCGATCCGATCACGGGGCCCTTGCCGGCTTCGTCAACGCCAAGTATGCGCATCATCCATCTCTTCGTACCAATGCTTCAAAACCTTTGGCATTCTGGAATCGATGCTCCGACCAAGGAGAAAGTAAATATATGCCCCAAATCGTCTTGGCGGTCTCGCCATTGGACAAGGTAAGCTTCAATGCTGAAGTCGAACCGTGCAGTTCCGCAGCTATACGCTGAACTGGATGGTATTAGGAGAGGCGGCGCCTGCATTTCGCAAGCGCCAATGGCATCGCTCGAGCCTTTATCCGGCATACCAGGAAGCCCCGTCAGGTAAAGGAGGTCAAGTCGCGTGCCAAGGCAACATCATCTTACTGGATAATAAAGATTTTGATCATAGTATTACAATTGCATATCGTATATGCTCTGACAGATACTGATGACTTGAACTGGTACGAAAATGGCTCCGACCCATTTTCAGCCACATGGCTGACCTTCGGCCATGAGCGTTTTTGATAGATGTAGGATCAATTTACCACAGGAAGCATCTGCTAACATTGCGTGTTGTGACCTCCTCTCCAGCCTGAAGACCGGAGTCTTTGCGCCCCTACTCCCCCATCTCTATAATGGTGAACCTTCTCTCCTCGCCCTCCCACGCCTATTCGTAGATGTTCGCGTATCGGACATCACGCGCTGAGAGACGACGGTCAGATACTCCGTAGCAGATGGTTATCAGAGCTGTTTTTATGCCCATTGGGCAGATCCCGCATATCTGGCCTGTCCGAATAAGGATTAAGCGTTTATGACATTGCAGAAGAGGAGAATCGCAAAATTTCTGGCCTCAGCGCTTATCCGGACAGGTCCCGCATATCTACCAAAAGATTAATACGTTAAAGATAGTGATGCCTTAAACGTAATCGACGAGCATGGGTCCTCGGACAGGGATGTCTTTTGATGGAGATGTGCATGTAATGCTATGCGCTAATATCGTGGTGCTTGTTTATGCTTAATGACATGTAGGACCTGGCTTATGTGCTCTCGAGGGAACCCCAAAAATGTACAGAGTAGGAGACATGCCTACGGGCGTGCTGGGCGATGAGCCCATGCAGAACCCCAGCCTTGTGCTGGAAAAGGAGGAAAAAAGGGGGATGCTTGCAGAACTTGAAGAGAAGAAGGCTAAGCTCAAACAGGAGTCGCTTATCTTCAAAGAGAAGCGCAGCCAGCTCAATGCTGAGGCCAGCAAGTGGGCTGCGAAGAGGAATGAGTTGAACAAGGAGACAAAGGAGCTCATCGAGAAGGCTCAGGAGCTCAAGAAGCTTCGCGACGAGTTCAACAACAAAGTCGCCGAGTCGAAGAAGCTTCGCGATGAACTGAACGAAAAGACGAATCAGATCTACGCGAAGATAGATGAGATCCGAAAGAAGTACAATCTCTCTGGGGACAGATCTATTCGCGAGCTTCGCAAGGAGATAGATCATCTGGAGTTCAGGCAGCAGACAGAGGTCTTGAGCCCCGATAAGGAGAAGCAGCTCGTAGAGAGGATCGCGATGCTCCACAACGAGTTCAAGCTCCGCAAGGAGCAGCTCGAGAAGAACGAGGAGCTCAAGAAGCTGCTTGAGGAGGCGCAGGCTCTGCGCGAGCAGGCTTCGAAGTATCACGAGGACGTCACCAAGTACGCTGAGCTGGCCCAAGAGTATCACGACAAGATGATAGCCACATTCAAAGAAGCGGATCAGAAGAGGGCAGAGGCCGATGCTGCACACCGTGAGTTTATCAAGGCGCAGGAGGCAGCTGACGAGCAGCACAAGGAGTTCATAAGGACTCAGAGGGAGATCCGCGATTTTGATAAGATCATAATGGGCCTCAAGAAGAAGAGCCGCGATGCCAGAGAGGATCGCGCAAAAGAGGCTGCAAAGCGCGAGGCTGAAGAGATTCTCAATCAGTTCAAGAAAGGAGAAAAGCTGGACACGAATGCTCTGCTGAGGCTCCAGCGCGCTGGCCTGGTATAAGCCAGAGGCGGGATCACCCGCCCCTCCATGTTAATCTTATAGTTGGTTTTGTTTACAGGCAGAGCGGAGGCCCTCGAAGTTTGATGTAAACGGCCCATCTGGGAATACAATAAGTTCAGCGGTAGCTCTGCTAGATATCAGGCAGTCTTCCTATAACATCTTGTCATAAAACTAACAACCGAAGTCGATATGGTGAGCTTTGAGGTTAATCAGAAGCAATCGACCGAATTCTTATCGAGTAAGTCGAGATGGTATACCAACTCATCTGCAGCAGACGCCCATTTTCGCACCGATTCAAAAGGTGTTAAACACAGCATATCGGTGCAAGACTGTGCTACTCTGAGAAGAGAATTTGTGATCCTTCCCCGCAACCCAAATGCAACAAAACTAATAAAGATAAAGACGTATTCTAATATTAATTGCAGCTTTGGGAAATACGTAGAAGCTTGGTGAATAAGATGTTTGAAAAGATATTGATCCCCATGGACTTCTCTAAACATGCGAGGAAAGTCGTCGAATGTGCCGGTCAGATACCTGGTGTGAAGGATGTAGTTCTCCTTCATGTAATCAGCAGAGATCCCCTTGCCAGGGTCTGGGATCCCGTCGCAGAGATCCGCGAGGCTGAGAAGAGGCTCGAGGCAGAAAAAGGGCCTCTCCAGGGAATGAACGTCAAGGTCAGGGCCGTCTCCGTTCTGGAGGGTGAGATCGCACAGGCGATTCAGAAGGTGGCGGATGAGGAGAAAGTATCTTTGATAGCGATGGGCGCAAGGGGTAAGAGCCTGATTGAGAGCGTCATTCTGGGAAGCGTGTCCAGAAACGTTCTGCGGTATGGAAACACCCACCTGTTGCTGATGAGATACAAGGTGTTGGAGGGGAGGCCGCTGGAGGTTTACTGCGCGAGGATCTTGCATAAGGTGCTTTACCCGACAGACTTCTCCCAACCAGCGGAGGCGGCGCTCTCCTTCTTGAAGAACATACCGGGAATCGGTGAGCTTATGCTTCTCCACGTCGTCTCCAGAGGCGAGACGCAGGAGGAGATCGATTCCGCGGTACGTTACGCCACGGATCGGCTGAATGAGATCGCCAGCGAGCTCAGGAAGGGCGGGCTGAATGTGACTACGAAGGTAGTGGTCGGCGAAGCATGCGAGCAGATAAGATCGATCGCCGCAAAGGAGGACGTCTCACTGATCGCTATGAGCTCACAGGGGGCGACGGCGATAAAGAAGGGCAGAATTGGAAGCACAGCATACGGCGTCGCAAACACAGCCAGCAGACCCGTTCTCATTCTGAGAAGCTCTAAGATCGCGATGTACTAAAGTACATCCCATAAATTTTTGTGACTTCCTCCCCACAGCAAGCTGTGGGGCATCCTGAGCTCCGACTCTATCGATCCGGTTATCCGTTTTGCATAGCTGGCGGGCTCGCTTCATTATATCTCACCTAAGCTCCCCAACCATTAGGCAAAGGAGAGAGAAAAATGAAGCACATAATATCGTTTCTTCTTCATATGGCAAAGTATCTATTGCTCACTGCTAATCGCTATGCTTCGGCGTTATATGCCTAAAAACGGGGAGCTTAGGATCCCAACCGCAGCGAGCTGCAGAGTATTCTAATAAAACAGCCTAAACTCTGTGAAGGCCAGATTGGACATAACACGGCAAAAATAACGTCATCCTCCGGCCCTGCAGACCGGAGGTTTTTGCGCCATTTTATTCTCCATCAAGCAACCTGCGCGCCATCACCTCTGGCGGATACCCATCGCCCATCGCATCTGCCCAGAGCCTTAATCTCTTTCAGGGCAGCTCCATCAACATACTCTCTGCCTCTGACATCTATCCTCAGCGTGATCACAAAAACATCCTCCGCTTTTATATAATCCAACATCCATTTAATCATTCTGCCCTTGCGCTCGAACGGCGCCGGATACGCGCTGAGAATCTCGGATCCTTCTGCGAGAATGCCGAAGACGTAGACAGGTTCGAGATCCTTTACGCCATCATTATGTATCTTTATCCTGAAGCATACAATGTCCGAACTTTCCTTGTACGAATCGATGGTGACGTTCATATGAGCCGTCCCGTGTCTATAGGACGCGGGAACGCTGAAACTTCTTTGCAGCGTGTAGTTGCCGATGTAGATGTCGCTGAGATACGCGTCTCTGAGATCGACACCCAGAATCGCCATTCCGGAGAAGTTCGCTCTGGTATCGAGCTCTCTTCTTCCAATACGCGTCTCTTTATCTATTCTGAGAGCTGAGAACTCCTCACGTAAACCCCGATCTCCTTCGAACCACGCGCCGGCCCTCCAGAGAGATCCGCTCCTGTTGCTCTCCGCCTGGAGATGGTCTTCTATGTAATTAGAGGTCGTAAGACCCTGCGAGAGATAGCTTCCAGCACCCGAGGTATGCGATCTCCTAGACTCATCGTATCTTCGAACCCTGAGCGTGCCGTTTCCAAGATACGAATGCGAAAAGACTCCGTATTCGCCATGCTCCTCGAATATCGCAGAGATCTTAGCGCTTCCGGATAATGAGTCGAATGAGCTCATATTTCCTAGTATGCTGGAGAGCTTCTTCACGCTGATCGAGCTCGATCCATTGAACTCAGCCGTAATGGCGATCGCAGTTCCATTGGGGTCCGCCAGAGCATTCATGCTGTGGTTCATTATATCTGCATTGGAGGAAATAACGAATCTGCTCTGCCTGTTTACAAGATCTATGCGATCATTCCAGCTCGAACTGAACGTTACCTCTCTTCCGTATATTTTCTCATCATACCTCTCGCGCTCAGAAGATCCTGCTCTCAGGACCCTGATCGATCTGTCGGCGGTGCTCGTGGCTACGCTCTCCTCTGAGGACATGCGACCGCTGCCATGCCCTCTCATATTAAGCTGTGCGCCCTCTTCGGCCATAATGTTGACAGCAGCGCAGTCTCTCGCAGATAGATTTGATGTGGCTGCAAGAACGCAGTTACGTAGCACGAACCCCTCGATCTCTGCTGCGCAATCTCTGTATGTTCTCGCGAACCCCTCGCCCTCGATCCTGCCGGTCATCTCGAACTGGATGTCGCTCCTAGGAACCCTGCCCATCACAGTTATGTTTCTGCACTCGCCCGCGCCCAGTCTATCGATGTGCCAGAGGCCATCTGGCCCCCGTGGAGGGTTTGTGTATTCGATAACCAGCCGAGGATCGGGGTTCTCTTTGATCACAACATCCGTGAGTTCATAGGTTGATGGATTGCAGACGGTTATCGTGTATCCTATCGATTCGCCACGCCTGCACTCATGGCATGATGCGCGTTTCGCTATCGAGATCTTTCTTGTAATGCTCCTAACATACGTGGAGACCTTCGCGGTGACCGGCCCGGCCTCCGAGCTCTCGAGGATGAAGAGCGCATCTATCGTATCACCGTCCCTTCCAGCCTTGAGAAGAGCGTTTATCTCCAACATTCCTTCCTCGCCGGGCATCAAAACCCCTGGAATCGGGAAGAGAATCTCGCCGCTGCGCTCGCTTATCAGAGCCCGCGTGGCGCTTATGACCTCTACACCCGGGGGAAATTCGCCTCGCAGAGTGAGATTGGTCGCCTCTGCTTTTCCAAGGTTTTTATATTTAATGGTGTAACATATAATTCCACCGCCGCCAACGCTCTCAGGCTCGCCTCTGGCATCGATAGCAAGCACAGGAGATATGATAACCGTTCTCTTCGATATGTTCTCGATGTGACCATCGAATGATAGAATAAATCTCGTCTCTACAATAGTTCCGTTTGAGACCTTGGAATTCTTGGTGGTAAGTCTGATAAGACCCTCCTCGCCTGAATGGAGTATATCGGGCAGGGCGCATCCAGACCATATGCTCCTAGCGGGATCGCACGGGAGCGGGCTGGAGGATACGAATGTCAGAAGCGGATCGTATACAGCTTTCACTACTACATCCTTGATATCCCTCTCCGCGATATTCCTGTAGCGAAGGGTGTAGTTGACGAATCCCCCATAAGCACACTCAGGAGCATCAACGCTCAGATAGCAAGATCCTATCACGATCTCAGATTTTACAGAAGCTGTGTACTCACGTCTGCCGATTCTATCCTCTTTGATGCTCGACCAGCTCAGATATGAGTTGGATATCTCGTGACCATCTGAGAGCGCGATGATATCGTACTTCAGCGAGAGGTTCTCGCCCTTTGGCAATCTATCTATGCGCCATATCAAAGATCCCTCGCAGAGCTCGACGGAGCCGCCATCGTATTCCAAGCTCTCGGGCAGGATCTCCACGCAATCAGGAATCTGCTCCTTCAAGATCACATCCCAGGCGTCGCTATCCCCGGAATGCTCGATGGATATACGATATCCCAGCGTCTCTCCTATCTTCATGCTTTTAACAGTTGGAGACTTTCTGACATTCAGCCTCGGCTCCACGATCTCGATCTCTCCTGTTCGAGAGTAGACGGATCTTCTCTGTCCGGTGGATAGCCAGCTCAACTCAAGGCTTGCCGTGAGTGGCGACTCTTGAGAGGATGCATCGACAGATGCTCTCAGGGAGAGCTCGAGATGGCCGGCCTGGACGTCTCCCAGATACAGACAGAGGTCGTCACCCTGCGAGGTCTCTTTGGAGAATGAGAAGCTGCAGCTCAGGCTGGCTGGATCGTAATGCATCCCGGGCAGGCTCAGATTCAGCCATGCTCCGCTGAGATCTGGAAGATACCCGTAGAAGCGCATCTCGATATAATCCCCAGGGCATCTCTTAAGAGGCGTAGCTGGTTCGCATTCTATGCGCAGGTCATCGACAACAATGTACGCGTCAGCTGTTCTATTGTAACAGTCCAGATCCGTCCACCGGCCGGATCGCTCGTTAGGATCATCCCCCTCCCTGCTCGTCCATGTGAGACTCGATCTCCCGCCAATGCAGCCCGTGATATTGGTAGAGATTGCGTAAATGACATAAGCCCTCTCGCCCCTCCTGAGCTTTGGAGCCGTCCAGATGAGATCTTCGCCAACTTGCTCGAAGTTCATCGGCATACTGGTGTAAAATCTCAGAAAACTCGCGTTATCCGGGACCACATCTCTTAAAACAATATCATAAGCATCCGCTCTGCTGCTATCATCATGATATACATCCAGCTGAAACACCAGCTCATCGCCTACAATTGCTCCGGAGATCGAGGATCGCTTCTCCAGGCACAACAGCGGCTCCACGATCTCAATGCGCCCTGAGTTGCTATCCGTGCGGTATCTCAGATTCCCATCACCGCTTCTCCACTGGACCTTCGCAGTGCCAGCTTGCAGAACAACACCATTCCTATTCTGCTTGGAATTGGCGATTATCACATCATACCATAAATCAAGATCTCTATCGTCTGTATTGTTCAGATCTCCGAAGGATAGCACAAGAGTGTTAGCATCTCCTGTAGGCAAGGCAACATCTAGCGGGTTCGAGCCGCTGATCTTCAAGCTGGCTGGATCGTAAATGGTGCCGTTTGGCAATATGTCGATAATAACAAGATCTCTGATAACTGCTCTTGGGAGGTTCAGATGGATCTTGTAGGTAGCAGAATCGCCGATTGTGCATATTCTATCGAAATCAGGTGTCTTAGATATGCTGACATCCCCAGATACCGTGATCTTGAAGGTATTAGATTCATCATAATTATCGAGCTTGGCACCACCGCCGCGCCTCTCGTTCGGATCATCTCCGGGCAGGCTTGTCCACACGACCGCGGCCGTACAGCTCAGGCCCTCTCCTAGAACAGCGCTGCCTTTGACCCTGGTTATCAACCTCATCTCTCCCTTGGAGCCCGCTGGAATTCTATCGTACAGGAATTTTATCACGTTTCCCTCTGCAGAAAGAGGAGCTGGTTCTGCATTCAGTATCTCTAGGCGATCCGCTATCGTCTCTGTGAGATTCACGTCGTATGCGTCGCTTGTACCTGTGTTGCTCAGTGTCACAACCTGCTCCACTATATCTCCCGCCTGGACATTCGTTCTGTTCGCGCTAATGGCGATTTTGATCTCAGGCTCTACAACTGTTATCGATGCGGTCGCATTTATGGAGCGTGTGTCTCCCGCCGGATCCTTCCATACGGCCTGAGCGGTGTTTGTAAGCACCGTCCCGTTTTGATTGTAGATTGTGTTCACGACCAGAGCATGTACCCTGATCCTCAGCTCAGAGGAGCCTCTGTTTCCCAGCGTCCAGAGCAAGGTCTGGCTGTCGGGGCGTTTTGGATTCGCCAGATCGCCCTCATAACCAAGGTATTTCGTTCCCTTTGGAAGCACATCTTTTAGCTGTAGTTCCTGGACATCTTCGAATAGACGCAAGCATATCTCAAATGTGACCGTGTCGCCTATCGTTCTTCTCGAATCTGGCGCCGCTCCCACAGACAGATCTACAGCCGGGAGCTCCTGTGACATCGGCAATGTATACGTTATATCGTCAACTGTATAAATTGCGGGTGAATTCTCCTGTGATAAGGCAGAGGCATCATATAATAATAAGCAGAAGCAAGCTACGAGTATGATAATAATATGTATACGCTCCATTTTTAACAGTGTGTGCAGATACAAATTGGCAAAAGACATTCCAATATCCAATAAATTTTCAAATAATGTTTTAATCGAAGATTGTGATCGATAATAGTGCATAATCACTACCTCCACACTTGAAATTCGTATCCAGATAGAGATTGTTCCCAGAGCTTGTTATATTCTGGTATCGCTTATGAAAATGCACCTCCCGACGAAGCAAAAGCTGATCAAGACACATATAATCCTTTCCAAACTTGTAAAAATTGTGTTAGAAATTTTTATAATGTTATCAGACAAAAGCGGGCCGATCTCGCAGAAGAGACTTCTGTTAAAATTCTGTTATACAAAGAATCGATTGTAGTGGATCCGATAGTAATATGAACCGAGAAGAAGTAAAAGAAGCAAGATATTCGTATTTTCACGCGCGCGAGGGACCTGTCCGAATAAGGATTGAGTTTTTCTGACATGCAGAAGCGGTAAAGGTCCAAATCTCTTGCCTCAACGCTTATCCGGACAGGCGCAGCCGGAATGAGGGGAGAGGACTTCGCTTTTATCCCCGCCCTGCAGGAAGGGGGCTTCCCGCTCCGTCCTCTCTGCTCTTAAAGGATTGGCAGGTACCTCTCCAGCTCCCACTGGCTCACGTTTGTGCGATATGCATCCCACTCAGCCTTTTTGATGGCTATGAAGTTCTCGAAGACATGGTCTCCCAAAGCCTCTCTCACGACGTGGCTGTTCTCTGCGAGCTGAATCGCTTCATTCAGGCTGCCTGGAAGCGAGCGGATGCCGGCCTCTTTTCGCTCCTCATCGCTCATATGGTAGATATCACGCTCCTGTGGGGGCGGAAGCTCGTATTTGTTTGCTATACCTGACAGCCCTGCCACGAGCATCACGGAAAACGCCAGGTACGGATTGGCTGCTGGATCCGGGCTTCTGTACTCAACACGTGTGGCAGCCTCCTTGCCGGGCTTGTACATGGGAACTCTTACGAGAGCGGATCTATTCCGGCGTGCCCAGCTGATGTAAACTGGAGCTTCGTATCCTGGAACGAGTCTTTTGTAGGAGTTGACCCACTGGTTTGTCACAGCCGTTATCTCAGCTGCATGCTTGAGCAGCCCTGCTATGTAGCATTTCGCCTCATCTGATAGGTGGTATCTATCACCAGCGTCGAACATTATGTTCCTCTTCCCCTGGAAGAGTGACTGATGGACGTGCATGCCGCTTCCGTTCTCGCCGAATATAGGCTTTGGCATGAATGTCGCATAGCATCCGTACTTCGTTGCTATCTCCTTGACGGTTATCTTGTAAGTTATCACATTGTCTGCCATCGTGAGTGCATCAGCGTACCTGAGATCGATCTCGTGCTGTGATGGCGCCACCTCATGGTGGCTGTACTCGACATCGATGCCCATAGCATCAAGGGCGAGAATCGTATCCCTGCGCAGATCAGATGCGACATCCAGCGTCGTAAGATCGAAGTAGCCGCCCTTGTCAAGGATCTCCGTGCTCCTGTCGCTCTTGAAGTAGAAGAACTCGAGCTCTGGACCTACCATGAACTGATAGCCCTTCTCCTTCAGACGCATGAGATTCCTCTTCAGCACGTATCGAGGATCGCCCTCGTACGGGGAGCCATCCGGATTCAGAATGTCGCAGAACATCCTCGCAACAGAATTCTCCTTCTGGCGCCAGGGGATCAGCCTGAAGGTTGATGGATCCGGCTTGGCAACGAGATCCGACTCGTAGATCTTTGCGAAACCTCTTACCGATGATCCATCAAAGCCCATGCCCTCTGAGAAGGCGCCATCCAACTCGTTGGTGTTGATGGCAAAGCTCTTCGGGATCCCAAGGATATCGGTGAACCATATCCTGACAAATCTCACGTTGTACTTATCTATCGCCTCAAAGACATCGTCTTTTGTTAAAGGGGCATTCATATATCGAAGCCTCCAAAGAGTGTGGTTCCAAGAAAAGGATTTATAGATATTTGAGATGTTTTCATAATTCTTGTGAACATTTATGATGGGGCGCCGGCGCTATCTCTGCATGGCGTTCCGATTTTAAAATCACGATATTATTTTATTAAGTGGGCTTGAGCTGGCTCACATGACCGGTCTGGGATAGATCGTCTCGTCGCGTGAGTACTTGATCTCAAAGAACCTGCTCTTCGGGGCTGCTTCTTCTGTAGCATCTTCTTTCTGTTCTTCTATTCTTGTTTCGGGCGCCACTCTTTGTTTGAGGAACTCCGGATCTGGATTTGTGAGCGTCGCCATGAAATTTCCTCTCCATGCCTTTCCATCCGAGGAGGCTGCGACAAAGCTTCCTTTGAGCAGGCCGGAATCGCTGGCACTACCCTTCATGGATATGATGAGAAGATGTCTTCGATACATCACCGCGGATATCTCGAAGCCCTCTGTAGTATAGATCCCAGTGATATGCCCGTCCATGGGCTCGGGCTCGTCGATCGAGGCAGATCCTGTTATCGCGCTCCCGTTCTGAACCATCGAGATGAGAGAGCTCCCCAGCATCTCAGAAGTCGTCGACCAAACCACATCGTACCTGAAATCCCACAGCCCTGTTACCCCGCCGACCGGCTGTATCGATACGAGCGAGAGCAGGATCAGCATGAACAGAAGCGCATCTTTAGGCATCGTATCACTATAAGAGGTTATTATTTATAAGCAGCGCCATTCATCTGTGAGCATGGTTGAGATCAGAGATCCCGTTCACGGATACATAAAGATGGATGACCTCTGCCTCTCGCTTCTCGATACCCCTCAGCTCCAGAGGCTGAGATGGATCAGACAGCTCGGGCTCGCATGTCTCGTATATCCAGGCGCCTGCCACTCACGGTTCGAGCACAGCCTGGGAGCCTATCATCTGGCAGCGGTGCTCTGCAGCCGCTTAGAGCTCAGCAATGAAGATAGCATGAAAGTAAGAGCTGCGGCTCTCCTTCATGACATAGGCCATGGCCCGTTATCGCATGCGACAGAAACGTTGCTCTCGAGGTATCTCCGCCGTGGGCATGAGAGTGTGATAGAACTGCTGAGGACAGAGGAGATTCGCAACCCTTTGGAGGAGGAGGGGATAACGGCCGAGGAGATTCAGAGGCTCATAAAGGGAGAGACAGAGCTGGGGAAGATCATCGCAGGGGAGATAGATGTGGACAGAATGGATTATCTAATCAGAGATGCGCACTACACGGGTGTTGCATACGGCGTTTTCGATTGTCTCAGGCTCACCGAGAGGATGCATCTCTCATCGGGAAGGCTCGTGATAGATGCAGGGGGTATTCATGCAGCAGAATCGCTTCTACTCTCAAGACTCCTCATGCAGCCAACAGTCTATCAGCATCACGTCTGCAGGATATGTGAGTGCATGATCTCCAGTGCTCTGAGATACATGATCGAGGAGCTCAACGCAGATCCTGCATACATTCATAAAATGGATGACTTCCAGCTGTTTTCGATGATGGCATCTTCTTTAGGATATGCCGCGGAGATCGCAGATCGCATAAAATCCAGACGGCTCTTCAAGAGAGCCGTTTACGTCGGCGTGGAATCTCTTGATTTCGTCCCTAAAACAGGAAGCGAGAGAAGGCTCGCTGAGGAGATCTCGGCAGAAGCGAACCTGGACGAGAAGTACGTGCTGGTGGACTGCCCGCCCCCTCCAGAGGTTCCTGAGGGAAGGTTCCAGGTAGAGGTCGACGGCGAGATCATGCAGATAAGGGAGGTCTCGCCGGTGATAAGAATGCTGGAGGAGGCGCATAAGGCCACCTGGAGGCTCGGAGTCTACACGCCTGCAGAGCATCGGGAAAAGGTTGCGCGGGCTGCAGAGCGTTGTCTTGGAATAAGAAAACCGCCGATTCAGCATACACTCGATCGGCTTGGGTCTTGAGCCTCTATTCGATCGCGCTGATCTTCCAGGGCAGTGCTGTACGAAGATCGCTTGTTTAGAGAGGATCTCTCAGGCCTGGAAGTCCGGACTCTGCGGTATGCGATCCTATATCAAACCGCCTGATCCTCGATCCGCCTGGGGGAAGAAATGCCACGATCTTCTCCGGAGACGCGATCGACTTGAGGTACCTCTTGTCCTCGTATACCTCGAGGAGCTGCCTGTAGATCCTCTTTGCTAGATCATCTGGCATGTATTCTCCAGGCTCAAGCTCGATTATCCTCGAGCTCTTGGATTTTATAACAGCAATTGGTCCGCCTATCAGAAGGTCATCGACTATGGCCAATCCAACCCCCAGCGGCACATCCCTGAGATATCTCCGCTCCCCGCGAATTACGAAAGCGCCCTTCCTCAAGAACTCGCCGTGCTCAGGCGTTTTAGTCACCTGATCCCCACTGACAACGTAGCAGTCCCCTGAGGCGACCCCCTCCCTCCAGAGGTTGCTGTAGCTCACCGCAAACTGTCCAGCCTCCTGTATCGTCGTCTCCGGCACCTCATGCCCCTCGCTCTTTATCACAGTCAGTGGCGCCCCCGGATAGTCTGTATGGAGCGCGAGATCCCGCTTCTCCAGATACTTGAGATAGATCTCCTCATTGCTATCCGCATCCCTGCCACCGATGACCAGAAATCCATCTGATGATTGAAACCATCTGAACCTCTCGAACCATCTGGGCTTGTGCCTGCGTGCGACGAGCGGCCTTTTTTTGATATCCTGCGTTCCGCCCAGCATGAGCTGCTCTGTGGCCTTCAGCGCCTCCTCAGCGCCAGCAGCCTTCCTTGCGAAATCCTTTGCACGCTCGTAGTATCTTGCAGCATTCTGCGGTACTGTAAGACCGGCGTTCAGCTCGAGCTGCCGGCCATCGATCTCTACAACCATCTCGCCCTTGTAGTCCATTGATTTTATGGCCGAGAAGCCGGAGCTTTGGATCCTCTCCCAGATATCATTATAGGAGAGACCTTTCTCCCTCGCATCTGATATCGCCTTCAGGAGCGAATCGATCTCAACGTATCGCTGATAGATGAGATCGCCCAAAGAGGTCATCTCGATCTCTTTTGCTCTGAGCTCGTTGAGCGCTGCCCTCTGGAGCTCAAGCCTCCTCTCCAATGCGCTCGTCTTCGGCCTCAAGGGCTCTACCACAAAGAACTCGTCCAGGGCCTCGCTGAAACTCTCGAAGGTTTTGCTCTCCAAGCCCCTGTAAACCTCCAAGGGGAATGGCACTACATCAAAAGGAGATCCATCTTTGTACACTATCTGCGGCTTTATCTCCGTGATATCGAAGACCTCTTTGAGAGCCCTATGGACCTTTTTCAGATCCGCATCTGATATAGATGGCGCGTATATGCTCTTATCCACACCAGCTCTCAAACAGACCTCTTCTCCATAGGTTCCGCCCATGTTCAATCCGCGAACGAGAGCGCGCACGAGATCTGTATCGGATTCGCGTAATATCTCCTCGAGCCTTTCGAGCGATACGCTCCTGGGATCATCCATTGCGGTGTGATAGATGTACTGTTCGCCGGCAACGAGCCTTCTGTCTCGAAAGCTCATCGGTTTCAGCGGGAGTATGATCCTCATGCTCTCGTCGAGTAGCAGTATGTTACCCTTCGGGAAGAGCTCCACCACGATTCGGTAACGTCCATCCCCTCTCTCCACGCATATCTCGAGAACCCTGTCGAAGTCGTGCTGCTCCACATCTACAATTCTACCGCCGGAGAGGCGGGAGCGAAGCATCGCTGGGAACTGTGGAGGGCTCTTGCCCACGATCCTCTCCTTTTTAGTTATATGGGCTCTTCTTCCCGCCTCTAGAATGAGATCCAGCCTTCCCTCTCTTGATTGAACCGTGAGCCATATCGTCTCGCCGGAGCTCTGGTATGCCTTTCCGAAAAAACCACCAACTATGCGGGATTGCAGCTCTGCGACAATCGCAGCTACATCCACATTGCTCATCGCTTTCTTCATGCCAATTCGACTCAAGGACCGTTGTACACGAACTCTATGTTCAGATCGAGTATAAGTCTTCTGAGCTCATCGCATGTTATCGGTCTCTTGAACTCGCTTGCGGTCTTGACCTTCTCCGCAAGGATGCAGAGATCCTTCTTCTCGAGATCGTAGCCCATCTTCTTTGTGATGTACTTCAAAGCCTTTGCGCCTGTATGCTTTCCTATGATGATCTTCCTATCAGCCCCGACCATCTCCGGAGAGTACAGCTCGTAGGTTCGAGGCTCTTCGAGAACCGCTGCGACGTGTATACCAGATTCGTGTGCAAACGCATTCTCGCCGACCACGGCTTTGTTCTTGGCCACGGCGACTCCGGAGTACCTCTCAACCAGCGAGGAGATCGATTTCAACTTGCTCAGATCATAACGATCTATGCCGTAGTGTATGCGCAGGTTTACAAGCAGCTCCTCAAGCGGCGTGTTCCCGCTTCTCTCCCCGATCCCGTTGATCGTTGTGTGAAGCTGCTTCGCGCCCGCCTCAGCCCCAGCTAGGGTGTTGGCGAGAGCAAGACCGAGATCATCGTGGCAGTGAACGCAGATCGGCACGCTTACAACCTTCTTTATCTCGCTTATCATGTAGTACATTGTTCGTGGGTTCATTATGCCTACCGTATCTGCCACGCTCACGTAATCGGCATGATACTCCTCTGCCTTCTTGTAGAGCTTTTTCAGTATGTTGAAGTCGGTCCTCGTAGCATCTTCTGCGGAGAATCTCACTATAAGACCATGGTCTTTCGCGTACTCAACCGTCTCGAGAGCGCATTTTATCGCCTCAGCACATGTCATGTGCAGCTTGTATTTGAGGTGGAGATCAGATGTTGCGATGAATACGCTAACCATGTCCACTCCACACTCAATTGCAGCATCCACATCTGATTTGATAGATCTAGACAAAGCGGAGATCTTTGCATTGAGCCCCAGATTGCAGACGTCCTTTACAGCGCTCTTCTCGCTCTTCGATACCACTGGAAAGCCAGCCTCTATGATCTCGACCCCGATCTCATCGAGCTTCCTGGCTATATCGAGCTTCTCCTCCGGTTTGAACACCACGCCTGGCATCTGCTCGCCATCTCTCAGTGTGACATCGCATATCTCTATATCAAGAGGTGGTGTGCCCACAAGCTCCAGGAACTGATTGACAGAGAAGTCTTTCATTCAAATTATGCCTCGATCTCATTTCTTAAATCGATTTCGTAGGAAAGATCCTTCCGCATCGTTGAAATCAATCTTGACGAATATGCATCTCCAATTAATATGTCGTTTGGCACGAAAATGCCTCCGATATATTTCCAGAACCTCGAGCATGCGCATTTTCATCTTGGCCTGTGGGCAAGATTCGTTGAACCTTTATCTCATGCGGAAACGCCAGAAGATGGATACATCCTGAGTTCCTCATCGCTTGGTCGAGATGATATCGAGGCGAGTGAGGCTTTTTTTCAGATACCAGTGCCCATTTACAAAATAATCGGTACGCTACAGCACCGCGTGCTAAATTATTAGAGATGAGGGTAGCGAATACTGCGATCTTCAGGCCGGAGAGGAGGTCGCTTTGATGCCAAATGTTTCAAGCAGCGCCTTTGTCTCTCCGTTGCTGTGCAGGATGATCTCCAGGAGATCCTCCGGCTCATCAATATCACAACCTGCTCTGTAGGAGTAGTAATAGCCTACCTCTATTCCTAGGCGCGCGGCCTCAAGCTGATGCTTGGGAAAGCTCAGTCCGCTGTACCGCGTCCTGAACCTTGGATCCCTTATCAGTATCATATTTGTTCCCCCGCCGCGGCCCGGGGCCAAGACGACATCACCGGGCGTTTGGATCATCATCTTGACATCCTCCTCTCTGAGGAGCGGAAGGTCAGCCATAGTTATGAGAATATCCTCATGCCATCCAGAGGATGCAACCCTGTCTATAAAATAATTAAGAGCATCATTGAGCTCTAGGTTGGAGAAGACCAGCTCAATCCCCAGGTCTTCGAGCATCTCACATCGCAGACCCGGCCGCGCCAAGAGGGTCACTCTATCCGCAGATCTGAGCGCCTTCAGGACATCTCTCAACATCGCAAATGCAAGAAGATGCCTCTGCTCATCTGAAAGCACAGGCGACAGCCTGCTCTTGCACCCGATCGATTTGAAGGGCACTACGCAATGTACCGGCTTGAGCACATTCAGAACTAAGATGAAGGAGATAAAGTATTTGCGTTTCGTGTCTTGGTCCTGTCCGGATAAGCGATGAGGCCAGAAATTTTGAGATTCTCTCTTCTGCATGTCAGAAACACTTAATCCTTATTCGGACACGTCCGTGTCTTAGACCTCCCAGAATAAGGAAACAACTAAGGAGAGGTAGCTGACATAATCAGCTGCTCGAAGTTCCTCTTCCTCGCTCTATTATTCGGACACGGCTCCCCGTTTCGACCAGCAATTTAATCTATTCCGATTTTAAAAGAGCATCTGATGCTCGATCTTCTGTCCAAAACGCTCGATACAGCGGTGCCGGTGCTGGTTACGATATTCCTGGGTCTATTCTTAGCTGGCATGCTCATGGAGCTCGGTCTTCTCGATCGCCTCTCGCTCTTATCCCGACCTCTGGTCTCCCTGGCCAACCTTCCCTCTATATCAGCGTCCTCATTTCTAGTATCCCTGGGATCGGCTGTCGCAGCAAACTCTATGATAGCTGAGTTCAAGATGCGCGGTGCTATCGATGATCGTGAAACCATATTGTGCGCCCTGATGAACAGCATACCCGTATACATAAGAGAGATCTTCACGTATCAGCTGCCTGTGGTCGTTCCACTTCTCGGGCCGGTGGTTGGCCTGTTCTATGCATCTGTCTTCATAACCACCGCGATTATCAAGATCCTAATGGTCATAGTTCTGGGCAGGCTTCTTCTCAAAGGGGAGAGAGGAGAGAAGATAACATTGGAGTATCCGAAAAGAGAGAGCGCGCCGCTCAGAGCGGCGATTAAAACAGTGAGAGGCCAGATGAGGTTGTTCGGCAGGATCTCTTTGACGTATGTATCAATGACCTTGATTGTCCTGGCTCTGAACGAGATGGGCTTCTTCGAGCGGTTGAGCGTCTTGCCTATTGCCCAAACGTTCAACATCAATCCAGAGGCGGTGGTACCCCTTACCACTTATGTGATAAGCCCGCTTGTCGGATTGTCCATGATAAGCCCGATGATCCAGAGCGGCTCGCTCTCAGAGATCCAGGCAGCAATCGTCTTAATGATCGGAAGCATGTTTATGCTACCTATCTTCGCTCTAAAAAGCATGGTACCAAACTATACAGCTATATTCGGAGCACGAATCGGTTTATCTGTGGTGATTATCTCAACAGGTGTTAGTATTATGGTAAGAGCTTTTTTCCTACTGATGCTTCTGAGCATGGTATGACTGTTTTGCGCCAGCTGGCATCGCAACGAAATCCGCTCAGGAATATTAAAAACTCATGGCCCACGGTCACCCATAGAATGGAACCGTCCGGGGCATTTTTCACTTCAGCACACTGCAGCAAGAGGCACTACAATTCAAAAGTATTTTGCAGCTATCTGTCATATCATGAGACAGAAAGCCGCTTTTGAGATCAGATCGCTCCGAGTAGTTTCGCCGCCTCTTCGGCGCTTTTATTGCGATGCACGATCTCGCATATCGCCTTCGTCATGAGAGTGGGATCTTCATGCTGGAAGACGTTTCGGCCTATCGCGACGCCTTTTGCGCCAGCCTTCATAGCACCCTCGATCATCTCCAGGAATTCGAGGTCTGTCGCGGTTTTAGGCCCACCCGCTATAACCACTGGAACGGGACAGCCTTTTACGACCTCTTTGAAGCTCTCTGTAGAGCCTGTGTAGTTCGTCTTTATTATATCGGCACCGAGCTCTGCACCGGCTCGCGCAGCATGCGCCACGACATCGGTGGCGTTCGAATTCGTGATGTTCTTGCCGCGGGGGTACATCATGGCCACGAGCGGCATACCCCAGAAGTCGCATCTCTCCGATACCATTCCGAGGAAGTGGAGCTGCTCCGCCTCTGTTTCAGAGCCGATGTTTATGTGAACGCTAACCGCATCTGCGCCAAGCTTTATCGCCTCCTCTACCATCGCTACCTGTACCTTGTTGTTGGGATCTGGACCAAGCGATGTGGATGCGGACATGTGGACGATTAGCCCTATGTCCCTGCCGTAGCCACGATGTCCATGCCTCACCATGCCCTTCTGCTGAAGTACAGCATTCGCCCCGCCCTTCGCCACCTTGTCCACCATCTCCGGCAGATTCGTCAGCCCTTTTATCGGACCGACAGAGATGCCATGATCAAGCGGGATGATAACCGTATTTCCACTATCTCTATCCATGATCCTCTCCATTCTTACCCTCTTTCCGATCTCACTCATAGCAGACACCATGTAAGTGTTAACGTGATACACGCTAGCAGTTAGCATATATAATCCTGACGGTTGTGCAACGGAACCTCTCCGGATAAGCGCTGAGGCAGAAATTGGGACATTCACCGCTTCTGCATGTCATAAACATTTAATCCTTATTCGGACACGTCCGGCAACGGGACAATCCGAATAAAGCTCGCTTTGTTTTTCGAATTCTCGATAGCATAAAGTAGATTCAAACAAATCAGAATTCAATACGATCAGCTGTGATCATCCGCAACATCTCCTCGACGCAGAAAGCTCAGAGAAAAGGTTATCAGTCAATTTATAGAACAGAGATATCGATGAGAGTCGAGCTGGATGTGAACGAGGTAAAATCTCTATTCGAGAGATCTTCGCATCAGGACGATGTCCTGGAGGGTCTCTACAGGATGGTCATACCGGAATGGGATCGTATAGAGTATATCGTAGAGGGAAGGCCGCATATCGGAGAGGTTGGATGGAGGACGATATTCTCTCTATTCGAGGAATTCGATGAAAAACACCATGGAGACTTCGTATTTCCTGGATATATGTGGCTTGGTCTGGGCTTCCTCTTGGATAAAGAGCTAAAAGCCTGGGAGGTCGATACATCGGAAGTTAAATATATATTCAAAAAGTGAAACTTTCATAAACGACCAGCTACATTCTAATTGACGTCCTCTCCGGCATGGCCCTCTCCTCTAGATGAAATCAACATAATCTGGCCATCGCTTTATAATGAGAGGATATTCATCGAATCGAGATCACAACATCTGCATGGGGATCTGTGTTTTCTCTGCCTGTGCTCTCCAAGAACACATCCCCAAAAGTAGCGAAGCATGCTTGCTTCCGCTGATCAAGACAGGCGGCAAAATTCGATGTCCTATAAACCAACACTCGCATGAATCCATCTCCATGCGAGCATTGTAAAAATAATTTGGGATGAATTCCATATAAAGCATGAAAAGCGGATGTTAAAATGCCATTTAAGCCTCGGGCGGGATTCGAACCCGCGGCCTCGTCCTTACCAAGGACGCGCAATAACCGAGCTTTGCTACCGAGGCGCTAACCGCTCGATTACCTCTGCCTTTTAGTAGTTTTCGGTCATCTCGCTGTGCCTGATAATTCAAAGAATTTGTTGCTTGATATCGATTCTAAAAAGTCCGCAGCTGCGCAGCCATTTGCCATGAGCACAACGAGATCGATAAGCAGTAGCGTGCGTTAGCTGCTGAAGCGCTAGTGACTTCCTCTCCGGCCTGCAGACCGAAGTCTTCGCTACCCATCATCTCTATAAGCGAGTTAATCGAACTTCCTGTCAAAATGGATTGCATCCATTCGATTTTAGCCATGACCTACATGGCAGGTGGCGTACTCAGATTACTGAATAGCGCTAACCGGTGAACTGATAGCTCTCTGGCAGGAAATAAATCCCTTGCATTCGATTCTAATGACGATTTTCAGTAGAGCGAGTACACGACCACATGGCAATAACTAACGGTATCTCAAACGCCTTCATTCTTTTGACATCTCCTCTTATAACATTCCCGCTCTTCAGATAGAATTGCACGGCTCTGCTTCTGATATTAATAGCAAGTTCATTCTCACCCGGTCATCTCCTCCAAAGAGCATCGCGAAAGGTTTTAATTCAGATAATGATTACGTCGATGACCATGGGAAAAACAGGAAGTGTAGTTTGGCAGAAGATAAAGGGTCGAAAGGGACAGGTCAGAATGGTGCCGAGCTCCGAAGTGGCATACAAGAAGCCGGGGCCACTCCATAAGTACTCAGCCAGCGGTTCTAGGCGCAGATGGATGAAGAGGTCTGAGAAGGCTGCAGCCACTAGATAGGCCACCCCTGATTTTGGTAAGATACGGCGAGATCGCGCTCAAAGATAGCTGGACGAGATCGAGCTGGGAGAGGCGTCTTCGTGCGAATATCTCCCACGACCTCCGCGCAGCGGGCGTAGATTTTGAGATCTCGGCTGAGGGCGGGCGCATATACGTCCATAGCTCTGATGAGAGAGCCCCCTCTTTGATAGCGAGGGTTTTCGGTGTGGTCTCAGTAAGCCCTTGCTACTGTGTAAAACCCGAGCTTTCCGAGATCTCGAAGATCGCGGTTAGGATTGCCATTAGCTCATCGCCTGAGAGCTTCGCCATAAGGTCCAGAAGGGCGGGAGGCGAGATTCCCAGCGAGAGGATCGCGGTGGAGGTAGGCTCTGAGGTACAAAAGGCCACAGGCGCGAGGGTGGATCTCGAAAACCCAGAGCTGGAGATATTCATAGAGGCCCGCCGAGACAAAGCTCTGATATTTACAGAGATCCTGAGGGGCGTTGGCGGTCTGCCTCTGGGGTCGCAGTCGAAGATGCTCGCGCTGCTCTCCGGTGGTATAGACTCGCCGGTAGCAGCCTGGCTCATGATGCGGCGCGGCTCCCCTGTCGACCTCCTCCACTTCGATGCAGAGCCGTATTCCAAGTCCAGAGAACAAGTCATACAGCTGGCGAAAATACTTCAAGGCTGGACATCCGGTAGGAGACTCGACCTTGTGATGGTGCGGAATGCGAGGGGAATCGATCTAATAGCGTCCAGATATCCAAGAGAGACCTGCGTTCTGTGCAGACGCTTGATGTACCGAATCTCCGTTGAGGTCATGAGGCGTCGAAGAGCAAAGGGAATAGTCACCGGATACTCCCTGGGACAGGTTGCATCTCAGACCCCTGATAACATCTTGGCAGAGCAGGTCGGTATCGAAGCGCCCATCTTCCATCCGCTCATAGCAATGGACAAGAGTGAGATCATCGATCTAGCCCGGAAGATAGGCACATACGATGCCTCGATTGGAGGCCAGCAGTGCAGCGCAGCGCCAAAGAGGCCCGTGACGATGGCAAAGCTGGAGGATATCCTGAGAATGGAAGACGAGCTCGGTCTTAAAGAGCTCGCCTTAGAGCTAGCTGAGACGATGGAGATAATCCGGATCAAAAACGGCGGGCCGTGATTCCTATGCTCAACTTATTCGGAGAGTGGCGGCAATACCTGTACCCCTGTTCGACTTCTAGATGGGAGCACGATATTGGAGAGACGAACCTGTTGTTTCCTGGAGACGTCCGACGAGAAAATTATAAAATGATGTTCGCGAGGATTTCTATTACGTGCGTAATGAAAAATGGAGCGTGAATTGGTAAGTGATAAGGCGTATAGTTCTCGATGTGCTGAAGCCGCATAAGCCGACCATCATCGAGCTGGCAAACGTGCTCAGCAATCTCAAGGGCGTAAGAGGCGTAAACATGAGCCTCTTCGAGGTCGATCGGCAGACGGAGACCGTGAAGGTCACCATAGAAGGGGATAACATAGATTATTCGGCGGTAGAGAAACTCATTAGCGAGTTCGGGGGCGCCGTTCATAGCATCGATCAGGTGGTTGCTGGCAGGGAGATGGTTGAGGAGATAGACACTTATCAGGAGCCCTAGGATCTCCTCTTCTTCAAGGCCTTCGCGATGCTCTTCAAAATCTTTGTCTTGCTGCTCTTCTTGAGAACAAGAATCCTGCCAGATTGATCATACCAGCTTTTCGGATAGCATTTATCCTTCTCAACCACCGGATCCAGGCCAAGGTCGGCCGAGATTCTGGCTATCTCCTCGAGCTTCGGCTCGCGCACGGCATACATGCTCGCGACCTTTCTTCCCTCACCTCTACTCCGTCCCGAATCAAAATAGACCGGCCATATCACCAATCGATCTCCCGGCATGCCCGAGAATCTCGTCGAGCTCTTCTTAAGCCTTTTGGAAACCGTGTGATTCGAGGGACTTTAGGAAATCCAGCCCCTTAGAGCTGATTCATACAGATCGAACTTTTGTGCGTCTACTTGGGCTAAGTAAAATCGATAGCATGCAATTATTTTGATTTTCTCAAGAGCGACCGTATATTTATGAAGAATTTGGTGCAGGTGCTGTGTTGAATAATTCGGGGCGATATGGTCGCTAGATATCGACTCTTATCAAAATCTGGTCGTGTACTCGCTCTACTGAAAATCGTCATTAGAATCGAATGCGAGGGATTTATTTCCTGCCAGAGAGCTATCAGTTCACCGGTTAGCGCTATTCAGTAATCTGAGTACGCCACCCAAAATCTTTATTCGTATGAATTGGTCCTCTGCTATTGAATTTCTGAACATTATTCAACACAGCACTGATAGTGTATAGTCCCGAAAGTCTTGGCCTTATAAACCCCACCATTGGATCTAGGCCTCAAGTCAGTTCACGCTCCATTCTATCCATGAATACTCT